>Ga0265798_10001488_pt1 | contig 36411 bp, 36 predicted proteins | sample P3T30metagenome_FD_192430 | JGI IMG/M metagenome (GOLD analysis project Ga0265798, IMG submission 192430) | Plant litter microbial communities from East Loma Ridge, Irvine, California - P3 T30 | ecosystem: Environmental > Terrestrial > Plant litter > Unclassified | place: USA: California...
GTTAGATATCAAATAGCGTAAACAAAAAACATCAAACATTTGTAGAAAGCGGGCTCTGTGCTCGCTTTCTACTTAAATACAACTTCTATAACACGCTATAGGTTTTCGATGAGGATTTGCAAGAGGTGCGGCGTAACCGTGGACCCCACCATTCAAATTAATGAGGTAGTGGACGTGGTTCCGATCTTCCGCGGCCGCACTTCGGAAATAAACGTTTGTATTCCGTGGAAGATGAAGTACGGCATCCACGAGATCGTGTTCACGAAGCTCGGCATGCGCTGCCTGACGGCCAAGGGCAAGCGCATGATCCACGTGTTCGACGTAGCGATGGTGTGAACGATTACAGGCTGGAGTTCGACGCGGAACGGCTCATCTGGAAGCTCGTGAGCATGGTGGAGGGCCAGTAATGAACGGTCTATTTCTTGCGGATGATTCTTATGATATTTATTATTGTGATCACGTACAAAGGCGAAAAAAAGAGCGGAAGCATTGGGTCGTTAATTATTTTTCCTACAATGAATGCAATTACAACGATGACGGTGGCTGGAATTGCTGTGTACAGCTCCGGAAAAAGTTTGCTGTGTTTTTTCAATTCAACCCTCTGTGTAGATTTGCAACTATTGGCATGCTCATATTATACGCCTTCGTGCGAAGGAGAGCATCGTAATGGACACCAACAAAGAAGAAACCCTCATCATGCACATCGACCTGAACAGCGCCTTCGCCATCGCGGAGCAGCAGGCGCATCCATCGCTGCGGGGCAAGCCGATGGGCGTTACCAACCGCATCTCGAAAGAATGCTGCGTCATCGCCGCGTCGTACGAAGCGAAAGTCATCGGCATCAAGGTGGGCATGCGCCGGACGGAAGCGATGGCGATATGCCCGACCTAGTTAAATAAGAATAGCATGACTATCGTGCAATTATTTACATCTACATTTTAGAGCTTGAAAAAGCAAAAAGCCCCGCATCTCTCAACGCGAAAGCTTTTGGCCTGTTGCGGAGTGATGAGGGGCTGTCCTTCGTGTCGATTGGCGCAGAAAAAGCGGGAGGTCAGTTGTGCGCGACGACCGCGACGTGCTTCGCTTATTCCAGTTGCTGTCGGTACGACTTGGCGTCCTTGAAGTGTGAACGCGCCGTCTTCGACAGGATGAACATCAGGGGCGCGTACAGGTACGGCGAGAGGTGTACGACCAGCTGGTCGTACTTGCTGACGAGGCCGGTGTCGCCGAAGACGTCGCTGAAGGCCGCGCAGATGTTGAGCACGATCATGAGTGCGATGAATATGGAGGCGGACAGGTACGTCCACCCCTTGCGATCGGAGCGGCTGATCTTGTCTTCGAGGCTCCCTGCGGGTGTGCGCATGCTGATTCCAATCGACGATTTGTTAAGGATAACGATATATTAGCATAAAAATTATAAAAAGTCAATAAATGCACTTGAGTCTTTCAAACCAAACAAAAAAAGCCTGGTTAGAACCAAGCTTTAACAGATCAGAATCATGCGATTTTTGCGCTTCGTATCGTATGGTACACCCGGCAAGATTCGAACTTGCGACACCTGGTTCCGAAGACCAGTGCTCTAATCCACTGAGCTACGGGTGCATACAACAGGGGTAATTATAACATGTGCCAAAAGTTAATTCCAGTACATGCACGGTCTGCTATATAAATACCCGCCTCAGCGTGAAGGCGGGTAAGAAGTAAGATTCAGTTCGTACTATGCGTTTGGCGCTTGTGAACCGGGAGCGTAGTTCGTCGGAGGAATCTGGTGTTCCGAAGCTTTGCTCGGAGCGCCGAGTGAATCGTTCCATTTTGAGTCGTCAACGGCAAGCCAAATGTACCAGACGATAGGCAGGAAGATTGCCCATAGTACGAATACTCCGGATTTGCCAAGTTTCACGCCGACGTTGTACATCGCGATGAACATGAAGACGATGGCGACGTATTGTACGATAGGAATGAAAGTCAGGATGACCCAGAAGCCTTGTTGGCCGCCGAGTTCAAGCAGTTTCCATTGTCCGTAAAAAGGAACCCATGCTTTCCATTCGGGGATGCCGGCTTTTTTGAAGATACGGCTCAAAAGGTATGCGCTGACCGCGTAAATGAGTGCGAAGATCAGGAAGGTGCCGAGGATGACGGCAATCGTTGCGGCAATGCTCATGTCATCACCTGTAGAACTCGAGTAGGAGTCGTAATAATCAGAGGTTTGTGCGAAGTGGGCTAACATATTCATGTTTTGATTGTAGCATAGGATTTGGTAAGCTTGAATCAATGAGGATACTCAACGGAAAAGAACTTTCAGAATACGTCACCGAGCGCCAAGCGCGGCAGGTGCGCAATTTGCGTCAAGCATACGGCGTCTTTCCGAAACTCGCAATCATCCAGACGATCGACAGTCCGATCATCGATACCTACGTACGTTTGAAGCGTGAATACGGTGAAGACATTCTCGTCGACGTCGACGTGCATAAAATTGCGCAGGACGAATTGCTCGGAACGATCGATGCGCTGAATGGGGACGAATCGGTCCACGGCATCATCATTCAACTCCCGTTGGCCGACCCTGCGGCGACTGACGAAGCGGTCAACCGTGTCATGCCTTCCAAAGACGTGGACGGGCTGGGCGATGCAGCAACGCTGACGCCGGCTACGGCAATGGCCATTGATTGGTTGCTCGCGGGCTACAACGTGACCCTGAAAGACCGGAACATCGTAATCGTCGGCAACGGCCGCTTGGTGGGCGCACCGCTCGCGAAGCTGTGGAACGCCAGCGGTCTGAACGTCACCGTGCTCGATGACGCGACCGAAGACTTGAAGGGCGAAGTCCGCAAAGGGCAAATTATCGTGACAGCAACGGGAGTCCCCGGGCTGCTCACGGCAGATATGATTCAACCGGGCGCCGTTATCGTTGATGCCGGCACCGCATCTGAAAACGGCAAGATCGTCGGTGACGTCGCAGAAGACGTCCGTGAACGTGATGATATTACGATTACTCCTGTCAAAGGCGGCGTCGGCCCATTGACGGTAACCGCATTGTTTGACAACGTCATTCAAGCTGCGCGCGCAACCGTAGAAGAGTAGGCCTTATTCGGCGCCAAGCGCTTCTTTGACGCGTCCGACCACTTGTCGTGGCGTGAGTTCCGCTTTGACGATGTAGCTGTGAATGCCGAGTTCACGGATATTTTTCGGCGCTTCTTCCTCGCCCAAATTCGTCAAGATGATGACGGGAACGTGTTTGCCCCATTCGTGTTTGCGGATGATACCCAGCGCTTCTGCGCCGCCCATTTCGGGCATCTGAAGATCCATCAAGATAATGTCGGGCGCAAAGCTCTCGACCATGTCGACGCCGCGCTCGCCATTGTTCGCAAGTTGCACGTCGAAGCCATCGGCTTCAAATTTCATGCGGTACATTTGGCTGATTACGGGGTCGTCTTCGATGATGGCAATTTTGGTCATGGTTATAGTATAGGTGAAAAGAAGAAAATAAACAGTAGACAAAAGTTTGTTTTTATGATAAAATATGCTTCAATATGACTGATATTATTCCAGAAGCGGGACTGTTAACCGCGGAATCATATGATCGCCCCGAAGATCTTAAGGACTTTTCTTTTGAATTGCGCGGCATTACGCCTGCGGACACTGACTTGTGGCGCAAAATGGGCGAGCTCCGCGGCCGGGTGTATTACGAAGCTGGTTTCGTTGAGGAGACGGCACTTAATAAATACGGCCAAGAATACGACGAATACGATGAACGCTCGGAGCACTTTGTCGCGCTCGATGCGAATGAAGACGTTATTGGGACGCTCAGGCTCGTCAGCAGGGGTGATGCGCTCGACGACTTGCCTGCAGAAAAAGAATTCGACAACGCGCTTCCGGGAAATACCAAAGAAATATCTCGGTTTATCCATGCGCCGGAGCTTTTGCCGACGGAAGGCCTGCTCGTCAGTTTAGGATTGATGCGCGCCGCTTACAAGGCGACGAAAGATGACACCGATACGGTCTACGCGGTAATTGAACAGAAGCTTTTTCGCGAACTCGACAAGCACATCGGCATAGAAGTGACGGCAAAGTCGCAACCGCGCATCATTGAAAAATACCGCAATACGACGAACATACTGGTTGAAATGCATCCGCGCCTTATTACGTCCCAGGTATACAGGCGAGACCAGCGGGTGCGCACCCAGGTCGAAAACCATCCTGCGCTTGCAGAGAGTATTTTAGGCAAGCCGTTCGCTCCGTTTTTTGAAAAAAATGCGCATGTACAGGGCCTTGGACGCGTATCGCTGGGCGACATGGTTCAGCCGCTTCCAGAGCAATATGACAGAAATGCGGGCTTTTTCAGCCCTGAGCAGCAAGAAAGATTGTGGAATTCGACGATTTCACTTGCAGGTGCCGGCGGCGACGGCGGTCAGCTCGCTGAAGGTTTGGCCAGAAGCGGAGTGCGCCATTTCAAGATTGCAGACCCGGAAGTATTCGGCATTGAGAATTTGAATAGGCAAGCAGGAGCAACCTACGCGACCATCGGTCACAACAAGGCAGAAGTCTTGGCCGAAACGCTTCGTTCTCTCGGTGCCGAAGTCGAGGTATTCACAGACGGCATTACACCTGAAAACGTTACATCGTTCGTTGCGGGTTCAGATTTGGTCATCGACGAGACGGAATACACGATGCCCGAGCTCGGCGTCATGCTGGCCCGTGAAGCCAGGCATCAGCAGAAGTCGGTGCTAATGGCATTGAACGTAGGCTTCGGCTCGTACGTCAATTCGTTTCACCCGAAAGGCATGACATTTGAAAAATATCTAGGCCTTGATGAAAACATGTCGCTTGAAGAAATTGCCGCCGGAAAGCACGAAGTACAAATCGCCAAATGGGCGCCGCACATTCCGCGTTATGCGAATACGGACGTGCTCCAGCAGGTCGCAAGGGGCGAACGTTCTGCGCCAACCGTTGTGCAGGGCGTGTATGAAGCCGCGGCAGATGCCAGCATGCAGGCCATTGCCCATCTGTTGTCCGATACCAGTGACGAATGGGGCGAGCGTATCGTATGGGCACCGCACGGCAAGTCCGTAGACGTCATCGATGGCAGCCGCATCGTCAAGCACCGGGCGTCACACTTTGGCGTTTCAGTCGCCATAGCAGCGCTCCGTACGAAACTCGGCAAGAACAAGCTCTAATCCGCTCAATTTCTGTAGTATAATCACGTCATGAACGTGCTTGCGGTTACCGCCTTTATCTTGGTCGAGTTGTGTTTCGCAGGCCTTATTCTTTTGGTCGCCCGCAGCGGCATGAAAAAAAGCGTCAACCGGACGTTTCTTTATTTTCTTTTGGCGTTTGCCGCGTGGGCGGCCGCGAATTTTTTGAGCAATGTCACGGACTTTTCGTACGAGACCGTATTGCTGTTGAACCGCTTGCTGTTCATCGTATCGGTCGTTGCACTGTATGCGCTTTTGGTGTTCGTCACGAGTGTCATACGGTTAAAAACGAGACGTTGGATGCGCTACGTATCGGGACTGGCGGCATTTGCCGCTGTTGCGACCGCCTCTACGCCACTTGTCGTGCACGATATCTTTTTTGACAAGACCGGAAACGTCGGCGTGCACTTCGGGCCGTTAATGACGGCATACTTCATCCTCATCGTTTTTCTGAGTGCGGGCATTTTGTCCCGATTGGCAAAGGGTCTGACGCAAACGAACGTCCTGGAGCGAAACAAGGCGAAAGTGCTTTTTCTCAGTATCGGCATTGCCATCGGCATGGTGCTCGTGACGAACGTGTTCGTACCGCTGGCGTTCGGAAACTTCGCGCTGACATCTTTCGGGCTGTTTGCCGGCATGTTCATCATTTCCGGTATTTCGTACGGTATCGTACGCCATGGCATGTTCGACATCAAACGTGCCGCCGTACGGAGCGCGACGTATTCCTTGTTGCTGTTGGCGCTGGCTGCCAGTTACTTCGTCTTGGCATTCGTGCTGTCGACATTCTTCGGGACTTTGTTTGCCGGGGGCGGACAAGTGGTCAGCGGCTTTATTATCAGTTTGATTCTCGCCCTTATTTTTCAACCGATCAGGCAGTTCTTTGACAAGGCGACGAACAAGCTGTTCTACAAAGACCAGTATACGAGCGATGAATTCTTTGCGGCCGTCAACCGCATCCTGGTTTCAACGACTGATTTACGTACTCTGCTGAGCAAAGTTGCCAACCTGACGATGCTGACATTGAAAAGCGAACAGACCTTCTTCTTCATCAATACCGCTGAAGCGCGACACAGTACCGTGGGAACAAAAGAATATTCCAAACTTCCCGCATCGGACGCTAAGGATCTCGAATCATACTTTGCAGGTAATTTCAGTATTTTGCAGGCCTCTTTGCTCGAAAGTGATCACCATATCCGCCGTCTGCTGCTGAGCCATCGCATCGAGCTCGTCATGCCGCTCCTCCAGGGTAAGGCGGTCATCGGGCTGATGTGCTTGGGCGAACATTTGACCTCCGGGTATTCACAGCGTGATTTGCGGGTATTGGAAACCGTGTCGGACGAGTTGGCGATTGCCATTCAAAACGCTCTTTCGGTCGATGAAGTAAAAGACCTGAACGCGAACCTCGAACAGCGCATCGACTCGGCCACCAAAGAACTGCGTGCCAGCAACGCGCAGCTGCAAAGGCTCGATGAGGCAAAAGACGAATTCATCAGTATGGCTAGCCACCAATTGCGTACGCCGCTCACCAGTATCAAAGGCTACATCAGCATGTTGATGGACGGCGATATCGGGCCGGTCTCCAAAGACCAGAAACATCTGCTGGAAGAAACCTTCATGAGCAGCGAACGCATGGTCCGCCTGATCAGCGACTTCTTGAACGTGTCGCGTTTGCAGACGGGCAAGTTCGTCATTGAAAAGCACCCGGTCAATTTGGCCGTAGTCGTCGACCATGAAGTCTCGGCATTGGTGCCGAACGCTGCAACGCGCGGGTTGAAATTCAGTTACAAGATGCCGAAAAACATTCCGATGATGTCGCTCGACGAAAGCAAGATCCAGCAGGTTATCATGAACTTCTGCGACAATGCGATTTATTATTCCAAAGAAGGATCAACGATAAAAGTGTCATTGTCGCTGACGAAACGCCACGTGGAATTGACGGTAAAAGATACGGGTATCGGCGTGCCGCTCGAAGAGCAGGAGCAGCTGTTCAATAAGTTCTTCCGCGCGACGAATGCGCGCAAACAACGTCCGGACGGTACCGGCGTTGGATTGTTCCTTGCCAAGAAGGTGATTGATGCTCACCACGGGCAGATCATTTTCGAATCGAAACCGGGCAAGGGAAGCACGTTCGGCTTCCGTTTGCCGCTCGATAAATCGTAACCTGTAACGGTAGGGTTGCTAGCCGTTCGTTGCGATACGGACGAGTTCGAGAATCAGGACGACGACCACGACCACGACGATCGCTGCGATCAGAATCGGCTTGGCGATACGTTTGTGGTCGAACCACCATTGGTTGACCGGGTTGCGGTTGACTGCGCTGATCTTCGTGACGACCGGACGGGTGAGCGCGGCATCTGCGCCGGTGTACGGTTTGTTGCGTTTTTTCTTTTGCTTGTTTGCCATTGTTCTCAGTATAGCAAATGTTCGGCCAAATAAAACGACCCCCGATAAACACGGGGGTCGTTTTGGTCTGAATCGCTTCAGGGTTTCTCTCGAAAGAGAGGGGAGCGGTCAGACTCGGATTATTGGTTCAGTGCGCGACGGCTTGCTGCGTAGTACGCGATGCTAGCGATCAGTGCGCCGAGACCAACGATGGCAACAATGTTTTCTGACATACCGGTGTGTGGCAGTTCAGGTGGGGTCGTTGGAGTTTCCTTACATGCGTTCAAGTCTTTTGAGTACTTAGACGCGTCGAAGTCGGACTCGTTGATGGTAACGGTTTGCTTGCTGGTCAAGTCACAGACAACGATCGTTGCTGGTGGAGTCGTCTTACAGTCGTCCAAGTTCTTTGAGTACTTAGCGCTGTCGAAGTCTTTTTCGTCGATGCTGACGATTGTCTTCGTAGACAGTTCACACACGTTGATCTTTTCTGGTGTCTTACAGTCGTCGAGGTTCTTTGAGTGCTTTGAAGCGTCAAAGTCCTTTTCGTTGATCGTCACGATTTTCTTCGTCGCGAGTTCACAAACAGTGATGGTTACTGGTGGTTTTTCTTTACAGTCGTTCAAGTCTTTTGAGTACTTGCTCGTGTTGAAGTCTTTTTCGTCGATAGTGACGATTTTCTTCGTAGAAAGTTCACAGACAGTGATCTTTACTGGCGGCTTACATTCTTTGGTGACGACGACGTTTGCCGTGTCAGAAATGGACGTGCCTTCGGTGTTCACTTTACCCGTGTTGACAAGTGTGTTGGTGCCACAGGTAGGCAGGTTGTCGTTGGCAGCGACTTTCGCGCTGAAGATCAACCATGCGTTTGCGCCGGCTGCGTAGGAACCAACGTTGATGCCGGTGCCGTTAGCAATGTTTGCGCCGTTTGTAGCGGCTACACCGCCTGGGTGTACAGCGTTACCCCATGTGGTAGCGGGCTTGTTGTCGATTTTGTCAACGTAAGTCATGCCTGCAGGAAGCGTGTCGCGGAACGTAACTTCATCCTGTTGAGCGGCTTTGCTGGTGTTCTTGTACTGCAACAAGTAGTCGACAGTTTCACCTGGTTTCGCGTTGTAGCTTTCGACCCATTTGTTTTCACCGTGCTTGCTGACAAGCTTGCTGAAGTCGTAGGTTGAAGGCGTTTCAAACTGAGGTTTTACCTCGAATGATACGTATCCAGAGTACTGGAAACATCCGGGGATGTTACCATCCATCTTTTCGTAACCGAGCTTTGCGCCGGTTTGCGTGAAGATGGATTCTGGAAGTGCGAATGTGCCCTTGTTGTTTTCGTACTTCAAGCTGCCTGATACGTAGGCAACGTTAAAGTTCTGTGTGCTGGTCAGTTTTGCATCGTCGTAAACTTCTGCAAATGCGCCTTTGTTGCCTTTTTTGTCTTCACCGACATTGCTGGCGTTGACAAATCCCATGACGTCGACAGATTTGCCGGTTGTCGTAGGAAGGTTGACCTTAGCGGTCACGTTTTTTGCGGTCAAGCCGAGGCTGGTTGCCGCGTTGTTGTGCACGTACATGCGGACAATGTATGTCTTGCCGCTTTGGACGTTCATGTTGTCGTACCATGTGTTGGCAGAGCCTTTTTCACGGACGCCGACGAAGTTTCGTTCGTCACCGACGTTAGGGTTGTCGGTAATCGAGTTGAACTGGACGTGATCGCTCGGGTTGTCGATCGTAAATGTTTCGCGGTTAGGACCCCATGCGAACGTCGCTGCTGGAATGATGATTGCGGCTGCAACAATCAAAGCCACCGCGCTGAGTCGCTTGGGAGCGCGACGGATGAGTGATGTAAATTTACTCATTGTACTCTCCATTCTTGATATATCTCGCAGGAAATATCAAAAGTTATTATTATAATTTGATTCACATTGTTGCCGGGTTGTTAACATTATCAAATCAGATCATTACAATGTGCATGTCCGAGTCCTCTATGGAAACGAACGTCTCGACAAAAGTGACTCACAAGGAGTCGAACTCAACTGAGGTGAACTGAATCACGCTGCAAGAGTAAGACTCCTTGGATATGTGTTTTACGGTTTTAAGACCTTTCTGGTGGGTGCGCGCTGTAACGCGCGCACCCACCGGGGTTGTTGCTAGTTGCCTAGCAGCTGGTCACGCCAGGAGCACATGAGGTGCCCGTAGCGGGTGCCGACGACGGCGGTGCACTCGGTTCCGCGGACGGAGCGGGTGCAGGGTCACGCGTCGGCTGGGATGACGGACCGCCACCGGAGCTGGAACCACCTGTGGAGGGGGTAGAAGCAACAGGGGCGGGCGGCGGGGTGTACGCGTGCTTCGGGGGCTGCTGGGAAGCGGCCTCGCTCGGCGGGGTGTACGTACCGGGACCGTCAGTGGCGTTGTGGCCACCGCCGATCGGGGCGTTGCCCTGAGCGTAAGGGTCGCGGGTGGGCGAGTCCTTGCAAACGGGCGGGGTGCCGTGCTGTCCCGGAGGGCAGGTGAGCGGCGGCGTCGGCGAGCAGCTGCTGGTGCAACCGGTCGGCGGCGTCGTGGTGGGCGGGGTGGAAGTCGGCGGCTTGGGCGTGGGCTTCGGCTGCGGCTTGGGGCCACAGTCGTTGTAGGCACATGCCTTGACTCCCGGGAACTGCGACTCGCGCAGGACCTGGAAACCGCACTCCAGCCGGTACTCGATGGTCGTGTTGCCGTGCTTGAACACGGCAACCGTACCGTCGTGCGAACTCCGGCCGATCTTGGTGGTCAGGTTGCCCTTTCCATCGCCTTCGGCGTAGACGCTCCAGTTGCCGGCCGAAACCGACTTCGTCGAGAATGCCGAAGCGTTCTCGAGCGACTCGAGTTCCGAGACGGTCTTGCCGTAGAGGGTGGGGTCGGCGATGATCTTCGCGCGGAACGCGTCGACATCAGCGTAGGTGACCTTCTCTTCGGTGAGACCGGCTTCGGACCAGGCGGCGTAGTGGGTGGCGGTCAGTTCGGGGTCGAACGTACCGTCGCCGTTTGCCGTGTTGCAGGTCCGGCGCTTGTGCAGTTCATCCTTGACGTCCTGCTCTTCGCGCTGGTCGACGTTCGGACCGATGGCGGCCGGCGTCTCCTTGTTCGGGTTGACCTTGGTCTGGTCGTCGGGGTCGAGCGCGCCGTAGTTCACGGAGCAACTCGAGCTGACGGCCTTGGCCATGTCATCGTGGGTGTCGGCGGAAGCGGACCAGGGCATGAACCCCGGAACGATACTGGCGACGACCACGGCGATGGCCGCGGCGACGCAGAGCAGCAGGAGTGCTGCCGTTCTGCGTGAGCGGTTGAATACTGCCGTTGTCATTTTTCTCCTCAGGTGGGTTGTGCCGGACTGCTTACGCGCCCGGCGTGGTCTTCATGACCTGCGTGGGCGTGGTGGTGTCCGTCGTCTCCTCCTTGGAAGATGCGGGTGAAGCGGTCGCTTCGGAAGCCTTCTGCTTCTTGCGGCGCTTGAGCGCCTTCGCCAGGTTCGGCGAGAAGAAGAGGAAGGCTGCGAAGACGATCAGGGCCGGGATGGCTCCGATCGCGATCGCGATGCCGACCGAGTCGAGCGGCGTGGTCTGCTCGATCGTCTTGCCGTCTGCGTACTCCAGCGGGGCGGGTGCCCAGCTGTGCGAGTGCCACAGGATGGCGGTGATGATCCAGGCCGCGATTGCCAGGACGGCGAACGCGACGTAGAGGATCACGGGGATCTTCTGGGTGTCTTCGATCGTGCGGACACGAACGTCGACGTTCTCGACACGCTCTTCGGTTGCGTCGCTCTTCAGCTTCACTGCCGTGATGCGCTCGTCGTGAACGGCGAGTTCACCGGCGTGGTCGACGAACATCTCCATGAGGAAGTCGACGTCGCCGGAGACGCTGTTGGTGATGCGTCCGACCCGTTCATCGATCTTGGTGAGTTCTCCTCCGATGCGACTCGCGATGAGTGCGTCGAACTCGTTCTCGCCGTCGATCTGAGAGACGGCTCGTTCGAAGCGCTTCCTGAGCGCTGCCATCTCGGCGTTGGCTCGTGTGGTGCCCTTCGACTTGCGTTCGAGCACGTTGATGCGGTACTCGTCGGCGGGAAGGCTGCGCTTCAGCTTGTCCTCGGCGTCGAGGTGCTTCAGGACGGTCTCGTCGTAGAAGCCGAACTTGTCGTTCAGCTCGTTGACCTGCTCCTGCAGGGACTTCGGCTCGGGGGTCTCGGTTTCCGGCGTGACGTCCGTCGGCCGGATCGGCGTGACGGGAGCGTGTGCGGTGTTGGCGGTCATGATGTTCCTTCCAATAAGGTGTCGAGTGTGGGGACGGTCCCCGATGTTTGATGATCGGGGCGTGGTCCCCAGCTGCTTGACACTTGGTCTGGAGCAGCGAGCCAACCAATCTTGATAGACGGATTGGCGCGCTGCTCCCGATAATGGGAGGAATAAAACCGTAAAACGAACAGTGTGTCTTTCAATGCGAAAAAGCACATTCAGGACATGCACTGTAATGATCTGACTTGTTAATGACCTCCTCACCCTGGTTAGGCTCTCACACCTCACCCGTGAATGATGTTATAAATGTATCATATAACTAAAGAAAAGTCAATACCTTAAACAATATAATTGCCAAAAGCACAAGCGTTTTTAAATGAGCGGTGTATCAAGCGCAAGTTACGGTGTAATAAATGACGCTATATATAGTGGTAGTAGCTGTTTGAGAGCCCTACATATCATATAATTGACAGCCTCTGTCAAGCGGTGTATAGTCACCGCTTATGTGCAACGTGCTGTTGGGAGCAGCCGCAATATGTGACACGTCGCGTTTTTGGGAAATGTGATGATTGTGAATGCGCATATATTCCCTTGGAAAGGGGAAACAAATGAAAAGCAGGAAGACCCGCTACGAGCGTCAGCTCGAGCGTAAGAACCGCAAGTCGGTAACCTTCGTCACGAAGATCCTGGGGACGGCAGCGACCATCCCCGCGTGTGACGTGGCCGGCGCGGCTCGGTATCTCCGCTTGAAGACCGAAGGGGGCCGAACGGCCTCCATGGAAGTCATGAAGGAGCAGCTCACCGTAGCTCTCCAGAAGGGCCTCCTGGTCAAGCACTACGACGAGAAGCTCGGTGACGTCCTCGTGACGCTCTCCGAACGCGACAAGCGTCTCCACAAGGAGAAGCAGGTCGCGGAGCCCAACTCGTCGATGGCGGTGGCTCGATGAGCGCCATCATGGCCGGCATCAAGCCGGCCAAGCCCAAGGAGTTCGAAGTCCCCGACTTCGTGCTCGAAACGATCGATCGACACCTCGAAACGCACGAGGGGCTCCCCACGAAGGAGCTCGTTGCGCGGGTCTGCAAGGACCCCGAGGTCGTCTGCCGTCGTATGGCCGTGTTGCGGTACTTCCTGGTCGAGAGTCCGCTGGAAGCCCGTGACCTCGGTCCGCTCGTCATGGAAGTGGCTGGGAACAAGTCAGATGCCCGTTCGGTGTTCAACCAAACACGGCAGCTGAGGCAGTACCGCCTCCTCCACGCCGATGAGAACCCTGTCCGCTGGGAAGCGCGCGTCTGAGCTAGTGCCTGCGCAGTTCTAGCTCAAAAACCCTTGGTGGGGCTGTGGTCTTCGGATCACGCCCCACCGAGGCAACACAACTTTTTGCCCCTAGCCCCTAGTCAAACTAGGGTTTTTTTGATACAATTTTTCGAGTTAACCACTGCGGTCTCATCGTCTAACGGTTAGGACACCAGGTTTTCATCCTGGCAATCGGAGTTCGATTCTCCGTGAGATCACCATAGAAAGCGCGTCACCTTTTCGAAAGTGGCGCTTTTTCTTTGGTAATGGAGGGTGTGTGTCTAGTTAATGACGGCAGTATACGTGACGCTGTCAGTGTAGGATCCGCTCTGCAATGACGTATTTGCACAGACACCGAACCATACCGGCGTGCTGACGGTACTGCTGTCGGCGGTGCTTGTCGTGCGGATAGTGGCGGCTGTTCCGGTAGAGAGCGGGACGGCAGCAAACTTTGCGGTCGGAACGCCCCCGTTCGCAACGATGCTCGTAGGGCCGGCACCGAAGCCGGAAATATTGTCGACGCGGAAGCCCCACGTATTTGCAGCCAGGACGATCGGTGCAGCGGGCGTGCCGCTTGTTGCCGCAATGGAGGTCGGGCCGCTCAGGCTGTTTGTCGAGTCGGTGTCCGTCAACGTTACCGTATAGCCGGTGCTGGAGTCTGTCGAAGCGGTAACGCTGTCGCTCGAGACCGTACAGCGCGTCGCACCGGCGGCAGGCGTCACATTGACAGCAATGGAGCCGCTTGTGGTCAAGGAGATGTTGCAAGTGCCGTAGGTACACGTACCGTACGTTCCGGCGCCGTAGTTGATGGCTTGCGCGGCATGATTTGAACCCATCCAGGTAATAAACGCGATGGCAATGGCCGTACCGAACCAGAATAGGGTGCGTTGTGCCGATGAAGAAACGGCGCGTCGCATTTATTTGCCCTTTTTGTGTGAACGAGAACGTTGTCGGGAGCGTTGCAGCGGAATGCCGATGAGAATACCGATTAAGAATGCGATACCGATAAGCAGCCATGGGTTGACGACGACGATTTTTTGGTCAGGGAGTTTCTTTTCGACACCCGCGACGGTCGCGCTCCTGTGAACGGTATATATATTGAATAAGGTTTGCGGCGTCCAATTCGTTTTGAATTCCCGTTCTGTTTGCGGCAGGATGTAACGCTCCGTTGATGAAGAGAACACCGTCTTTCCACTGTAGTTCGTGACGGTATATTTCGCCTTCGTCACAAAGTGCGTGCCGCCGCTGTTACTGACTTTGGTTCCGATGGATATAGGCCCCATGAAGTGAATGAGCGGAAGGCCGTCTCCGGTTACGTTTCCGCCGCTTTCAATATCGCCATCGACAGTAATGTATAGAATGTTGCCGACGCGGTTGTGGGAAATGACACCCGTTTTGGTTGAATCGCTCGTCGTCTCGGCAAAAATGACCGCGTAATATCCGCCAGGAGCAGTGCCTTTCGGAACGGTGATGGTATACGGAACCGTTACGACTTTTGCCGGGCCGACCGATTCGTCAGTTGAGGAAAGCTTGACCCATGAAGAAGGGTCGACGGTACCTGGAAGCTGCGTGAACTTCGGGTCGTAGTTTTCACCGGTGACGTGATACGGCGAAACGGACAGTTCTACTTTGAAGCTGTCCGTTCCGTTATTGATGATGTCGACGGATTTTCCGTCATTTGCGCCTGGATTGATCGTGAATTCAGAAGAGGCAGGAGACAGCGTGATTGCCTGAGCGGCACCGGTTTGCGCATGCGCTTCAGTATGGGGCAAACCGAGCACTGCAACAGCAATACCGAGGATGAGGGCGGGAAAGAGTCGGTAAATGCTGCGTGCCATATCTATGCTCCTAGTTCGTTGTTGCGGTGTACGTCACACTGTTCGTGTACGCGCCTGAAGGGGTTGCGGTGTTGACGGCGACGCTGTAGAAAACGTTTGTCGTGTCATTCGTCGCGGTAGCGGCGGTCGTTTTGATAGTAGCAGCAGTCGTCGGGATGCCGGCGTATTTGACCGTGCCGATAGCTGCGTTAGTCGCAGGGGTGGTCGTTGTTGCGCCGAATCCACCGATTGTCGAGCTGTCGACGCGGAAGCCCCACGTGTTTGCAGCCAATGCGGTAGGCGCAGCGATCGTACCTGACGTCGCTGGGATTGAGTTGCCGCCTGAGACCAGTGCGGTTGCTGCAGTCGTTTCGTTCAGTTGTAGCGTGTAGCCGGCGCTATTGTTCGTACTGACTGTAACGACATCGTTGTTCGTCGTTTGCACGCCCGTTCCGGTAGGGGTCGCATTGATTGCGACGCTTCCCGAGCTGGTGAAGACGCTGATCGTGGAACCGATCGTCGAGTTGATTGACGTCGTGATGGCGTTAGCCTGCAGCGAGTATGTTGATGCGACGACTGCGATTGCAAGAAGCGGGATCGCTGAAACGATCGAAATCCTTTTTATAGTTGTGTTCATGTCTGTTTTTATCCTTTTGTTTATGTGTTTGGACAATACTATGGGATCATTTAACCATAAGGTAAATAAAACTACAATAAAATAATTATCAGAATATACTCAGGCTGTTTTTTGCAGCGTACGGGCTTTAAAAAACACCTTAAAGAGAGTAAAATAACCAAGTTATGGCAATTACATTCAAACGCACAAAGATACTAGCAACGCTCGGTCCGAACACGAGCACACCGGAGATGATCAAAGAATTGATCAGTACGGGTACCAACGGGTTCCGTCTCAACTTTAGTCACGGGGATTACTCCGAACGTGACGACCAAATCAAATTTATTCGTGAAGCAAGCCTCGAAAACGGCAAGCCTGTCGCGATTCTGCAGGATCTGCAAGGCCCGAAGATCCGCCTGGGCGCATTGCTCGACAACCGTTTCGTCGTGAAAAAAGGCGACGAAATCGTCCTTGACCACGCGGTCCAAGAGCATGATGGAAGCGCGAACCTTCCCGTACAGTACAACTTGGCTGAAAAGGTGAAGGTCGGCGAACCGATTTACATCTTCGACGGCAAAGTACGCACGACGGTCGTTGAAATTCCATCCGACACGTCAATCAAGCTCCGTATTGAAAACGACGGCATCTTAATGAGCAAGAAGGGCATCAACCTTCCTGACACCGACTTCGGCGGTGACATCCTGACGCCAAAAGACCTTAAGGACATTGAATACGGTTTGACGAAAGACATCGACTTTGTCGCGCTTTCATTCGTTCAAAGCCCTGATGACATCCACAACCTGCGCCAAATCCTCGTTGAAGGCGGCTCGCAGGCACAGATAATCGCGAAGATCGAAACCAAGGCTGCGATTAAAGACGACGTTATGGAGCAGATCGTTCTCGCTTCTGACGGCATCATGGTTGCCCGCGGTGACCTCGCAGTCGAAGCCGGCGCGGAAGTCGTGCCTATCGTGCAGCGCAAGCTGATCGCACTCTGCCGCAAGCACGGCAAGCTCAGCATCGTCGCGACGCAGATGATGGCGAGCATGGTTGATTCGCCTGAACCGACCCGTGCAGAAGTAAGCGACGTCGCGAACGCCGTGATCCAAGGCGCTGACACCGTCATGCTTTCCGACGAAACCGCGAACGGCTCGTACCCGCTTGAAACCGTCGCCGCAATGAAGCGCGTTATTCTGTACACGCAGGAACACGCCGCAGTCGTGCAAATCAACGAACACGTCACGCCGAAGAACATGCAGCTCGACGCCATCAGCGCCGCAGTCGTCAAATTGGCTGAACAGCTGCACGTTGATGCGATCATCGCTGAAACCAAATCAGGTGCGACCGCATCGAACATCGCCGGCTACCGTCCGAACTTGCCGATCATCAGCGTTACCAGCGAACTCCGTTCGGCGCAGCAGCTCGGCTTGAACTACGCGAACCGCAGCTACGTCCGCCCGGACAGCGAAGAAGCAGGATTCGAACTTGCCAAAGAGCTGAAAAACGAAGGGCTCTTCGGCGAAGGCAGCGCGACGGTTCTTATCGTCAGCGGCCAACAGCCCGGAATTGTCGGAACTACTGACACAATCAAAGTCCGCGTGCTAGAATAAAAACATTACTTAAATGGTGGGAATTTCGGTGGGCTTCTTCAAACTGACACTTCGTGACGTGCCGCTCGACAATAAAGTCGTGCTGGTACGGGCAGATTACAATGTTCCTCTCGATAAAGAGGGGAAGATAAGCGATGACTTGCGCATAAAGGCGAGCCTGCCAACGTTGCGTTACCTTCATGATCACGGATGTAAAATCGTGATCATGAGCCACCTTGGCCGCCCGGACGGCCGCGACCCGAAGTTCAGCCTTGAACAGGTTGCGGTCCGTCTTTCTGAACTCATGGATCATCACGTCGAATTCGTGGATGATTGTATTGGCGACAAGGTGAAGCAAGCGGTCAAAAAAGCCGGCCCTCATTCCATAACGTTGCTTGAAAACCTCCGTTATTACAAAGAGGAAGAGGCGGACGACGAAGCTTTTGCGAAGAACATCGCCGTTTCGACCGGTGCCCGTTACTTCGTACAGGACGGTTTCGGTGTCGTACACCGGGCTCATGCAAGCACGCATGCCATCACTTTATGTATTCCGAGCGTTGCCGGCCTTCTGTTGGAACGCGAATACCAAACGATTACCAGTGCGATGCAGCAGCCGGAACGCCCGCTTGTCTCCGTCATGGGCGGCGCAAAAGTCAGTGACAAGATCGCCGTCATCGAACGGTTTGTTTCTGTCGCGGATAAAATTATTATCGGCGGTGCTATGGCGAATACGTTCTTGGCATACAAAGGGTACGACATGGGTGCCAGCATGCTTGAAACCGATCAGAAAGAAACGCTCGACCGTATTTATGCCGCTGCGCATGACAAGGTCGGGGATGCGGTCGATGACTTTATTATGCTTCCGACCGACGTTGCCGTTGCGACTGACATTTCTACAGACGCCGCGCGGAAAAACGTGGCCGTCGACGCTGTCGACGCGAATGAAAAGGCTTTAGATATTGGCGACGCTTCGATCGAGCGCATGGCAGCCGTTGTTGCGGACGCCAAAACGGTCGTATGGAACGGAACGCTTGGGTATGCCGAGCTTCCCGCTTTTGCGCACGGGTCTGCTCGTCTCGCGTTGGCACTTGCGACGCAACCGGATACCGCCTCGATCATAGGCGGCGGTGATACGGCTGATTTCGTCCTCAAATGGGACAGCGCAGAAGGCAAAAGCTTCACGCACGTTTCGACGGGCGGCGGTGCCAGTCTCGAGCTCATGGCCGGCGATACATTACCAGGGATAGAAAGTTTGCTCGATGCGCGTAAATAATATACACTTAACCTCAATAAGCATAAGCGGTGAATAACTGATGGCACGTGAAAAAACGCTCATTATAGGCAACTGGAAAATGAACTTGAACGTTCATGATGCCAGTTTGTACCTGAACAGGCTCGACAAGCTGGTTAAAATCCACCGTAACGTCGAGGTGGTCATCGCTCCGACGATGCTCGCGCTGCAAACGCTCAGCTTGCAAGTGAACTTGCGCCAGATCAAATTGGCCGCACAAAACTTCTATTGGCGGGATCACGGTGCGTACACCGGTGAAGTGTCTGCGAATCAGCTTCGCGGATTGGTGCAGTACGATTTGGTGGGCCACTCGGAACGCCGTCACGTATTCAACGAATCAGACAAAGACACGCGTGCGAAAGTGCAGGCAGCGATTCGGAACGGTATCCGTCCTATTCTTTGCGTCGGTGAAACGGCTGGCGAGCGCGCAGGCAACGAAACGAAAGACGTTTTGTACGACCAGCTCATTGGCGGATTGGCGAATATAACCAGCGAAGAACTCGACCAGGTCGTCATCGCGTATGAGCCCGTTTGGGCGATTGGTACCGGTCAAAACGCAGTTCCTGCGGACGTGACGTACGCGATCCGTTCGATCCGAGAGCAAATCAGGCATCTGTACGGCGCCAAGGCGGCAGAAACGGCCCAGGTACTGTACGGCGGCAGCGTGACTGCGGACAGCGCGTCCGGGTATTTGTCATTGCCAGACGTTGACGGGTTGCTGATCGGCGGTGCAAGTCTCGACGAGCACGCGTTCTCGAACATTATTGAAAAAGCGCACGTAGCAAAAAAATAGGAAAGGTGAAAGCATGCAGGATATAGACTTTGATGAAATAGACCGAGCAGTGAGCGCTGCTTCCGGCTCGACGCCTGATCCCGCGGCAACGCCTCGTTCCGCTCCGCAACCTTCTGCGCGCCCCGAACGTTCGATGCCTCGCTTCGAACGAAGCCCGTCCGAACAGCACGTCGCAACGCAACAGCCGTCGCTTCGTCCTGTTACCCAGCCCATAGAGACAGCTTCGGAACCTGAACCTGAACCCGAACCCGTCGCACAGCCAGAACAGCAAACGGTCGCCGCATCGCCGGCTGCTCGCCGTTCCAGCGGACGGTTCATGGATGTCGTGCACCCTTCTTCAGACATGCGACCGGCGCATTCCGTGAAGCCTGTCGTTTCCCCGAGTCCTTCGTTCGTCGCCGAACAGAAAGTTCCCGAACCAGTCGTGGCGCCGTCGAATCCGTTCCCGTCCTACAAAGCGCCGCTTCAAGAGGAGCCCGAGCAACAGGACGTTCAAGACAGCGCGTCGTCTTCATTTCATTGGCCTGATCCTATCGATTTGGACATCGCAGAGCCTGTCGAAGCGGATTCTGATACACCAACGGAAGAGCCTGTTGTCGACCTGTCAAACGGTTTGAGTGTCCCGAGTGCTGCGCCGGTAGCAGAAATTGCACCCGAACCAGCTGCGCCTCATACGCCCGAAGAAGATCAGCTTGATGATGACGAAATCGACGCGATCATGTCAGCACCGCTCGAATCACCTTTCTTGACCGATGCGAAAGTTGAAAAGCGTCCACTCGGTGCTTTCTCGAACGCAGAGGCGACAGCACCCTCGGAAGAGCCTGAGCTGAGCGAACCGGAAACGACAATCAATACGGATGAACTCGACATGTCACTGGACGCGCCTGACCCTGAAGCTTCCGAAGCTCCCAAAGTTCCTGAAGAACCGGCGCCTGAAATGCCGCGAGAGTTGCACGAAGACGTACTGTTGCTTGATGCGCACACCACGGAAACGACCGAAGAGACGAAAGAGCCCGCACCCGCAGTAAAGCCGCTTACGAGTGTCCTTGAAACTCCCAACGACGCTGCTAAACCGGTTGTGCCTGTGACCGATGTCCCGGTCGGACCGACGTCTATTTCCCAGCAATACAAAGAACAGCCGAGCAGTGCGACGCATGCCGGCGTTTCCATTTACGACACCGACACGTATCACCAGCCACTGACGCATCCTCCGAAGAAGCGATCGAGTCTGCTCGTCATTGTTTGGATCATCGCCATCGCATTGGTAGGCGGCGGATTAGGGCTTGGTTTGTATTTGGCTTTGCCGATGCTTAGCTAACAACACTCAAACGTGTATCCATAAGCTATAATAAAGGGAATGAATTTACTTGAGGGTTTGAACGAGGCGCAAGCCACGGCGGTCGAAGTCGCAACCGGCCCGCTTTTGATTTTGGCCGGCGCCGGAAGTGGCAAGACGAAAACCTTGACGCATCGCGTCGCGCACCTCATCGCGAATGAGGGCATTTGGCCGAATCAGATTTTGGCGGTGACCTTTACGAACAAAGCTGCGCGTGAAATGCGCGAACGTTTGGGCGTGCTGTTGCAACAAGACAGCAGTCGTCGTGATTTCATGCCGTGGATGGGGACGTTCCACGGTATTTGCGTCCGTTTGCTGCGCATGGACGGTGATGCCATCGGTGTCAGCCGCAACTTTGTCATCTATGATGAAGACGATCGCCAGTCGATGATCAAGCAGGCGATGAAACAGCTTTCGATCGTCGACCGAGAAATGAAACCGTCTCAAATCAGTGGTTTGATCTCAAGCGCGAAGAATCAAATGATCGATCCGGACGAATTCGAATCGAACGCTAACTATCCGTACCAAAAGAATGTCGCCAAGGTATACCGCAAATACGAAGAAATGCGCAAGAGTGCCGGCGCGCTCGATTTTGACGACCTGCTGCTCGACGGCGTTCGATTGCTCCGCGACGTGCCGATGATGCGTGAAAAATGGCGCAATCATTTCAAGCATATCCTTATCGATGAGTATCAAGACACCAATGCCGCGCAGTATCAAATCGTCAAATTGCTCATCAATGACGACAAGAACATATGCGTCGTGGGGGATGACTGGCAATCCATTTACAGTTGGCGCGGTGCGGACTTTACGAATATCTTGAACTTCGAACGGGACTTCCCGGGTGCCGTCGTCGTGAAGCTCGAACAGAATTACCGCAGTACGGGGAATATTCTGGAAGCGGCACATAACGTCATCACTAAAAATACGCAGCGTACTGAAAAGGAGTTGTGGACCGCGGAAGGCCCCGGCTCACCAGTGCAGGTGCACGGCGTCTACGACGAAGCCGAAGAAGCACGGATGGTGGGCGAACGTATCTCGACGCACGTCGCCATGAAGGCACGAACGTTCGGTGACTTTGCCGTGCTGTACCGCACGAATGCCCAAAGCTATACGCTTGAGCGTGCTTTCTTGCAGCTGCGCATTCCGTACCAACTGGTTGGTGGTGTCCGTTTCTATGACCGCAAAGAGATCAAGGACGTCATCGCGTATCTTCGATTGTTATACCAACCGAATGATCGCATGAGCTTCAGTCGCATCGCCAATGTCCCGGGGCGCGGTGTCGGCGCGACAAGCCTTGAGAAGTTTTTGAATTGGCAATCAGCGCATGGGTTTACTATTATTGAAGCATTGGGATATGTTGAAGAGACGAACGTGGTCACCGGCAAAGCAAAAGGCGGCCTGGGGTCGCTCGGCCGCGCCTTGCAATCATTGCAACGGATGGTCGAAACGGCATCGCCCGTCGAATTGATCGAAGCGGTCCTGCAAAAGACAGGTTATCGCGATTACATCCTGGACGGCTCGCCGCAAGCTGAAGACCGGGAAGCGAACATCGGGTCGCTGCTTTCTGATGCGCAAACCTTCACCGCATTGCCTGATTTCTTGGAAGAAGTCGCATTGATGTCGAGTGCCGACAAATCATCTGACGGTCAAAAGGTCACCTTGATGACGCTCCATGCCGCCAAAGGTCTGGAATTCCCCGTCGTGTTCATTATCGGCATGGAAGAGGGCATCATGCCGCATTCCCGAGTCTTCGATGCGGCTGCGTCCGAGCTTGAAGAGGAACGTCGCTTGGCATACGTCGGCATGACGCGTGCTCGTGAAGAGCTGCACCTCAGTTACGCGTACAGCCGTTTGCAATTCGGCCAGCGTGCGTACAACCCGATGTCACGCTTCATTGCGGATATGGGCGACCAGATTTCATTGACCGACGCGCAAGGCGGCAGCGGGTACAGCGGCGGTATCATGGGGCAAAATCGTCAGGACGACGAACCGTTTTACAGTGATGAAATCGGCCTGGAAGTGGGCGACGGCGTCCGTTCGGCGGCATTTGGAGTCGGCGAAGTGATTGATGTCGATGGGATGGCGGTGACGATCCAGTTCTCCAGCGGTCAAACCAAAAAGCTCAATGCCGAATATGCGCGTCTCGAAAAACTGTAGTATAATAAACAGTACACACGAATAGGGGTGTGATACTTATTCATGAGACTGATTATTAGGAAAACCACCACGAAATCTTTCGTATTTATGGGCGCAGCAGCAGCTGTTGCCATTATTTTTGCGCTCTGTGCTTTCTTTTTCATGCATGGCCGCGCTGACGCGCTGACCGGTTCAGGGCGCTTGTTGACGATCCACGACCGCGGCGAAGAGAAAGTCATGCTTAGTGACGCCGCGACTGTTGGTGACGCGTTGAAGAATGCCGGCGTAACGCTCGACAGTCATGATGCCGTTGAGCCTTCCGTCAGCGAAAAACTTGTTGCCAGCGAATACCAGATTAATATTTACCGTGCTCGGCCGGTAACCGTGACGGATGGCCCCATGAGGGAGAAGATCGTTACTGCGTATCAGACATCCGAGCAGATTGTCAAAGATGCCGGCCTTTCTTTGCATCCTGAGGACACAACGACTTTGGCTCGTTCTGACGACCTCTTGAGCGATGGCGCAGGCTTGGAACTTACGATTCACCGGGCGACCGCTTTCAGCTTCACTTTGTACGGCACGACATCCGAAGCTCGGACGCAGGCAAAAACCGTCGGCGATATGCTGAAAGAGAAAAACGTGGTCCTCGGTGCGAACGACCGCGCTTCCGTACCGCTCTCTACGCCGATAAGCACTGGCCTTGCCGTGCAGGTCTGGCGCGAGGGCAAACAAACGATTACCGTTGAAGAACCGGTTGCCTTCGAAACCAAGCAGATCCAAGATGCCGATCAAGAAGTAGGATACAAAGCGGTGCAAACTCCTGGCGCAAACGGCAAGCAAAACGTGACGTACGAAATCGATATTCGTGACGGCAAAGAGGTTGGACGTACGAAAATTGCCGGCATCGTCACGCAAGCACCGACAGTGCAGGTCGTGGTTGTCGGGACGAAATCATCGAATACTTTCGGCGGTGACTTCGCTGCCGCTCTTGCGCGATTACGAAGTTGCGAAGCGGGCGGTCGCTACACCACCAATACCGGCAACGGCTATTACGGAGCATACCAATATAATATTTCCACCTGGGCTGGATACGGCGGATATACCTTGCCGAGTGATGCTCCTGCTGCGCTGCAGGACGAAAGGGCGTGGCAAACGTATCAGAAGCGGGGCTGGCAGCCTTGGCCTTCATGCTCGAAAAGCCAAGGCCTTCAGGATATTTACCGATAATGGCGGGTCCGAAAAAATCACTCGGTCAACACTGGCTGAAGGACCGTCACATTCTGGCGGGCATCGCGGAAGCGGCAGATATCACGCCGCTTGATACGGTGCTCGAAATCGGTCCCGGCCTGGGCACGCTTACCAGCGAACTGTTGCGCCGAGCGGAAAAAGTCGTAGCTGTTGAGCTGGACGGTGACCTGGCAGCAAAACTCCCCGGTCAATTCCCCGGCAAAACGCTGGAAGTCCATAATGAAGATATTCTTGATTTCGATTTGAATACATTGCCGAAAGAATACATCGTCGTTGCGAACGTGCCGTATTACATCACGTCGAAGATCATACAAAAACTCATGACCAGCCAAAACAAGCCGAAAACGACGGTATTGCTGATCCAAAAAGAAGTTGCCGTCCGACTGGCCGCAGACCCGGGTGATATGAGTATTTTGAGCATCAGCGCGCAAATATACGGAGAAGTGGAACTCGATCAGCTCGTACCGGCTCAATTCTTTACGCCACCGCCGAAAGTTGACAGCCAGGTTGTCGTTATTCGAACCCGTCCGCACCCGTTGGTGAATCCGGAAGACGAACGTCTGTTTTTCCGAGTCGTCAAAGCAGGCTTCTCTGCGAAGCGAAAAAAACTTCGCAGCAGTTTGGCTGCCGGGCTTAACATGTCGAAACAGGACGTTGAAGTCCTGCTGCCGAAAGCCGGGATCAATCCCGATGACCGTGCGGAAGCGCTTGCAATCCACCAGTGGATAGAGCTCGCGAAGCTTGTCGGCTGATATTCAGCACCGCCTCAAGAAAACAGTTCTCCTTCTGTCCGATCTGGTACAATAAGGGGTAATGGAAAAGAAACTATATATCGCCACTGCGATTCCGTACGTGAACGGAACGCCGCATATCGGAAACGCCCTCGACTATCTGCTGGCAGACATTTGGGCACGTTACCAAAAACAAAACGGACATGACGTTCGTTTTCAAGTCGGAACCGACGAACACGGCAATAAAATTGCCGCCAAGGCTTCTGAGCTCGGCATCACGCCGAAACAGTACACCGACAGTACATATGTGAACTTTGAAAACATGGTGAAAAAAGTTGGTGCCAGCTACACCGATTTTATTCGTACTACCGACGATCATCACGTTGCGGCCGTCCAATACATTTGGGAACAGCTCAAACCGTACATCTACAAAAGCTCGTACCAAGGCTGGTACTGCATGGGTCACGAAGCATTCTTCACCGACAAAGAAGTCCAGGCGACCGGTGGCATTTGCCCGGATCACCAAATGCCGTACCAGCAGGTGAGCGAAGAAAACTATTATTTCAAAACCAGCGCCTTTACCGACCAGATTCGCACGGCGCTCAATGACGGCACGATGCAGGTTTCTCCTGAATTCCGTAAAAATGAATTCCTCGAACTCATAAAAGACGGTTTGTCTGATGTCAGTATCTCACGCCCCAAGAAAAACCTCACGTGGGGTATTCCCGTACCTGGCGACCCTGAGCAAATCATGTATGTTTGGCTCGATGCGCTTGCGAACTACATTACAGTGCTCGGATACCCAGACCGCGAAGAATGGAAGCAATACTGGCCTGCCGACATCCAGGTTATCGGAAAAGACATTCTGCGTTTCCACGCCGGCATTTGGCCTGCCATGCTGCTCGGTCTCGGCCTTGAACTGCCGAAGAAATTGTTGGTCCATGGGTTCGTCAACATCGGCGGCGCAAAAATCAGCAAAACCGTCGGCAACGTTATCGACCCGAACGAGATTATCGATAATTACGGCCTTGACGCGTTCCGTTACTTCTTCTCTCGTCACATACCGACGCTCGATGACGGTGACTTCACCTGGGAAAAATTTGAGGATGCGTACAACAATGAGCTTGGCAACGATCTCGGTAACTTGATTCAGCGTGTCGCGAGCATGATCAATCGCTACCAATCCGGTGTGATCGGTGAATCCGAACAGGCGGAGCATGACATGACCGCTTACCACAACGCCATGGACGAGCTTGAGTTCAACAAAGCGATTGGTGAAGTATGGAACATGGTACGCAGCTTGAACCAGTACATCGACAACGTCAAACCGTGGGAAGTTGCCAAGGGAATCGGCAAAGATCCTGAAGCCGAACCGCATTTGACGGAAATTCTAGCTCATTGTGCCGGCGCGTTGGTCCAAATCGGCGACCTGCTCGAACCGTTCCTGCCAACTGCCGCAAAGAAAATCCAAGAGATTTTCGAATCCGGTGTCGTCAAACTTCCTGAAGGCGTTCTTTTTCCGAAAATTTACTTGCACACGCCCGACCCTCACGCGCCAAAGGCATAAGCATGCTTATTGATACGCACTGTCACATACACGAGGATGATTTCCCAATTCCCATTGAAGACGTATTTGCCCATGCAAAAAAATCGGGTATCGATAAGATGATATGCGTCGGGACCAGCAACCGCAGCACGGAACAAGCTGTGGCATTCGCCGAAGTGCACGAACATGTATGGGCATCCATCGGTGTGCATCCGCACGAATCGAAAGACGGTTGGCAAGCAGTCACTGCTGCTGCCGGCACGTCGGACAGGATCGTGGCCGTCGGTGAGATAGGGCTCGATTATTTCTATTCGCACAGCCCGAAGGAAGTACAGGTTGAAGCGTTGAAGGCCCAATTGCATATCGCGCAGCAGCATGATTTGCCCATTATTTTCCACGTGCGCGAAGCATTTGATGATTTTTGGCCGATCTTTGACGCATTCCCCGGTATTCGCGGGGAATTGCACAGCTTTACTGACACGCATGAAAATCTTCAAGAAGCTTTGCGGCGGGGGTTATATATTGGCGTCAACGGCATCAGTACATTTACGAAAGATGAGGCCCAACAAGCAATGTTCGATGCGATTCCGTTGGATCGTTTGCTCTTTGAAACGGATGCTCCATTCTTGACGCCGAAGCCTTTTCGTGGTAAAGTAAATGAGCCCGCATTTGTGAGGAATATCGCGCAGTATCACGCCGACCGGCGTGGCATCACGCTGCAAGAAATCGCAGATGCCTCCAGCGCGAACGCCACTCGTTTGTTCGCGTTATAAATAGCTACAATCTTATTTTCTTTAAGAGAAAACCACCACCATGGATAATCAAAAAGACCACACAATGTACCAAGTACCAGCGCCGAAGCACGGCGAGTCTTTTGATGCCCCTGTACCTGCAGAGATGCAGGACGTCAGCTCGGTTCTGACCGATGAAGCCGTACGACAACGGTTCGACGACATCGCACGTGAGGAAATCGCTCGTGCCTACAACGAAATTACCCAAGACCTTGAAATGTCACTGAGCGGGTACGAAACGCGCAAACAACCGCAAGTAGAAGTACTGAGCCAGCACCCGGTCGCCATGGAATTGCTCGACATAGGGAATAACATCGAACGATACCGTGCTGAATACCTCGACTCCTTCAAGGCGGCAAAGAAAAACCCCCTGAAAAAAGTCGCGGGTAAACTGCTCGGAACGAATGCCAAAGGACCGGCGCCCTCGTATGGAACGCTCGTTGACCGCGAAAGTCGACACGCCACGAAAATCTTCCCGAAAGATGCCGACGTCTCTACGGTTAAGTTCTTTTATCTGCCCGACGAACGCGGTACGCCGCAATGGTTTCACGAACAGCACTCCCATGTGCCAGCGAAAAAATTTACGAATACGTACACCGTTTCGGAATACGCTATAGCGAAAAGTTCAACGTACTTTGACCCGCGTTACAACAAATTCGTGAACTCTCCGGCGTATGTCAGCGACCAGGAAGCGCAAAACCTGTTGTATGCTTCTAAGAAGTATTACGAAGAAGTGACAGGCAAACCCTACGTCAAGTTAGCGGCGCCGCGTCTTCGCCCTGAACAGGCAAGCGAACCCGTCAAAAGCGATTTCGACCTCGCCGCGTAAATGCTATAATTAGACAAGTGAACGAACAGATGACATATCTTGACCATGCGGCCGCGACGCCCATGGACTCCAAAGTAATTGCTGCGATGCAGCCTTATTTTACTGATGCTTTTTTCAATCCGTCGGCACCGTATGCTCCGGCGATTGTCGTGCGCCGGGCCTATGAAGCGGCAAAAACGACACTCGCGCGTGCGATCGGTGCGAAGGGTGAAGAAATCATCATGACTGCCGGAGCGACCGAGTCGGTCAACTTGGCATTTTTCAGCGTTGGCGGCCATATCGTCACTGCGAACATTGAACACCATGCCGTTCTTGAAGCTGCAAAACAGCTCGACCATACGTTCGTGGCTGCTGATGAAAAGGGCATTGTCTCTGCGGCAGCAGTAAAAGCGGCGATCACGCCTGAAACCCGACTGGTCAGTATTGCCTTGGCGAACAACGAACTCGGGACGATTCAACCGCTGCGCGATATCGCGGAAGTCGTCCGCAAAGAGCGCGAAACACGGCTCGGACGCGGCGATCATACGCCCGTCTACTTGCACAGCGATGCCTCCCAGGGCGTCGGCCAAATCGACGTGAACGTGGCGCGTCTCGGCCTCGACATGCTGACGTTGAACGCGGCCAAAGTCTACGGCCCGAAACAAGTGGGTCTCTTATGGTCTGCATCGCACGTTGTCTTGAAACCGCAAGTGCGCGGCGGCGGCCAGGAACGCGGTATTCGCAGTGGAACGGAAAACGTCGCCGGTGCGATCGGCTTTGCGAAAGCAATGGAACTCGCCACCGAACACCGCAAGTATGAATCCGAGCGGTTGGCAATATTGCGTGACACGCTGCAACGCCGTATTACCGAAGCATTTCCCGAAGCGGTCGTATCCGGCAACCAGAAGCACCGCTTGGCAGGCCATTTGCACATTTCATTTCCGAACCTTGACGCTGAACGCGTGTTGTTCGCACTCGAATCGCGCGGCGTATTGGTCGCCACCGGCAGTGCATGCGCGGCAAACAAGGGCACGCGCTCGCACGTATTAACGGCTATCGGCCTTGCGCCTGAAGTTGCTGACGGAAGCCTGCGCATGACGCTCGGACATCTTTCTGACAATGAGAATATTGATCGCGCCGCTACCTTCATCATTGAAGAAGTGTCGAAAGAATACGAACGAGTGCGCCGATGATCAAGTGGCTCGTCATCGTGCCGTTGGCGTTGGTAGCATTTATCGGCGGCATCAGCATGTTTCTGCAACCGAACGATTTCGTAGGGTGCGGTGAAACGCCGAATGGCACGGGTAATTGCCAGAAAGCTGACGCGATCGTCGTGGTAAGCGGGGGCGATACGAGCGCACGTACGGACGAGGGCATCAGGCTGTTTGAAAACGGCTGGGCGCCAGCGATCGTGTTCTCCGGGGCTGCCCAAGATAAAACCGGTCCGAGTAACGCCGCTGCCATGCGCAATCGTGCAATCGCAGCAGGCGTTCCGTCAGCATCGATCTCCATAGAGGAGCAGTCGGCAACAACCGAAGAAAACGCCGCCAATACCAAAAGCATCTTCGAAACCAAGGGGTTCAACAACATCATTCTGGTAACATCCGGGTATCATCAGCGACGGTCTGAACTTGAGTTCAAACACCAGAACAGTGGCGTCGCGATACTGAACCATCCGCTTCTCCAAGACAAAGACTGGTCATTCTGGTGGTGGCTGACTCCGCGGGGCTGGTGGCTTGCCGGCGGTGAAATAGTGAAAATTACTGTCTTTTACGCACAAGGAATAAAATCATGACAAAAGTATACGTAGGAATGAGCGGCGGCGTCGACTCGAGTTTGACTGCCGCGCTCCTCAAAGAGCAGGGGTATGACGTCACTGGCGTCTACATGAAGAACTGGACGCAGGACCTGCCCGGTATGAAATGCCCGTGGGCAGACGATCTTGCCGATGCGAAACGCGTTGCCGTACAGCTCGGGATCGACTTCAAGGTATTCGATTTTGAAACCGAATACAAACAGAAAGTCGTCGATTATATGATCGACGAATACAAACTCGGCCGAACGCCCAACCCTGACATCATGTGCAACCAGGAAGTAAAATTCAAACTGTTCCTGGAGACATCGCTGGAAGACGGCGCAGACATGATCGCTACAGGCCATTACGCTCGGGTTGAAAACGGCGTGCTCAAGCAAGCTGTCGATACGAATAAGGATCAGACGTATTTCTTGTACCGTGTGACGGGTGACGCGTTGAAAAAGACGTTGTTCCCGCTTGGCGAATTCACCAAACCGGTCGTGCGTGAAATGGCAAAAGAGCGCGGTTTGTTTACGGCTGCAAAAAAAGACAGCCAAGGGATTTGCTTCGTCGGTCAAATCGGCATCCGCGAATTCCTGTCACAATACGTACAGCAGGAAGCCGGCCCGATTATCGACAAAAAAACAGGTAAAATACTCGGCCAGCATGACGGTGCTATTTTCTATACGATCGGCCAGCGCCACGGCTTGGACGTCGGCGGAGTATTGCCGTATTACGTCGTGGGGAAAAATATGGACAAAAACGAAGTTTACGTGACGACCGACCTCAACGATGACACGTTATGGAAGCCTGAGCTTCAGTTGCAAAGCGTCCATTGGATCAACGGTGAACCGTCTGCATCGCAGGTCACCATTCGAGTGCGACACCGGGCGAAACTGGCAGAAGCAACGCTGTCTTTTGAAGGTACCGATGCGACGATAAAGCTTCAAGACCCGGAACGTGCGGTTGCTGCCGGCCAATCAGTCGTGATATATGACGGAGACATCTGCCTGGGCGGCGGCATCGTCGCATAAATCCAGTATGTTCAGGCTGTTCTCAGCCGCTTTTCCTACAATAAGGACGTACCAATCTTAACAAAGGAGAAACTATGAGCTTACTCGAAGATGCGAAAGCAAAAATCGAAGGCGTAGTCGACATTGTCAAAGATAAAGCTGACGAAGCAGGCGACAAGGCACAGGGCGTTTCGCAGGACGTCCAAGACCAGGTTCAAGAAAAAGCCGACGGTACGAAAACGACCATCGAAGAGAAAAAGCAGGACCTGGAAGACAAGCTTCACGATACATAACACCTCTACACTCTCACGTTTGAAACCCGCTCTCATTGGCGGGTTTTTCTTATGCGCGCCTATGGCGGCATTCTGAAACATAAGCGGCATGCTACACTGGAAACAGCATGAAACAAACATGGGAACACAAAAGCGGATTTACGATCGTCGAACTCTTGGTGACGATCGTCGTGATCGGCATTTTGGCCAGTATTACGATTGTTTCGTACAATGGCATTTCACAGCGTTCCCGTGATTCTCGCCGCGACAGCGACGTGTCGCAATTAAAGATCGCAATTGAGAAATACCACTCGGAAACCAGCGCGTATCCGGCAGTTTGCAGCAACAATGACCAAGACTGCTCGGTCGATGCGCTCAAGACCGTACTGGCACCGTACTTGAAGTCCATTCCGCACGATCCGCGTAACCCGTTGAACTCAAGTACTGACTATCGGTACGTGCGCGGCGGCATCGAAGACCCTTCCGATCCGAATGCGGTCGATTCCTACGGCATTCTCATCACCTACGAATCCAAAACGTCTTGCAAGACCGGTGAAAATATCAAGTCTGGCTGGTGGGGAGTTGCCGTCCCGAGCTGCTGACCGGTCTCGTTTCAAAAACATCGCACTGCTGATATAATGAACCGTAATGAATGCTCAAGATATCCGCAACTCGTACCTCGAGTTTTTCAAAGAACGCAGCCACGCGATTATTCCGCGTGCAAAACTAATTCCTTATAACGACCCGACAACTTTGTTTACCGGCAGCGGCATGCAACCGCTCTTGCCTTACTTGCTCGGCGAGCCGCACCAAGAGGGCGTCCGATTGGTAGACAGCCAAACGTGTCTGCGCGCGCAGGACATCGAAGACGTCGGCGACAACCGCCACACGACCTTTTTTGAAATGCTCGGCAACTGGAGTTTGGGCGACTATTTCAAAGAACAGCAAATCCGCTGGTTCTTTGAGTTCCTGACGGAAAAAGTCAGACTCGACCCGAACAAAATTTATGTGACTGCGTTCATTGGCGACGAAAAACACGGCATTCCGCGTGACGACGAAGCGGCGAACATTTGGCAAAAGGTCTTTGAAGAAAAAGGCATTGAAGCCAAGATCGTTGAAGTCGGTTCGCAGGCCGATGGCGATGCGCGTGGCATCAAGCCGGGCGAGCGCATTTTCTTTTACGATGACGGTGAAAACTGGTGGAGCCGCGGCGGCGGGATCGACAAAACGCCGATCGGCGACCCGTGCGGTCCGGACAGCGAAGTCTTCTATGATTTCGGTCCGCAGAACCATGCCGAAGGCTTCGGCTTGGCGCACCCAGCCAGCGACAGCGGCCAGTTCATGGAAATCGGAAACCAAGTCTTCATGCAATACCAACGGCTTCAAGACGGTTCGTTCGAACCGCTGGAAAACCAGAACGTCGACTTCGGCGGCGGCTTGGAGCGCATTGCCGCGGCACAGATCGATAGCCCTGACGTCTTCAGGATCAGCTTGTTGTGGCCGATCATCGAACAGCTGCAAAAATTATCAGGCAAGGATTACGAAAGCAATACGGCCAGCATGCGCGTTATTGCCGATCACCTTCGTGCCGCGACTTTCTTGGCTGTTGACGGCGTGAAGCCTTCGAACAAGGAGCAGGGGTACGTTATGCGCCGGCTTATTCGACGCGCGGTCCGCTTCGCATTTGATCTTGGCATCGAACAAAACTTCCTTGAGGGCGTCGTGCCGGTCATCGCCGACATGTACGTTGCCGATTACCCGGAAGTCGCCGCGCAACGTGACGACATCATAGCAACGCTGGTAAAGGAAGAGAAAGTTTTCCGCCAGACGCTCCGTAAAGGGATTGCCGAACTCACGAAACGAAAAGAAAACGGTCTCACCGGTGCTGAAATTTTTACCCTTTATGACACGTACGGCTTCCCGGTCGAACTTTCGACGGAAGAAGCGTTCAAGCAAGAAATTGAACTTTCAGAAACCTGGCGCGAAGAATTTGACGCGAAGATGAAAGAACAGCGTGAACGTTCGCAAACCGCAGCCAAAGGCACCTTCAAAGGCGGCTTGGGCGGACAAACCGACATCCACAAGAAATACCACACGGCAACGCACCTGATGTATCAGGCACTGCGCGATGTGCTCGGCGACCACGTCGTGCAGCACGGTTCAAACATTACCGAAGAGCGCCTGCGTTTTGACTTTTCCCATCCTGAAAAAGTAACCCCTGAACAGCTCGCTGAAGTAGAAGCGATCGTGAACCGCGAAATTAACAAAGACCTGCAGGTTAGTTACGCCGAATTCCCGACAGCCGTTGCACGCGAAGAACTCCATGCGCTCGGCCAGTTCGGCGACCGCTACGGCGAAACGGTCAAAGTGTATTCAATGAAAGACCAAAGCGCTCCTGCAGCAGAACGTCCGTTCAGTTTCGAAATCTGCGGCGGCCCGCACGTGGACCACACACTCGAATTAACCGAACCTGACGGTAAAAAGTTCAAGATTTTGAAAGAAGAATCTTCGAGCGCCGGTATCCGACGCATTAAAGCCGTTCTTGTTTAGGCACGCCTTCGTCACTCAGAAACTGAAAGGCTTTTTCAAGAAGTTTACTACCCGGAACACCTAGTTTTGGATCTTCTTGTATCATACGATCGATAAATTCGCCTGATACGAGCTTGCCCGCATATGCGCCTTTGTATTTCCATTGGTCTTCGGATTCGTTCATTTCAAAGCGGAACATGTTACGAAACGTTGAGCCGGGCAACATAAGACCGCTGAGTCGAGGTTCAGACGTGTGATCGATGTTGAGGCACAGTTCTTGTACGAGCTGCTTCGTGTTTTCGGTGTCAGTTTTATATCGAGCAGTATGCGCTATTTCTATCGTCGTGCCTAAATCTATGAGATGCGAAGCGCTTCGCTCGAGCTGTATGTCCTGGCTCATGTACACGTCACCCATAAGGTCTTCAAAGTCATTGCCCCAAAAACTATTGGGCAGGCCAATCGTTTCTAGGTATGTGCGCATTGTTTCTCTGTTCGGCTCAGCCGCATATAGCACGTCTTCGGCTTCCTCTCCCTTCGTAACGAGCAGTACGGGGCGCTGATCAACGAGAGCAAGTGAAACGGCTACGCCTCCTGACCACTTCATTTTCACGTTAAGGGGATTTTCTTGCGCATTGCTTTTTGAAAGTGGGAAGGTGAAGAGTATGTCCATTCCGATGAATTCACGAGGGCCTGGCACTACATCCTGCACGACATCTCGCTCGATTCTCGTTAATCCGATAGGGAGGTGCATTTTATCTCGAATCGTATGCGTTTCCGGTATGTAGTCCGTGATTTTCACTTCGAACGTTTTGCCTTCCAAGTATTCGCTTACATTATTATTTACGAGTTCTTCTACGTCCGTAATCATGTATTCGGTTTCAGGTTGGATTTGTGGTTCGCTCTGTTCGTGATGACGGGGTGCATTCATACTACATATTATAGCATATTTATACTAAAATTACAACCTTTATCGCCTTCGTGAGAAGCGAATGTTTCATTTGTGCGAGCATAAGCATGAACTGTTATATAATAGAGATCAATATGGTATTAGAAAAACTTCGAAACGCACGCAAAAAAGCGCCCGCTGATGACTACATTGTTGCGCTTGATATTGGAACCGAATTCGTTAAGGCGTTGATTGCCAAGGTAGAAGACGAGGAATTGAGCATTGTTGGGGTTGGCCGTTCGCGCCAAGACGTCAGCGACATGCATTCCGGTGCGATCGCCGACATTGCCGGCGTCGTGCGCAACTGCGAAGAGGCGCTTGCCGATGCAGAGGAACAGGCCGGTCTTCAGGCGAAACGAGTCGTTATCGGTATTGCCGGTGAGCTCGTGAAAGGCGTAACGGATACGATCCGTTACCGCCGACCGCAACCTGACCGTCCTTTGGACTCGTCCGAAATGGAATTTATCATCGAAAAAGTACAGGAACGTGCACAGGCAAAAGCTCAGCGGCAGATTGCGCTTGAGACGGGCAACAGCGAAGTCGAAGTGAAACTGGTCAACAGCGCTCTCGTAAGCATTCACATTGACGGGTACAAAGTAAGCAACCCGATCGGGTTCCAAGGCCGTGACGTGGCCGTGCAGATTTACACCGCTTTCGCACCGATGGTGCACATCGGGGCGTTGGAACGCGTTGCCGACGAGCTTTCTTTGGAGCTCCTTGCCGTCGCTGCCGAGCCGTTTGCGGTCAGCCGATCCGTTTTGGGCAACGACGCTAACAGCAACTTTACAGCCATTCTTGCTGATGTCGGCGGTGGTACGACGGACATTGCCGTAGTCAATGACGGCGGGGTGGAAGGTACCAAAATGTTCGGTATCGGCGGACGCAGCTTTACGCAGACGATTGCCGGCGATATGGACCTTTCGTACAAAGACGCTGAAAAGCTGAAGGTGAACATCGGACACAGCCAGATCAAGCCGTCGGTTGCAAAAGACGTGAACAACGCTATCGATAAGACGCTGGAAGTATGGATAGCCGGTGTCGAACTCGCACTGAGCGACTTTGACGCAATCGACCATTTGCCAAACCGCATTCTGCTGTGCGGCGGCGGTTCGAGCCTTGATAAACTGGTGACGGCGCTTGAAAGCAGCGAATGGCATAAGGATTTGCCGTTTACAAAAAAGCCGACCGTGCACCATATCAACCCGAGCGAAGTCATCGGCGTGACCGATGCGACCAGCGACGTGACGGACCATACCTTCATCACCGCTATGGGCTTGCTGCGTGTCGGTTATGATACAATGATAGGCAGTGGAGAGGGTGATTCAATCAAAGAAAAACTTAATCGCCTCCTGAGAATTTAAGATGAATAAAGATGTTATTTACATTGATGTCGAAGACGACGTCACCGCAATCATCGGCAAAATAAAAAATGCTAAAGAAAAAATTGTCGCAGTCGTCCCGCCGAAACGGTCCGGGGCGCTTCAGAGTGCCGTCAACTTGCGTCTTTTGAACCGCATGGCAAAAGCCGACAAGAAGCAGCTCGTTTTGATCACGAACAACGATGCGCTCGTTGCACTTGCGGCGAATTCACAGATCCCAGTCGCAAAAAACCTGCAGTCCAAACCGGAAATCGCGGAAGTGCCCGCACTTGCCATTGACGACGGTGATGACATTATCGATGGTGCCGATCTTCCTGTCGGTGACCATGCCGCACGCGTCGCGATCAGCGACGGTACCCGTGCCAACGGCGGGCGCAGCGATGCGATAGACGCAATTGACGTCGACAATGAAGGGAATTCAGTTGTACCGGACGTCATTAGTGCGGCCGCACCGGCATACGGCAGCGCGGCAGGCGCTCGTGCCGCAAAGAAAGGGAAGAACGGAAAAGGACGCGTCGCTATTCCTAACTTCGACAAATTCCGCAAGCGACTGTTTGTCGGCATCGGTGCCGGCGTTGCGCTGATCGCATTGCTCATCTGGGCATTCGTTTTCGCACCGGCAGCCACCGTCATCGTCAC
>Ga0265798_10001489_pt1 | contig 36401 bp, 29 predicted proteins | sample P3T30metagenome_FD_192430 | JGI IMG/M metagenome (GOLD analysis project Ga0265798, IMG submission 192430) | Plant litter microbial communities from East Loma Ridge, Irvine, California - P3 T30 | ecosystem: Environmental > Terrestrial > Plant litter > Unclassified | place: USA: California...
GTTCCCCCTCGTCTGCGCCTTCATGGTCCCGAGATGCGGAGGGTAGGCCGACGGGCGGTGTTACCCAGCGCCCGCCGCGGTAGAGGTAGAGTGATGTCAGGCTTCCTTCTGTTATTTCGTGGACTGTGTTGAAGAGGATTACGTCTGTGAGGAGGGGGTGTGTTGGGTTTGTGGGGAGCGCGCGGGTGCGTGAGGCGTCGTACGGCGAGCGATGTGTGGTTTTTAGGGTGGTGTGGGGTGTGGGGGGTGTTGGCTGTGTGTCGAGTTTTAAAGTCCATTGTGGTGCTGGGGGGGTGGGAGACAGGGAGTCTGTTGGGCCGAGGGTTAGGGCGCCGCCTGTTAGGGGGGAGGGTTGAAAGGATTGTGTGGCTGGATGGGGTTGTGGTGGTAGCGGAGGTGGATCGAGGGAGGGGGGAAAGAGAGTTGATAACGTGACTTCGGGAATGGGCGCGATGTCGAGTGTCATTGTACCCTTGCAATCAAACAGTATCCGTAACTTCAGCGGTGCGTCGTCGTTTCCCTTGGCTTTGTATTCTTCGACTGCTTTCAGTAGTGTGGAGTGCAGCGCGGTGCCGTCTAGGAGTTTGTCGGTTACGGCGTGGAACTCGAAGTGCTGTGCGGCTTCGAGCATGCGGGCGCGGTGGTAGGCGAGCATGTAGAAGGGGGAGGGAGTGGTGAAGTTTAGGTCTGGGTGGGAGTTTTCGGGGGAGGTGAGGAGGAGGGGGTCGTAGCGGAGGGAGGTGAAGAGTTGGAAGGGTTGGGGGGAGGACATGGTGGTAGAAGCTGCTTGTGTTTTCTCGCTCATGGCGATTGGGTGCTGGTGGATGATCGAAGAAAGGAAGGAGAGAAGAGTTTTTGATGCGTGTGTTGTTGTGTGTGCAGGTCGACGTGGCGTTAATGCGAGGTGTTGAGGTGTAAAGCTACACGACGTACTGACTGTGTAGAAGAAGTTTGACGTCGATGACCTTGAAAGATTGATGCTACACGTCACGTGTAAAACCTACTGACTACATTGTTAAGCTTCAATATTTTCACATTCATTATTGGTGGGCCCGAGTGGAGGACTATCGAAAGAGTTCTGGAGTAACATGTGAAATCTCGTGGTCGATGGAGTGGTGATGACGTGCACCTGAGCTTGGGCCGGCGGTAGTAGCACCAAACACCAAAGATTTCGAAGCCGTCGACGCCCTCCCAACATCGCCATTGCGCCCACATCTCCTTTCCTCCTGTAATTAATTCCGGCTTCACACTCTCAATTTCATCATGGCGCCCACCAACCAGGCGCCACTGGGACCCGGCCCGTTCCCCGTCGAAATTCCCATCGAGCAAGGCACATCCTCCCTGTGGGACCGCTTATCGAACTGGGCGTCCGAGAACAGGGGCGTCGTATACACAATCGCTGGTGTCACACTCGTCGTCGGCGCAGGTGGCGCGATATACTACCTCTCCTCGGACTCGCGGCAGGACAACAGCGCGGCGGCAGGCAACAAGCGGAAGAAGCAGCGCGAGAGGAAGCGTGCAAAGGAAAGGGCGGAGAAGGATGTCACACCAGAGGAGGCAGCACGGCCTGGCTCGTCGGCGGGCGAGAAGAAGGCGTCGGTTGCGGCGTCCACCGAGGACGAGCTGCCCCAGGTCGACGAGAGCAGCGTGGGCGCACTGTCGGACGAGCAGCGCAAAGACTATGCAGCGAAGCTCAAGGCGGCGGGCAACAAGGCGTACGGCTCCAAGGACTACAACCGCGCCATCGATCTCTACGGGCAGGCCATCCTCTGCAAGCAGGACCCCGTCTTCTACTCGAACCGCGCCGCCTGCTACAACGCCATGTCCGACTGGGACAAGGTCATCGAAGACACCACCGCCGCCATCAACCTCGACAACGAGTACGTCAAGGCCCTCAACCGCCGCGCCAACGCCTACGAGCAGGTCGAGCGCAACAGCGAGGCCCTGCTCGACTACACGGCGAGCTGCATCATCGACGGCTTCCGCAACGAGAGCAGCGCCCAGAGCGTCGAGCGCCTGCTGAAGAAGGTCGCCGAGACCAAGGGCAAGGCCATCCTCGCCGCCAAGGAGAAGAAGCTGCCCAGCCCGACCTTTGTCACAAACTACCTGCAGAGCTTCCGCCCCAAGGACCCGCCCGCTGGCCTGGAGGAGGATGCCGAGCTGGACGAGGAGAGCGGAAAGGGACAGCTGCGCAAGGGGCTGAAGGCCATGGCCACCAAGACGGGCGACGGATACACAGAGGCCGCCGCAGCCTTTGACCGCGCGCTCGAGCTCGGCGACCTGGGCGATCACGAGGCCTTTGCGTACAACATGCGCGGGACTTTCAGCTACCTCAAGGGCGACAACGAGGATGCGCTCAGGGATATGAACAGGAGCATCGAGCTCCAGCCCACCCTCACGCAGTCCTTCATCAAGCGCGCCTCCATGCACCTCGAGCTCGCAAACCCAGACGACGCCGAATCCGACTTCGCCGCTGCGCTCGAGCAGAACGCCACGGACCCAGACATCTTCTACCACCGCGCACAGCTGCACTTCATTAAGTCGGAGTTCGGCGAGGCCGCAAAGGACTACCAGAAGTCGATCGACCTCGACAAGGACTTCATCTTCAGCCACATCCAGCTGGGTGTCACACAATACAAGATGGGCAGCATTGCTTCATCGATGGCCACCTTCCGCCGGTGCATGAAGAATTTTAGCAACGTGCCAGACGTGTACAACTACTACGGCGAGCTCCTGCTCGACCAGCAGAAGTACCAGGAGGCCATTGAGAAGTTTGACGCCGCCGTTGAGATGGAGAAGACATCCAAGCCGCTCGGCATGAATGTCTTGCCACTCATCAACAAGGCCCTAGCACTGTTCCAGTGGAAGAACGATTTCTCCGACGCAGAGAAGCTGTGCGAAAAGGCCCTCATCATCGACCCAGAGTGCGACATTGCCGTCGCAACAATGGCGCAACTCCTCCTACAGCAAGGCAAGGTCACAGAAGCACTCAAGTACTTCGAACGCGCCGCCGAGCTATCCAGGACAGAGGGCGAGATCGTCAACGCGCTCAGCTATGCGGAGGCAACACGGACACAGCTGGAGGTAAGTCTCCACCAACATCGCTGTTCAAACCCGAATGCTAACAATTCGATCAGGTGCAAGAAAAGTACCCCAAGCTGGCATCGAGACTCGGTGCAATGGGTGCCGGGGCCGGTGGCTTCGGGGGCATGCGGTAAAATACCCATGCCGCAGTGGACATTGAGAGTTGGCCGAAGGATGTATGTACATGTTGGATCAAGACGGGGGACACATGCTTTATGATGTCCGGGCGTTGCTGTGTGGAAGTTCCAGACTTCCACTTCTGTATATCTATCAAAATCTCCTGAGAAAGCATCAAGAACGATTTTTAAAAGTTGAGTTGGGTGTGGCGTTGACCCATAAGTCACATGTTTCACTACGATTTATAGGAATTTACCTAGAGTCAAGGTCATAAGTGTCACGGCGTTGCTGATCGCTCCATCTAGACACTCGCCTCCACCACGAGCATCAGCACTATTTCCCCAGGCTCGGTGCACGTCAGCCAGGCGCACGAAAAGCAAGCTAATATCGCTCTTTTCGTGGCTTTGCGGCACCGTCTTGTCCTTTTTGGGGCCAAAAAGAAAGACTAATGCAGCTCAATTAGCGGTGTACTCACGCATGGGTTGATGTTGGCTGCATCCGCATTCCTTTTGTCTGGTCATCTCGGCAAGCGGTTTTCGATATTGCTTGAAAGCCGGCCGGAGACCGGGCGTTTGGGTGTTGTCAGTGTTGCAAGATGTGGAAGGTGTGGTTGATGTTTCCTACTTTCCTTGTTTCGCAGCCAACATCTATCGCCTCCACCAATTCTCGCCATCTGCGTCCAACCCCACATTTCCAGCGAGGCCACCTCAAGAAACTGCAAGCCGCAGTGAGACACACAAAGATTGTCCAGTCCGCGCCGCACACGACACAACCTCCCACCTGCTGCCGGCACCCACAATCTCCGTTAATCTGCATACGCGCCGGAGCAAATTTGCTGTCTTTGAGGCCTGAAGCGGGGCTTCGATAGCTTCGCGGCGCGCACACTAACCCTTAAGCAGGCATTTACCAGCCGTCTCATATGTGGCGCCTGCAGCGCACAGACGGCGGATGAATGCCATGAGTTCAGTTCGGGTGCGACGAGGACAATCCCCCGCCCCAACGTCCTTCTAGAGTTTCTGGCGGCCTTGCGAAACGCTAGTGTTGGGCTGCTGTGAGGCAGAATTCGCGAAGGAATGGACATGTGTTTGTGGAGGCGATGCTAGAAAGTCCAACAGCGTGGAGAGTGTTTGTGCGAATGGAGGCTGAAGACAGAACCGCTCCTGCGACCATGCGGCTCGGAGAACCCTGGTTTGGAATCGAGAAGGCTGACCATACGCAGCATTGCAGCAGCGAGCGCTTACAAGCAAGTTATAGCCTACTTGCCTGTCTGGGCAAGGCGTCCTGCAGTTCATCTCCACCCGCATACAGGTTGCCTCCGCCTAGACAGGGTGGCAGCAGCAGATTCGGGTCGAGATGGGGTCCGTGACCGCGTACATGGCGCGTGGGCTGGTGTGTTTAACGGCCCGCGCAGGGATGTCAGGGAATCTAATGTGGTAGTCGGGAAATGGATATAAGATTGGAAAGCGTCCTGTGGAGGCAGGTTTGTGACACCGTTTGCGCCGTCGTTGAAAAAAAAGAAGGCTGAAGGAAGATTATTGGAACGATATATATCGTCTTCAACTCGGTGTTCGTTTCTTTCACGCATCTTCTGTCTTTCGGTTCTTCGACTTCATCATCATGTTGGGCGGAATAGTGCTTACGAGCATTGCTACCATCGCGCTCTTCACTGCGCCGGCATGTTCGATACCAACAGGACCTAAGCCACCACGGCCACAACCAGACTACAAGCCGGCAAGCAACCTCAGCAAGCTAGCCAAGCTGATGCCCACGAGCGCCCTACCCGCTCCCACCGGCGAATTGAAGTACGTCCTTCTCGGCGTCGGCACACAGAACTACACATGCACATCCGGCAACGATGCCGCCGCCCCAGGAACCACCGGCGCAAGTGGTAAGTCAACGCCATCAATCATCCAAGCATCCTCCTAATCCACCCCAGCCCAACTCTACGACATCGGCTCCGCCCTCAACAACGACCCGATGGCGAAATGGAAAATCCCATCTATATCCCCCCTCGCCCTATCCCTCAGCACATCGCCCCAAGTCCTCGACTGGAGCCTCGAAACGCAGGGCTACAACCACCTCGTCGGGCACCACTTCTTCTGGGCGGCCCCCGTGTTTGCGCTCGATCAGCTGGCCAAGACGGGGTACCCTGTTGCGCAGGTCGGTAAAGTTAATGATACTGCTGCGCCGGCGTCGGCGTGCCCGGGGCTGACGGGCGAGGGCGCGGTTAGGTGGTTGTTTTTGAAGGATACGAAGGGGTTGTCGGTGGGGGGCGTGGATACGGTGTATAGGGTTGAGACGGCGGGTGGGGCGGCGCCGGCGACGTGTAAGGGGATGAAGCCGAGCTTTGAGGTTAAATATGCTACGCAGTGTAAGTTTGCTGATCGAGGGTGGAGGGGATTGTTACTGACTGTGTATACAGATTGGGTCTATGGTCCGAAGAAGTGATCTGAACTTGTCCATCTACGGATGTCATTCAGCTCTATCTTCACTCCTCTATCCTTCCTCTTGTCCCCTTGGACTCTTTCTATCTGCACACACTTTCCCTCCTCACAACAACATTCGCTTCCCCATTCTGCATCGCGATACCCTTTCATGTCATGGCGTTGGCTCTTTTTTCGCATTCCTGGTGGCTCATTAGTGTAGGGTGGCTTTAGACAATCGTTTTTCGCGCAGCATAATGTCAAAGACTCAATTCTCATCCGCCTTGTGTCTTCGTCGTCACTACGTCTCGATATTGATTACTGTGGGCTGGAATACTACGAGTGAAAATGCCCAGGTATCTGTCATCTAAAAGTAGCCAATGATAGCTACAAGTGTGGTTTACTACGCAAATAGAGGCGTTATAGACCAGCGCGATTGATTTCCATAACGTACTTCTTGGAGATAGTTTGTTTTTCGCGCGTTGGTGATAAGTTGCAGTACGGCTTTGGGTACGCTAATTAAGGAAATACTAGTCACATCTGATATTTCGATCGTCCCTATCTAATGATCTGTAGCAGCAACAATAAAGAACAAGAAAAGCGCTGTAAAGACGAGCCTCGTAGCAACCTCTGTGAGGCTGTACTATCTGAAGCTGCTAGGGACGGAACAATTAGGTGTAATGAAGTGGAAAACGCTATATAGTATCTGATAGCTCTTCTTAAGGGGCCTTTTAGCGAACGGCGAGCCATTGAGGATATTCAGCAAGTCTCCCTGCCGACACACACTACCTACCTACGCAAGTGCCTCCTTGGTGAACTCCTTGATCAACCGGAAGTCTCGCCTACCCGCCATCTTCCAGAACCTGACCTCCAGAATGGCCACTCCTTGACGGTCGTCCGGATGCTGAGGGTATATAGCGACATCTCGGCTGTCTCCTCCAACCTTACGCAGACAGAGATGACTGCCTCCGACGCATCGATTGCAGGCAATATTCGGCTCGTTCACAGTGACCATGCACGCAGCCGGTTGCTTGATGCACGCAGATTTGCGCTGCTTTGTGTTCGCGAGCCAGCCTGCTTTCAAGTCGGCAGACCAAGCCAGCAGTGCGTCCTGCACCGCCTGCGAGAGCTCCTCGAACCCTAGGAACCTCGATCCGTCCCAGGCTTTCACTTCTACTAGGTCCCCGTGTACGGCTCGATCTGCTGCCAGTGCAGGAGTAGGAACCGGTGCGAGAGTAGGAACCGGTGCGAGAGTAGGAACCGGTGCGAGAGTAGGAACCGGTGCGAGAGTAGGAACCGGTGCGAGAGTAGGAACCGGTGTAGGAGTCGGTGCAGGTGGCACAGAAGCACCCTTCTCCTCGCCAGTCCGCCTCCTCTTTGCTTGGTGCTGCCTCTCTACCCTGTCTTCCAACCGCCTACTCCTCTCCTCCGCGTCGTCAATGTCGTCAATGTCGTCAGACACACGCTTGTGCATCCGCCGGTGGTCCTGTATGACGAAGCTCTGGAAATGCAGCTTATTGCACTGTTCCGCGTTGACGACTCTGAACTGGTTCAGCGTGTCTTGCGTTTAGACGTACTTTGCACCGACGGCAGCTGCAGTGTAATGGCTGCTGGCGACGGCCTTGGCCTGCTCATCTGCCGTGGCGACCATTTGCTTGGTCTCGGTGAGCGCCGTATTCGCCGTCTTGAGCACCACGTCCTTTTCTGCTCGTTCCATGGCGTCGGTGCTGAACTCCGAGAACCCCTTCTGTAGGGTCTGCATGTCCTTGATGAGGGTGTCGAGGGTGCTGCTTGTTGCGAGCTTTGCGATCTCGGTCAGGACGCTCTTGGTGTCCTTCTTGCCGGCCGACGCCAGCCTCACGAGGCCCCGGTTCAGTAGCAATACGCCTCTGGCCACAGCCGGTATTGCCTCCACGACGGACTCCATCTGCTCCATCGACTTAAAATTCTCTTTCACCAACTGCACGCTCACCTCGACCGCTGTCTGGATATTCTGGACGTCCTCTTTGGTTGCCAGCGCCGGCAGGACTTCCAGGCTCTTCGCAATGCCCTGCAGCAGGTCTGTCGTCTCTTGATGCCGGTCGGTGAGGATCTGTCGTTTCTTGCGCTGCATGTCCAGCCCTTCAATAGTGCGGTCGTGAGTAGCATGGAGACAATCCCGCTGCCGGTCTAGCCTCAAGTCGGTGGAGTGGCGGTCTCGGATTGCCGCATTGACCGCGCTGGTATATCTGTACATGTTGCCGCGCGCCTCCTCGACTTTCTGCTGGGCAACTTGCTCCCGCTTCCGCGCTTCATCGCGCTGGGCGGAGGTCTTTGACGTTTCCCATGAGTTGGCTATTGCCCGTAGGTGGAGATACACGTTCTCGGTGGCCGTTGCGTTGCCTTCAGACCTGTATTGGTCCACCTTGTCTTCTACGCTGCCGATCTTCGAGTAGATCATGTCGTTTTGACGTTTGGCGGTGGTGTGGAACGCACCGAATCAGTTCTTCGTGATCTGCATTTGCTTGCCCAAGTGCTTGCCCAACAGCTTCTGCGACTTGCTGATACTCCGCCGCGTCAGTCTGGTGCTTTCATCCAACGTTTCGACGCCAGCTTGGAAAATCGTCTGCAAGGAGTCCATCATCCCTCCAAAGTCGCTCATGTGCTGCTTCACCGCACCGATGCCCTCGCCAAAGCTCTTTCCAGTCTTGTTCCAGCTCTGTGTGAGGTCGTCCATCTCTCCTCCCAGTCCGTCAACCCCACCCTGCACTGCACCGACCCGCTCGCCCATTTCCTTCTACACTGTGTCGAAATGCTTCTGACAGCCGTTCATCCTGCCGCCCAAGTCGTTGACTCCCCGGTACACAGCACCGACCCACCCCCCCACTTCGCTCTTGACATCATTGACTCTCTGGTGCACTGCACAGAAACCATCATCTAAATTTTGTGCGTGCTCGGTGAGGCTGTCACCGACTTCATAGATTGCGGAGGAGGTAGCAACTGCGTGTGCGTCGGCTTGCTCGGTAAGGTCATTGAAGTTGCTTTTCGCCGTCCCTTTCTGCTTCTTCATCCTCTTATACATATCGTTCACTCCTTCAGAGACATCGGTCAGAGCTTGGTTGGTTGCCGCATCTGGAAGGACCACAGGGCGCTGCGGAGGCGGAGAGGCAGGCGGGCTCGAACCGCAGTACTTCTTGGATTGTCCGGAAACACAGGAAGGCACGAATAATAAGCTCCAGGCAATTCGAAAAAAATCTCCGGGCTCGTTGTACTGCGTTGGCTTCAAGGCGAATGGTGAAGCATGGTGGGAAGGAGCGATGCCCGGTACGGAAGGAATGCGAAAGAAGCATGAGATTGATTTTCATCCGGATGGACTTCGCTGAGAGTACCCAACCGTGGCTAAAGGCAGTTGGTTCATAGTGGCAGTTACATGGAAGCTATACAGCTCGGGTGTATGCGAATCTATCCCAGAGCTATGTCCATCACCGTCTTGTGGAGGTCCCTATGCTCTTCTAACAGCTTCTTGAACTCCAACCGGAGCGAGCTGTACTCTTTCCGCTTCCTCATGTGGTTCTTGACTGCCTTACAGAGCAGCGTCAACCTCTCCTCGCTCATGACACTTGTGATTGAGGAGCGCCAGCTGCGGAGCGCACTCTTCTTCTTGACATCAGCCAATGCTTTCGCACCTTCTTCTACCTCCTGCCGCTGATCCTCGACCGCCACCCTGAACAACTTGTTCCTGCGCTCCAGCTTGCCGATCTGCTCGAGTGCATCGCGATGCTGTGCGCCCAGCTTGAGGCGAGCGGCTGTCTCCTCATCCAAGCGCCGCTTCAAGTCCTCTACGCGCTCCGCCTCAAGCTTCGCGATTGTCTTGTTGCTCTCTGCCTGTGCATCCATGCTCTGCTTCCAATGGGTGGTGGACTGATCGATGGTGCTCGACATGGCTTCTCCAAACTGAGCCTGCAACGTGTTTATCTTCTCGACGTACTACTTCTTCACCTCATCTATCTGGTTCGCCGCTTCGGTACGGGCCGACACCGCATTCTCCTCCGTCTTCCTCTTGCCGTCCAGGGCCTCTTGGAGCTTCTTGTCGATGTCGATATTCGCGTCACGAAGGTCCGTTTCAGAGCCCTCGGTCTCTTCCAGGCTGGCTGCCATGTTGCTGTACTTGCGCTTCTTCTTCTCGATCTCGTTTTTCGCTTGCTTCAGCATGTTTTCCAGCGGGGAAAGGCGGGAGTGGATGAGTGCAGTGCCAGTGGATGTAGGTGCGCCGAGTGTAACAAAACAAGTGTGAACAGTGTAGAATGCGTGTAGGAAGTGCAAGATTGGCGCGTCGACGCGTGAAGTGAGCTATGGGCGGTGTCCAGATGTGGCTTGGCGTGAGGCATTAGGAAAGAGCAACACTGAGCTCCAATCCCACCAAGTGCATCCCATACGCCATATATACGGCGCAAAAATGGCACTTTTGGACGTTTTTACTCTTGACCTGAGCTCAGCTCACTGACGTGTCATCGCGAGTAAGTATTCCGGCAGAACGCTCACCAAAGCGAAGCAGGACGAGGGAAAGAAGAAGTTCGACAGGATTGGTGACGGCGAGCTCTTCAGCGACGAGTACATGCTGTTGGGCGTCGTCTGTGCTCTTTCTCGAGGGGTCTCTGAACACAGAATTCCGTGACGCAGCTTCTTTCCTCTTTCAGTGTCCTATACTGAATCTCTCCATACATTTCTGGGCAGCGAGTGAAAGTGAATAAGACGGCAGTCTTTTGGCCCAGACTGTGCTCTGCTCTAGCACGCAACCATGTCTTTGTGAACTTTTGAGTAAGACCATGGCCATATTACCAGGCTATGATCTCTCTTCTGAACCTCGAGACGGATCTTCAAGCGGAGCTTCCTGTGCGAGTTACTGTATGGCATCATCTACTTGAATCGCAACTACAGCTAAGTTTTAACTACAGACTAGTCAGTGCTGGGTGCGTTATGACCGTGGATTCGCGCTTGTCATATTACTCCCAAGCCCCGCGGAAAGAGTGGCAACACATACCTTGTCGACTTCGACTCGTCATCGTTTATGGATGGCACCAGATGCGGTAATAATCGTGATCGATAGCGACTGCATGAGCTACTGGTTTCGAGGGTTATAACAATACTTACAACCTAAAACAATAGGCGAACTATCTTCGATATTCTTTTTGTAAGTAACAAGTCTTTATAAAAGTGCTGAGGACATACTGGCTATACTTTAGTCGTACTCTGGGTTGAGGTAAAGCGTATTGAAGATATATAGGCTACACTTTAGTCCTACTCTGAGTAGGGCTTCACTGAGCCAATCGATCACGAGTTCTTGCCGTACCTGGTGACGGTGAGGCCTTTGGTTTGAACCAAGATCAGATGGGCCGTCTACAAGCACGTGCTGATAACTTCCTTGCGGCTCTTCTCCCACATTGTACAGGCTTCGTTTCGTCTAAATCACATCCTGCAGGATCTACGTTGTTACTCCAAGTCTCATCCCCTGGGCACCTTCCTATGCACCCGACGTCCACGCGGTCGCAAATCGATTACGAGAATTTCGCATGCCATAGGCGGGTAGGGCGAAAAGGCGAGGACTAGCTCATGCAACTGTGTCACTTAACAGATCAATCGCACGGGGTCACTAACTTACACTCAGCCAAGTTAGCCTATTGGATCGAAGCAGACCATCAACCAAGACCACTCCTACTTAGCTTTGTCAGATTAAGCTGAGACTGCGCGGTTAACGTGAGACACTGGTCGCACGCACCAGTAATTCGTGGTACGCGAGCAACGATAACATCCACTCGCGAGTAGATCGTACAACTCTGAATCCGGGAGCTATAAAAGTGACGTTAATCCCGAAAAACGAAGTTCCCATCAACGAAAGCGCCACCGGCCAAAGATGCCGGACCATACACAATGCCGGGCGCTCATCGTGCATACGATGGGGTGATATCGCACCCCAGTAGATCTACCCTTCAAATCTCTGGTCGAATTGGTATAGGTATGTTGTGCGACTCGCGTATCGGTACGATCGGATCGATCGTAGACGGATCTGTGTTGACCGCTTATGCTGTGGGAAAAGGGTCTCGAGGCTGCAGCGTCCGCATCACAACGCTGTCAGCCCAAAGTGATATTCTTCCACGAAGGAAAAACTGCTACTACTGGAAATCCATCGACTCAGAGGAGACTCAAATTCATGGCTCATTCTCAAGCATCGTCGGCATGATTTTGTTTTCGTCTGGCGTTGAGCAATCGAACCGCTTTATCGCTGAGTATGTCGTGTGACGTTGCCGAACCTCGAAGCCGTCCAGCATATTGAAAGTATTCAGTCCCACGCTCCAGTGGAGTGGGGTTTCCCTTTGGTGTTACATGAAGTGTGGAGCTGCTACTCAACTTGCAGAAGTGCAGTTGTAAAATGTAATCGAAGGAACCAATGGCGTCGCTTGCCGGTCATCCTTTTTACCATTTACAGCTGTCAACCCGCATGATCGCGACAGTCATATGCACAGGCTCTTGCAGGATCTGCATGGTGAGTCTCACGATTTCCGATATCTATCAAACACCTGCCCTTTTGTGACACCGTGCAACTTATTTAATCGGAACCAGAGGTCATACTTTTTTCGCTCCGCAGCCACGCGCCTCGGAGCTTTGAGAACGCATGCTTCCCACACTGCGCTATCTGGGCAACGTGGAACAAAGAATAGTGACCTGAATGTCAACAGCTGACACCCGCGTATGATAATGTGACGACGTCAAGTCCCCGCTGTCAACATGCAGGCGCATGCATCGAGTTTGACCAGGCTGCGAGAGGTAAGTGGTTTCGCCTCCAGTTTAACCGCATCCGCCAGAGGTGCAGGTGTCGAGTCAGTGTCTCGCTCCCGCTTGAAGGATCTACAACGTCCAGGAACAAGGGTTAGCGAACAGACCGAATGAGAACCCGAGCATTCTTCTAAAAGATAAGTCCGTCGGGAGTAGATTCTAAGATTCACTCCGCAGGGCCTGAATCAGTGGTGTTTTCCTGGCTGATCATCCGCGATAATGCTCACGCTAACACCTGGCTACGACGTAGCAAGGTACCTTTGTAGCAAGGTGCAGAAATTGGAATCGAGGTTCAACGTCGAGCTAGGATCGTTCCCAGTTTGCACACGCCTTTGTACTAGCGGCACACTTATGCATGTAAGAAATTGTGACGGGAATGCTACGTGGCTCGGGCGCCCTGGACCGGATTAACCTACCTTTGCTACCTAGGTATTCTGACTTTCATCATCCATTCTGAGTTGGTCCCTATCGATACGAAGTGGTGTTCTGACCTCGAACACCTCTGCATGGAAGTCAGTCTTCGGCAGCCAGTGAGGGTCTCTGATTGTTGTTTGGGGAGAGATACGAACCCGTTCTTGCGGCTACGCCTGCGGTGCATTTCCAAGCGGCAAGGCCGAGAAAGTTTCGCTTGATCTGAGGCTTGCCGCTAAGATCGGCATTGGGACTTTCCGTTCTGTCTAGATTCCGCTTCACACCCACCACCCTCATACCGGTAGCGGCTAGGGGCGATGCCTCTTCGCGCTGTTGCTTGGTGGATGTCAGATCCACGCGCCGTCGGTCATGGATATCTTGCAACGATATGGTGTCCTCTGCTGGGCTACTTGGTGATCCTCTTTGCATAATAATGTTCTGGCCAATCCCTGAGAATTGTCCAATCTCAACACGGTCAGAGAGACAGGATGCTGGACTCCACCACGAATCGGTCGAAAGTTCAAAATCTCCACAGCGCAACTATTTCTGTATGTCTTTCGCGCGAAATAATAACGTTTGGGTTCGTGCAGAACTTGTGCCGTGAATAGAAGGGAACCTTCAGCGATCGATCTCCAGAAATGGGAAGACTAGAAGTGGGCCTGCCCCGCCCATTATATCTAGCCACGGCGGCTACGCTGCTTTCGTAATTAGCGCAGCAGGAGCTGCAAGTGATTGCTTGAGGGTCGAAGCTCCGAGATGCGTGATACGTTTCCTTCTGCACCGCATACGCAAGTCGGCCACAACGGTGGCTTTCGATCTCTGACTCCAACGTCAACCAGACTACAGAGTGTCTGTGCTCGGACGATGCGGTGCGAACATGAAGGCCAACCAGCGTTAGGAGAGGACTAGTTGGAGTTATAGTCCCAGATGTCACCACTCTCTAAGCCTGGCTTCGACCCAAGGCCTTGGTTTCAATAACGTCTGCATCGTTACAGATTAGCACGATTTCTTCGAGGCTGATGTTCACGATGGCCTCTGCGCACTACTGCTGACCATGCATCGACTTCGAGCGATAGTGTTGCTTGATCGACGAGACCTTGATCAGATGAAACGTGGAAGTGCTGCCATTATGAAATAGCTTCCAGAGTGAGAGGTTCAGCAGTCTACAACCATGCAATAACAGCAGATTTGACCGTTGGTAAACGCATCTGGAACAGCTTGGCTGCATGTGTCAATGGGCAGCGTGCAGCACGCGGAACAAGAATCGCGCGAATCATCATGAACCGAGGAGGACAGTGGTATTTACGGGAAAGCTTCTTGATTCTGACATATGCTCTGCGTTAACACAGCTCTCACACTACAGTGGATGTGAATATTGATGAAAATATGCTCCAATGGGATGCGTAGGGGTATCGAAAATGGCGGTTTTCCTGAACCAACTCCCGATCAAGAATGCAAATGCGGAGGAAGATCGAATGCTCGTTAGACGATGCTGGATCCAAATGGCTTTATATTGGTGATGCAGGTCGAACGGATCGCTTGAATTCGGGAGTTCCATGTTCAACTTTTCGTGATTTCGAAGTTTGGTCAAGGAGAATTTCGGACTTCCGTTTGTTAGATGATGTGTGAGTCGGGCCGCTCATTGGTGGCTTCTGCACGCTGCTGTTGGAAGAAAGTATAGGTTCCAATATGTCAGGACTGGTAGCTCGATCCGGACAGTGGCTGTGCCTCTCCTTCCATTGTACGTATTTGAGATCGGCGGCCTTGGTATGCTGTTCAAGCTGAGTGATGATGTACATATTCGCTTCAGCATAACCCTTGGGATTATCAGCAGGCGAGTCCTGGTTCCATTTCGCCGGATCAGGAATCGGTCGGCTCCAAGCCTCGTCACAGCGTGGACAGCGCTCCACTGATGGCTGTTGCGATGGTTCGTCCGCGGGTCGTAAGTTGCGGAGCATTACTTGGATTGCGGGCTCGATTTCGCGTGGACTGGCGTCAAGTTGAGGCACAGGATTGGGTGTGGGTGCATTGCGAGGTATTTGTGCTACTTGAGATGGAGGACTTGGTCGGGATTTCTGTGCTGAAGGCATGGTCGAAGGGGTGTGATTTGCTGCAAACCGGACGTTGTAGCGCTTGCTGGTGCTTTGCGCATCTGAAGCCAGTGGTGGAGTCAATAATCGTGGTGAAGAACTCGCGGCTGGAGGACGTTGGACAATATGCTGTTGTTGTACTGACGAAGGCGAATTTGTTAGACGGGATGCCGTAAAACCAGGAGATCGCTTCATTGGGTGATGTCGACTGGCGGGCCGATGATGGTCATTCGTGACCTGATTCGGTTGGCGGGACTTTTCATCCGGAGAATAACTGAATGACTGCGGAGCGATCGCAGAGTCGTGACGTCCATTAACGTTGACGGGTGTCTGTGAAGAAATACCATTGGAGCCGAAGTGCTTCATGGAGCCGGAAGCTTTCAGTTGAGCAAGTGGTTGCTGGTGGTATTGCCGTTCTGACGAAGATGTTGATGTGGCTGATTCGGTCGGGCTACGAACAAGTCAGCACGTGTTTGTAGAGTGGTTGTAAGACCTTGCTGCCAGCCTCGAAAGCCCATGTAGTGCATGTACATATAGCTTCATTGTGACGCATTCGTCCTTCGTTGGATTGCGCTGTGAAGAAAGCGCAATGTGCGAGCACTGACCTGGCATGACTCGCGTAAAGTTCTGAATTGTTATACGATTGCTCTAGAGACGCTGAAGGTAATGACGAAGATCCCAGAGTGACTGCTGCGTTGCCAGGCAGCGCAGCGTGGTGGTAAGCGGGGATTGTGTTACTCGTCGGCGTGGACTTCAGCATCTCGGCGACGCTGGGGAGAGTTCTCTCCATGGCGATGGGAAGAGAGGCACAACCGCAAGATATGGGAGGACGTGGAATCGCAAGGCAAAAGGTCGTACGGAGTACAGAGAAGAAGGACCGGTAGAGTTTCACAGGCTGCGCAATAAGGTTGTCTCGTCTCTCCACTTTTGCGGCGCGGGCAGCAAGCGCATGAGACGAACGGTGGCTTTCTTTTAGCGCAGCTCATTTGCGCCAGCGGCCAGAAAGGAAGACGCTATGGCGTGCCCACCGGATGCGAGCCGCGCATGCCCCGTAGAGTCGGGGTGTTCCAGTGTTGGTGTTAGGGGCGGAACGGGGTCGCTTAGCCCGGCTCAATTCTCGCGGCAGAGCGGGTGAGTCGCCGCTTTCCTTGATCGTCTTACCCATCGCCCCATGCTCCGAACTCGACATTGTTATTTAGGCAAGCCCAAGAATGAGAAACACGCTAAGTGATGGAAGACGTTGAGCTGTCTGACTACAGTAATCGTTGCTGGTCAAACCGTCGAATCGCTACCTAGAGAGAAGGTCACTTTCTCTTCGCCACACTCTCAAATGATCCAACTCCAGACAGGCACACCCTGGCATGTATCCATCTGAATGTCAAAAACCCCGTCCAGTTCCTCGGGATGATCCATCATGAACTGCACATGCTTGTCGCAACCCCTATTATCGTCGGGCGAGAGCTGTCATTGGGCCCCAACCTTTCTCAAAGGAGCACGTGAGTGTATCCCTAAAAGCTGCTATCCATCCCGGACACTCGAGAATTGTCGTTTGCTACCCCAGAGAGAGCATACGTTACGATCACGATTCTGCACCTTCCGCCGCGCGCTTATCCAAGACTAGTCGTGTGCCACTGGCGCCAACCGTGGTACCGCTGCAGCTCTGCTTGCTTCAGCCGTCACCGATGGTTAAACAGCTTCAACTGCATGTGATCCATCATCGGACCGAATGGGGTCTGTCACCGCGTGCCGCCTTCGACGCTGTTTCGGCTTACCGACTGTGATACCATTGGGTGCGCTTGTTGTACACCGATCACAACACTTTGGAGGACCTCGCCTACACCAAGCGCGAAGTCTCTCACTACGCCGTCCAAGATCCTTAACAGTGTGCTACAAATAGGACACGCTCATAAAACAGACGACGAGGAGCCGTCAATATGTCGGCACGCGGAACTCGTGGTATACGATGGAGTGAAGGATTCTCCAAGACAGCCCCTGGTATGTCCTGACTGCCTCTTACGGCCAGGTGCATGGCAGCATGTAGGACCGCACCTGGATCTTCGCCCCGACGCCTGACGAACATCCGCGAAGATGCTTAGGACTCATCATGGCAAGGTTGTAGGGCTCGTCTACGATCGGGACGAATTTTCGGCCAAGGTACTCGACGCAATCATGCTGCATCAGATCCTGTGGGATACTGTCGTGTTGAGATTATCGTGTGGCTTCCTTCTTCCTCGGAAGTTTTATCGGAAGCCGTTCTCGGGACGCATACTTGGTATACTGTGTGTTATTGCCGGCCGGGACGACAGTCGCGCTTAGGCTCCAGCTCCCGAAGTCACTGTCGCACGGAGTCGTCAAAGAAGCCAGGTTCTGAAATGAAGAACATATATGCGATCGACGCAGAGTTTGCACCGGATCTACACAATTGGCAGCCACAAGCAGAACATTGCTCACGCCATGAGAGTACATGCGGGATCAAAACATAGACCTGACCTGGCGTGTGCACACCGCATGGTCCACATCCGCTTCGGCAGCGTTTCCCCGGCTCGCTTGTGATAATTGCACTGAAGCCCACCAATTGCATTCTCGACGGTTGCATTATTGTATGCAATCGACAGCAGGCTTCGTGAAGGAATAGCGTCTTCGCTTAGACATGCGCTTGCATGTGCGACATCCGCATCCCAGGACGTTTAATCTTCCAAAAGCGGCAAAGGCCCACGCCGCCATGCACGTTGCGGGCATCCACGGTTGAAGCGCTGTCCTCCGCCACCGTCCAATCTGTATGGGCTCGTCAATCCTAGCGAGGCCAGGACGTTATCTGATTCGCTTCTGTCGTGCGTTTACCGCTTGTCACACTGTTCAGCGCATGCCTAGTCTGGCTCTGTTGGGCGAAACTTGATGATTGTTGCTGCTGTTTTGATAGGGAAGACCCCACAAACTGCTGTGAGTTCGCAAGCGGGTTTGTGTTGGCGAAGGCAGTTGTAAAGAAGGAACAAGTCGAGCTAGCTAAATCACTGGGACAGGAAGACAAGCAGCACACGAAGTTAGGAGTGGGCGAGATGCATTGAAGTGTTTCCCGACATATCGTACTCTACTGCATGTTATCACATACGAGCGAAAATTGCAGCATATCCGAGGAATGTGTTGTCAAATTACAACGCGTTGATCTGCGTGGTAAAGTATAGTTGTAGCCGTTGTTGGCTATTTTTACCTGACAGATATCCTGGCGTTTTCGCTCGTATGTTCCAGCCTGCGATATATCCTTCGTCACATCTCTCTTCATCTTTTCGTCCATTTACATGACAACGCATACGCTCGACAACAGACCTCCATTCTTTCCGCTTGTTGTTGTCATGCTACTTTCTTCTTCCCTCCTCTTCTCGGAGACCTTCGTTCCATCAGCACCATAGCCTGTGCATTGGGTCGCTTCATCGGACGAGATGTGCGTAATGGCGTCCTTCTTTCGCTGCTGTTTCTCCGCTTGGAGTTGCTTGACTGAAGGCATATTTCTTTGCACCTACCGAATGTCAGTACGTTGGTAAGGGCAGTACAGAAATTTACCTAAGTTGGTTGTTCCGACCTTCGGCGTCGCAACAAGTTGGTCAGCGAATGAGAGTCTCGATCAGCCTGCTTGGTAACCGCGATACACGTTATGCTTTGCGTCTGTGTGCTCGGATCTGTTTCTTTAGAGCTTTTAGTCATTAGCACAGCCACGATAAGCTGTAGGGCTCAAGGCTTGCTGTGCCGCAACCGGCCTGGAAAAGGAAGGTCTTCTTTGCCGAGCAATATCACGACGTTGCTATAAGCCAAAAAAAGATATTGAGCATGACATTGTTCATGATCTGAACGACAGAGGTTTACATGTGAGTTCTTGGGCACGGCAATGATGACCAGTATAAAAGGGCAGTCTATAAGGCATACTAATGTGACCGTGTCAGCGATGCAGTGAGTGAAAGCGTCTCACGACATATTTAACTGCTTGTTGTCACGTACGAGCGAGAATCGATATATATCCGAGGAGTGCGCCGGCAAATTATACCACGTTGACTCGCCTGCTCAAGTACATTTGTAGCCATCATCACCTACTTTCGTATGACAGCGGGTCTGGTACTTTTGTTCGTATGCTCTAGAAGGCAGTAAAATTTGTCTCGATCACACAGTGGCCACGACTTTCGAGTGAGTGTAACAACGTAAATGAATCGTCAATCGCTCGCCTATCGGCGATCGTTGATGTTGCCACGCCTGGAGCGAATTTCACGCTGACATAGATATGTACAGATATGCTCATTGCACGGATTCACCACTAGCACGTGGTTTGCCGTCCGAGTTCGAGATCATTGGCACTGCTAGTTGCTCTGCATGTGTTGTGTGGCTACGCCGGCACGATCAAGCTCGGGTGTGCAGGAGGATAGTCACTTCACTAAACAGCCGCGCCGCTTGTATCTATCTACATACCAAAGGTATATCGACGACACGATATGATCGAAGATGCAAGTCCCGTGTGGATATTGACTTCCCCTCTACTCGCGTGTACCTACCCCATTAAGCTTAGAACAACAGCGCCTATCTCAGCAAAATACAGACTCGACCAAACATGCACGATAAGAGCATCAAGCTGAGAGGAATCAATCGTACGTATATACTGTATGGCAGCACCTACGACGGAAGTTAACAGGATGTGCAGAAGGCGACTATTCGGTTTGCACTACAAGTAAGCTCACCGAAAAGCTCTTGAGTAGCCCCAGGAAGGTTCAAGAATTCTAGCAAACCCTTCGGACTCTCTGTCGTATGCTCCAGCCTGCAGTACATATGGTCTCTAAGCGCAACACCTTGCACCATCATTGTCACAATTATCGATATGACTGACACCACCGAATACGCCAAACTACCGGCCAACACCGTGAACCGTTACAAGCATCAAGGTCATTGCAACTTACGCGAGTGCACTTCGTTCTCGCTGATGGACGCACAGCAACATACGATGTCGAAACTATCCACGAAATCGTCAACACCACGTCCGTCCTCCACGTCTCCTTCGTGCCAGACCAAACAATCCCCATCCCCATCATCCTCCCCATGATCGGCCAGATGGGTCTCTACCCCAACGACACGGAAAAGACGTGGAAATGCTATCTGCACGGCTACGTCTCCAGCCGTCTCATGAACCTCGCGCACGCCAGCGAGCAGGGCCTACCTATCTGCGTGGCCGCGACGAAAGTAGACGGCTTCGTACTGACGCTCACGCCCAACAGCCACAACTACAATTACCGTTCCGCGGTGATTCAGGGCCATGCGACGATTGTGGAGGACGCGGATGAGAAGCTGTGGGCCATGGAGTTGATCACGAATTCGGTGGTGCCGGAGCGGTATGGGAATACGCGTGTGCCGCCTGATGGGGCTGAGATGCAGAGTACGAGGATATTGAAGATGAGGATTTCGGGCGCGAGTGGTAAAGTGCGTGAGGGGTGCCCCGAGGATGAGCGCAAGGACATGAAGAGAGAGGATGTTCTGGATAGTGTGTGGACTGGTGTCGTCCCGGTATACGAGAAGCTCGGAGAATCGGTCCCAGGGCCGTACAATCGCGTCAAGGACGTGCCGGAACATGTACGTAAGTTCGTGGAGACAGAGAACGAGAAGAGGGAGAAGTATGCCATTGATGCAGCGAAGAAGCCAGCGCCGCTGAAGAGGCCGAAGAAGAATGAAGATTAGCTAGCTACGCTTATGCGAAATCGTTGTAACCGACTTGCGATTGGGTGAAGAGGAAGGTGTACAAGATTTTCTAAACTAACGCCAATCCTACAAAATGTGGTTAGAATAAAGCGAAGCCTGCAGACTAGGGGAAAGGCTACAACAGAATTGTTAGCACGTGCTCGTAGACGTCACTTCTAATCTTTGTTGTGCCTTATATCACTAGATGCGGTATGAATTTGTGATCGACCACCTCAGCGAAGCCCTAACCAGAGTATAATTAAAGTATAGCCTGCATATCTTCAGCTCGCTTTACCTCTAATAAAGTCTATACACGAAAGGAAAAGAAAACAACGGAGGCTGTTATTGCGGCGCGCCCATGGCTTGTAATCGTGCCAGCTCCCAGTACACACCCTTCTTCTCAACGAGATCCTCGTGCCGCCCCTTCTCCACGATCTTGCCTTGGTCAAAAACGTAGATAATATCAGCGTGCTGGATCGTGCTCAAACGATGCGCAATAGCAATCGTCGTGCGCCCCTTCGCTGCAATATCGAGAGCGGCTTGTACGACGCGTTCTGATGTACTGTCGAGCGCTGATGTCGCCTCGTCGAGCAGGAGCACCTTTGGGTTGCGGAGAAGAGCGCGAGCGATTGCAATACGTTGCCTCTGGCCGCCCGAAAGTAGAGCACCTTTGGCACCGACGAGGGTGGAGAAGCCGTCAGGAAGAGACATCTGTGTAGCGTTAGGACTTGTCTTGAGCTGTCAGTTGTTTGTCACTTACAATGAACTCGTAGATGTTCGCATCTTTCGTCGCTTGTATAATCGCATCCTCAGACACATCGTCTTTGTCGGCCAAGATATTGTCGCGAATTGTGCCTGTGTAAAGCGTTGTTTCTTGGGAAACGATTGCCAATTGCGCTCGGTAGTCTTGGAGATTGTAGTTCGTAAGCGGGACCTCATCCACCAAGACATCTCCGGATGTTGGATCGTAGAAGCGCTCAAGCAGTTGCATCACTATTTGTAGGTTAGGTCAGGGCTTTACGGTTAGGGTTTAGGGTTTGGTCACCTGTCGACTTGCCACTTCCACTGGCACCCACAAGAGCAACGAATTGCCCCGGCTCGGCGCGAATGCTGATACCACGCAAAACGCGGTGGTCTGGCCGCCCGGGATACGTAAAGCGCACATCCTGGAATTGGACCTTGCCCTCGAGCGTGTCAATCTTCTTGCCGTCGGTGGACCAGTGATCGATCTTGGGGACACGGTTGACGAAAGACTTGAGGAGCTTAGCAGCTTTACGTGCCTCGCTCATATCCGGAGCAAAAGAAAAGATGGCGCCAGCCGACTGAGCTCCGTTGATGATGGCAGAGTAGATGATGAAGAACTGGAGGACAGTGTACTCGCCAGAGAACAACAAGCGACCACCATACCAGAAGACAAGTGCGAAGATCAACATCGAAAGGCCCTGCGAAGTGGCGTAGAGCACTCCAGAGACGTTCTGGAACTTGAAGTTGTCTCTTGCTTGGTTACCGAGCTTGTTGTGGTATTCGGTCAGCAGATGTTTCTCCAATGAGAGTGTAGCGACCGTGCGAATCGAGTTTGCAGCCTCGCATGCAAACGATGCAGCATCATCGCTGCCTTTCGTGCGCTTCTCCATACGCGTAAGCGCATAGAAACGAAAGTATCCACAGCCCAGCATCAGTGGGATCGTGGATGTGCAGACCAAAGCCAATTTCCAGCCAAAAGCGATACCGACAATAATCGCAACGAAGATAGATGCTCCGGCACTGACAATAGTCCCGAGCGTCGAACCACTGAGGCCAGCGAGGCGGTTGGCTTCCGAGGACAAGAAGTTGGCCAGTGCGCCAGACGTGACCATACCGCCATCATAGAATTCCATGTCTTGCCGGAGCATGGCTGCGAAGGCACGTTCGCGGACGTTGCCGATGAGACGGGCGGATCCTCTGGATAGCGTGAGTCCTTGCGCAAAGTAGCAGCCCCAAATGACGATTCCAAGCATGAGAAACATCCCGCACCAAAAACTTATGCCGAGCCCACCCAGCGATGTGCCAGGCGAGAGAAGAGAGTTGATAGAGTTACCCAGGAAGATGGCTTGGATAGCCGGATTGCAGCCAGCCAAAAAGCTGAAGACGAGGCCAATGGCCATGGTCGTATGTTCGCCAGCGTTCATTTCCCAACTGAATTTGACCAGCTCCCACGTGCCGTAATCGTTGTCCTTCTCCTTTTCAAGCTTGCGAGCAACGTCTGACGCTGCGGAGGTTGTAGTACGGAGGAGGCCCAACTTTTCGACGTCGCCATCGCCACCTTTGCCCATTTCGGGGTCCAGCACGGACATGCGGTTACCTGTATTGAGCTTCGACGTCAACTCCTGCGCCTGAACCAGACTGGAATAAACACCGTTCCTGGCAACGAGATCCGTGTGCGTCCCTTGTTCGACGATCTTGCCCATAGCCATGACTACAATGTTGTCCGCATTCTTGATAGTAGAGAGGCGGTGGGCGATGACAATGGTGGTTCGACCTTGGGACGCCCGGTCGAGCGCTTCCTGGACTGCGCTCTCAGATTTGGTGTCAAGCGCCGCAGTTGCCTCATCTAACAGCAGAATTTTCGGGTCAGAAACGATGGCACGCGCGATCGCAATGCGCTGCTTCTGTCCGCCGGACAGTAGGTTGCCTCGTTCTCCGACCTTCGTTTGATACCCCTCAGGCAGCTCGCTGATGAAGTCGTGAGCATTGGCGATCCGGGCGGCCTGCTCAATCATCTCCATCTTCTTCTCCTCTGATGCATTGGCGTATTCGGTGTTGACGAGGCCATGAGAGATACTCTCGAAGATCGTGACGGAAAAGAGCACTGGTTCCTGACTCACGATCGCGATGTGCTGTCTCAGCCATCGTAGATTGATGGTTGTGATGTCCTTTCCATCCAAAAAGATCTGTCCCTCCATGGGTAGATAGAAGCGCTCTAGGAGACCAACGACTGTGCTTTTCCCTGAACCTGAAGCTCCCACCAAAGCAATCATCTTACCAGTTGGCACATTCAGATTGAAGTCGACCAATACCGTGCTGTCTGGTCTGGAAGGATAGATGTGCTTGATGTTCCGAAATTCGATATTCCCAGTCAGGTCCTCCGGGATATTGCCAACGTCTGTCTCTGGGTCGATCGGAGATTGGCGCTCGATCGTGTTGAAGACTTTCGTAGCAGCGGCGGTCGCTCCTCCAAAAGCCTGCACGTGAGGCAGGATATTGCCCAAAGAGAATCCAGCAATCATCAAAGCCATCAAGACGGTAAGGATGTTGGCAACGCCCAACTCCCCGGCGCGCAAGAAGCGGTTACCTTGCCAGAAGGCCAAGGCGTACTGGAGGTTGAGGATTCCCATCATGCCGGCTATCATCATGCTGAGGAAGAACTTTGCCCTGAAGTCGAAGTGTGAAGCTTTCTTCAAAAGGCCCTTGTATTTCAGTTCAAGCCGCTTCTGTGTGCCGTATGCAGCCACGTTCCGTGCGGATGCCAGAACCTCTTCTGCCAGTGAAGCAGCCGACGCATAGTTGTCGACAGCGACGGTCTGGTTTTTCTTCATCAAGGTCCCGGTCACGCCCATCATGAGTAGAATGGCCACAGTTGCGGAGAGCATAATCAGTGAGAGTTTCCACGAGCGAATGAAGCCAATGATGATGGCTGTAACAAATGCCGACACTCCGCTGACGAATAGGCCGATTTTCTGTCCGATACCGTCCTCGACCAATTGCATGTCGGAACTGATGCGCGTCGTGACTTCTCCACTACCCAGAAAGTCGAAGAAAGCAATGTTTTGCCTGAAGATAGCACGGAGGTACAGCTCTCGGATCTGTTGAGTTATCTTCTCGCCGGTGTACGAAAACCCCACGATACTGATCCATGAAGTGAAGAACGATGCAATGCCTGAACCAATTAGCATGTTGATTCAACACTGAAAAAAGACACCAACCTAAGTAAACAAAATACAGGGTGAGCGTATTGATCTGGTTTTGAAACTGCTCAATCGCAACAGCATCGACAGATAAACTAGTGAAGCTGCCGGCAAAATTACCGTACACGACCTGAGGAGAGTCAGTACCCAAAATACATAGTACACCGGCTGTGATCAAACGCCGAACATGGGAGTGTCGACTTACAGTCATCAGAGGCATAGTGGCGCCCGCTGCGATTGACGCGATGAGCGCAATAATCATGATCAGAAACTCGTTCTTGGTCGCATAGCGGAACAAGGCAAAATATCCAACGGTCAACTTCGGCGCATCAATCTGTCTTTCAATAATTTCCTTCTCTTGCTCGCTGAGGCCGGCCATGGGAGCCTTCACCTCCTCCGAAGGCGCCGCATGTTTCTCGTCCATCGCCACGTTGGACGATGGTGTTGACGATAGTGATGTCGTCATTGTCTGGTAGAGTGCTCAGGTGCCGGGCATCTCTCGTCGAAGGACCTCGCGCGTGAATGTCGAGGTAGCCCTGTAGTAATGATTGTCGTGGAGTAAAGATGGACGACGTTGCGAGCCGTCAAGACTCCTTGCTTTGCGCCACCGGACGGAAGACGGGCCCAGAAGGTCGAAGATGCCGGCGGGTCGTATTGAGTCCGCGACGTAAGCGAGGCGTTTCGCTAACCTCAAGACGGAAAGGCAGCGGTCAAGCTTCTTGGAGCCGCGGGAAAAGTGGGTTCTTGTGGTCGTAAAGATACGGGAATACGGTAGCTTACGAAGGGTGCTGGCGTCGAAACCTTTCTTTAGATGTTGATGAATGCAGCCTTTGTATGTTGATAAGAGAAAGCGGCCGCCCTTTGAGGCTGCACTTAGATAAACATGAATATCCGAAACGTCACCAGCGAGTCCACTCAAAGTCGTTTACTGGTGAATCATGGGCGATGCAGACACAGCTACCGAACAACACATTCGTCCTTTAAAAGGATCTGGCAACTGCATTTTCGTGTATGCCTAAACAGCGCCCGAACTGCATCTCGGGGCCGGCGTGTTGGAGGATAGAATACGAAAAGTCCGAAATCGACACATGTATGCGATTGGCGTGCGCGAGCGAAATGCTGACGGAGCGTCGGCGATGTCTAGCCGCCGAAAACACCTGGGTCCCGATTCCTCCCACTCTCCATAGTCATTACGACAACACTCTCCTATCATCATCCAGCAATCCTTTATCAGACCAATCTGCAGTGGTGTGATTATCTGCAAGTAAGCGTTCGTCCGTTCGTCCTTTTGCAGGCAGCAGCATTACAGTATGCACGAAGCTTGAACGGTGGGAGCTGGAGCTTGTCACCGGTTTCGTAAAGCTTGATACGAAAGGCAAACGAATTGCGCCATGTCGCAGGGTGCGTATATCGCAGGGTGCGTAGTGAGGTTTGGTTATGGTTAGACTAAGCACGTTGGAAGCGAAAGTGTCACCCGCAGCTGTCAAACTGGCAACACACGTGCACTTCTGGTACCTGCACGACTACGTACCACCTCTCCCCCCTCACAAGTACTTCTGCATGAACTCTTTCGTCTTGTTCAGATCTAGCGCTTCTACCTTATTTCCGTTTCCGTCCATCGTCTCCGCCATGCACACCGCATTGTAGATTGCCTCTTCGACCGCATCGGCGCCCGCCTCGAAGAGCCCGTTGATAGTGTCATCGTGGCATATCTCAATACCTTCTTTCACGGGATTCCAGCGACCCACGGGCCTCCCATCTGCCATGACCTTCGGCAGCTCGATGCTGTTGCCCGTCGAGAAAGCTAGAAACAAATCGCCAGATGAATTCGAGCCCCAGCCTCCAGCACGCGACATACCGCACGTCGCGCGCTTAGCCACGCGTTGAAGCTGTGTTGGATGGAGAGGCGCATCCGTGGCCAGGATGATAACGATAGAGCCCTCCTTCTTGTCCTTTGCTTCAGCGACCTTGAACAGCCGCTCTGCATTCGCCATTAATTCCGGATTTGTAGGATCAGCCTCGTACATGCGCTTCTGCTCCGTCCAAATATGTCGACCGACCGGCGCACCCGCGATCCTAAAGTCCGGCATCTTCCCGTAGTTCGTCTGAACGAGAGCTGCAATGGTGTAGGCCTTGCCCGTCCCGTTCTCCGGCGCAAGCACACGGCTCGACGACCCCGTGCCGCCTTTGAACCACGAACATATCATGCCCGTGCCGCCGCCGGTATTACCTTCCTGCACAGGAGCGTCGGACGCGCTGTCGATGCCATCGACGATGTGCTTGGGCGTGACGGCAAACTTGGTGACGTCGTGCAGGAAGCCGTCGAACGTCTCGGCCACGACGGGAAGCAGGAACCAGTCTGCTTTTCCTGCTTCGTTGGAGTGCTCGCGTATCGCGTGCTCGTAGATACCGTTGTATGCTGAGCCCACGCCGAAGCTGCCTGTGAGAATGATGGGGCTGTTTAGTAGACCGGTTTCGTTGAGCCAATGGGATCCCGTGCACTCGCCGCTGCCATTGAAACTGAAGAGGCTTGCGTACGAACTCTTGTTGAACCAGTCTTTGCGCGGTAGAATGGTAGTCACGCCGGTGTTGATGTCGCCCGCTGGGGCATTGGGGTAGTTTGGCGATTCGTGTATAGACTGCGTTGAGACTAGAACGCCAGGGACGTCTGTCAGGCTGTTCTTTGGTCCTGTCTTGTAGTCCCCAAGGAATAAGCCTGGCAGCAAGTCTCTCACGCGTTGCCGTGGAGTGCTTGAGGAAGTAGTCGACATTGTGTTGAAGATTTGGGGAAAGGTGGGTGCCTCACGTTCTGTGTGTAAAGCTTGAGACTGTGTTCAAATCTGTGGATGCCTTGCCTACTTATACACTCCTTGATCACGCTTCGTTCGTGGTGGATACTCCAAAGATTACCCGTTTGCGCGTTCCCCGCCCCACTGCAAGCATGTCGCGAGCTATCTGCCATCTCGTACGATCCGATCTACCACTTCAGGAAGGTGCGATTCAGTGTCAACATGTCGAAGAGTCACAGTTGTGGACTAATCATCCTTGATCTCGCCAAACAGCGAGTAACTCTCAACAATTGGACGTTCGAGGCAGATGAGTGAGGAAGCAATCATTTCGACTCATTCGTGCCCCGCTTCCAACGGTCACGCTAGCTGAACAAGCATTTGATCAAGCATTCCGCGATACAATATTCCGAACGTGGAAACTTCATTCGCAACAACGTCCTTCCTACCTTCTGACCGGATGAAAAAGACTGGAAATTTCGGCCAGGTAGTTATGGTCCATCAGCAAATTGATAGTTTGCGGTACTGCTTTGAGATGGGAGTAAATGCAAAGCTTCAGTATTGAGGCTGTCGATGTCGAAGCAGGCAAGAGCGCCGTTGTTGAAAATGATCTTCATTGTTCATCAACTCCAGCTCAATACACTTCGTCCATTCCGTTCCTCTCTGCTTCCTGCATCTTCCTAATACCATCCTCCCCCATCTTCTTCTGCATCTCAAGATCCTCGTCTTTCCGGTCTTCCTCGCCATTCTCAACCACCATGTCGCCCTTGAGCGCTTCCTTCAGTATCGGCCCGTCCATGCCCTTCTTGCCCGCACTCGCTCGTCCTGCGTCGTCGCTCGTGAAGTCGGCGTCTCCCAAGCGATCGGTCTTCGCACCGGCGCACATGCCACTCTCTTCTTTCCAGCTCTGCTCTGTCTGCCGCCTCTGCAGTTTCCGTTCCTTGCTGTTGTGACGGTGTTTCGAGGTTGCACGTAGCTTTGTACGGTGGTTCTGCAGGTATTGCATTCCAGGGAAGTAGTCAGAGTCGTCCGAAAAGCCTTCGCCTGGCGTCTTTTGTGGCGGCTGTAGGTGTCGTGCGATAGCGGCGGTGCGTGGTACGGGCTGCTGATGGTTCCGAGGTATGGAGCCGGCTGTTTCGCCTTCTTCGCTGCTGGATGCATCGTTGGAGGCATCGTTGGGGGACGCGAGCGGAACAGGTATGTCCATGTGCATGGCCTTTGTACTCTGCTTCCGTGATAGCTTGGCTGGCGATGGCTCGTCGATGGTTGGGGTGACATCAAGGCCAGATGCCGCGCCGTCCTCCATCTCGCTGTCTACAGTGTCGAGGGAAGATGCCGCTGGGGGAAGCAAGTGGTCTTTCGCAGCAAGATACTCGGAAGTGTTCTTGCGCATGGGCCGCTTTGGCCAGTTCTGTCTGTCGTGATTACAGCCGTTGACGCAGCCGCCCCACTTTCTGACGGGTATCGTTGGCGAAGAGGTCGAGTTGGACTGCCCTGCACTCACTGGCGTCGGTCTGCTCGACGTACTCGGAGCTGCAGCTGGGCCATTCGCAGCCGTCCTCCGCTTCAGCTCCGACCACGTCCGCAACTCGTTTTCGAGTATGTATTTGCCGTTGTTGTCGCTTCGCTTCATGATCATAAATTCGCAGTGGTTGACGTTGCGGAGGTCCTCAAAGTACTCAACCGACCAGTGGTACCTGTGCATGTTAGTGTCGTCTGACCATAGTCGAACCATGTCTGCTCACCACTTCATGAGAAAGACCCGCGTCATCAGGCCGTGCGTGACCAGCACAGCGACACTGGGGAAGTCTTCATCGCCAAATTGTCGCCACAAGCTCTCGTTGAAGCCGCTCACGCGGTCGTAAGCATCGGCAGCGCTCTCGCCGTCGGGAATGCGGTAGAAGAAGTGGCCGTAGTCAGCCCTCTCCTGCCACATGCGCTCCATCTCGGCGGAGCATGGCTGGAAGTTGCCAAAGTCCTGCTCTCTTAGCCGCGGCTCCTCGAAGACGGTGATCTTGTTGCGTGGGAAGGGCGAGGGCGTGGGGTCGTCTGACGTCAGGGTGCGCAGAATGCCCTCGGTGGTCTCGCGGGTGCGGCGGTAGGGCGAGGTGAAGAACTGGATGGTGTCGTCGGGCTTCAGCATGGAGCGCAGCTGGCGGCCCGCCTCTTCGGCCTGGGTGACGCCATGGGGCGTGAGCTTGACCCGGTGGTCGGGGATGAACTGGTGGATATCGCGGTCCTTGTTTCCCTCCGACTGCGCATGGCGGATCAATATGATCATCTGGCATGCTGTCAGCCCTAACACATGTATGCAGCTAAGTGAAGCACACATACGCGGGGTTTGCCCATCTTGGAGGTTGGCTGTCTAATATGGCGAGGTTCAGTTGAAGTAGCTTCACGGGTATGAGTATGATGAACAGGTAGACTAAGGCAACAAGCAAGGTTTTATATGCTGTGTGGGTGTAGCAAGTGGGCAAGACGGCGTTTCATGTTGCTTCTTTGCCATAGTTAACTAACTGCGCTACTGGTCTGTTTGCCCCACCGCCGCCGCTCTTCCGCGTCGCGCCCGCAAAAAGTACCCGCGTTCCTTCACCACGGCTTGGTCACACATCTTCGGCCTTCTATCCTCTACCATCTGCTCACTGCTTTCACCCTTACCACCGCTTAGCGCCACTCGTATTACCTCGGCAACCCGGTTAACGCCACTCCTTCACGCGCACATCGGCCGACACAGGCACGCGCACAGCCACTGTCGCAAAGCACATCACCAACACCATGTCGGAACCCATCCCCGAGTCGATACCCACATCAGCCGACCCGCGCTCCAAGCGGCCCACCAAGAAGCGCGCCCTCACGCCCCGCGATGCCTACGCCTCATCCGTGGACGCCCTCTTCGAGAAGCCAGACCGCGACATCCACATCCCCACCTCTGCCCTTGGCAAGCCTCTCTCAGCGCCTCCCGAGATTGTTGCAAATGTGCAAGGTTCAAGCGCCGGTGCCGGTTCTGGCGAGTTCCACGTCTACAAGGCGAGTCGGAGACGCGAGTACGAGCGTCTGCGCATGATGGACGAGGAGGTGAAGCAGGAAGAGGAGGAAAAAGAGGCAAGACAGCGGCGAGAGGAGCTCGAGAAGAAGGATAAGGAGAAGACGGACAAGAACCGGCTGAAGCGGGAGAAAGCGCGACTCAGGAAAGAGAAGGCGAAGCAGGGCAAGAAGGGCGATGCAAGCGACAAGGAAGGCACGCCCATTCCTGACGCCAATGGAAAACGAAAACTTGTTCCCAAGACAAACGGCCCTACAGCGAATGCCGGAGAGGACGACGCGGCCACTGATGGCGGAGAGGTCAAGAATGTCGAGGATCTTGGTCTGGTCATTGAGGATGACGACTGAAGGACCGATGCATTGTTCCTTCCTTACGAGCTCGCAGTGCAAGTACACTTCTTGAACGTCTTCCATACCGCACGCGGTGATTGATACGCTCACACTACTCTGAAGCTATGCCTCTGCAGTATGACCAACTTGCATGCTTAGCATTGAGCAACGTCGCCAGCTACGAGCAGAATTGACGCAGGTTCATGTTGTCGCGCAAAAGCACTTGAAAGCTAGTCTCAATCACGTCTTGCAAGACACGTCCATGCTTGACCCCCTCTGCCAATTTCATCGTCATTTCTTTCGTGGCTGAAACTGCCTCGGTCGAAACACACGCTCTCTTCGATTAATGTAGACTAAATCCACGTGTCTGTTCTAGACTTTTTCCTATTGGCCTCGACCTGCAATAATCCTCTCTTTTCCCACTCAGTCGGTAAATGGCGCGCGGTTACCTCCGTCCACGCGTCGGAGTATTCTGCGGTCGACGGCACATTCCCGCAAGCTTCATTTCCCCACGAAGTTTATCGCGACGACATGTAACTCTAAACACAACATTGTCTGTATGCAGCCAACCAAGCTGAACGGGGCGTCGCATCACACCATCGATGACAGCGAGACGGATCCGCTGATCGCAAAGGGTCCATGAGCGAATACCATTTTTGTCTGCTCACATACTGGCTTTTTGCGAGCGTTACGTGGTGCTGCGAAATCTCAGGAGGTATCGGGCGGTTTTGTATCCGGACGCATACCATTGCACTGGCGACTGCCTAGCAGCTACGCAAAAGCAAGCTGGGCGGCGAAGCCATGGTATAAAACCAAGTGTGGATCCGGCAACATTGCCTTTGTTGTCGACTTCTGCACGAACGGTTCAAACTCAAACCGCCAATATGAAGTTTACATACATCGCTATCCTGGCCTCTGGGTACATTCTCCCAAACCACACACCCTCCGCCACAAATACTAACACATCTCAGCGCCTTTGCTGCTCCCATCGTCGAGCGTCAGGTCGCCGACGACGCGCCACCTGCGCACCCTCCCCACCCCACCTCCAGCGGTGCTCCTAGCTTCCGTAAGCTTCGCTCTTGCCTAGCTGTACAAGGACCATTCTGACGTTGCGTAGCTGCGCCAACTGGATTCCCCGGTTTCCCAGGCGCCCCTGGAGGCGGTGAGCGTACGTGACATACTGTGCAAGATGAAGGACGATGCTGATGAAAGCAATAGCCAAGCCACCTGGTGGTTTCCCTGGCTTCCCTGGCGCTCCTGGAGGTGGTGAGCGTACGTGACATTCTCCGCAAGATGAAGGGTCGATGCTGATAAGAGTAATAGCTAAGCCACCTGGTGGTTTCCCGGGCTTCCCTGGTGCTCCTGGCGGCGAGCGTACGTACTGCACTATCCGCACACGTAGTAATGGTGCTGATGAAGTGTAGCTAAACCACCTGGTGGTTTCCCGGGCTTCCCTGGTGCTCCTGGAGGTGGTGAGCGTACGTAACATACACTGGGCAAGATGAAGGATGGTGCTAACGATAGCAATAGCCAAGCCACCCGGCGGCGAGCGTACGTAACTTACCGTTGGTACTCGCACTTTCAACATTGATGCTGATGAACAATAGCTAAGCCACCTGGCGGAGGCTTCCCAGGCTTCCCAGGTGCTCCTGGAGGCGGCGAGCGTACGTAATATACACTAAGCAAGATGGACAATGATACTAATAAGTGCAACAGCCAAGCCACCTGGTGGTTTCCCGGGATTCCCTGGTGCTCCTGGCGGCGAGCGTACGTAACACACTGGGCAAGATGAATAATGATGCTGACGAATAATAGCCAAGCCACCTGGCGGCGAGCGTACGTTCCCCACTGTTGATACAAGCACCTCGAAGGGCAATGCTAATGAAGTAACAGCTAAGCCACCTGGTGGTTTCCCCGGCTTCCCATGTGCTCCTGGAGGCGGCGAGCGTACGTATCCACGGTTAATGCAAGCCCATTGACGGAGATGTTGACGAAGTTATAGCTAAGCCACCTGGTGGCTTCCCCGGCTTCCCTGGCGCCCCTGGAGGCGGTGAGCGTAAGTCTTACTTCAGCTTCCTCACATAATCTGTGTGCTGATAAAACGTAGCTGCGCCACCTGGCGGCGGTGCCCCTGGTGGTTTCCCAGGTTTCCCTGGCGCTCCTGGTGGCGGCGAGCGTACGTGACTCACTCTCGATTCAAGCAATGAGGGAAAATGCTGATAAACTAACAGCTAAGCCACCTGGTGGCTTCCCCGGTTTTCCAGGCGCTCCCGGAGGCGGTGAGCGTAAGTAGCTTACTCTTGATACAATAATGTCGAAGCATGATACTGACGAGGTAATAGCCAAGCCACCTGGCGGCGCCCCCGGCGGCGGATTCCCTGGTTTCCCTGGTGCTCCCGGAGGTGGTGAGCGTACGTATTAGTCTTGGTACAAGAACATTGAAGGATGACTCTAACGATATAATAGCAAAGCCACCTGGCGGCGCCCCCGGCGGCGGATTCCCTGGTTTCCCTGGTGCTCCCGGAGGCGGTGAGCGTAAGTAGCTTACTCTTGATACAATAACGTCGAAGCATGATACTGACGAGGTAATAGCCAAGCCACCTGGCGGCGCCCCCGGCGGCGGATTCCCTGGTTTCCCTGGTGCTCCTGGAGGCGGTGAGCGTACGTAGCTCACTTTTGTTATAAGTACATCAAAGGACGATGCTGATGAAGTACTAGCCAAGCCACCTGGCGGTGCCCCCGGCGGCGGATTCCCTGGTTTCCCTGGTGCTCCCGGAGGTGGTGAGCGTACGTATTACTCTGCCAACGCAGAACAAGAGTCAGTACTGATGAAGTAACAGCTAAGCCACCTGGCGGTGCCCCTGGCGGCGGCTTCCCTGGTTTCCCTGGTGCTCCCGGAGGTGGTGAACGTACGTAACACCATGGTCAAGATGAAGGACAGTATTGACGAAGGCAACAGCCAAGCCACCTGGCGGAGGTGCCCCTGGCGGTGGATTTCCTGGTTTCCCTGGCGCACCCGGAGGCGGCTTCCGTAAATACACCTTCAATTTTCAGCTCAATGTATTCATGGCTAATCCACAACAGCTGGCTTCCCTGGCGCTCCTGAGCCAGCGCCCGGACCAAAGCCGACCGGCGCTCCTGGAGGTTCCCGTGAGTTACTTCTGCAGTGGTTGAAGGACGTCTCGCTGACTGTGTGTAGCTGGATTCCCTGGAGCACCCGGAGGTGGCTTCCGTACGTAATGCACGATCACGAAATTTGAGTTGATGTCGCTGACAAAGCATAGCTGGATTCCCTGGCGCTCCTGGTGGTGGCGCTCCTGGCGGCCCCGGTGGCTTCCGTACGTGAAACAAACTGTCAGAAATCATTGCGAACGTTGCTGACTTCGTGTAGCTGGTGTGCCGAGCGCGCCCAAGCCTACGCCTACCAAGTCTTAAGTTGGGATGCGGACGGGAAGAACAGATCGAGAATAGGATGTTTTCAATCATCTTGAGAGGTCTTGCCAACAGGATCGTTTGATTTCTGCACACTAATTAAATTGAAGCAAATATGATTCCGCTTTTTATACGCACTGTCTCACCTCACGCATCAAAATTGTTCCCATGTGATCTGTCTGAGACCCGAGTATCGGTGACGACGACAGAGGCTGTAGCAAGACATAAGAATCAGCTCCGCATCATCTATGCCATGCAGTATGTTCTTCTTGTTCTAATGTGATGTGCGATGAGACCGAGCAGCCTCTGACGAAAGCCAAGCTCGATCAGATCAGACAGCGAACACCGGAGCGTCTTCGATGAGAAGCATGTCGATGATTAGCCTTGAAGCTTCAATCGCATCACACAGCAACAGTGCCCTTTCCCGCATCTCTCCGCCGCTTCTGCTCGACCCTCCTCATCTCCCGATGACGCTCGCAGCGCACATGTTTGTTCTGAACATCCTCAACACTCATCTTCTCCGCGCACGAGCCGTAGATGCAAATGCCGTCGGCCAGCTTCGAGTCGATTCTGTGCTGTTGTGTGTCGCGACATGCGGCGCACCCTTTGCTGTCTGCCTCTACACAATGGCCTGGCTTGTTGGGCGTACGCTTGCATGGGGTTCGAGTGGTGGATGTCGCGGGCCGGGCCCAACGGGGAAGTTGCTTAGAAGGTGGCTGGTTGTGTTCTGGATTATACACGTCCGAGCCAACGTGGGAAAATCCATCGCCTCCTTGGTCGGCCGAAACATATTTTAGATCAATAAATTCTTCGCCGTACCCGCGCGGCTCGTCGAAACGCTGCGAAGCAGAAGATGCGGCCAAGAGATCGTTATTGCGAAATGCCTGCGCAAAGGAGTTGGGGCGATTGGGGCTGAGCTGTAGGGAAGTCAGCGACTTGAATACACTTACATGCCGATAAAGGATGGAAGTACTCACGAAGGGTGGAGGTCCAAGTGCTGTAAAGTCGTCACGGCCTTTGCTTCCTTCGATGCTCACCACTGCTGCCGCCGGGGTAGGCGGGTAACTCGTCATGGCGAATGCCTCCAGACTATACATGCGAGCGACCGGCACCGTGGAGCTGCCTGCGGGATATGCATCGCGAGGCAAATCTATAGTGTCAGTTTACGCAATTGCTGGAAACCTCGTCGGCATAGGGGATATGATGTCCTGAAAATATACGGATTGTCCCGGCACGCGTGTCCTTTCGGCTTCACCTACCACCCGCTCCGTAGCCACCACCCCGTTTGTTCTTCTTGTATGGTTTCGCGGGTGAGCTCTCCCCCTTCCTCTTGGCTTTAGGTACCGGTGATTCCTGACTCATGTCATTCGCGCCATTGACGTCCTTTGCCGAATAGCCATGTTCCCTGGACGTCTCTTGCGCGTCTCGAGATGAGTGACTCTTTCCGCCGCGGGCTGCTTTACCCGAATCTGCTTTGAGGCCAGCCCGCATCTCCTCGCAAAGCAATTGGTCTGGAGAGCCGCTCTTGTGATTGTGAACACCGCACCAGCGCTCGAGCACAGCATTATCGAGACCCTCGGTATAAGGATCCCGAATGTATGCAACGTCATAGAGCAATTTTGAAAGGGCCGGCGTGTCGAGACCGGGTCGCTCGTGAATGAACAGGTTGTACTCGCCGAAATCTTGAGTGCCCCACAGGAATGCGTATAATATCGCCAACCACTTGCAAAGCGGCGAGTCTTCTGGCAAATGCCGGAAGGCTTCCACAACAAACTCTATATCCGGGAGCGTTCTGGTCCGATTGCAGTTTGTGGTCTGAAACCTTAGCAACACAATATAAGCCAGATCGTACTCTTTGCGCTTGTAGGTAAGTATGTACAGATTGATCAGATTGCTGTAGTACCATTCGAGTTTTCCCCGCCGGCCTGCGTATGGACCGACTTCACGGTCCTGTTGCAGCTTGGTGTACATGGCATGTATCACCTTTTTGACGTTATCAGCGAAATGCAGACCGATGCTTTCGGCGAAGCGAAGTATCGAAGACGGATTTTTACCGGAGACGCCATTCTCTGTACGTTTAGGTCCGGGGGAGACTGGTGCGTTGCTGTCTCCGTCATCATAGCCCACAGTGGCTGCTCCTCGGATCCGTAAGTCATTGACGGCTGGTGTGGCTGGTGTGGCTGGTGTGGCTGGTGTGATTCTGGAAGCTAGGCTGGGCAACTTCGT
>Ga0265798_10001490_pt1 | contig 36393 bp, 39 predicted proteins | sample P3T30metagenome_FD_192430 | JGI IMG/M metagenome (GOLD analysis project Ga0265798, IMG submission 192430) | Plant litter microbial communities from East Loma Ridge, Irvine, California - P3 T30 | ecosystem: Environmental > Terrestrial > Plant litter > Unclassified | place: USA: California...
CGCGCCGCTCCGGGTAAAAAGGCACATACGAACTGAACACTCGAAAGGAAGAGCATGGGCATCACCGTAAACAACACGACGGCGGATTCGACCAGGGTGCTGTTGGTCGGCGAAATGATGGATGGCAGCTTCGACGCCAAGGTGATGGCGGAAACCGACGTGCCCTACACGAAGTACTGGGACGACGAACTGGAACAGCGCATCGTCTACCTGAACCCGGACCCTGAGCAGCTGAAAGCGATCGTCGCCGCCCTGAACGATCGGCGCCTGTCGCTGGACGCACTGCAGGACCTGGGCGGATCCGACGGCGGCACCTCCGACCTACCCCTTTGAATCGTCCCTGGGCACCAGGCCCGGCCCGGAGCCGATGATCTCGTCGTGCCGCTCGCGGTCGGTCTTGTGCAGGTAGGCCGCAGTGGTCGCGATGTTTGCGTGGCCGGCCGTGTCCTGCAGGGTCTTGAGCTGCACCCCGCTGTTGGCGTGGTTGGTCAGCATGCTGTGGCGCAGCCAATGGGTCGAGGCCTGGCGCAGGCTGGCGGCGCTATCGAAGTCGCCCACCGCCTCGGCGCGATCGGCTCCCGCCATGAACACCGCCTTCAATGCTTCCGACGCCGCTTCGTCGGTGATGCGCACCGGCTGCTCGCGGCGGCTCGACAACACCAGCGGCGTGCGGTCGGCCCGGCTGGCCTGCGGCAGCAGGCCGAAGGCCAAGCGGTAGCCGCGGTAGGCGTCCAGCATGGCCGGCGGCACCGGCAGGCGGCGCGGCTTGGCGCCCTTGCCGATCACGTCCAGCCACCAGCGGCCGTCGCCTTCGCTATAGATCGCGCCCATATTGGCGCCGACGATCTCGTTCAGGCGCGCGCCGGTCTGCGCAAACGCGACCAGCAGGAAACGGTCGCGCTCGCGCCGCCGCTGCGCCGCCGGGTTGTCGGCCGGCCGCTGCGAGACTGCTTCCAGCGCGTGGCCAATCGCCTGCGGCGTCAAGTAGCGTGTGATGCGGCTGGTATGCGGCGCGCGCACGTTGCGCACCAGCCGCGCCAGGTTGCGGCGCAGGTAGCCGGTCTGCTCCGCATAGCCGAGCAGGCCCTTCACCGCGATCATTGCCTGGCGCCGGCTGGCGTCCGACAATGGGCCAGAAAATGGCCGGTAGCGCGGATCGTTGCGCGGCCACTTGGTGGTGCTGATCCATTCGGGCGGCGGGTTACGGATGAATTCCTTGTAGGCGTGCAGGTCAGCCACCGTCAGCTGCTGGAAGGTTTTCTTCGCCTCTTCGCGGCACCAGGTCAGGAAGCGGTACAGCTCCTTCTGGGTATTGGCGATCGAGCGCGGACTCAGTTCGCCATGCCCGATGTACTCGCGCGCCAGCTCGGCGTCGCTCCCTGCATTGGTGACCGGTTCGTCCCCCACCGGCCGGTAGACGCCGGCGCCGCGCACGCTGGCGGCCAGGCGCTCGCCACCTTCGTGTTCGTCGGGCGGATCGAGGTCAATGGGGAGAAAGGTGGGCATGGAATCGGAATACTGTGTTTATATACAGTATATCATCAGCCCAGCTCGCCAACCAAGCGCGCGCAGCATCTTGCGGCGCTGGCCGATAATCGCTTCATTCAACGATCAGGAGCCCGCATGAACAACCCGACCCAGAACGACCCCTCCACCACGCTCGGCGTCGGCGGCGCCACCAGCTCCCAAGAAGGCGCGACGCCGTCGCATGAAACCCTGCAGGAAACCGGCGGCAGCGGCGGCGATGGCCTTACCCGCAACCAGGCCGGGGAAACTGCCAATGCGCCGCGCGGCGCGCCCGTCGAAGGCCGTCCGCCAGTCGAAGCGCCCGGCAGTGCGATGACCAACGTGGGCCGCGGTCCGCAGGACACGCGCCCGAACCAGGCCGACCCGCAGGCGCAGACCGGTACCGGCCTGGGCACGCCGGAGACCGGCGGCAACCAGGACGCTTCCGACCTGCCGCCGCCGTGATGTGATTTACATGCGGATGGTGCCGTGCTCGGCGTCGACGTCCGGCGTGGTGCCGGTGACGGCCGCCTTGGCCATCGCGAACATGCGCACCATCTTGCTGTCGTTCGAGTCCCAGTACTCGGCCGCATGCGGCAGCACGCGCACCAGCACCGCGTGCTGGTCGTCCGGGCCGGCCGGGAACCAGGCCTGCACCATCGGATTCCACAGCGCCTTGATCTGGGCGCGGTCGACCACGCGCTCGGCCTTGCCGCTCACCGACACATAGGTGCTGTTGTCGGTGTCGGCGAAGCTGACGTTGACTTCCGGCTCGTGGGCGATGTTTTCCCACAGTTCGGCGGTGCTGGCCACGAAGAACCACAGGCCGCCCCCGTCGTCGATCTGCTGCTTGGTCATCGGCTGGCTGACCAGGTGGCCGTTGGCGTCACGGGTGCTGAACATGGCGAAGCGCATCGAGCCGATCTTGTCGGACAGGGCGGCGGCGTGGTCTTGATTGTAGTTGGTAGACATGGCATTCCTCGTTGTTGAGTCCAGCCTCGATAGTGAAGCGCGCGTGACTGGGCGTCGGTGCGACGCCGTACACTGTCCCGGGCTTGCCCCTCCTTCGGTCTCCGGCGGGGAGCGCACAAATCGTCTATAGTGATGCCTCTTTACAAAACAGCAAACCTGGCATGCCCATGAAATTTGACGTCGCAATTGTCGGCAGCGGTCTGGCCGGCCTGTCGGTGGCCCTGCACCTGGCGCAAACGCGCAAGGTCGCGATCATCTCGAAACGCGAACTGCTCGACGGCGCGAGCAACTGGGCCCAGGGCGGCATCGCCGCGGTGCTCGATTCCGGCGACAGCCACGACCAGCACATCGGCGACACCCTGGTGGCCGGCGCCGGCCTGTGCGATGAGGCGGCTACCCGCTACATCGTCGAACATGGCCGCGAAGCGATCGAATGGCTGATCGAACAGGGCGTGCCCTTCACCCGCGACGCCTCGGCGGAACTGGGTTTCCACCTTACCCGCGAGGGTGGCCACAGCCAGCGCCGCATCATCCACGCGGCCGACGCCACCGGCCACGCGGTGCAGGTCACGCTCGAGCAGAAGGTGCGCGCGCATCCGAACATCTCGCTGTTCGAGCACCACTGCGCGATCGACGTCATCACCTCCGACAAACTCACCGGCAAGGGCGTGCATGGCGGCGCGCCGCACCTGGTGGGCCAGCCGCGCTGCTACGGCCTGTATGTGCAGGACGAACAAAGCGGCGAGGTGCTGACCTTCGAAGCCGAGCATACCGTGATGGCCACCGGCGGCGCCGGCAAGGTGTATCTGTACACGACCAATCCCGACACCGCCACCGGCGACGGCATCGCGATGGCCTGGCGCGCCGGCTGCCGCGTGTCGAACATGGAATTCATCCAGTTCCATCCGACCTGCCTGTATCACCCGTATGCGAAATCCTTCCTGATCACCGAGGCGATCCGCGGCGAAGGCGGCCTGCTCAAGCTTCCGCCGGAGGCCGGGCCGGCTGCGGGAACGCGCTTCATGCTGGCCCACGACGAACGCGGCGAACTGGCCCCGCGCGACGTGGTGGCGCGCGCCATCGACTTCGAGATGAAGAAGCGCGGCCTCGATTACGTCCACCTCGACATCAGCCATCAGAGTCCGGAATTCCTGATGGAGCACTTCCCGACCATTTACGCGCGCTGCATGGAACTTGGGATCGACATCACCCAGCAGCCGATACCCGTGGTGCCGGCGGTGCACTTCACCTGCGGCGGCATCGTCACGGATCTGACCGGCCGCACCGACATCCCCGGCCTGTACGCGGTCGGCGAGACCGCCTGCACCGGCCTGCACGGCGCCAACCGCCTGGCCAGCAATTCGCTGCTCGAATGCGTCGTCATCGGCCGCGCCTGCGCGCAGCAGATCGCGGCGGCGCCTCCGATCCAGAACCCGGTGCTGCCACCGTGGGACGAAAGCCGCGTCACCAACGCCGACGAGGAAGTCGTCATCGCCCACAACTGGGACGAGCTGCGCCGCTTCATGTGGAACTACGTCGGCATCGTGCGCACCACCAAGCGCCTGGAACGCGCGCAGCACCGCATCAAGCTGCTGAAGGAAGAGATCGACGAGTACTACCGCAACTTCCGCATCACCCACGATCTGCTGGAGCTGCGCAACCTGGTCGAAGTGGCGTCGCTGATCGTGAACAGCGCGCTGTCGCGGCATGAGAGCCGGGGGCTGCATTATTCGCGGGATTTCCCGGATACGCTGCCGAAAGCGCTGCCGAGTGTCCTGACGCCGGAACGCCGCTAAAGCCAGCACGTTGTCAATACGATTGCGGCCCGCTGCATATGCACGTCGCACCGGCGAAGGCCGGTGCCCAGGTTTGTAGCGCAGCGTTTGCGCATGCAAAATCAGGCACCGGCCGAGCGGGGACGCCCAGTCCGGTGCGACGGTCTTGCGGTTAGCGATCGACTTCAAGAGTCCAGTCATGACACGCCCCACCCTCACCCCATCCACCGCCCTGCTCCTGACGGTCCCACCCATTCTCTGGGCCGGCAACGCCATTGTCGGCCGCCTGGTGCGCGATGCGGTGCCGCCGATGACGCTCAACCTGATCCGCTGGGTGATCGCGCTGGCCGTGCTGGTCCCGCTCGGTCGCGCCGTGTTCAGGCAAGGCAGCGGCGTACTGCTGAACTGGCGCCGCTATGCCATGCTCGGCCTGCTCGGCGTCGGCCTGTACAACTCGCTGCAATACCTGGCCCTGCAAAGCTCGACGCCGATCAACGTGACCCTGGTCGCCTCCGGCGTGCCGGTCTGGATGCTGCTGGTCGGGCGCCTGTTCTACGGCGTGCCGGTGAAGCGCAAGCAGATCGTCGGGGCGGTGCTATCGATCCTCGGCGTGCTGGTGGTGCTGTGCCGCGGCGACGTGCACCAGTTGCTCGGCCTGCGCCTGGTGGTCGGCGACCTGTACATGATCCTGGCGACCATCGCCTGGTCCTTCTACAGCTGGATGCTGATGCAGCAAAAGGACGCGCCCGGCCTGCGCGCCGACTGGGCGGCCTTCCTGCTGGCCCAGGTGGGCTACGGCGTGCTGTGGTCGAGCGCACTGGCTGGTGGCGAGTGGGTGGTGAAGGACGTGCACATCGCCTGGAGCTGGCCGCTCGGCGCGGCGCTGCTGTATGTGGCGATCGGCCCGGCGATCCTGGCGATGCGCTGCTGGGGCGCCGGCGTCCAGCGTGCGGGCCCGAGCATCGGCGCCTTTTTCATCAATCTGACGCCGCTGTTTACGGCGCTCTTGTCGTCCGCTTTCCTGGGAGAGGCGCCGCATCTCTACCACGTGCTGGCCTTCGGCATGATCGTCGGCGGGATCGCGGTCTCGGCGCGGTGAAGCGTGTGTCGGGATGGGGGCGGCGGTGATACGATCGCGGCACATGGCACACGACCCGACACATCTTGAACCGGCCCTCGCACTGGCCAACTTCCTGCAGCGGCACCCGCGCGCCCTGGTGTTGACGGGCGCCGGCCTGTCCACCGCTTCCGGCATCCCCGACTACCGCGACCGCGATGGCACCCGGCGCGGCCGGGAACCGATCCAGGGGCCGGAGTTCCGGCGCTCCCAGCAGATCCAGCGCCGCTACTGGGCGCGCAGCATGGTCGGGTATCCGATCATGGCGGGAGCCGCGCCGAATGCCGGCCACCGTGCGCTGGCGGCGCTTGGGCGGCACGGGCATTTCGCCCATCTGCTGACCCAGAACGTCGACGGGCTGCACCAGGCCGCCGGCAGCCCGAACGTGCTCGAATTGCACGGCAACGTCCATGGCGTGGTGTGCATGCACTGCAAGGAGCGCTTTTCGCGTGCCTTCATCCAGACCTTGCTGGAACAGGCCAATCCCGAGCTGGCGAATGCCCTCGCTGTTCCGCTGCCCGATGGAGATGCGGCCATCGAGCCGGATGCGCTGCAGGATTTCCACCTGCCGACCTGCATCCAGTGTGGTGGCGCGCTGACGCCGGATGTCGTGTTCTTCGGGGATGGGATTCCGCCGGCGCGCACCGCGGATGCGCTGGCGCGGATGGAGGATGCCGACGGCTTGCTGGTGGTCGGCTCGTCGCTGATGGTGTACTCGGGGTTTCGGTTTTGTAGGCTGGCGGCTGAAAAGGGCAAGCCGATTGCAGCGGTGAACCTGGGGAGAACGCGGGCGGACGAGATGCTTGCGCTGAAGCTGGAGGAGTCGGCGGAGCGGGTGTTGCCGCTGGCCGCCGAACTACTTCAAGCGCAAGCCGTAACGTGACTCAGGACTTGAGCACGTACTTGATGACGATGCCTGCCGTCAGCGCGATGAAGATCACCAGCGACAGCCCGCCATGCAGCATTGGCGTCCCGATCGACACCTGCGCCGTGCGCGGATCGAGCTCCATCCGCATCGCCTTCCCGAACATCACCGGGCGCAGGAAACCGCGCACGCCTACCAGCAGCATGCCGATCCCGAAGCAGATATCAGCCGTGTTATTGGTCTGCAGCCCGTTCGACAGTGTCGGGAATCCGAGCACCAGACCGAACACCAGCCACAGCACCCGCGCCCCGGTCGCGATCTTCACCCTGCTCCAGTCCATCATGCCGCGCCTCCGGTGATACGCAGCGAGTAGTCGGTCGCGCGCACATCCTTGGTCAGGCTGCCGATCGAGATCCGGTCGACGCCCGTTTCAGCGATCGCACGCACCGTGTCCATATTGATGCCGCCCGACGCTTCCAGCAGCGCGCGGCCGGCGTTCACACGCACGGCGTCGCGCATCATCCCGAGGTCGAAGTTATCGAGCAGGACCGACTTCACTCCCGCCGCCAATGCTTCTTCCAGCTGGGCGATGGTCTCGACCTCGATCTGCACCGGCGCGCCGGAATTCAGGTCGGTAGCCGCCTGCAGCGCCTTCGTCACACCACCCGCTGCGGCGATGTGATTTTCCTTGATCAGGATACCGTCGTACAGCGCCATGCGCTGGTTCTTGCCGCCGCCGACGCGCACCGCATACTTCTGCGCCTGGCGCAGGCCCGGCAGGGTCTTGCGCGTGTCGAGGATGGCCGCATTGGTGCCGGCGATGACGTCGACGTACTTGCGGGTAGCCGTGGCCACGCCCGACAACAGCTGCAGGAAATTCAGCGCCGCGCGTTCGGCCGTCAGCAGCGAGCGCGGGTTGGCGACGATGGTGCAGACGGTCGAATCGGCGGCCATGGCGTCGCCTTCGGCATACTGCCAGTCGATCTCGATATCCTGGTCGATGGCCATCATCACGCCTTCGAACCACGGCGCGCCGCACAGGACGGCCTGCTCCCGCACCATCACGCGCGCCTGCACGCGCGTGTCAATCGGCACCAGCATGCCGGTCAGGTCGCCGGTGCCGACGTCTTCGAGCAAGGAAGCTAGGATGTTGGCTTCGAACGCCGCTTGCAGCTTCGAGTCGAAGCCCTGGTCGGCAAAGGGATTGCGCAGGGTCGTCATGCGGGGCCTACTCCATTGAACAGTGGGGCGTTCTGCTCGAGCGCGCCGCTCGGCAGGGCTTGCGCCTTCTTGGCGGCGGCGAAATCGAGCATGCGGTCGATCGCGCGCTTGGCCTGGCGGCCGATTTCCGGATCGACGAGCACCTGGTTCGCGCCGGACTCCAGCACTTCCGCCAGGTTCCTGAGGCCGTTCATGGCCATCCACGGACAGTGCGCGCAACTCTTGCAGGTGGCGCTGTTGCCGGCGGTCGGCGCTTCTATGAAGTGCTTGCCCGGTGCGGCGGCGCGCATCTTGTGCAGGATGCCGTTGTCGGTGGCGACGATGAAGGTGGTGGCCGGCAGGTTCACGGCGGCGTTGATCAGCTGGGTCGTCGAGCCGACGACATCCGCCTGGGCCACCACGTTGCTGGGTGACTCCGGGTGCACCAGCACCTTCGCATCAGGGTATTCCGCCTTCAGCAAATCCAGCTCGATGCCCTTGAACTCGTCGTGCACCAGGCAGGAGCCCTGCCACAGCAGCATGTCGGCGCCGGTCTGTTTCTGGATGTAGGAGCCGAGGTGACGGTCCGGCGCCCACAGGATCTTCTTGCCCTGCTCGTGCAGGTGCTTGACGATGTCCAGGCCGATCGACGAAGTCACCATCCAGTCGGCGCGCGCCTTCACGGCGGCGGAGGTGTTCGCGTAGACGACCACCGTGCGGTCCGGGTGCTGGTCGCAGAAAGCCGCGAATTCGTCGGCCGGGCAGCCCAGGTCGAGTGAGCAGGTCGCGTCCAGGTCCGGCATCAGGATGGTTTTCTCGGGGCTGAGGATCTTGGCCGATTCGCCCATGAAGCGCACGCCGGCCACGACCAGGGTCTGCGCCGGGTGGTCACGGCCGAAGCGCGCCATCTCGAGCGAGTCGGAGACGCAGCCGCCGGTTTCCTCGGCCAGGTCCTGCAGCTCCGCGTCGACGTAGTAGTGGGCGACCAGCACGGCGTTGCGTTCCTTCAGGAGGCGCTTGATGCGTTCCTTCAGTTCGACCTTCTCGGCGGCGCTTGGCGTGGCCGGGACGCGGGCCCAGGCTTCGGCGGTGGCCGGGTTGATGGTGCAGGATTCGCCGACCTGGGGGTGGTCGTATTCGTAGGTTTTGATGGGTGCGGTGATCATGTGAACGCTCGCGAAATTGGGTTCCGGCCTTGGCTGAAACAACGTTCATCGGACAACAATGATGGATCGGACCCGGATGACCGGGCCCGAACATCCATCATCAGTCGATGCCCTGGCTCGTCAGGTACTCTTCGTAATTACCCCGGAAGTCGACGATCTCGTTCTCGCGGATCTCGAGCACGCGGGTCGCCAGCGAGGACACGAACTCGCGGTCGTGCGAGACGAAGATCATGGTGCCGGCGTACTTGTCGAGGGCGATGTTGAGCGACTCGATCGATTCCATGTCCATGTGGTTGGTCGGCTCGTCCAGCAGCAGCACGTTGTGACGGCCCAGCATCAGCTTACCGTACATCATGCGGCCCTTCTCGCCGCCCGACAGCACCTTGACCGACTTCTTGACCTCGTCGCCGCCGAACAGCAGGCGGCCCAGGATCGAGCGCACGGCCTGGTCGTCGTCGCCTTCCTGGGTCCAGCGGCCCATCCAGTCGGTGAGGTTGTCGCCGTTGGCGAATTCCTCGGTCGGATCCTGCGGCATGTAGCCGACGTTCGCGTTCTCGGCCCACTTCACGCGGCCATGGTCGGCGGAGAGACCCGAGATGTCCTGGCCGCCAATACAGCGCAGCAGCGTGGTTTTACCCGCGCCGTTGGCGCCGATGATCGCGATGCGTTCGCCCGCTTCGACCATGATCGAGAAGTTCTTGAACAGCTGGCGATCGTAGGCCTTGGTCAGGCCCTCGGTCTCCACCGCCAGGCGGTGCAGCTTCTTCTCGCCCTCGAAGCGCACGAACGGATAGGCGCGCGAAGACGGCTTGAATTCCTCGATCTTGATCTTGTCGATCTGCTTGGCGCGCGAGGTCGCCTGGCGAGCCTTGGACTTGTTGGCCGAGAAGCGGCGCACGAAGTCCTGCAGTTCCGCGACCTTTTCCTTGGCCTTGGCATTGTTTGCCAGTTGCTGGTTGCGGGCCTGGGTCGAGGCCAGCATGTATTCGTCGTAGTTGCCCGGGTAGACCTTCAGGGTGCCGTAGTCCATGTCGGCGACGTGGGTGCAGACCTGGTTCAGGAAGTGGCGATCGTGCGAGATGATGATCATCGTCGAGTTGCGCTGGTTGAGGATGTCCTCGAGCCAGCGGATCGTATTGATGTCCAGGTTATTGGTCGGTTCGTCGAGCAGCAGGATGTCCGGGTTCGAGAACAGGGCCTGGGCCAGCAGCACGCGCAGTTTCCAGCCCGGCGCCACGGCGCTCATCGGGCCCTGGTGCAGGTCGCCCGAGATATCCAGGCCGAGCAGCAGCTCGCCGGCGCGCGCTTCGGCTGAATAACCGTCGTATTCGGCGACCTTGCCCTCCAGCTCGGCGGCCTTCATGTAGTCTTCGTCGGTCGCTTCCGGGTTCGCGTAGATCGCGTCGCGCTCGGAGATCGCGTTCCACAGCTCGGTGTGGCCCATCATGACGACGTCGAGCACGCGCACGTCTTCGTATGCGAACTGGTCCTGGCGGAGTTTACCGAGGCGCTCGCCCGGGTCGAGGCTGACGTTGCCAGCCGATGGTTCCAGGTCGCCGCCGAGGATCTTCATGAAGGTCGACTTGCCGCAGCCGTTGGCGCCGATCAGGCCGTAGCGGTTGCCGTCGCCGAACTTGACGGAGATGTTCTCGAAGAGCGGCTTGGCGCCGAATTGCATCGTGATATTGGCTGTGGAGAGCACTAGGTAACCTTTGGAAGCAGAGTATGCGATAAACCCTGCATTTTACCATCGTGCGTCCGCCATGGGGCGTCAAGGGCCGAGCATGGCGCCCTGGCTCAACGCGGGGTCCGGCGCCGTACCGCCCAGGTCGGCCCCACGCAGGTCGGCGTCGCGCAAGGTCGTGCCCATCAGGGAGGCCTTGCGCAAGCATGCGCCGCGCAGCTTGGCGCCACTCAGGTCGGCCGCGCCAAGCTGGACGCCTTCGAGATTGGCGTCCGAGAAATCGGCGCCACGCGCCCGCACCGCCCACAGGATGGCGCGGCCCAGGTCGGCGCCGCGCAGGCTGGCCCCTTCCAGCACCGCGTAGGACAAGTCCGCGCCGGCCAGCGCCAGCCCTCCCAGGTCGACCCCGGTCAGGTCAACGCCGTTCAGGGACACGGCCGTGCCGGACTGGCACAGCCGTGCGACCTCGTCACGGCTCAAGGTGCGCGGCATACGCTCAGCCGAACAGGGTCTGCTGTACCCAGTAGCGCTTGCGATAGCCGCCGAAATCGACCTCGATGCCCTTGCGCACCACCAGTTCGCCCGAGCGGTTGTGGAAGTCGTAGCCGACCTCGGTCGTTCCCGGCACGGTCTCGACCCCGACGATGTTGGCGCCGGCGCCGACCAGGGAACGCAGGCGCTGGCCGACGGCAGGCGCCAGCAATGCATCGGCGTCGTCGTCGCTGGCGTCCGGGAACTGGCCGGCATCCGGATCATCGATGGCGCCTCGCCGTCGGCGCGGCCGTTCGAGGCCGGATGCGGCGGCACGGTGCGCGCCCAGGTGCTCAGGTCCTCGACCTCGCGCAGGGAGCTGTGCAAGGTGGTCGCCCGCCCGTCATTGTCGATCCCGACCCGCACCACGCCGGCTTCCGACGTGATCACCGGCATGCCGTTGATTTGCTGGCGGTACTGGAAGATCGCTTCACTGGTGCGGCCCGGCTCGAGCCGCCCATCACCCGCCAGGCTGCCCCCCGCCGATTGCGCCAGCAGCACCCGGTCGAATACGAGGTTATTGCCGGGATCGAGGTCGAACTGGCGGATCGCGTCTTCGGCCAGGCCGCGGGCACGGCCGATCGGCAGCGCCGCATCGTTGCCCAGCGCCTCCGCGCCCTGCAAACGGCGCTGGTTTCAAAAGGCCTCTGCCACAGATGCGCGGGGCCGGGTTTGATCTGGATCGAGTATAGGAAGCGAATAGCGGCGGCGATTGAGGTGGCTCAATCGGCACCACCGCCGGATGGCGGGCTAGCCGCGGTGTTCGCTGCGGCGCAGGGTCGGGTAATCCGAGAGGGTCAAGGTGAACCCGTCTTCGCTTGACGTCAAGCGTCCCTGGGCGCCAAAGGGGATGGTCACCCTTCTGGGGCCGTGGCCGAAGGTGAGCCCGGTCAGGACGGGCACCGGCAAGGTCGCGCGCAGGTGGGCCACCATTTCGTCGAAATCGTAGCCGTTGTCGTTCTTGCCCAGGGTATAACCGGAAAAATCGCCCAGCAGCACTGCGCGCTGGCGTTCGAGTATGCCGGCCTGGTGCAGTTGCAGCAGCAGGCGCTCGACCCGATAGGGGTGCTCGGCGATGTCTTCCAGGTACAGGATACCGCCGTCGATGCGCGGAAAATATGGGGTGCCCAGCAGCGAGACCACCATCGCCAGGTTGCCGCCCCAGACCGTACCCTGCTCCTGGATGCGCGGATTGCCGGGCGCGCACTCGGTGATGGTGTGGGTGGGCCCCGCCAGGCAGTTCCAGAAATGATCGAGCGTAAATTGAACCGGTTCGCGGGCGCCGAAATCGCCGGCAGCCATCGGCCCGGCATAGCTGAGCGCACCGGTGCGGGTGTACAGGCCCATGTGGAGCGCCGTGACGTCGGAAAAACCGACCAGCAGCTTGCCGCTGGCGGCGATTGCTTCGAAATCGACCTGCGGCAACAGGCGCGTGACGCCATAACCGCCGCGCAGCGCCATCACGATCTGCACGTCGGGGTCGGCAATGGCGGCATCCAGCTGGGCCAGGCGTCCGGCATCGGTGCCGCCGAAGCGCTGGTGGATGGCGTTGTGGTCGTAGTAGTTGCGGACCAGGCAGCCCAGGCTTTCCAGACGGGAGACCGCGCGGTCGACGGCGCAGGGGTCGAGCGCCTGGCCGGCTGGGGCCACGATGGCGATGCCGATTTGTTGGGTGATCACTGTTTTACGAAGAGCCGGGGTGTTGAGTCTGGCAACATCTTACCCCTGGCGTGTTCGTCGATCAAGGCGAGGAGCCGCTCGGCCAACTGCGGCGGCAAATCGTGGCCCATGCCCTGGATGACCTCCAGCCGGGCGCCGGAAATGCGGCCGGCCGTGTCTTCGCCGCAGGCGAGCGGCACCAGCGGGTCGGCGGCGCCGTGAATGACCAGTGTGGGCGCGGTGATGGTGCGCAGCTGCGCGCATCGGTCGCCGGAAGCGGCGATCGCCATCAGCTGGCGCGCCACGCCAGACGGGCAATAGCCGCGGCGCACGGACCGCGCTACCCGCTTGCGCAGCAAGCGCTCCGGGGTCGGGTAGGACGGGCTGCCGATGGCGCGCAGCACTTCGACGCCCTGCTCGATGATGCTCTCTACGTCGCTTGCATCGCTGGGACGGCGCATCAGGAGCTTGCGCAATTTCTTTTCCGGGCCCGGCAGCCCACGGCGGCAGGAACTCGACATGATCGAGGTCAGGCTGAGGATGCGCTGCGGATAACGGGCGGCCAGGATCTGGGCGATCATGCCGCCCATCGAGACCCCGACCACGTGGGCGCGCGCGACGCCGAGGGCGGACAGGACGCCGATCGCGTCTTCGGCCATGTCTTCCAGGCGATAAGCGGCGCGCAGCGGCCAGCCGAGCTTTGATTTGATCCAGGCAAGGCCCAGGTTGGGAACCCCGGCCTGTTCGAATTTGGTGGACAGTCCGCAATCGCGGTTGTCGAAGCGGATGACATAGAAGCCGAGTTCGACCAGGCCGTCGACGAATTCCTCGGGCCAGGCTGTGAGCTGCATGCCCAGGCCGTGTACCAGCAGGAGGGGGACGGACTTGGGGTCGCCCGCGGTGTCGAAGGCGATGCGGATTCCGTTGGCGTTCAGCGTAGGCATGGGGTCGGTTGGTACAACGTGGTTCACACCGCCGAACGAGCGGCGCGAAACCAGCATATCACTTTCGCCACAAGGCGGGCGCTCAAGCGCGCGTCCGCGTTGTCCTACACTGTGCTATTTGCCCCGTCGGGCAGCTTGCGCGCGGCGGCGCGGCGCTCCGCGAAGAAGGCTTTCAGCATGGCGCTCGCCTCTTCCGCCATCAGCCCGCCGACCACCTCGGTGTGGTGATTCAGTTTTTCTTCGTTGAACAGATTGACCACCGAGCCGCAGGCGCCGGTCTTGGGGTCAGTGGCGCCATAGACGACACGCGCAAGCCGGGCGTGCATCATCGCGCCCGAGCACATGATGCAGGGTTCCAGCGTGACGTACAGCTCGCAGCCCGGCAGTCGGTAGTTGCCGAGCTTGTCGGCAGCGGCGCGCAGCGCCACGATCTCGGCGTGGGCGGTCGGGTCGTGGCCGCCGATCGGGCGGTTGTAGCCGGTGGCGATGATCTCGCCATCCTTGACCACCACGGCGCCGACCGGGACCTCGCCCTCGAGCCAGGCCAGGCGCGCCTGCTCCAGGGCCACGGCCATGAAGCGCGCTTCAGGCATCGGTGATTTCGGCCCAGCAGTTCGGGGTTTCGTGCAGAACCAGCTTGTGCAGGCGCAAGCCGGTACCGAAACGGTCCGTAAACACGGTCTTCAGGATGCCGAAGGCGACCCGCGCCAGGTTCTCGACGGTCGGGATGCAGTCGATGACGACGGTTTTGTGGCCCGGCAGCGAGGCCAGGAACTCACGCACCTTGTCGTCTTTTTCGTACACCAGGAAGGCGTGGTCCCACACGTCGACCAGATGTTCCTTGGCCAGCGTCTTCACGTCCGAGAAGTCCATGATCATGCCGTTGTCGGAATTTCCTTCCGAATCGATGACTTCACCTGTCAGCGTGATTTCGAGGGTGTAGCGGTGGCCGTGCAGGTTGCGGCACTGGCTTTTATGGTCGGGAATACGGTGGCCGGCATCGAATTCCAGCTTGCGGGTGATAGTGAGCATCTGAAGCTTAAGGTATCTGAAGAAGTTTGTGGGTCTGGAGGCTGAGCTTCCATTTCGGGTTGCGGCGACAGGTCTCGATCGCCAGCTGGGTGTTGCGCGCGGTCAGCGGGCCGTCCATGGGCTGCACGTAGAAGTTCTCGAAGTCGAGCCCTTCGTAGGCGGACAAATCCTGGCCCAGCTGGGGGATCACGACCTTGATCTCATTGCCTTTCGAAACCACTAGCGGGGAGCCCATCTTCGGGCTGACGCAGATCCAGTCGACGCCTTCCGGCACCGGCAGGGTGCCGTTGGTCTCGATGGCGATCGTGAAACCGACCGCGTGCATCGCGTCGATCAGGGCGCGATCCAGCTGCAGCAGCGGTTCGCCGCCGGTGAACACGACATATTTACTGGCCGCGTGGGTGATCGGCCACAGGCCGTCGATCTCGCGCGCCAGGCTCTCGGCATCGCGGAACTTGGCGCCGCGTTCGCCGTCGGTGCCGACGAAGTCGGTGTCGCAGAAGGTGCAGACGGCTGTGGCGCGGTCGCTTTCCCGCCCGGTCCACAGGTTGCAGCCGGAGAAGCGGCAAAACACGGCCGGCCGCCCCGCATGGGCGCCTTCACCCTGCAGGGTGTAGAAGATCTCTTTGATGCTGTAAGTCACGTTAAGCCTCTCGTCAACCTTCCATTATAGCGCGGCTCGTATCATCCGTGGCCGCGCGGCCATGCGTTGAGGATAAGCAATGTTCCCCGTAGGACACAGGTGTACCTTCGTACGGAATGTTCCTAATGCCAGTAAGAAGGACGCCATGAACAAATACAGCTCATTCCTAGGCCTTGGCTTCTCGCTTCTGGGCGTCGCCTATCCTGCCCACGCCCTGCCGGTTCCCCTGCCCCTGCGCGGCGCCCCACCCGAGCTGCTGGCCGCGACCATGCTGACCCTGGCCGCGATCGGCCTGGCTGTCCTGCTGCAACGGCGCACCCAGGTGGCGGAAGAGCGCGGCCGTTCGCTCGAGCAGCAACTGGCCGCCGAGCGCAGCGCCCACGGCGAGGTCGAGGAAGCGCTGGCGGGCAGCCACGAAGTACTGTGCCGCCTGGTGCGCCAGCAGGAAGGCGTGCGCGACGCCGAGCGCAACCGGATCGCGCGCGCCCTGCAGGGCGAGCTCGGCCAGCGCCTGCTGTCGCTGCGCGCCGAGCTGTCGCTGCAGCAGGTGGCGGCGCGCAGCGCCTCGGCAAGCGGCCGCGAACGCCTCGATGAGACCATCGCCAACCTGGATGCGGCGATCCGCTCGGTGCGCGCCATCGTGTCCGGCATGCATTCGATCGCGCCCAGCCTGAACCTGCGCCAGGCCACCGAGCGCCATCTGGCCGAGTTCGCCCGCCTGCACGGTCTCGACTACCGTCTCGACCTGGGCGCCGACCGCGATGACGGCAGCAGTCGCGACCGCGAGCTGGACGCCGTGCTGTTCCGCGCCCTGCAGGAAGCGCTGTCGAACGTCGCCTGCCACGCCCAGGCCAGCACGGTGCGCGTGACGCTGGTCGAAACGGCGCGCGAACTCACCCTCACCGTCGAGGACGACGGCCTCGGCCTGGCGCAACCGCTGCGCCAGGGCGCCGGGCTGGAAGGGATGCAGGAACGCGCAGCTGCCTACGGCGGTACGGTGCGCCTGAGCCCGGGACGGCGCAACGGCGCCGTGGTCAGGGTCTCGCTGCCGACCCGAAGGGAAACGGCCCCGGCGTGACTGTTGCGGCTTCGACACCCGCGTCTAGCTTTGTTTGAAATCAATAAGACGACCTCTGCGCGGTAGCAGAATTCTTTCCTGTTGGCAGCCATTTCGGCAGCTGGACCGGATTGCAGAGGACAACCATGTTGAAGACAGCAAGTCACGACGCCGCCAGCGGCGTGCCCACCCAGGCCGCGCAACACGCCCTCATTGGCGATCGCGCCTTTGCCGGACAGCTGATGGAATCGTTGTCGATCCCTGTCTTCGTACTGGATCTGGAGGCCCGCGTCATGATCTGGAACCGCGCCTGCGAACAGCTCACCGGCGTGCTGGCCAGCGAAATCCTCGGCACCGGCGAACACTGGCGCAGTTTCTACGACCATCGCCGCCCAACGTTGGCCGATCTGGTGCTGCAGAACCGCACCGAGGAAGTGCGCCAGATCCTGCCGCGCTCGGCGCCGCCCGGCGCCAGCGCCGGACTGTGCCTGGAGAGCTGGTTCGACATGCCGCGCGCCGGCCGCCGCCGTTACCTGGCAGCCGACGCCACCCCGATCTACGACGCCGACGGCCAATTGTCCGCCGTGGTCGAGACCTTGCGCGACCTGACCGACGAAAAGATGGCGCAGGTGGCGCTGGAACAGCTGGCCACCCGCGACGGGCTGACGGGTCTCGCCAACCGGCGCTGCTTCGACGACACCCTGCATGCGGAATGGGCGCGCGCCCTGCGCCAGCGCCAGCCGCTGTCGCTGTTGATGGTCGACGTCGACAATTTCAAGGCGTATAACGACGCCAACGGCCACCTGGGCGGGGACGAATGCCTGAAGCGCATCGCCAAGGCGGTCTCGAGCGAGATGCGCGCCAACGACCTGGTGGCGCGCTATGGCGGCGAGGAGTTCGCCGTGATCCTGCCGAACCAGTCGCTCAAGGGCGCGGCGATCGTCGCCGAGCGCATCCGCTGCCGGGTCGAGGCGCTGCAACTGCCCTCGACTGCTCCCACCCGCCACGTGACGGTGTCGATCGGCGCCGCCACCGCGATCGCGGGGCCGGACAATAATGCGAGCGAGCTGGTGGCGACGGCGGACGCGGCCCTGTACCGCGCCAAGCATCTTGGCCGCAACCGCATCAGCCTGCCACTCTCCGAAGCCGCGTAATGCATATTTGATACCGCTGTTCTTTCCTAGTCGAATATTCTATCCTGCGCGGATAGCAATATTTCATAAGGAGAGAACGTGTCCAGAACTATCCTCGCGACGATCATCCCGGCCCTGCTGGCCGTCGCCACGCCCGCCTTCGCCGCGCCGGCTGTACAGACAGCGCACGCCGCTGCCCAGAAAAGCGGCGACGTGCTGCCCTTCAAGGCCACCGAGAAAACCCTGCCCAATGGCCTGAAGGTCATCGTGGTGCCGACCGGCTTCCCGAACCTGGTCTCGGTACACATCCCGGTGCAGACCGGCTCGCGCAACGAGGTCGAGCCAGGCAAGTCAGGCTTCGCCCACTTCTTCGAACACATGATGTTCCGCGGGACGCCGACCTATCCGCCCGAGAAGTACCAGCAGATCATCACCAAGGCCGGCGCGCGCCAGAACGCGTATACGAGCGACGACCTGACCAACTACTACACCACCTTCGCCAAGGAAGACCTGGAGACCGTGCTGAAGGTCGAGGCCGACCGCTTCCAGCACCTGGCCTACCCGGTCGAGGCATTCAAGACCGAATCGCGCGCGGTGCTGGGCGAGTACAACAAGAACAGCGCCAACCCGATGTCGAAGCTGTTCGAGGTGCAGCGCGAAGCGGCGTTCAGCACCCACACCTACCGCCATACCACGATGGGCTTCCTGAAAGACATCGAGGACATGCCCAACCAGTACGACTACTCGAAGGTCTTCTTCGACCGCTGGTACCGTCCCGAGCGCACCGCCGTCATCATCGCCGGCGACGTCGACCCGGCCAAGGCGATCGCCATGGTCGAACGCTACTGGGGCAGCTGGAAGCGCGGCAGCTTCAAGAACAACGTCCCGGCCGAGCCGGCGCCGACCGGCGCCCAATACCGCCACGTCGCCTGGCAGACCCCGACCCTGCCGCTGGTGACGGTCGCCTTCCGCGCTCCCGCCTTCTCCGACACGCAAAAAGACCAGGCCGCGCTGTCGATGCTGCTGTCGCTGTCCTTCGGGCGCACTTCGCCCTTATATAAACGCCTGGTGCAGGACGAGCAGAAGGTCGACCAGCTGTTCGACTTCGTGCCGAACCGGGTCGATCCGACCCTGGCCACCATCGGCGCGCGCGTGAAGAAGCCGGCGGACGCGGTCTACGTGCGCGACGCCATCCTGCAAACCGTGGCGAAACTGCGCGACGAGCCGGTAACCGCAGCCGCACTGGCGGACGCCAAGTCGGCCAATAAATACGGCCTGATCCGCACACTCGACAATACCGAGGCGATCGCGTCGACGCTGGCGTCCTACGTCCACTTCGAGCGCTCCTACGGCACCCTGAACCGTTACTACCGCGTGGTCGACAGCCTCACCCCGGCCGATCTGCAAGCGGCGGCGCGCAAATACCTGGTGGACGCGTCGATGGTGGTGACCACCCTGTCGCATGAGGCCTTGCCGGCGGAGGTCACGACCTTGCCGAAGCTGGCCGACTTGCAGCCCAAGGCCGGTGACGCGAAGTTCGACGTGCTGGTGCAGAAATCCGCGCTGCCGCAGATCCGCTTCAAGCTGCTGTTCGCCGCCGGCTCGGCCCATGACCCGAAAGGCAAGGAAGGCCTGGCCGCGCTGACGGCGGCGATGGTGGCCTCGAGCGGCTCGCGCGAGCGCAAGATCGACGAGGTGACCAAGGCCCTGTTCCCGCTGGCCGGCAGCTTCGGCGAGCAGACCGACAAGGAAATGACCACCTTTTCCGGCTCGACCCACAAGGATAACTGGGACCAGTACCTCGGCATCGCGCTGCCGCTGCTGGTCGATCCGGGTTTCCGTGACGAAGACTTCCGCCGCCTGAAGGACGCCCAGAAGAATGCGCTGGTGCTGGACCTGAAGGACAACAACGAGGAAGAATTCGGCAAGGAACGCCTGCAGTCGAATGTTTTCCAGGGCACGCCCTACGCGCATCCGGTGCTGGGCACCGTCAAGGGCATCGAGTCGGTCACGCTGGACGACGTACGGAACTTCTACCGCCAGGCCTACACCCAGGGCGCGGTGCGGGTCGGCATCTCGGGCGACGTGTCGGACACCATGGTCGCATCGCTCAAGACCGCGCTGGCCCGCTTGCCCGCCGGCGCAGGATTGAGTCCGACGCCGGCGATCCGGGGCCGCATGCCGAACGGCGTGGAAGTCGAGATCGTTGAGAAGAACACCCGCGCGACGGCGATTTCCTTCGGCCTGCCGCTGGAGGTGACGCGTTCGCATCCGGACTTCCCGGCCCTGTGGCTGGTCAAGACCTGGCTGGGCGAACACCGCGCCTCGAGCGCGCGTCTGTACCAGCGCATCCGCGAGGAGCGTGGCCTGAACTACGGCGACTACGCCTACATCGAAGCCTTCCCGCGCGGGATGTTCCAGTTCTTCCCGAACCCGAATCTGGGCCGCAAGGCGCAGCTGTTCGAGATCTGGATCCGCCCGGTCGCGCCGCAGAACGGTCATTTTGCATTGCGTGCGGCGATGTTCGAGTTGGACAAGCTGGTGGCCAAGGGCTTGACGCAGGATGACTTCGAGACCACCCGCGGTTACCTGATGAAGAATGTGTTCGTGATGACGGCGACCCAGGACCAGCAGCTGGGGTATGCGCTGGATTCGCAGTGGTATGGCACGCCGGAGTTCACCCGCATGATGCGTGAGGGGCTGGCGAAGCTGACGGTGGCGGATGTGAATGCGGCGATCAGGAAGCACCTGTCTTCCAAGAACCTGTCGGTGGTGGTGATCACCAAGGATGCGGCGGGGCTGAAGGACAAGCTGGTGTCGGAGGCGTTTTCGCCGATTAGCTACGATGCGAAGAAGCCACAGGCGTTACTGGATGAGGATAAGGCGATCGGGGCTTTGAAATTGGGGATCAAAGCCGAGGCGGTGCGGATTACGCCGGCGGCCCAAGTTTTTTCGGAGTGATTTGCTTGTGAAGTGAAATCGGCGCCTAGGAGGCGCCGATTTCTTTTCCAGCTGTGGGCTGTGCTGCGAAAATTGGGTTCCGGCCTTCGCCGGAACGACGTGCCACAGTAGCGGGCCACAACGTGGTTTCGTTCATCTACCAGTAAAACCGTCGCACGCCCCACTGGGGCCTACGACTCCCGGCGCAGGCCGGGACCCTAGTTCGCTCGCGTACAGCGATAAACAGCTTACGCCGTCATCCGATCCCACCCCTGACGCACCGCCGACTTCATCTTCTCCCAGGTCGACTGCCCGCCATTCGCATAGCGCGTATCCCAATCGCTACGCAGGTCGGTCTCGACCTCGTTCCACTGGCGCCCGCGGTATTTCTCGTTGCGCGCCATTTCGGAGCCGTAGGAATAGGCCGGCTTGTAGTCGTCGTAGCTGCCAGCATCCGTCGCGGTGCTGTAGGTAGCGTTCCAGTGCGAGCGATACGCGTTGTCGTCGTCGTCGGTCATCTTGTCCCAGCCGTGGCGCACGGCGGCCTTCATCTTGTCCCAGGCGCCGCCGACCTGGCCGCTCATGCTGCCGGTGGTCGAGGTGGGTGCGGAGCCGGCGTAGGTGCCGCCGCCTTCGACGCGCGAATCCCAGCCCTTGCGCAGGTCGCCTTCGATGTCGTCCCATGGCTGGTTGCGATACAGCTCGCTACGGCGCATGTCGGAACCGTAACTGTAGGCCGGCTTGACGCTGTCGTAGTCGACGCCCGAGCTGGCCAGGTGAGTGTCGTAGTGGCTGCGGTAGTAGCTGTCGTCATCGTCGTCCAGGGTCATGCGATCCCAGCCGCGGCGCACGGCGGCCTTCATCTTGTCCCAGGTCGCGCCGGCGGAGCCGGTGGCGCTGCTGCGGGTTTCCCAGTCGCTGTGCAGGTCGGTCTCGACGTCGTCCCAGCGGCGGCCGCGGTACTTGTCGCTGCGCGCGCTGTCGGCGCCGTAGCTGTAGGCCGGCTTGTAGTCGTCATAGGCGTCGCCCGAGGTGCCGTAGGTGCTGCTGAAGTGGCTGCGGTAGATGGTGTCGTCGTCGTCGCTGGTGATGCGGTCCCAGCCGCGGCGCACAGCGGCCTTCATCTTGTCCCAGGTGTCGCCTGCAGTGCCGGCGGCGCCGTTGCGGGTGCTCCAGTCGCTGCGCAGGTCGTTCTCGACCTCGTCCCACTCGCGGCCGCGGTACTTGTCGTTGCGCGCCATTTCCGAGCCGTAGGCGTAGGCCGGCTTGATGGTGTCGTAGTCGTCGCCGCTGTAGTTGGCGAGGAAGTGATTGCGGTAGGCGTCGTCGTCGTCCCCGAAGAAGTTGCTGCCGATATCGAGGCCCGTGCCGGCGCCGGCGGCGCTGCGCGAATAGATGCGCGAGCGGCCCCGTTGCACTTCGTTGAAGCTGGAGGTGCTGCTGTCGCGCTGCAGCGAGCCGGTGGCGCCGCCCTGGTAGGCCGAGCCTTCCAGCGACGAGCCTTGCAGGTTGCTGCCGGTGGTGCGCTCATTCTGGGTACCGTCCAGCGACGAAGCCTGCACCGAGTTCTCCTGCAGGGTCGAACCCTGCAGCGAGGTGCCGCCGGTCGCGCTCAGGCCGCTCTTGCCCTGCGGTTCCTGGTAGGTCGTGCCCATCGGCTCGGCCTGGTTCAGCGACTGTTGCTGGAAGATCTTGCGATCGCCCGGATTGTCGAGCTGCTGGCTGGCGGCGCTCGAGGTCGAACCGAGGCTGGATCCGACGCCCGATTGCGCCGACATCTGCGACGACTGCTGCATGCCGCCGGCGCCGCTGGCGCGCATCGATTCGTTCATGGCGCCGGTGGCGCCGAGGCCCGACAGGCCTGCGCCGGATGCCTGCTCGTCGATGTCGGTCGGGCCGTAGCGTTCGACGATGTCGGCGGCGCGCTCGACTTCCGGCAGCGAATCGGCGCGCACGGTCACCACGTGGTGGCCGCGGGTGACCGCGCCTTCGTAGCGGCTGACGTGTTCATTGTTGTCGGCGCCGAACAGGTCGGAGAAAAAGTTCTTGATGGATTCGCCGATGCCGACGCCGGTGCCGTCTGCATACGTGTCGGTGGTGGTGTCGCTGCGGCCGGTGACGCTGTCGGTCATGCCGGTCGGGTCGGAATTGGAAAGCTTGACTTCGTCACGCGAGAAGCCCGAGGAGAGCAGCTCGTTCATGGCGTTCTGTGCGTCGGTCCGGTTATCGAACACGGCTACGAGAGTGTGGTGCATGGTCATTCCTCCGTAATATGGGTGGACTCGCACTCGGAATGCGCGGGCATCCGAGGCGCATGAGTTGAGATTACATCAATCTTCCCGCAACGAGCGCGCGCCTGGCCCAGCCATAAAAAACGGCGCCCGAGGGCGCCGTTCAGAGGTGAAAACTCTTTCTTTTCAGTAAGTTAGGCCACTGTCGCCTGACGTGATCCGGTCCCATCCGTGCCGCACCGCAGCCTTCATTTTCTCCCAGGTCGAGGGGCCCGAACCGTCCTGGCGGCTGTCCCATTCGCTGCGCAATTCGGGCTCGATCTCATCCCAATGGCGTCCGGCATAACGCTCGTTGCCGGCCGCCTGCGATCCGTAGCCGTAGGCCGGCGCGACCTCTTCCCAGGCCTCGCCCGATTCGCCATAGGTGCTGCTGAAATGGTCGCGGTAGTGCTTGTCGCTGTCGCTCATGGTGTGTCCTCCAGTCAGGAAGTCAGGAAAATGGGTTGTCGACGGTCTGGATGTCGGGCGGCGGCAGGCGCGCCGGCAATTCGCCGGCCTTGTCGCGCGCTTCCAGCACGGCCAGCACGGCGCCGAGCTGCTCGTGCAGGCGGCGGGCGTCGCGCAGGCCGGCTTGGTCGAGTGTCAGGTCAATGTCGCCGGAGAGTGTGATGCGGTCGAGCCGGTTCTCCAGCATCAGGTTGCCGATTTCCAGCACGTCGGCTTCGTTGGCGTAGGGGCTAAAGGATTTCTTCGATGGCATGGTTTCCTCGCTAACTTAGTTCTTGCGCTTGGGCTGGCGGATCTTCGGCAGCGCCAGCATGCGTTCTTTTTGCCGGGTTGAGAGCGACGGCAGCAATTCGATGCCGACGATGCGCTCCAGCTCGGCCACCGGGACCACGTCGATGCGGGCGCCGGCCCGGTTCTCGACGAACCAGGCGGCGGCCGCCTTCTGGCGCGGACTGTACACCACCTTGTACAGATGCGTCGGCACGAGCACGTTGCCGACCTTGCGCAGGCTGTTGCCGATGAAGGCCGGGCCGGTGATCACGTAGAGCGACCCTTCGCGCTTGGCCATGGTGCGCACGGCGCCCTCGATCGGAGCCCAGATGGCGCGGTTGTGCTCGCGGTCCTGGGGGACCATGTTCGCCAGCGAAAAACTTTCGCGCTGGGCACGGCGGTCCGGCATGTCGCCGTTCGGCGCCAGGTGACCGCGGTCGAGGCCGCTACGCGCATAGTCGGACAGCTCGGCGCGCTGGGCGCGCGGCAGGCGCGGTTCGGCGTGGAAGGCGTTGTCGCGGTCCAGCCCCTGCGCGGCTTCCAGGTTGTCGGCGCGCAGGTATTCAGCCGACCACAAGGGGGTGCGGGTGACGCCGGAATGCATCACGCCGAACACGCCGTAACAGAGTTCGCGGGTGGCGGTGGCCAGTTTCGGGTTGCGGATCTCGGGCGCGCGCCCGTCGAGGTAGTGGACCGGACAGTCGGCGGCATGGGCGGCGCCCAGGAAGGTGGCCATCGAGAGGATGGCGGCCGCGCCGAGGCGGGCCAGGAGAGTTTGATGCATGAAGCTCTGTGGTGGATGAGACAAGCCACATTGTATCCGAGCCGATTTGACGGACGTCAAGCTCAGCTATTGATTAAATACCATGCAAGTGCGCACGATTGAAACTGCTTTCCAATCGGAATTGGTCTAGAATTGGCCCTTTCTCAACAAAAAATTCCTTTTCGGAAATTCCATTCGGTACAATGCAGCGACCGCTGATTCCCGAAGAGTTGCGCCGTTTTATCCTGACGAGCGTACCCTCGGTACCCTTCCTCGAAGCACTGCTCCTGCTGCGCTCCAGCCCCGACCAGCACTGGTCCGGAGCGACGCTGGCGCGCCGCCTCTACATTGCGGAACGCACCGCCCAGGGCCTGCTCGACGAGCTGTGCCGGGCGGGCATTGCCGCGCCCTGCCCGCCGCCCGAGGAGCATTGCTACTGCTATGCGCCGGCATCCGGTACGCTGCGCGAACGCATCGACGGCCTGGCCGACGTGTATGCCCGCCACCTGGTCGACGTCACCAACCTGATCCACTCTTCCCTCGACCGCAAGGCGCAGCAGTTCGCCGACGCCTTCCGCCTCCGAAAGGATACCTAGATGGGCGAACTCATCTATACGCTGTGCATGCTGACCTCGCTGGCCTGTACCTGGCTGTTGCTGGCGAGTTATCGCCGCACCCGCCACCGCCTGTTGTTCTGGAGCGGTCTGTGCTTCGCGGTCATGACATTCAATAACCTGTTCCTGATCTTCGACAAGGTCGTGTTCCCGAACGTGGATTTCATGCCGCTGCGCCTGATCAGCGCCCTGGTGGCCTGCCTGCTGCTGCTCTACGGACTGATCTACGAGAAGGAGTGATGCGATGACCCAGATGATGTACGGCGCGATCTCGATGGCTTCGCTCACCATCGCCCTGTTCTTTCTGCGCTTCTGGCGCAACACGGGAGACCGCTTCTTCCTGTATTTCGCCCTGTCCTTCTTCATCGAGGGCGTGCACCGGATCTATTCCGCGATTCTGAACGAGGCCGGCGAGGATTCGCCGCTGCATTATCTGATCCGGCTCGCCGCCTACGGCCTGATCCTGTGGGCGATCCTGGAAAAGAACCTGCCGCGCAAGGGCGGAGGCAGCTAGCGTGCGCCCGACCGGCGCGGCGGCGGCGATAATCGGGCCATGAAAAACCGTCAACAGGAGAACAGCATGGCCCAGGACAATCAACAGAAGGACACTTCGGCACCTAGCGCGGGCGGCGGCGAGGAACAGCGTTCGGAAAACCTGCTGCCCGGCGAAGGCGGCGCGGAAGACGGCCGCTTTGATGTGGCCGAGGAAGTCAGTCTCGACCAGCACTCGGACGAAGCGCGCCGGGTCGGGCAGTTGCCGGAAAACGGCATCGCCGATTCGCTGCCGGAAGCCTTGAAGTCGCCTGTGCCCTCGCAGCAGGTGCCGCCAAAAGGGTAATCCTCACGGGCCGCCTTTTTCTGGCGGCCCTTTCGCATCACTACATCGTCACACCCATCTTCAGCCCTTCGATCGTGTGCGCCTGGTAGATCGGCTCGAGCGATTCCACCACGCGGCAACTCAGGTGCTTGCGCACCTCCTCCGGCAAACCCTCGTAATACGCGCGCGACATCTGCAGGTCGTGCTTGATCGCATTGGTCGCATCCGGCGCGTCGGCCCCGACCACCAGCACCGGGCGCGACAGCTGCGACTGGTTGGCGGTGCCGCGGTGGATGGTGAGCGCGGAGCGCGCCGAGATGTCGCCCATTTGCGGCAGCTTGCGCTGGGCCAGTGCATCGTAGCGCGGCCACAGCGACTGGTCCGGGAACATCGGGTCGCCGCCATACAAGTCCCATTGCGTCCCTGGCGCGATCTCGAACGGCCCCATGTCCTCGGTGACGTCGACCGTGGTGAGGTTGAAGGCAAGCGAACTCAGGCGCCTGCCCTGGGCGGTTTCCGGGGGCGAAGCGAAATCGCGGTGCCAGGGCTGGTGCATGGCGCCTGGACCCGGCACGTCGAAGCCGACTTCGACCAGCCGGTAGTCCGGCCCCAGCACGGCGCGGCACACCGCCATCACCCAGGGGTGGCCGGCGATGGTGGCGAAGCCGCGCAGGCGCTCCGGGTGCACTTCCACGTAGAAGCGGTTGGGGCCGCGGTTGAGCGCCCCGCCGGGGCGCGCCTGCGCCTCGGCGAACAGCCCGTCGATATCGGCGCGCAGCTCCTGGATGAATGCGCGGCTGAAGGCGCCTCGCATCCCGATGATGCCGTCGCCGTAGAGGCCGCGCATGATGTCGGCGGTTTCAATGCCGGCAAACTGGTGTTGTGCTTCCATTCTTACCTCCTGTTCAGCGGCGCGGCCTGGTCGGTAAATGCGGCCGCGCAATGTCCAGTCAATAGTAGCGGCATTCGCTTTTGACGCGAGCGCAATTGTGCGCGCCCTCCTCGCATGACCCCGCACACTGGCCCTTTGCGTTCGCGACAAGGCTGGGGTCACAGATGGAATTCCTGTTACATAACAACGATCTTGAAAACTGGCTGTTCGCGTTGGGAGTCTGCGTCGGCGTCACCGCGGCGCTGTATTTCCTCCGCTCCGTCATGCTGCGCCGCCTGGGCGACCTGTCGCGGCGCACCGTGAGCCAGGTCGACGACCTCGCGGTACGCATGCTGCGCCGTACCTACCTGGTGTTCCTGCTGGCGATCGGCATCCACCTCGGCGCCATCTTCCTGGTGATGCCGGACAGCTGGCGCCTGGTGATCTCGCGCATCGCCGTGGCCTCGCTCCTGCTGCAGCTCGCGATCTGGGGCGACAGCGGCCTGCGCGCCTGGCGCGCCCAGTTGCTGGCCACGCCCGGCGACGGCGCGCGCAAGGCCTCCAGCACCATCCTGTTCTTCATGATGCGACTGGTGGTATGGACCGTGGCCTTCCTGATGATGCTGGATAACTTCGGCTTCAACATCACGACCCTGGTCGCGAGTCTCGGCATCGGCGGCATCGCGGTGGCGCTGGCCACCCAGAACATCCTCGGCGACCTGTTCGCGTCGCTGTCGATCATGCTCGACAAGCCGTTCGAGGTGGGCGATTTCATCATCGTCGGCGACGCCCTGGGGGCGGTCGAGTACATCGGCCTGAAGACCACCCGCCTGCGCGGGCTCGGGGGCGAGCAGATCGTGTTTTCCAACGGCGAGCTGCTGAGGAGCCGCATCCACAACCACAAACGCATGGCCTCGCGCCGGGTCGCCTTCAACCTGCGCGTCGCCTACGGCACGGCGGAGGCGCAGATCACCGCGATCCCGGCCATGATCCGCGAGATCGTCAAGACGCGCAGCGACGTCGATTTCGAGCGGGCGCATTTCTTCCGCTACGGCGACTGGTCGCTCGACTTCGAGGTGGTGTACCACTTCAAGAACCCGGACTACGTGCTGCACATGGATGCGCAGCAGGACATCCTGCTGCAGATCTACCGGGCGTTCCAGCGCGAAGGCATCCAGTTCGCGCATCCGCTGTCGGTGGTGCGGGTGGCGGATGCGAAGGATCCGGCGGGTGGCTGGCCGGCGCCGGGGCCGGGGGTCGGGTTCCGCCATTGAAAGGCGCTGTTCGCGTTAATTCGGTGAACGAGTGCCGGGGCCGCTTGTCTATCCATTGTCGAGTTACCGCGTGGAGAGACTGCGATGCAAAGCATGGCGTTCGAAGAATTGTTCGGGGCGTTGACCGAACTAGAGCTGGACAGCACGGAACTTGCCCGCTTGCGGGACTGGTTCTCGCATCTGCACTTGCCGGGCGAGTGCCTGGATCTGATTGCACACACCGTGGGCACGCCACCTTGTCCGCATTGCCATTGCGCGCAGGTACACCGTTGCGGCCAGGCCAGTGGTCTGCAGCGATGGCGCTGCCTGGCATGCCGGAAGAGTTACAACGCCCTCACCGGAACGCCACTGGCGCGACTGCGCAAGCGCGAGCTCTGGCTGCCCTTTCTCTCTTGCTTGCTCGAATCGGAAACAGTGCGCAAGGCGGCCCAACGGGTCGGCGTCCATCCAAGCACGAGCTTCCGCTGGCGCCATCGTTTCGCACCCGGCGCCGCTTGCAAGCGGCCCACGCTGCTCGGTGGCATGGTCGAGGCCGACGAGACCTATCTCCTGGAATCGCAGAAGGGTTCGCGCCGCCTCGACCGCCCGCCCCGGCGCCGTGGCGGCGTCGCCAGGCGTCGCGGCATCAACCGCGACCACGATTGCCTGCTGGTCGCGCGCGACCGTAGCAAACAAACGCTCGACTTTCATACGGGACGTGGTCCGGCGAGTAGCGCGCAGCTGGAACGCTGCCTGGGGCCGGTGCTGGCGACGGACGCCTTGTTGATCAGCGATTCAGCCAGGGCCTACGTCGATTTCGCGGCCCGTGCGGGCATCCGCCACGAGGCGATCAATGTGCGCGCCGGCGAACGGGCGCCCGGCGCCATCCACCTGAACAATGTCAACGGCTGGCACAGCCGTTTCAAGACCTGGCTGCGGCGCTTCAATGGCGTGGCCAGCCGGTACCTGCAGCACTATTCCGGATGGCAGCGCATTCTCGACGACGCACGGCTGACGACACCGGCGGACTTGCTGTGCACCATTGTCCGATATGCCAGGTGAGCTGGGCAATAACCGAATCAACGCGAACAGCGCCTTGAAAAAAGGCCGGCGCGCTTTCGCGGCCGGCCTTTGCGTTACTGGCTTTCTACTGGCTTACGCCACGCGCACCTGGCCGCTCTTGACCGAGCCAACATCCGAGTTCACGACGCCCGCGTCCACGGTTTCCGACGCCACTGGCGTCAGGAGGCGCGACTTGTTGCCGGCCGGTGCGTCCTGGATCAGTTCGTGCATGCGGTTCGCGGTGCGGTCCCACGAGGTGCCGGCGACGACTTCACGCATGCTTTTCGCCAGCGTGGCTTTCTCGTCTTCGCCCAGGGCCAGCATGCGTTCGCAGGCGGCGATGTAGGTTTCCGGGGTGTCGGCGATCGCCACCACGTCGCCGTACGGCACGACCACGTCGGTGATCGGGGTCGAGACCGATGGCAGTTCGGCCGCCATGTATTCCAGCACCTTGGTCGGCGAGATGAACTTGGTCGAATCGTTGATGGCGAACGGCAGCAGGCAGACGTCCCAGCCGGCCAGGAATTGCGGCAGCTGCTCGTAGGTGCGCTGGCCCATGTAGTGGACGTTCGGCTGTTTCGGCAGCGTGGCCGGGTCGATCTTCACGACCGGGCCGACCAGCACGATGTTCCATTCCGGATGCGCATCGGCCATCGCGGACACCAGGTCGACGTCGAAGCGCTCGTCGATCACACCGTAGAAGCCCAGGCGCGGATGCGGGATGTGGGCTTGCTCGGGGTGCGAGATCGAACGGTCCTGGGCCTGGCGGAAGTGCTTGGCGTCGACGCTGCTCGAGAAGCAGTGGGCGTTGGCGTGACGGTCACGCTTGGACTGGTACAGGCTTGGGCCGCCGGTGAAGACCACGTCGGCCATGTTCAGCAGCGCGCTTTCGCGTTGCAGCAGCTGTTTCGGTGCGTTCTTGAACATCGCCAGTTCGTCCATGCAGTCGTAGACGATCTTCGATGGGTTCAGGCCTTGCAGCAGCGGCAGGGCCATCGGGGTGTAGAACCAGACGACCGGCTGTTCGCCTTCCGGCACCAGATCGGCCAGCAGGGTTTGCAGGGTCGGGAGCTGGTCGTCGTGGAAACCCCAGGAGTGGATCGGGGTATGTGGCTGGCAGACCGTGATGTTCGGAGCGACTTCCGTCTTCTTGAGGTATGCCTGTCCTTCGCTATGGATCGGTTCTTCGACAAACAGGATTTGGTAATGTTCCGCCAGACGCGTCATCAAGTGCTGGGGACGCTGGAAGACAAAATCCCAACGGAGGTGGCAAAACACGATCAAGGTCGGCATATTCGATTCCTTTCGCCTTCGTGGCGCTATTTTGTTGGCTGAGCCTGGCAGTTCTTCTCTCGAAAGCCAGTGCCGGCAAGGCGAATCGCTTACCGGATTTGCCAATCCTATCATGCAAATTTCCCAAGTTTTTCTGTTGTGCAGCGCAGCAATGCTTTTGGAAAATTGCCAAGGTTAATGCCTGACGCCCCTGCCATAGGGGAGATCATATGGATGAGCAGGTTTCTGTAAGGGCCCTCCTACACCGACACAGGAAGAACAACTACGAAAACGCTGCGTGGGTTTTACCCCGAGCAACAGGAAAACGCCTCATCGATGGTCTCAATCAGCGCGCTTGATAGGGCTCCGCACCCTCTGCATGGCCATCCTCGCTGAAGCCGGTCGCGACCGAGACTCCTTCCAGGCCGAGCGCCAGCAGTGCATCGCACAGGTTGTCGACCTCGACGGTCAGGTCGGCCGCCAGGTCGACAGCCAGCTCGACAGTGCCCCAGGGCCGTCCACCATCCAGTGCATACAGATTGATGCGCAGCACAATATGTTCGCCCGCATCGACCGGCGCCACTGCCGCATGCACCTGGTCGGCATCGAGCTCCTTGTCGGCCAGCGTGCGCGCGACTTCCGACAGGGTCGACAGGGTCGACAGCTCGGTCACGCCCTGCTCCTTGGCGCCGTAGAACAGGTCCTGATAGAGGAAGTCGACATGGACCCGGTCGGGATCCCGCGCCAGGCAGCGGCGCACCAGGGGCGCGACCTGGAAGGTCCAGCCGCGGTAGCGTTCCTCGCGCCCGGCGTACCAGGCGTCGGCGTCGGCTTCGGCGGCGGGAACCGCATAGAAGGGGTCGTCCAGGCACCGGAGCGAGAAACCCAGCAGGAAGCGCAGTTCCATCGCCGACTCGTCCGGCGCGAAGCGCTCGCCGGTCCAGCCGCGGATGCTGGCCTCGATGGTCGGCGCCGGCTGCAGCTTCTTCTCCAGCAGCGAAGCGGCCGCTTCGCGCAGCATCTCCTGCAGCGTGGAGAATGAAATATGGTCGATCTCGGCCAGGTCGTAGGCATGCTGGATCAGCACCAGCTTGCCGGATTTCCCTTCCAGGCCGCCGGTCAGGAAGCTGTTCGAGAGCGCCTCGAAGGCGTCCAGGTCCTGGAAGGTATCCTGCGCCGCCAGCCCGCCCGGGCTGCGCACGAACAGCGGAATCAGGAAGGCGTCGATCTCGTATTCGACGGGCGCCCCATCGACGTCGCGGCGCAGGCGCAAGGTGGCCGCTTCTTCCTCGATGCGGCCGCGCAGCAGGCGGCAGGCCTCGGGGTCGGTGAAGCGCGCCGTCTCGATCGCCTCGTACAGGGCGTCGTCGCGCTTCTTGCGCAGGAGTTTTCTCACCGCGGTCAGCAGCTCTTCCTCGCGCTCGTCGACCGTACCGAAGCCCGGCTCCTCTTCGCGTTCGGCGATGGCGAGGGCCAGGTCGGCCAATTCCTGGGCCTGGCTGGCGGTGTCCGGTTCGCGCGGGTTATTGGAGGTGCGGGGCAGCGGACGTTTGTTTTTCGGCATGGCGTGATGGTGTGAGTTCAATGATGGTGGAAGCACCATGTTAGCGCATCGGCAGCATGGCGCGCGGCCACATGAGTCGAGGTGTTATGCTTCCGACAAAATAACCGGGGAGCGCAGCCCAATGCTCGAGAAAATCTTCAAACTCAGCCAGCACGGCACCGACGTCCGCACCGAACTGCTTGCCGGCCTGACCACCTTCCTGACGATGGTGTACATCATCTTTGTGAACCCATCGATCCTGGGCGACGCCGGCATGCCGAAGGAGTCGGTATTCGTCGCCACCTGCCTGGTGGCCGCGCTCGGCACCGCGGTCATGGGCCTGTACGCCAACTACCCGATCGCGATGGCCCCGGGCATGGGCCTGAACGCCTACTTCGCCTACGCCGTGGTGCTCGGCATGGGCATCACCTGGCAGGCGGCGCTGGGCGCGGTGTTCATCTCCGGCTGCCTGTTCATCGTGGTCACCCTGCTCGGCCTGCGCGGCATGATCGTGAACGGCATTCCGAAATCGATGCGGGTCGCGATCACGGTGGGCCTCGGCATGTTCCTGGCCCTGATCGCGCTGAAGAACGCCGGCATCGTGGTGGCCAACGAAGCCACCCTGCTCAAGGCCGGCGACCTGCACCAGCCGGCCGCCATCATGGCGGTGGTCGGCTTCCTCGCCATCGTCGCCCTCGACCGCCTGCGCGTAAAAGGCGCGATCCTGATCGGCATCGTGCTGGTGACGGTGCTGTCCTTCTTCTTCGGCGGGAACGTGTACAAGGGCGTGTTCTCGGCGCCGCCGAGCATCGACCCGACCCTGTTCCAGCTCGACATCCCGGGCGCCCTGTCCGCCGGCATCCTGAACGTGGTGCTGGTGTTCTTCCTGGTCGAGCTGTTCGACGCCACCGGCACCCTGATGGGGGTGGCGCGCCGCGCCGGCCTGCTGGTCGAGGGCAAGATGGAGCGCCTCAACAAGGCGCTGCTCGCCGACAGCGGCGCCATCGTCGCCGGCAGCATCCTCGGCACCTCCAGCACGACGGCGTATCTCGAAAGCGCCTCCGGCGTGCAGGCCGGCGGACGCACCGGCCTCACGGCGCTGGCCGTGGCGGCGCTGTTCCTGGCCTGCCTGTTCATCGCGCCGCTGGCCGGCGTGGTGCCGGCCTATGCCACCGCGCCGGCGCTGCTGTTCGTGGCCTGCCTGATGCTGAGCGACCTGGGCGACGTCGACTGGGGCGATTCCACCGAAAGCATCCCGGCCGCCGTGACGGCGCTGGGCATGCCGTTCACCTTCTCGATCGCGGAAGGCATCGCCTTCGGCTTCATCACCTACGGGGCGCTGAAGCTGCTGACCGGCCGTGCGCGCGAGGTGGCGCCGGTGGTGTGGGTGATCGCGGCGCTGTTCCTGTTCAAGATCGCGTATGTCGGAACCTGAGCCTGTTCAGCTTGCGTAAAAAGCCGTTAAACAGCGGGTAACTGTGTCGCAAAGCATCGGTACGCGCTGCCTTTGGGATACAATGTCGCCGATCTTGCTTGAACCAAGGTAGGCAATCCGATGCAAAAGACAACTCTCTCGCTGCTGGCGCTGTCCCTCTTCGCCCTGCACGGCGTCGCCCATGCCGACGACGACATCCCCCAGATCATCGACGTCCACGGCCCGCTGCGGGTGGCGCTGCCGAAGATCCCCGAAGGCGGCTGGTTCACCTCCGCCGAGCTTGGCGCGATCGCAACCTCGGGCAACACCACCGGTACCTCGATCACCGGCAAGATCGACGCCCGCCACGAGACCGCGCGCTGGAGCCACGAATTCGTGGTGAGCGGCTTCTTCAAGGAAGACGAGTACGAGGACGAGGACGGCAACAAGGAACGCAGCAAGTCGGCCGAGCGTTTCGCTGCGTCGGCCAAGGCGTCCCTCAAGCTGCTGGGCGCGAATACCCGCGCCTTCATCCTCGGTTCCCACGTCAACGACCGCTTCGGCGCCTACACCCGCTACTCCTCGCTGTCGATCGGTCACGGCCGCCAGCTGCTGAGCGCACCGGACAAGACCCTCGACGTCGAGATCGGCCCGGGCTATTTCGCAGGCGAGCGCGACACCGGCGTCGACGAGAACGGCCTCACGGTGCGCGGCGCGGCCCAGTTCCGCTGGAAGGTCAGCCCCTCGGCCTTCTTCGCCCAGACCGTCAGCGTCGAGAAAGGCACCTCGAACACCCACTCGGTGGCCGAGACCTCGCTCAGCACCAAGATCAACTCCACCATGCAGATGAAGGCCGGCTTCTCCGCCCGCAACGACACCAGCGTCACCCCGGGCAAGAAGAACACCGACACCCAGACTTCGCTGACGATGGTGTATTCGTTCTGATTATCTGCCGCCGCGTTTCCCCACCATCAGCAAGGCCACCAGGCTGAGCAAGGCTGCCGCGCTCAGGTACCAGCCGACTGACGCCAGGCCGTAGTTGGTGGCGAGCCAGGTCGCGATATAGGGCGCGAGCGACGCGCCCAGGATCCCCGCCAGGTTGAAGGTCAGCGATGCGCCCGTATAGCGCACTTCGGCCGGAAACATCTCGGACAGCAGGGTGCCGAGCGGCCCGTAAGTGAAGCCGACCAGGCACATCCCGACGATCATGAAGGTCGCGGCGCTCGCCATGGAGCCGGCGCCGAACAGGGGGCCGAACAGCAGGCCGAACACCGCGATCGCGGCGCTCACCAGGATCATCGCCGTGCGCCGGCCGTAGCGGTCGGCCAGCAGCGCCGAGGGCGGGATGGTCAGGCCGAAGAACACCACCGCCACCAGCTGCAGGGTCAGGAAGGACTGGCGCGAAAAACCAAGCTGGCTGGTGCCCCAGCTCAGGGCGAACACCGTCATCAGGTAAAACACCACGAAGGTCGCCAGCGCCACCAGGGTGCCCAGCACCAGCGCACGCCGGTGCTCGCGCAGCACGGCCAGCACCGGCACTTCGACCCGTTCGCCGCGCTCCAGCACTTTCTGGAAGTCGGGCGTCTCGGTGATCTTCAGGCGCACGTACAGGCCGACGATCACCAGCAGCGCGCTGGCCAGGAAGGGTATCCGCCAGCCCCAGGCGAAGAAGTCCTCGTCCGGCATCAGCTGTCCGAGCAGCAGGAAGGTGCCGCCCGAAAGGAAAAAGCCGAGCGGCGCGCCGAGTTGCGGGAACATGCCGTACCAGGCGCGCTTGGCCGGCGGCGCATTCTCGGTGGCCAGCAGCACCGCCCCGCCCCACTCGCCGCCCAGCCCCAGGCCCTGGCCGAAGCGGCACAGCGCCAGCAGCAGCGGCGCCGCGGCGCCGATCGAGGCGTAGGTGGGCAAGAGGCCGATCAGGATGGTCGAGATGCCCATGGTGAGCAAGGCCGCGACCAGGGTCGCTTTTCTTCCGACGCGGTCGCCGAAGTGGCCGAACACGGCCGAGCCGACCGGACGCGCGAAGAAGGCGATGGCGAAGGTCGCCAGCGATTGCAGGGTGGCGGCCGCCGGGTCGGAGGCCGGGAAGAACAGCCGCGGGAACACCAGCACCGCGGCGGTGGCGTAGATATAGAAGTCGTAGAACTCGATGGTGGTGCCGATCAGGCTCGCAAACAGGACGGTGCGCGGCTTGTTCGCCGCCGGGACTACCGCAGCGCTCATGCGCCGCCCGCCTGGGCCAGCGCCACCCGCACCTCGTCGCTCGACACCGGTCGCACCACGCGCGCCACTTCCTCGCCATTCTTCATGACGACCACGGTCGGCCACAGCTTGATGCGGAACGACCGGCCCAGCGGCCGGCCCGGGCCGTCCTCGACCTTGATGTGCTGTGCCCCGCTGTCTTGCACGCCCTCGCGGATCAGCGGCTCGGCGGCGAGGCAGTAGCCGCACCAGTTGGCGCCGAAATCGAGGACGACGGTGCCCGGCAATGCGTCGATCGCGCTGCGTTCGGGCTGGGTGGTTTCGTAGGTCATGCGGATGCTCCTTCATGTGCCGATATGGCAAGATTACCGCAAAATGCGCCTTGGTAGGAAGACTGCTCCGTCGGCATCGTGACCAGGAAGAAATGCAGCTGCAAGGTGTGCTGTTTAACGGACTCCACCTGAAGGCAGAGGCATAGTGAGTCAAACCCGTTACAAGGAGGCCATCATGTCTGACAATCTGCAAAACCGCGGCGCCCAGGACCGTGCCCGCATCAATTTGAGCGAAGACTGGGAAGTGCGCCACTGGACCGAATCGCTCGGCGTCAGCAAGGAAGAGCTGGAAAGCGCCGTCAAGCAGGTCGGCTCCAGCGCCGACAAAGTGCGCGAGCACCTGAAACGCCACTGATCCACTGCGGCGGCGTCCAACGCCGCCGCATCCCGCGCCACCCACAGCGCGCCTTCCGCCTCCCCGCATACACGCCGCGTAGCGCCCCGCGGCCGGCGCCGGTCCGTTTGACAGGAGCCCCATTTGAATTTTCACTTCGTCGACTTTTTCCGTTCCCTGAACATCACCCTCCCCAACGCCCTGTTCGCGCTCGGCGCCGCGGTAGTCAGCTACCTGTTGATGCATGGCGCCCTGATCCTGGTGCGCAAGCGCCTCGGCACCCTGAGCGCCGACCGTGACCACGGCACCATCGCCCAGGTGCTGAGCAAGACCCTGGCCCACACGGGGGCGCTGGCCATCATCGCCACCGCGATTCTCATCGGCCTGTCGGTGCTCGACCTGCCCGAACCGTGGAACACCCGCCTCGGCCACCTGTGGTTCTTCACGCTCGGCATCCAGATCGCGATGTTCCTGCACCGCGCCGTCAAGATCGGCGCGCGCCGCTACTTCATCACGCACAACCCCGGCGCAGTCGACCAGCAGGTCACGATCGCGCATACGGTGGCGATCTGGCTGCTGCAAACCGCTGTCTGGGTGGTGTTCGTGCTGGCCATGCTGTCCAACCTCGGCATCAACGTCAGCACCTTCATCGCCAGCCTCGGGATCGGCGGCATCGCCATCGCA
>Ga0265798_10001491_pt1 | contig 36380 bp, 37 predicted proteins | sample P3T30metagenome_FD_192430 | JGI IMG/M metagenome (GOLD analysis project Ga0265798, IMG submission 192430) | Plant litter microbial communities from East Loma Ridge, Irvine, California - P3 T30 | ecosystem: Environmental > Terrestrial > Plant litter > Unclassified | place: USA: California...
ACGTTGTCGAGGACCTTCGAGCGGAAGGGGCGCACCAGCCAGTCGTCGAGGAACAGTTCGCGGCTCGCGTCGCGGTAGGTCTGCTCGACCTCGCGCAGCCGGTCGACGAACTCGCGTCCGCGCACCATGACCGAGATCTCGAGGTTGAGGCTGAAGGACCGCATGTCCATGTTGCTGGAGCCGATGACCGCGACCTCGTCGTCGATCGAGAAGTGCTTCGCGTGCAAGACGGTCGGCGAGCGGTAGAGGAAGATGCGAACCCCCGACCGCAGCAGGGCCTCGTAGTAGGAACGTTGCGCGTGGTACACCACCGGCTGGTCGCCGATCTCGCTGACGAAGAGCTGCACGTCGAGCCCCCGCTGGGCCGCCGTCGTGACGGCGTAGAGCATCGACTCGTCGGGCACGAAGTAGGGGCTCGTGATGATGATGCGCTCCTGCGCGCTGTAGAGCAGCGAATTGAACAGCCGCAGGTTGTTCTCGCCGTCGAAACCCGGCCCGCTCGGCACCACCTGGCAGTCGATCGTCTCGAGCCGGTCGGCCGTGTGCACGGGGTCGGCCTCGCGCAGCAGCAACTCGTCGGTCTCGCTGTACCAGTCGGTGACGAACAGAGCGTTGATGCCGGCGACGATGGGGCCCTCGAAGCGGACCATGAAGTCTTTCCACTCGAGGCCGCGGCGCTTGTTCTTGCGTTTCTGGTAGCTCCTGTCGACCATGTTCTGCGAACCCGTGAAGGCCACCCGACCGTCGATCACGAGCAGCTTGCGGTGGTTGCGCAGATCGGGCCGCTGGTACTTGCCCCGCAGCGGCAGCACGGGCAGCATGAGCCGCCACTCCACGCCCATCGCGTCCAGTCGCCGTCGGGCCTTGCGGTACCCGGGGTATCCCCGGCTGGCGATGTGGTCCATCAGCACACGGACGGTGACGCCCCGTCGACGGGCGTTCTCGAGTGCCAGGAAGAACGGCTCGGTCGTGCGGTCGAGGCTCGTGATGTAGAACTCGGCGTGGACGTAGCGGTGCGCGCCGTCGACCGCCTCGACCATGGCCGCCATGGACTCGTCGTAGTCGGTGTGCATCTCACCGGTGTTGCCGCCGACCAGCGGCATCGCCCCGAGCGTTCGGTTGAGTTCGACCACCGAGTCGAGCCAGGCCGGCCACGGGTGGTCGCGCTTGACGCGCTCCATGCCCTCGGTCGTCTCGATGATGTACTTGTTGATCTCGCTCTGCTTCTCACGACGACGCGCGGGCAGCTTGCTGCTGCCGATCAACAAGAAGAGGACGAACCCGACGTAGGGGATCAGGAAGATCGCGAGCAACCATGCGGTGGCCGTCTGGGGCCGCCGGTTGATCGGGACGTAGACGATGGCGAACACCCGGATCGCGATGTCGAGCACGATGCCGAGCACGGCGATCGTCGGCGCCACCCAGGCGGGTTCGACCATGGACGGGACCTCTGAACCGTGAGCCGAGGGTGACTAGCGGAAGTTGACGAACTGCAGGTCGACGTCGAGGTCGGCCTTCTTCAGCAGCGCCATGGTCGCCTGCAGGTCGTCGCGACTCTTGGACTGAACGCGCAGTTCGTCGCCCTGGATCTGGCTCTTGACGCTCTTGGGTGCCTCGTCGCGGATGATCTTGCCGATCTTCTTCGCTGCGTCCTGCTCGATGCCCTGCTTGAGGGACGCCTCGATGCGGTACTCCTTGCCGCTGGCGAAGGGCTCGCCGACGTCGAGGTGCTTGAGGCTGATGCTGCGCTTGATGAACTTCGACTCGAGCACGTCGAGCACGGCCTTGACGCGTTCTTCGGTGGCCGCCTTGAGCAGCAGCTTCTCACCGCTCCAGTCGACCGAAGCACCGACGCCCTTGAAGTCGTAGCGCTGCTCGATCTCTTTCTGGGCCTGGTGGAGGGCGTTGTCGGCCTCCATCTTGTCGACCTTGCTGACCACGTCGAAGGAACTGTCTGCCATGGGGACCACCCTACCGACGACCGACGAGCTCGGTGACGACCGCGCGCCTCCTCGGTTCCGCCGTCGAGGGGAGCCGAGGAGGCGCGGTGCGGGCGAGCGGGGAGGTCAGGCCGGCGTCGACTCCGTTTCGACGGCGCGCGAGACGCGCACCATCTCGTCGCGCTCCACGACCTTGACCCGGGCACGCTCGTGCTCGTGGGCCCCGCCGAGGGCGATCTCGTGCTCGTCGAGCCGGTGCCAGCCCTCGAGGTCGGTGTACTCGACCCCGCGCTGCTCGAGCAGGGCCGGGACGGCCTCGTCGGACGGGTCGACCGGTTGCCACCAGCTGGCCTGGTCGTTGATGAGGTGCTTGACGGTCTCCATCGCGTCGGACTTCGTGTGACCGATGAGGCCGACGGGGCCCCGCTTGATCCACCCGGTGGCGTAGACGCCGGGGACGATCTGGTTCTCGTCGTCCATCACCTGGCCCTCGTGGTTCGGGATCACGCCGCGGCGCTCGTCGAACGGGATGCCGTCGAGCGGCGAGCCGAAGTAGCCGACCGCGCGGTAGATGGCCTGGATCGGCACGTCTCGGAGTTCGCCCGTTCCCTCGACGCCACCCTGACCGTCCGGCCGGGTGCGCTCGTACCGGAAGGCCGCGACACGACCGTCGGCGTCGCCGACGACCTCGACCGGCTTGGCGTAGAAGTGCAGGTGCAGGCGACGCGACGCCGTGCCGACCTCGCGCTGCCGCCACTGGTTCAGCACCTTGTCGATGACGAAGACCTGCTTGTTGGTCGCGATGGCCGTCTTCGACGCCTCGTCGTGGTCGAAGTCCTCGTCGTACACGATCATGTCGACGTCGCGCACCTCGCCGAGTTCGCGCAGTTCGAGCGGCGTGAACTTGACCTGTGCGGGACCCCGGCGACCGAAGACGTGGACGTCGGTGATCGAGGACTGCTTGAGACCCGCGTAGACGTTGTCGGGGATCTCGGTGGGCAGCAGGTCGTCGGCGTGCTTCGCCAGGATGCGCGAGACGTCGAGGGCGACGTTGCCGACACCGACGACGGCGACCGACGTCGCGTCGAGCGGCCAGGTGCGGGGGAAGTCCGGGTGGCCGTCGAACCAGCTGACGAAGTCGGCCGCGCCGTAGCTGCCCTCGAGGTCGATGCCGGGGATGTCGAGGTCGGCGTCCTTGATGGCACCGGTCGAGAAGATGACGGCGTTGTAGTGCTTGCGCAGGTCGTCGAGCCCGATGTCGACGCCGTAGCGGACGTTGCCGAAGACCCGGATGTCACCGCTGTCGAGCACGTCGCGCAGGGCGTTGACGATGCCCTTGATGCGGGGGTGGTCGGGCGCCACGCCGTAGCGCACGAGACCGTAGGGCGCCGGCAGCTGCTCGAAGAGGTCGATCGAGACGTCGAAGGCCTTCTCGGCCTTCGCGAGGATGTCGGCGGCGTAGATGCCGGCCGGTCCGGCGCCGACGATGGCCAGTCGCAAGGTGGTCACGGGTTCTCCCTAGATCTGGGGTGGCTCGGCGAGGCCGGCCGGTTGGACGATGGTGCTCGAGGACGAGACGGACGAGGAGGCGCGGCGCCGGTCAGGCGGACCGCTCGACCACGCGGTCGGCGAAGCGGGTGAGCGCCTTCTTGACGGGCCCGTCGGGCAGCGGCGCCAGGGCGTCGAGGGCCTCTCGGGCCCAGCGGTGGGCCTCGACCCGGGTGCGTTCGGTGACCTCGTGCTCGCGGACCCGTCGGACCAGGTCGGCGAACTCGTCGTCGAGGTGGGCCGTCGCGTCGGCGAGCGGTGCCGACGAGCCGCCCTCGGTGGTCGGTTCGACACCCGACCGGTGCGCCGCCGCACGCGTGGCGTCGACGATCCGGTCGATCTCGGACAAGAGCGACGACGCCTCGAGGTCGGTCTGCGCCGACTGCCGCAGGTACAGCACCGGGAGCGTGACGACGCCGGCCCGCAGGTCGGTGCCGGCCTTCTTGCCGGTCTCGGCGGGCTGGTCGGACAGGTCGATGACGTCGTCGATCAGTTGGAAGGCGATGCCGATCTTCTCACCGAACTCGGCGACGGGTGCGAGGTATTCGCGCGGTGCACCGCTGAACATGACGCCGGCGCGGGCGGCGGTCGAGATGAGCGACCCCGTCTTGTCGGCGAGCACGTCGATGTAGTGGGCGATCGGGTCGTCTCCCTCGCGCGGGCCGACCGTCTCGTGCAGCTGACCGAGGCAGAGCCGTTCGAAGGTCTCGGCCTGCAGCAGGATGGCCTCTTGGCCGAGCCCCGACACGATCGTGCTGGCCCGGGCGAACAGCAGGTCGCCGGCGAGGATCGCCACGTTGTTGCCCCACACGGTCTGGGCGCTCGGGACGCCGCGACGCATCTGCGCCTCGTCCATGACGTCGTCGTGGTACAGCGAGGCGAGGTGGGTGATCTCGGTGGCCTGCGCCGAGGCGACGATGCCCGGCGTCGCGCCGTCGCCCAGCTGGGCGATGAGCAGCGTCAGCGTCGGCCGGACGCGCTTGCCGCCGGCGGCGAGGAGGTACCGCGTCGTGGCGTCGGCGATGTCGTCGGCGAAGGCGATCTCGCGCAGCAACCCCTCTTCGACGAGCTCGAGGCCGTCGTCGACCGCGGCCACGAAACGGCGCTCGGTCGGCGTGGCGAACAGCTTCTCGCCGAGGCCGAGCGAACGGCCCAACGAGTTGCGCTGTGCCGGAGGGGCGCCGGCGTTCACGACGTGGCCCGCTTCGACCGCGAGGAGGCGCGCGCGGCACCCGACGCCGGCTTGCGACCGCGGTGCAGGGCGACGATGCCGAAGCTGAGGTCGCGGTGGGCGACGCGGGTGAACCCGGCGCCGCGGATCCATTGACTGAGGACCTGCTGCTCCGGCCACTGCTCGATGGACTCGGCCAGGTACGAGTAGGCCGGCCCGTTGCTGCTGGTGAACTTGGCCACGAGGGGCATGCCGTACTTGAGGTAGGCCCGATAGGCGGCACGCAGGAGACCGAACGGCGGCGTGGAGAACTCGCAGACGACGAGGCGGCCACCGGGCTTGAGGACGCGGTTCATCTCGGCGAGCGCGACCTTGGGCCGGTTCACGTTGCGCAGCCCGAACGAGATGGTGACGGCGTCGAACGTGTCGTCGTCGAAGGGCAGCGACTCGGCGTTGCCCTCGACGAACTCGAGCTCGGGGTGGCGTTCGCGACCGACCTCGACCATGCCCTTCGAGAAGTCGAGCGCGACGACTTCGGCGCCCCGCTGAGCGATGGCCGCCGAGCTGGTGCCCGTGCCCGCTGCGATGTCGAGGACCTTGTCGGCCGGACCGGCGCCGATCGCCTTGACGGTGGCGATGCGCCACAGGACGGCGTTGCCCGCCGAGAGCACGTCGTTCGTGCGGTCGTAGTGGCGCGCGACGCCGTCGAACATCGAGGCGACCTCGTCGGGTTGCTTGTTCATGTCGGCCTTGGTCACGATGGTGGATCCTACCGTCAAGCACTGGGGGTGTCCCGAGTAGGGTCGACGAGTGAAGTCCCCCGCGTCCCGCGTTCCGTCACTCGCCGTCCGCACCACGCGCATCGACCACGTCAGCCCGTTGCTCGACGTCGTCGACAGGTCCCGTCCGCTGGTCTTCGTCCGAGGCGGGGCGGGCATGGCGGGCGTCGGCGAGGCCCTCCGCCTCGAGTTCTCCGGGCCCCACCGCATGACCGAGGCCGCCGACGCCTGGCGTGCCGTGGCGGCCGCCGCCACGGTGCACGACGAGGTCGGCGTGCCCGGCACCGGATTGGTCGCGTTCGGCTCGTTCGCGTTCGACGACGAGTCCGCCGAGAAGAGCGTGCTGATCGTCCCGAGCATCGTCATCGGACGGCGCGACGGGGTCGCCTGGATCACGCGGGTGGACGGCGCCGAGCTGCCCCCCGGGAAGCCGGTCGGCGCCTCCGTCCGTCTCTCGCTGGTCGACGGCGCCCTCGGTGCCGACGGCTACGCCCAGGCCGTGGCCCGGGCCGTCGACGCCATCGGCGACGGCCGCGTCAGCAAGGTCGTCCTGGCCCGTGACCTCGTCGGCACGTTGCCACCCGAGGCCGACCTGCGCCTCGTCGCCGCCACCCTGTTGACCGCCTACCCCGACTGCTACGCCTTCGCCGTCGACGGGCTGATCGGGGCCAGCCCCGAGACGCTCGTCAAGTCCGAACGCGGCGAGGTGTCGGCCCGGGTGCTCGCCGGCAGCGCGGCTCGCGGCGTCGACTCGACGACCGACGAGCAGGCCGCCCTCTCGCTGGCGACGTCCCCGAAGGACCTCGACGAGCACGCCTTCGCCCTGCGCAGCCTGCTGCTCTCGCTCGGGCCGCACGCCCGCGACGTCGTGACCGGCGAGCAGCCCTTCACCCTGCGCCTCCCGAATCTCTGGCACCTCGCGAGCGACGTCCGCGGCCGCCTCACCGACGGCTCGAGCTCGCTCGACCTGATCGCCTCGCTGCACCCGACGGCGGCCGTCGCCGGCACCCCGACGCAGGAGGCGCTGGCCCTGATCCGAGAGCTCGAACCGTTCGACCGTGGTCGCTACGCGGGCCCGGTCGGCTGGGTCGGTGCCGACGGCGACGGCGAGTGGGCGATCGCGCTGCGCTGCGCCCAGGTCGATCGGGACGGCTCGGTGCGGGCGTTCGCGGGGGCCGGCGTCGTCGCCGAGTCCGTGCCCGAGCGCGAGGTCGCCGAGACGGCGATGAAGTTCCGCCCCGTGGTGGACGCCTTCAGCCGATGACCGCGCCCGCCCCCGCGACGACGTGGTCGCGTCCGGTCGCCCTCGTCGTGGCGGCCGCGTTCTTCATGGAGAACCTCGACGCCACCATCCTGTCGACGGCGACCGCCACGATCGCGACCGACTTCGGCGTCCAGCCCGCGCAACTCGGACTCGCCGTGACCGGCTACCTCGTCGCCGTGGCGGCGTTCATCCCGCTGGGCGCCTGGCTCGCCGAACGCTGGGGCGCCCGCCGCGTGTTCCTCGCGGCCGTCGTGCTCTTCGTCCTCGCCTCGGTCGCCTGTGCCGCGAGCACCGACCTGGTCGCCCTCACGACCTCCCGGGTCGTGCAGGGCTTCGCGGGAAGCATGATGGTGCCCATCGGCCGTCTGATCGTCCTGCGCAGCACCGAGAAGTCCGAGCTGATCCGAGCGATCGCCTACCTCACCTGGCCCGCGCTCGTGGCACCCGTCGTCGCGCCGCTGCTCGGAGGACTGCTCACCGAGCACCTCGGATGGCAGTGGGTGTTCCTGGTCAACGTCCCGGTCGGTCTCGCGCTGCTCGTGGTCGCCTGGAGGGTCGTCCCCTCCCCCGAGGTCGGTGACCGCCAGCCGCTCGACCTGGTCGGTCTGGTGCTCGTGGCGGGATCGATCGTGGCGCTGGTGCTCGCGTTCGAGCTGCTCGGCGAGCCCACGACGCTCGTCCCCGGCGTGCTGCTGGCCGTGACGGCGGTGGTGCTCGGCCTCGTGGCCGTGCGGTGGTTCCGTCGGGCGGCGCACCCGTTGCTCGACCTCACGGCCTTCCGCATCGGGTCGTTCCGCGTGACGAACCTCAGCGGATCGCTCTACCGGGCCGTCGTGAACGGCATCCCCTTCGTCGTCCCGCTGCTGCTGCAGGACGGTTTCGGCTGGTCGCCGGTCGAGGCGGGCCTCATGCTCATGTGGGTGTTCGTCGGCAACCTGGCCGTCAAACCGTTCACGACGCCACTGTTGAAGCGGTTCCGCGTCGTCCCGATCATCGTCGTCGCGACGGTGGCCCTCGCGGCGACCTTCGTCGCGGCCGCGTTGGTCGGCCCCGACACCTCGCCGGTCGTCGTGGCGGGGGTCCTGCTGCTCAGCGGCGTCTTCCGGTCCGTCGGCTTCACGGCCTACAACACCCTGCAGTTCGCCGACGTCCCGGCCGAGATGATCGGCCCGGCGAACGCCATCGCGTCCATCACGAGCCAGCTCGCCGTCGGGCTCGGCGTCGCCGCGACGGCCCTGGCCGTCCGCGTGGCCGACCTCGTGGCGTCGGCCGACGGCCCGGCACCCGCGGCGTCCGGGTACCAGGCCGCGTTGATCGTCCTGGCCGTGCTGGCCCTGCTCAGCCTGATCGAGGGGCTGCGGCTGCCCACGGGGACGGGCGACGCGTTGCGGACCCGCGCCTCCTAGCCTCCTGACCTCGTCGGCCGGTGCGCCGACTACGAGGTGGCGAGCTTGGTCTTCTCGAGCTCGACGTCGAACTGCGCGACGGGCCAGTCGAGCCCGCGCGACGCGAGGGCGTCGGTCAGCAGCTTCTGCACGGCGATCCGGGCGTACCACTTGCGGTCGGCCGGGACGACGAACCACGGGGCGGTCTCGGTCGAGGTGCGACGGATCGCCGTCTCGTAGGCGTCCTGGTAGTCGTTCCACACGAGACGTTCTTCCAGGTCGCCGGGGTTGTACTTCCAGTGCTTGTCGGGTCGGTCGAGCCGGTCGGCGAGGCGTTCCTTCTGCTCGTCGGACGAGATGTGCAGCATCACCTTGACCAGGGTGGTGCCGTTCGCGACGAGCTCGTCCTCGAATGCGACGATGTCGGCGTACCGCTGCTCGATGTCTTCGGGCGGGGCCAGGCGACGGACCTTGCCGATCAGCACGTCCTCGTAGTGCGACCGGTCGAACACCCCGATCATGCCGGGGCCGGGCAGCTCGCGCCGCACCCGCCAGAGGAAGTCGTGCGCGAGCTCGTCGGGGGTCGGTGCCTTGAACGCGTGGTGGGCGACGCCCTGGGGGTCGACGGCCCCGACGACGTGACGGACGATGCCGCCCTTGCCCGCGGTGTCCATCGCCTGCAGGACGAGCAGCACGTTGCCGGTGCTGCCCCCGCTGCGGCTCTGTGCGAAGAGCTTCTCTTGCAGCTCGCCCAGGGTCTCGCGGCCCGACTCGAGCGCCTGCTGCGCATACGCCTTGTCACCCGCGAAACCCGGGGTGGACGAGGTGTCGACATCGGCGAGCACGAAACCCTCACCGGCTCGGAGGGACTGGGAGGGAGGGGTCGTCCACGTCTTGGCCATGCCCCCGACCCTACGGCCGAGCGACCCGATCCGCCCCGTCGTGGGGTGGACGGTCAGCGAGAGAGGGGGACCTCGATCACCACCGGGCCGTCGTACCGGGCGACGAGAGCCTGGTCGAGCTCTGCCCGCGTGGCCGCCTCGACGTGCCGCCAGCCGTAGGCGAGGGCGAGAGCCGCGAGGTCGACCTCGTGCGGGGTGAACTGCACACGGGTCATCGCCTCGGGTGATGCCGTGGCCGCGACCTCGAGCCCGTCGAAGATGGTGCCGCCACCGTCGTTGCCGACGACCACCTGCAGCCGGGGCCTGGTCTCGCCGAGGCCGAGGAGCATCGAGCCGACGTCGTGCAGCAACGTCAGGTCGCCGACGAGCACCCGGGTGGTGCCGGCTGCGGGATCGTCGCGCTGGCTGGCGAGAGCGATGCCCGTGGCGGTCGCGATCGTGCCGTCGATGCCCGCGAGCCCCCGGTTGGCGTGCACGGGGATCTTCTTGCCCGGCACGACCTGGTCGAGCTCGCGGATCAACCTCGACGCCCCCAGCACGAGTCGGTCGTGCGGCCAGCAGACGCGCCAGAGGGCCTCGGCCAGGGCTCGACGCGTGACCGGCCGCCGCAGCAGCTGGACCTCGCGACGCAGGAACTCGGCCTGCTCGGCCGCTTCGCTCCGATCGGACGAACCCTCGACCGTGGTGGCGTCGGTCTCGTCGGGGTCCTGCCGGGCGGCCTCGGCCTCGGCCTCGAGCAGCCCACGACCGGTGTGGACCCAGCGCCCCACCCACGCACGGTGGGCGGCGTCGTCGGTCGAACCGGACCCCGAGGAGGCGCGGGTCACCTCGACGGCCTCGACCACGCGGGCCGAGCGACTCGGGTCGTAGGCCTCGGCCCCCGCCGCACGGACGACGACGACCTCGACCCCGTCGCGGGTGAGCAGCGAGGGGATCTGACGGCTGAGGGTGGGGTGCCCGAAGACCACCACCCGACGGACGCGACCGCCGAAGTCGGCGTCGTCGAGCAGGGCACGGTACGACGAGACGAGGTGCGGCCCGAAGCGCGCCCCGCTCGAGACCTCGGCAACGAGCGGGGCGCCCAGTGCCCGGGCGACGGTCTCGGCCTCGGGCCCGGCGGCGTGCCCGGCGACGACCAGGGTCGCGGGGTCGGTGTCGACCTCGAGGGCGGTCGGTGCCGCGGCGGGCGCGAGCTCGATCGGCTCGGGGCGGGCGGCGGGCAACGACTGCTCGCCGGACGACAGGGGCTCGCGGAACGCGACGTTCAGCTGGACCGGGCCGCGTGACCGCCCGAGAGCGCCGTGGGAGTCGCCGCCGAGGGCCTCGGCGACGGCCTCTCGGGCGAGGGTGCGGACGGCTTCGTGATCGACCGGACCGGAGCGCGGTGCCTCGACGTCGCGCACCCAGCCGACGGCGCTCGCGAAGAGACCCGGTTGCACCGTGGTCTGGTTCGCGCCGATCCCGCGCATCTCGAGGGGACGGTCGGCGCTCAGCACGATCAGCGGCACGCCCGAGTGGTGTGCCTCGAGCACGGCAGGGTGGAGGTTCGCCACGGCGGTGCCCGACGTGGTGATCACGACGCTCGGGACGCCCGTCTCGGCGGCGAGGCCGAGCGCGAGGAACCCACCAGAGCGCTCGTCGATGCGGACGTGGACCGTCAGTCGACCGGCCGTCTCGAACTCGGCGGCTGCGAGGGCCAGGGCCTGGCTGCGGGAGCCGGGGCTGAGCACCACGTCACGGACCCCGGCATCGGCGAGGGACGCGAGCAGCGACAGGGCGTACTCGGTCGACGGGCTGGTCACTTACTGCTTGCCGGTCTTGTCGTCGTTGTCGAGGTCGAGCAGCTCTTGCTCGAGTCGACGGATGCGCTCGTCGGTCGTCTCGCGGTCGAGGTCGCTCGTCGTGCGCCAGGACGTCCCGGAGAACTCGGGGTCGTCGTCGGGTGCCACGGTGCGCGTCGCGGCGGGGCGGCCGCTCTTGCGCGCCCGGCCGAGGACGAACCACAGCACGGCCCCGATGACGGGGAGGAGGACGATGATGACGGCCCAGAGCGGCTTGTTGAGTGCCCGGAACCGTGAGGCGTCGGCGAACAGGCAGTCGATGAGCGCGAAGATGACGAATGCCGCCGCGGCGACGATGCCCACGATGAAGAGCCTGACCATGGACCGAGCCTAGTTCTCGATCCGGTGCAACGCCTGATGGTCGGTCGGCCGTTGCGGAGCTGTGACGTACGGCTCTCGCGGTGCTGCGCCGCGCCTCCTCGGCCGGCGGTCCGTGCCCGCGCGGGCCACCCGCCGCGCGGCGGGCGCACACTTCGCGGACCGTAGACTCCTCGTCGTGAAACCCTGGCTCAAGTACTCGATCGTCCGCCTCGGCCTGTTCGCCGTCGTGCTGGGCCTCCTGCTGGTGCTGAGGTTCGACCCCTTCTGGGCCACGCTGATCGCGGCGGTCGTCGGGTTCTGCGTCTCGTACCTGTTCTTCGCACCGCTGCGCCGCAAGGTCGCCCTCGACCTCGCCGACCGCCGGTCGCGCCCGGCGAAGCTCGACGACGACTCGGTCGCCGAGGACGAGGCGATCGCCGAGGACGCGGGCGACGCCGATCGCGCGCGCCGCATCGACGGTCAGTCCTGATCCTCTCGGGCCGAACGCCCGGGGCGGATCCTGGAAGAGCAGACCCCTAGAAGAAGAGGGCGGCCGACAGGGCCAGGGCCCAGACCAGTGCCGTCAACGACGACAGCTGCAGGGCGAGGATGAGCTCGCGCGGGGTCTTGCCCGTGACGCCGATGACCGCGGCGGGCACCGCGACGACGAGCGTGAAGTAGACGTAGGGCGCGTGCAGGTACAGGAAGGCGAAGTACACGAGGATGAAGAACGGCAGCAGCAGGAAGAGCGCGTAGAGCGCCCGGGCCACCGGGTCGCCGACGACGACCGCGAGGGTGCGCTTGCCGGCGGCGGTGTCTTGCGGGATGTCGCGCACGTTGTTGATCATCAGGACCGCGCAGGCGAACAGCCCGGCGGCGACCCCGGCCACCCAGGCGTCGAACGGGAACTCTCGCAGCTGCACGAACGTCGTGCCCACGGTCGCGACGAGCCCGAAGAACACGAAGACGAAGAGCTCGCCCAGGGCGTTGTAGCCGTAGGGCCGTTTGCCGCCCGTGTAGAACCACGCGGCGACGACCGCGGCGGCACCGACGGCGAGCAGCCACCAGATCTGGGTGATGACGACGACGACGACACCGGCGACGGCCGCGAGGGCGAAGAACGCGAGCGCCACCTTCAGCACGGTCTTCGGGCGGACGCTGCCCGAACCGGTCAGGCGTGAGGGCCCGACCCGGAAGTCGTCGGTGCCGCGGATGCCGTCCGAGTAGTCGTTCGAGTAGTTGACGCCGACCTGCAAGAACACCGCGACGGCGAGGCAGAGCAGCGCCAGGGTGAGGTCCCAGCCGCCGTTCGCCCGAGCGACGCCGGTGCCGAGGGCGACCGGGGCGATGCCCAGCGGCAGGGTGCGCAGGCGCGCACCGCCGATCCAGTCGCCGGCGGTCACTCGACGGGCCGGCTGCTTGCCGGGCCGCCCGCCGGGTCGGCCACCGGGGCGGCCGCTGCGCTTGGGGGTCGGGGTCTTCGTCTTCGCCACGGGGTCGAGTCTAGTTCGCAGCCGGCTATCAGCTTGCCGCGAGATCGGCGACCAGGCGGGTCAGGGCCACCCGGTCCGGCTTGCCGCTCGCGAGCAGGGGCACCGTGTCGACCCGGACGATGCGGTCGGGTGCCGCGGCACGACCGGCGACGGCCACCACCGCGGACCGCAAGGCCGCGAGGTCGTCGGCCGCAGTCAGCACGGGAGGCGCGGCGTCGGTGACCACGACGGGCACCTCGCCCCACCGGGCGTGCGCCGCGCGGACGACCACGGCGTCGGCGAGCCCCGGCTGCTCGCGCACGACCCGCTCGACGACGCCGAGCGACACCTTCTCACCGCCCGAGACGACCACGTCGTCGAGCCGACCGCTGACGGTCAGCACCCCGTCGGGCGACACCGTACCCGCGTCGCCCGTGCGGTACCACCGCAGGCCGTCGCGCGTGACGAAGGCCGCGGCCGTGCGCCCGGGATCGTCGAGGTACCCCTCGGCCAGCGACGGCCCGCTCAGCTCGACCTGGCCGTCGACGACCTCGACACGGGTGCGGCCCACGGGCACGCCGTCGTACACGCACCCGCCGCTGGTCTCGCTCGACCCGTAGGTGCGCACGACGGTGACGCCGAGCCGGCGAGCCCGCTCCACGAGGGTTGCGGGGGTCGCCTGGCCGCCCACCAGCAGGGCGTCGAAGCGGCGCAGCACGTCCGCCACGGCACGATCGGCCTCGGCGGCGTCGAGCGCCGTCGAGAGTTGGGCCGGCACGAGGGACGAGTACCGCACGGGGTGATCGAGCCGCTCGGCGGCGGCGACGAAGGCACCGATGTCGAAGTGCCCGGGCGCGAGCAGGGCCGGCTCGGTCCCGGCGGCGAGCGAACGGACCAGCACGTTCAGGCCCGCGACGTAGTGCGCCGGCAGGGCGAGCACCCACTGCCCCGGCCCGGCCAGGGCGCCGTCGGCCGCGGCGGCACCGGCGAGCACGGCGTCGGAGGACAGCGCCACACGCTTGGGGCGTCCGCTCGAGCCGCTGGTCTCGACGACCAGCGACACCGCCTGCGGCACGACGCCGGGCAGGTCCACGGGCACTCGGTCGTCGGTCCGGGGCGCCACGGCGGGGCCACCGTCGAGCGCGACCCGCAGCGCGTCGAGCACGGCACCGGGGTCACGCGCGTCGACGGGGAGCAGGCGGCGGGTCACGCGCCGCGCCTCTGCACGGACCGTCGTAGGCGACGCGAACGGTCGCCCGGCCCTGACGGGCTCGCCACCGCGGACGCGGACATCAGTACTGCCAGGGGAAGGGCGACCAGTCGGGCGCGCGCTTCTCGAGGAACGAGTCGCGCCCCTCGACGGCCTCGTCGGTGCCGTAGGCCAGACGGGTCGCCTCGCCCGCGAAGACCTGCTGACCGACGATGCCGTCGTCGGTCGCGTTGAAGGCGAACTTGAGCATGCGGATGGCGGTCGGGGACTTCGTCAGGATGGTGCGGGCCATCTCGAGCGCCTCGCGTTCGAGGTCGGCGTGCGGCACGACGCGGTTCACCGCCCCCATCTCGTAGGCGCGATCGGCGCTGTACTCTTCGGCGAGGAAGAACACCTCGCGTGCGAACTTCTGCCCGATCTGCTTGGCGAAGTAGGCGCTGCCGTACCCCGCGTCGAACGAGCCCACGTCGGCGTCGGTCTGCTTGAACCTGCCGTGCTCGCGACTGGCGATCGTCAGGTCGCAGACGACGTGCAGCGAGTGGCCGCCGCCGGCCGCCCACCCGGGCACCACGGCGATGACGACCTTGGGCATGAACCGGATCAACCGCTGCACCTCGAGGATGTGCAGTCGACCCGCCGACGCCGGGTCGGGCACGTTCGCCTGGTCGCCCTCGGCCTTGTAGCCGTCACGACCACGGATGCGCTGGTCCCCGCCGCTGCAGAACGCCCAGCCGCCGTCCTTCGCACTGGGACCGTTGCCGGTGAGCAGGACGACCCCGATGCGGCTGTTCATGCGGGCGTCGTCGAGCACCCGGTAGAGCTCGTCGACCGTGTGCGGCCGGAACGCGTTGCGCACCTCGGGACGGTCGAAGGCCACGCGGGCCACGCGGCCGTCGACGCTGTGGTGGTAGGTGACGTCGGTCAGGGCGTCGAAGCCCTCGACGCTGCGCCACTCGGTCGGATCGAACAGGTCGGACACCTCGGAAGCCATGTCGCCAGCCTACCGACGGGGTCCGACGTCGCCCCGACCGAGGTGGCCCGCGGTCAGACCGTCGAGACGAACCGACCGATCAGCCAGACGAGCACGAACGGGTTCGACATCGAACTGAGGATCACCGCGGCCACACCCCACCAGCGGCCGCGGCGCATGACGACGGCCATCAGCCCGACGACCCCGACGACGATCGAGGCCAGCAGGGTGACGAGGGCGAGGACGGCGGCGGGGCTCACGGCGTCCGCGGCGAGGAGGCCCAGGGCCAGCCCGTCCAGGGCGAGCAGCACGGCCGCCAGGACGAACGTGACGACGCCCAGCCGTCGGCTGCGCGGAGGTCGGTCGACCACGTCGTGACCGGGGCCGTCGAAGACCTGGAGTCCGTCCGACTGCGACACGGCGGAGCCGTCGCCGTCACGCCCACGGGTGGGGAGCTCGTCGTCCGACCACTCCGGTTCTCGGGCGGGTACGGGTTCGCGGTCGACCATGACGCACGACCTTACCGGGGTCGCCGGTGCGACACTGAACGGATGCCGACCGTCGACCGCGCACCGTCCACCACTCCCCCGCTGCCGCCCCTGGCCGAACTGGTCGAGGGTGCCCACGTCGTCCGCCTCCCCCTCCGCACGCGGTTCCGCGGGCTCGACGAGCGCGAGGCCCTGCTGGTCGAGGGCCCGTCGGGCTGGACCGAGTTCAGCCCCTTCCTCGAGTACGGGCCGGCCGAGTCGGCAGCCTGGCTCGCGGCCACGATCGACTTCGGCTGGGGCCGACTCCCCGACGTGGGTGTCCGACGGGTGGCGGTCAACGCCACCCTGCCGGCGGTCGCCGCCGACCGGGTGCCCGACGTGCTCGCCCGCTACCGGGGCTGCCGGACGGTCAAGGTCAAGGTCGCCGAACGCGGACAGACCCTCGCGGACGACATCGCCCGCGTCGCCGCGGCCCGCGAGTGGGTCGGCCCCGAGGGCCGCGTCCGCGTCGACGCCAACGGGGGCTGGTCGGTCGAGTCGGCCGAGGAGGCGCTGGTCGGCCTGGCACCGTACGCCCTGGAATACGCGGAACAGCCGTGCGCCACGGTGCCCGAGCTCGCCGAGCTGCGACGCCGCGTCTCGGGGCTGGGCGTCCCCGTCGCGGCCGACGAGAGCGTCCGGAAGGCCGACGACCCGTTGGCCGTCGCCCGGGCCGGTGCCGCGGACCTGCTCGTGATCAAGGCTCAACCGCTCGGTGGCGTCACCGCCGCGCTCCGGATCGTCGCCGCGGCCGGGCTGCCCGTCGTCGTCTCGAGCGCCCTCGACACGTCGGTCGGGCTCAGCATGGGCGCGCACCTCGCCGCCGCCGTGCCGGACCTCCGCCACGACTGCGGTCTCGGCACGGCCGCCCTGCTCGGGGCCGACGTGACGCGCGATCCCCTGCTGCCCGTCGACGGGGAGGTCGACGTGCGCCGTGTCGACGTCGACGTCGACCTGCTCCGCCGTCACGCGGTGGACGACGACCGACGGGGGATGTGGCTGGACCGGCTTCGCGCCTCCTACGCGGTGCTCGCCGACTGACGTCGGTTCGAGCGGCTCATCGGGCGACGCCGAGGCGCCGGTCGATCAGAGACCCGAGTAGGCGTGCAGACCCTTGAAGAAGACGTTGACGACCGAGAAGTTGAACATGACGGCGGCGAAGCCGATGATCGACAACCACGACGAGCGGGCCCCACGCCACCCACGCGTCGCCCGCGCGTGGATGTACCCGGCGTAGAGCACCCAGATGATGAAGGTCCAGACCTCTTTGGTGTCCCAGCCCCAGTAGCGACCCCAGGCCCGCTCGGCCCAGATGGCACCGGCGATGAGGGTGAAGGTCCAGAGGACGAAGCCGACCAGGGCGATGCGGTAGGCCAGGTCTTCGAGGCGCTCGGCACCCGGGAGGGTGTCGAGGAAGCGCAGACCGGCGAGCTTGGACTGCTCGCGCTTCGTCTGCACGAGCTGGGCGGCCGAGAGCCCGGCGGCGATGGCGAAGAACGCGGTGCCGAGGATGGCCACGAAGACGTGGATCACCAGCCACGCCGACTGGAGCGCCGGCGGCAGAGGCGAGACCGCCACGTAGTAGTTGACGGTGCCGATCGCGAGCAGCACCAGGTTGAGGCCCATGACGTACGCGCCGAGGAACCGCAGGTTGACCACCAGCTGCACGGCCAGGTAGACGCCGACGATGATCGCGGTGCCGGTGAGGGAGAACTCGAACATGTTGGCCCACGGCACGCGACCGGCGGCGAGGCCGCGCAGCACGACCGAGGCGACGTGCACGACGAACCCGAGCAGCATCATCGCGATGGCGACGCGCTCGAAGCTCGACGCCTTGGCGGGCGCACCGGTGGAGGCGGAGGCCGCCCCGCCCGCACCGCGTGACGGCCGGTCGAGGACGACCGTGCTGCCACCCGCTGCCGAGCGCGAGACGGACGCCGTCGCGAGGGCTTCGGCCTTGGCGGCACGGGCCGCCGCCTGCTGGGCGTCACCGGACCGCTTCGCCAGGTCGAGGGCGAAGGCCACGAACGAGATCGTGTAGATGGCCATCGCCGAGTACACGGCGACGAGCGAGTAGTAGGCGAGGTCGGCGGTCACCATCAGATCTTACGTCCGCGTCCCTCGGCAGCGGGGCCGGGTTTCTCGACGTCGTGACGGGCCGGGTCGTCGGCGACCTCGCGCGCGACGTCGGCCGGGACGCCCAGGCCGCCCAGGTGCGCCTTGGCGATGTCGCCGACGGCGCGTCCGAGCGTGGGGTCCTCGCCGCGGGCGAGCCCGGCGTACTCGAGCCGGACGCCGTCGCCGGTCTCGGTGGCCTTGACCCAGACCCGACGGCGCGGCACGAACAGCGCCGTCAGCAGACCGGCGAACGAGAGCCCGGCGAAGAGCAGCACCCAGACCTGCGACGGGTCGTGGTGGATGTCGAACGAGGCGAACCGTTTGACGCCGTCGAAGGTGATCGTGCCCAGACCGTCGGGGATCGTCGCCGTCTCGCCCGGGGTCAGCTGGACGGCCTTCTCCTGCGCGTCGTCGTCGGTGCCCGCCAACGGGGTCAGACCGTCGGTGTCGAGCGTGTAGACCGACGTCGGCACGCCCGCGTCGAGCCCGAGGTCGCCCGAGTAGACGTTCAGGCTGAGCACGGGGTTCGTCGTGTCCGGGTCGGTGGACGTCAGGGCCCCCGTGCCGTTGTCCGCCGCCGTGGGGTAGAAGAACCCGATCATGCCGAGCTGGTCGGGCAGGGCGTCGGGCACCTTGATGACGCCGAGCGAGGTCAGGTTCGTGTCCTGCGGCAGGAACGGCACCGTGTCGCGGAACGCGACGTTGCCCTCGCCGTCGCGCACCGTCACGTCGACCGCATAACCGTTGCCCAGCAGGTAGACGTTCGAACCGCCGATCGACAAGGGCGAGTTGACCTTGATCTGCGTCCTCTCGGCGTCGCCGCCCCGCGCCTGGGCGGTGACGTCGGCCGTGAAGTCGGTGGCCATGCCGGCGCCGCCGGCGGTGTCGGGCGCGTACTCGGTCGAGAACTCGTCGAGCGCGATCGAGAACGGCGAGAGCTGCGTCTCGTCGAACCAGCGTCCCGGGTTGAAGGAGTCGTACGAGCCGAGCACGTTCGAGAAGGTCTGCCCCTCGACGACCACACGCTGGCCCGAGTAGCCGAAACCGCCGCCGACCCCGACGGTGAGCAGCACTCCGACGAGTGCCGAGTGGAAGACCAGGTTGCCGGTCTCGCGCAGGTAGCCGCGCTCGGCACTGACGGAGTCGCCGAAGACCTGTGTGCGGTAGCCGGAGCGCTTCAGCTGGGCACGGGCCGCGTCGACGGCACGGGCGGCCGTGATCGCGTCGTCACCCGCGCCTCCTGCGGTCTCGAGGGTGATCGACCGGTAGCCGGCCAGGCGCGACAGCCGCGCGGGGGTCTTCGGCGGGCGGGCCCGCAGCGCCTCGAAGTGGTGCCGCGTGCGCGGGATGATGCAGCCGATCAACGAGATGAAGAGCAGCAGGTAGACGGCGGAGAACCAGGGCGACGAATAGGTGTCGAAGACACCGAGCTTGTCGAGCACGGGGAACAGGTCGGGGTGGTCGGTGCGGTACTGGACGACGCCGTTGGGGTCGGAGGTGCGCTGCGGCACGAGTGAGCCGGGGATCGCCGCGACGGCGAGCAGCATCAGCAGGAAGAGCGCGGTCTTCATGCTGGTCAGCTGCCGCCAGAAGAATCGCAGGTAGCCCAGGGGCCCGAGCTTGGGTTGCGTGATGCCGGCACCGTCGGAAGGCCCCGGGCGGACCGAGTCGATGTGGTCGCTCGGACGCAACGGGTCGCCGCCGACGTCGGTCGCGTCGGCGTCGGTCAGCCCGGTGTCGGTCACCCCGGTGTCGGCGCCGGCGGCGGCCGAGGAGGCGCGGGTCGCGTCGCCCCCGTCGCGGTCAGACGATCGTGCCATAGGTCGCGATCACCGCCCCGACGTGGGACATGAGGCTGGACCAGAGGCCCGTGACCATGAGCAGACCGATGAGCACGAGCAGTGACCCTCCGACGATGTTGACGACGCGGATGTGCCGCTTGACGAACGAGATGGACCGTGAGGCCCAGCCGAAGCCGAGCGCGACCAGCAGGAAAGGCACCCCGAGGCCGATGCAGTAGAAGGCCCCGAGCAGGACACCTTGCCAGGCCGAGCCCGAGCCCAGGGCGAGCACCTGCACGGCGGCCAGGGTCGGGCCGATGCACGGCGTCCACCCGATGCCGAAGACGATGCCGAGCAGCGGCGCCCCGGCGAGGCCCGTCTTCGGGAGGAACCCGGGCTTCAGGGTGCGCTGCAGGAACGTGAACTGTCCGATGAAGACGAGGCCGAGCAGGATCACCACGACGCCCATGACCCGCGTGACGACCTCGCGCCACTGGATCAGCCAGAACCCGGCCGAGGCGAAGGCGAGCGAGGTGCCGACGAAGACGACCGAGAAGCCGAGGATGAACAGGACGACACCGAACACGAGCCGGCGGCGGTCGCGCCGCTTGGCCCCTGCCTCGGTCGCCCCGGTGGTCAGGCCGCCGACGTAACCGAGGTACCCCGGCACGAGCGGCAGCACGCAGGGCGACAGGAACGAGATGAGCCCCGCCAGCAGGGCGACCGGCAGGCCGACGGCGAGCTGACCGCCCACGACCGCGTCGAAGAAGGGATTGCCCTGGTACACCTAGGACGTCTCGGCGAGGGTGTCGGAGATCAGGGTGTCGAGGATGCTCGGCCCGTCGAGACCGCCCAGGATGCGCGCGGCGATGCGGCCCTGCTTGTCGAGGACGATCGTGGTCGGCACGGCGTTGGGTGCGATCGTGCCCGCGAGGGCGAGCTGGACGGCCCCGTCGTTGGCGTCGACGACCGACGGATAGGTGACGTCGAAGGTCCGCGCGAATGCCAGGGAGGTGTCGGCCTGGTCGCGCACGTTGACGCCGAGGAACTCGACGCCCTTGTCGGCGTACGACTTGTTGAGCTTCTCGAGCTCGGGGGCTTCGAGACGGCAGGGCGGGCACGCGGCGTACCAGAAGTTGAGGACGACGACCTCGCCGTCGTGGTCGGACCGCGAGACGGTCTCGCCGGCGTCGGTCTCGGCCGTGAACGCGACCGGGTCGGTGCGGTCCTCGGGCGCGATCTCGGTGACGGTGCCGTTGCCCGAGATGTAGTTCTCGGTCGTGCCGTTGCCGTACTGCGTCGCGAGGTCGTCGGCGGTCGAGCACCCCGTGGCGACGAGGGCGACCACGCCGGCCAGGGCGAGGCCGCGGGCCACGAGACGGGCTCGGGTCGGGCGGATGGTCTGGCTCACACTGCTCCCAGGTCGACGGCGGACTGGTTCAAGTGTGCAGCGGGTTCCTGGTAGCCGACCTCGACGAAGCCCCCCTCGCGACGCTCGAGCGTGGTGATGCTCGAGAGCGTGCAGCGGCGGCGGCGCGGATCGTGGAACAGGCGGGCACCGGTGACGCTGCGGTGGACCATCCAGATGGGCAGCTGGTGGCTGACGAGCACGACGTCTCCGTCGTCGACGCTCGACCAGGCCTCGTCGATCGCCGAGAGCATGCGGGCGGCGATGCTCACGTAGGCCTCGCCCCAGCTGGGCTTCAGGGGGTTGACGATCCACGGCCACTCGGCCGGCACCTTGAGCTGCTTGGCGATGCTGAAGTCGCTCCGCCGACCCTGGTACTTGTTGGTCGGTTCGATCAATCGCTCGTCGACCTGCGTCTCGAGCCCGAAGGCCGACGACCACGGCGCCGCACTCTCGCGGGTGCGCTGCAACGGTGAGGCGAAGACGGCACGGACGGGAACCCCCTGCTCGTGGAAGGCCTCGGCCGAGGCAGCCGCCATCCGGTGGCCGAGATCGCTCAGGCCGAACCCGTCGAGGCGGCCGTAGAGCACGTGCTCGGGATTGTGCACCTCACCGTGCCGGACGAGATGGATCTGCTGCGCGGGCATGCGGACGAGTCTAGGTCGGGACCGCCTGCACACCTCCCACACGGGAAGCCCCAAGCTCGCCGCGGCACGGACGAGCGGTGCGGCGGGCCGCGAGAGGCGGTGACTGTAAACTCGGGCCTCGTGATCGAACGCACCCTCATCAAAGACCTGTCCGCGTTGCCCGACGGACCCGTGACCGTGACCGGCTGGGTCGAGACGGTGCGCGACCAGAAGAAGGTGCAGTTCGTCGTCCTCCGCGACGAGACCGGCGCCCTCCAGCTGGTCCGCCCCCGCACGGCCGCCGACGTGCTCGAGGCCGCGGGCGAGACCGACGACGTCGCCGACGCCATCTCGTCGCTGTCGCAGGGCAGCTTCGTCACCGTCACGGGCGAACTCAAGCACGACGAGCGCGTGAAGCTCGGCGGCATCGAGGTCAAGGTCGAGACGCTGGTCGTCGACTCGCTGGCCGACCCCGAGACCCCGATCGCGGCCGACAGCAGCATCGACAAGCGCCTCGACTGGCGCTTCCTCGACCTGCGCGTGCCGCGCAACGCCCTGATCTTCCGCGTGCAGACGACCTTCGAGCACGCCCTGCGCACCTGGTGGATCGAGCGTGACTACGTCGAGATCCACACCCCGAAGCTCATGGCGACACCGAGCGAGTCGAACGCCGAGCTGTTCAAGGTCGACTACTTCGACGGTGTCGCCTACCTGGCGCAGAGCCCGCAGTTCTTCAAGCAGATGGCCCAGTCGGCCGGCTTCGGCAAGATCTTCGAGATCGCCCCGGTGTTCCGCGCCGACCCGTCGTTCACGTCGCGTCACGCGACCGAGTTCACGGGGGTCGACGCCGAGATCAGCTACGTCGAGAGCCACGAGGACGTCATGCAGATGCAGGAGCAGCTGCTGACCTTCGCCTTCCAGGCCGTGGCCGACAAGCACGGCGCCGAGATCAAGGAGCTCTTCGACGTCGACGTCGTGGTGCCCGCCGTGCCGTTCCCGCGCATCCCCCTGGCCGAGGCCAAGCGCATCGTGGCCGAGCGCGGCTACGAGGTGCCCCGCGCCGACGCCGACATGGACCCCGAGGGCGAACGCCGGATCGCCGAGTACGTCGCGGAGGAGTTCGGGCACGACTTCGTGTTCCTGACGGACTACGACGCCTCGATCCGCCCGTTCTATCACATGCGTCATGACGACGACCCGCAGCTCACCAAGAGCTACGACCTGATCTACCGCGGGACCGAGATCACCACGGGCGCACAGCGCGAGCACCGCATCGAGGTGCTCGAGCAGCAGATCCGCGAGAAGGGCATGAAGCCCGAAGAGCTCTCGAGCTACCTCGACTTCTTCCGCTACGGCGCCCCGTCGCACGGGGGCTTCGGCATGGGCCTCGCCCGGGTGCTGATGCTCATGCTGCACCAGGCCAACCTGCGCGAGGTGACCTTCCTCTTCCGCGGCCCCACGCGCCTCCAGCCGTAGGCACCGCACGAACCACGGAAGCCCCGACGAGAGCGATCTCGTCGGGGCTTCTCGTCGCTGCGCCTGTGCGACCGGCCTAGAGGACGGCTGCGCGGAGCGCCGTCCGCAGGCGCTCGGGCTCGACCCGCCAGATGGTGTGGACGCGACCGTCGATCAGCACGACGGGGATCTCTTCCGCGTACTCGGCGGCGAGCTCGGCGTCGTCGAGGATGTTCTTCTCGTCGACGGGAAGGACGGCATCGGCGAACTCGGCCTCGGCCAGCACGTCGTGGAGCGCGGACCGGGCATCGTCGCACAGGTGGCAGCCCGGTTTGGTCAGGAGGGTGATCTGCGGTTCGGCCATGCCCTCAAGGGTAGCGAGGGCCGAACGGCGCCCGGGCACGACGAAGGCCCCCGGCGACCGGTGGTCGGCGGGGGCCTTCGTGTCGAGCGACTACTTCTTGTTGCGACGCTGGTGACGAGTCTTGCGAAGCAGCTTGCGGTGCTTCTTCTTCGCCATGCGCTTGCGACGCTTCTTGATGACAGAACCCATAGAGGACCTCACTGATTTCTGGATTGGACCGACCGGGTCCGAAACAGAACCGCGGAAAAATGCCTCGGGTCAGTCTACTAGGACGGCCCGAGAAAGTCGAAGTGGGCCTACCCGACGTCGGCGATGCCGATTCGCAACACGGCCGCGACGGCCGATTCCGGCACGCGGAAGGACCGCCCGAAGCGGATCGCCGGCAGCTCGCCCGAGTGGACCATGCGGTAGACCGTCATCTTCGACACGCGCATCATGTCGGCCACCTCGGCGACCGTGAGGAACCGCACATCCGACAGATCCTGCGACATGACCCTGCCTCGACTCGGGCCCCGGGGCGGGGCTGTGGAGCAGACGGGTGTTCCCCGTGTGCCTGGGGGCAACTCTAGGGGCGCGTGTGACTCGGTGTAAAGGTGCCCGGGTCGCTACTGTCCGGTGCGTCCCCACCGCTTGCGGACGGGGTCGATGACGCGCTCGTCCAGGGCACCGAGCGCGCTCTGCGCGTCGTGCAGGGCCGAGGAGGCGCGGTGCTGGGCTCCGGCCGCGTAGCGACCCAGCGTGCTCCCGACGTCCTCGGCATCGGGCAGGTTCTCGGCCGCCCGCCGGAGCGGGGCGGGGACGGTGGCTCCGGCCCAGGCCGCGAAGGGCGTGCTGGCCAGCGCCTCGGAGGTCAAGGAGTCCGCGCTGACGAACGGGATCAACCAGTCCTCGACGACCTCGAGCGGCCCCGGCTCGAGCGAGTAGTAGCGGTGCTGCCCTTCTTCACGGACCCGCACGAGACCCGCCTCGCGCAGCACCCGCAGATGCTTCGAGACGGTCGGCTGGCTGACGCCGAGCGACGTCACCATCTCGCCCACGCTGATGTCGGCATTGGCGGAGTCGGTCGACAGCGAGGCGTCGAGCAGCACCTTGAGGAGGTCTCGGCGGGTGGCGTCGGCGATCACGGCGAAGATGTCCGGCATGCGACCAGCGTAGTGACCCGGGATAGCATGACCGTCGTGACTCGCGCCCCCGTCGCCGGTCGACGCCGCCCCTCGGACCCCGGCCGCTCGCCCTGGCGCACACTCAGCGACGCGATCGACGACATCGGTCGCAAGTCGCCCGCGCGCTTCGCCATCCTGATCTTCACCGGTCTGATCGTCGTCTTCACCCTGCTGTTCTCGCTGCCGATCTCGTCGGCCGACCGGACGATCACCCCGTTGGCCGACTCCGTCTTCACGGCCGTCTCGGTCATCTGCGTGACCGGCCTCGCGACCGTCGACATGGCCACCCACTGGTCCCTGTTCGGCCACGTCGTCATCTTCGTCGGCGTGCAGATCGGGGCGATCGGCGTGCTCACGCTGGCCTCGATCATGGGTCTCGTCGTCTCACGGAAGCTCGGCCTGCGCGCTCGACTGATGGCGGCCGGCGACCAGAACCCGCTGCGGGTGCACGCCGGCCCCGTTCCCGAGGGTCAGGCGGTGCGGCTCGGCGAGATCGGTGGCCTGCTCACGACGGTGGCGCTCAGCTCGTTCGTGATCCAGCTGGTCATCGCGGTGCTGATGATCCCCCGCATGCTCATCGACGGCATCCCCGTCGGCGACGCCGTGCTCGACAGCTTCTACTACTCGGCCATGGCCTTCACGAACACCGGGTTCACGCCGAACGCCGAGGGACTCGCCGCGTTCGAGAACGACTACTGGTTCCTGAGCCTGATCATGGTGGGGGTGTTCCTCGGCAGCATCGGGTTCCCGGTGATCTACGCCTTGGCCCGCAACCCGCGCAACCCCCGGCGCTGGTCGGTCCACGTCAAGCTGACCCTGCTGACGACGGCGATCCTCATCGTGTTCGGCATGGTGCTCTACATCGTCCTCGAGTTCGACAACCCGAAGACGTTCGGCGGCATCGAGGCCGGCCCGACGGTGTTCCAGTCGCTCTTCCTCAGCATGATGACGAGGTCGGGCGGCTTCTCGACGATCCAGATCTCCGACCTGAACGGGTCGTCCCTGCTCGTCACCGACATGCTCATGTTCATCGGCGGCGGGTCGGCCTCGACCGCCGGAGGCATCAAGGTGACGACGCTCGCGGTGCTCTTCCTGGCGGCCTTCGCCGAGGCGCGCGGTCAGCGGTCGATGGAAGCCTTCGGCAGGCGCATCCCGAGCGACGTCCTGCGCCTGGCCGTCAGCGTCGTCCTCTGGGGTGCGACGATCGTCGCCGTGTCGAGCATCCTGATCATGCACATCACGAAGGAGCCCCTCGACCACGTGCTGTTCGAGTCCATCTCGGCGTTCGCCACCTCGGGGCTCAGCACCGGTCTGACCGACCGCCTCCCGGACTCGGCCAAGTACATCCTGGCGGTCACGATGTGGATGGGCCGCGTTGGTACAGTGACACTCTCCGTCGCCCTGGCCGCCAGCCAACGACGCCAGCTGTTCACCCGAGCCGAGGAGCGACCGATCGTTGGTTGACAAGATCAAGCACGACGCCCCGGTGCTCGTCATCGGCCTCGGGCGGTTCGGCGCCGCGACCGCCGGACAACTCGAACGGCAGGACCGTGACGTGCTCGCCGTCGACACCGACGCCGGACTCGTCCAGAAATGGGCCGACCGCGTGACACACGCGGTGCAGGCCGACGCTCGCAGCATCGACGCACTCAAGCAGATCGGTGCGCAGGACTTCTCGATCGCGGTCGTCGCCGTCGGCTCGTCGATCGAGGCCAGCGTGCTCATCACGGCCAACCTGGTCGACCTGAAGGTGCCGCAGATCTGGGCGAAGGCGATCAGCCAGTCGCACGGCAAGATCCTCGCCCGCATCGGTGCCAACCACGTCATCTACCCCGAGCGGGAGGCCGGCGAGCGCGTCGCACACCTCGTGTCGGGTCGCATGCTCGACTACATCGAGTTCGACGACGCCTTCGCCATCGTCAAGATGTACCCGCCGAAGCCCGTCCGCGGTGCCTCGCTGGCCGCGTCGAACATCCGGAAGAAGTACGGCATCACGATCGTCGGTGTGAAGAGCCCCGGGGGTGCGTTCGTCGAGGCCACCCCCGAGACGGTCATCAGCAACCACGACCTGATCATCGTGTCGGGCGACAGCCGTGCGATCGAACGTTTCGCCGCCCTCGAGGGCTGACCGCGGCTAGCGGCCTTCGGCGATCTCGCGGTTGCGGGCGAGGGCGGCCTGGGTGGCCCGCTCGAACAGCTCGAGCAGGCCACCGTCGGCGAGCTCGGCGACGGCGCGCTCGGTCGTGCCACCGGGGCTGGTGACCCGACGACGCAACTCGGTCGGCGCGGCGTCGGCCGGCAGGACGTCACTCGTCGCGAGCAGCTCGCTCGCGCCGCGGAACGTGCCCTGGACCATGGTGGCGGCCTGCGCACGCGTGAAGCCCAAGGCGACCGCCGCCTCCTGCAGTTGCTCGATCAGGTAGAAGACGTAGGCGGGGCCCGAACCCGAGATCGTGCTGAGCGCGTCGATCTGCGACTCGGGGACGACGACGACGTCACCGACCACCGCGAAGAGCGACCGGGCCAGGTCGAGGTCGGCGTCGGTCGAGCGCGAGCCCGCGCTGAGCCCGGTCACGCCGAGACCGACGTGCGACGGCGTGTTGGGCATGGAGCGCAGCACCGAGACCGACTCGGGGAGGGCGGCCTCCATCGTGGCGGTCGTGACTCCCGCGGCGAGGCTCACCACGAGGGCACCCGCGTCGAGCACCGGACCGATCTCGTGCAGGAGGTCGACCACCATGTGCGGCTTCACGCCGATCAGGACCAGCCGCGCACCGACGACCGCCGAGGAGTTGGCGCTCGGGTCGGTCTCGGTCGCGAGCGAGGTGACGGCGCCGTGCCGCAGCGCCCGGGCCTTGACCTCGGTGCGGTTCGTGACCCGCACGCCCCCGTCGACGGACACCTGGGGGCGCAGCAGGCCCTGCAGGATCGCGCCGCCCATCGAGCCGGCTCCGAGAATCGCTGTGGTGGGGAGGGTGGTGACCATCCGGCCATCCTAGGATCGACCAGGACCACACGAGGGGATCGGAACCGATGAGCAGTCACGGCGGCAACAAGGCGATCATCGCCGCACTCAGCGCGAACCTGGGCATCGCGGTGACGAAGTTCATCGCCTGGGCCTTCTCGGGATCGTCGTCGATGCTCGCCGAGGGCGTCCACTCGCTGGCCGACTCGGGCAACCAGGTGTTGCTGCTGCTGGGCGGCCGCAAGTCCAAGAAGGCGGCCGACGCCGAGCACCCGTTCGGCTACGGACGGGAGCGTTACGTCTACGCCTTCGTCGTGTCGATCATCCTGTTCAGCGTCGGCGGGGTCTTCTCGCTCTACGAGGGCATCGAGAAGCTGCGCGAGCCGCACCCGCTCGAGGTGCCCTGGCTGCCGGTGCTCGTGCTCGCCATCTCGCTCGCCCTCGAGGGCTTCTCGCTGCGCACGGCGATCCGCGAGTCCCGACCGAGCAAGGGGCAGCAGAGCTGGGTGTCGTTCGTGCGCCGTGCCAAGGCCCCCGAACTGCCGGTCGTGCTGCTCGAGGACGCCGCCGCCCTGCTGGGCCTCTCGTTCGCCATGGTCGGCGTCGTGCTGACCTGGATCACCGGCGACGGCGTGTTCGACGCGATCGGCACCCTCGCCATCGGCGTGCTGCTCGTCGCCGTCGCGATCATCCTCGGCATCGAGACGAAGAGCCTGCTCGTCGGCGAGGGCGCCTCGGCCGACGACGTCGCGAAGATCCGCGCAGCCGTCACCGGCGGCCCCGAGGTCGAGTCGATCATCCACATGAAGACGCTCTACCTCGGCCCCGACGAGCTGCTCGTCGGCGTGAAGGTCGCGATGCCCGGCCGCACCGTCCTGGCCGACGTCGCCAGCGCCATCAACGCCGTCGAGTCGCGCATCCGCGAGGCCGTGCCGATCGCCCGCGTCATCTACGTCGAACCCGACGTCTGGGTGAAGCCGGGCCAGGTCGACCCGCCGACCGACGCGATCGTCATCCGCGCCGCCGACTGACCCCGAGGAGGCGCGGGTCGGCCACCGCGATCGGCCCGCCTCAGTGCCGCTCGGCGACCCGCCGCTCGGCGAAGAACGCGTCGAGCTGCGCCCGGCACTCCGCCTCGCGCACGCCGCCGTAGACCTCGGCGCGGTGCGGGAGCCTGCGGTCGCGGACGATGTCGTAGACGCTGCCCGCGCCTCCTGCCTTGTCGTCCCAGGCGCCGTAGACGAGCCGCGGCACGCGCGCGGCCAGCAGGGCCCCGGCGCACATGGGGCACGGTTCGAGGGTGACCACGAGGGTCGTGCCGGTCAGGTGCCAGTCGCCCGTGTGCTCGGCGGCGGCCCGGAGGGCGATCACCTCGGCGTGGGCCGTCGGGTCCTGGCGCAGTTCGCGTTCGTTCCGGCCCGTCGCGATCACCACGCCGTCGGCGTCGACCACGACGGCACCCACCGGCACGTCGGCCGAGACGCGGCAGGCGTCGGCCTCGGCGAGGGCGAGGGACATCCAGTCGTCGAACTCGGGCGGGACGGCGATCACGGGGCCTCTGCGGGGTCGGGACGGCTCGCGGAACCGGCCGACTCCGCTACCGTTGAGCCTATGCGAGTGCACGTAGCGGACCACCCCCTGATCACCCACAAGCTGACCGTGCTCCGCGACAAGAGCACGCCCTCCCCCACCTTCCGGGCGCTGACCGAAGAGCTCGTCACGCTGCTGGCCTACGAGGCCACGCGCGACGTCCGCACGAGCCCCGTCGACATCGAGACCCCGGTCGGCCCGACCACGGGCCTCGAGATCAGCCAGCCGCGGCCGCTCGTCGTGCCGATCCTGCGCGCCGGCCTCGGCATGCTCGAGGGCATGACCAAGCTCGTCCCCACGGCCGAGGTGGGCTTCCTCGGCATGGTGCGCGACGAAGAGACCCTGCAGCCCACGACCTACGCCGAGCGTCTGCCCGACGACCTGTCGAACCGTCAGTGCTTCGTGCTCGACCCGATGCTCGCCACCGGCGGTTCGCTCATCGCGGCGATCGACTACCTGCTCGACCGCGGCGCCGTCGACGTCACGGCGGTCTGCATCCTGGCCGCGCCCGAGGGCCTCGCCGCCGTCGAGAAGGCGATGGAGGGCCGCGACGTCCACGTCGTGCTGGGCGCCGTCGACGAGAAGCTCAACGAGCAGGGCTACATCGTGCCGGGCCTCGGCGATGCGGGTGACCGCCTGTACGGGCTCGCCTGACGCGCGCCGCTCCGACGACCCGGGCCGCGCCTCCTCGACCGCAGGAGGCGCGGTTCGGTGTTTCCGGGCCACCCACGCCGCCGGAACGCGAACGTCGCTTGACATCGGGACGCGGGGTGTAACAAGATCGACCCCATGACTAACAGTGTGCTCGCCCCGACCTCTCGTGAGGCCCTCGGGAGCACCGGCATGATGATGCCGATGCACGCTGTCATGTGTCGAATGTGTGCCTGATCCGGTCACACACCTCGCCGAGTCGAAGCTGCTGACACCGCCAGCTGAGCTCGTGGCCCCACCCGGTCACTGAGCCACCGACTCCAGGATGCTCCGCGTCGCCACCCTCGACGCGCATCCCGAACGGTGCATCGCACCGACTGCTCGTGACGTACGGCACCATCGCCGGCGGGATCGAGCACCGACACACATCGAGCAGTCCCTCCGTCTCCCGGCGACCCGTCGGCCGAGGGACCGCCGCCGTCACGCAAGGACCCCGCCTGTCATGTCCCTCATCCTCGACCGCCCCGTCACCGCCACCCGCACCGTCTCGCCCGCCCGTTCCGCCGCCCCCACGTCCCTCCGCGAGATCGCGCCCTCCCGCTCGGCCGCCCCGACCGCCGCGCCCGTCGCCACGGCTCCCGCGGCCCCCCGGCCCCGCGCCGTACCCGAAGGCACCGAGGCCCGCGGCTTCGTCCTCTACGTCGGACTCGACGAACTGAAGGCCGCCGCCGACGGCACCTCGCTCGGCGACGTCGTCTCTCAGATCAAAGAACTCGTCGGTCGGATCGCCCCGTCGGCCGAGACGCACGCCGCCGTGGCGCTGGCTCCCGAGGGCGCCGGCGGCCGCGACGTCGACGTGGTCCGTCTGGCCCTGCAGGACCCGGCCGCCCTGGCGAAGCGCCGGCAGGTCGCCGAGGACGACGAGCCCGGCGCCCGTGGTGGCGTCGTCGTCGACATCTCGCGCAAGCGCCTGCTGCTGGACGGCGACGTGGCCCCGCTGACGTACAAGGAGTTCGAGCTGCTGCAGTACCTCGTCCTGCGCGAGGGCCGCACCATCGAACGAACCGAGCTGATCTCGAGCCTGTGGGCCGACGGCGACGACGAGGTGCCGAACGAACGCACCATCGACGTGCACGTCCGTCGGCTGCGGTCGAAGCTCGGCGCCTTCGAGGACATCGTCCGCACCGTCCGCGGTGTCGGCTACCGCTTCGACCGCCACGCGGACGTCTCGATCCGCCACGCGTCGACGCCGTCGCCCGACGTGTTCTGAGCCCGGCTCGCATCACACGACGGCTGCGGTGCCGGCTCGGTCCGAGTTCCCAGGAACTGCTCGGGTTCACCCCTGGACCACCGTTACCGATCCGTTATAGATTGTGTCTCGCCGACGTCGTTTGCTGTGGCGACCGAGGCGGAATGTGATTGCAGGACACTCCTGGTGCAAGGGAAGAGGGCCGGTCGCCATCGGGCGACCGGCCCTCTGTCGTGTGCCCCGACCACCTGTCGTGAGCCCCGATCCTGTGGTGCGCGCGTCTCGCCCCCACCCGTGTCGGCCCGAGGACGGTGGCCTTTCGTAGACTCGTCCTCGACGAACGTGAGGTACGACATGAGCGAGACATCGATGGCCGTGGGGGCCTGGGAAGCCCTGTTCCGGGCCCAGGTCAGCGTCATGCGTGAACTGACCGAGTGCTTTCCGACCAGCGAGATCTCGTTCAACGAGTACGACGTGCTGTTCAACCTGTCGAACCAGCCCGATCGTCGGGCTCGCATCCGCGACCTGACCCGCCACCTGTTGCTCACGCAGCCGAGCATCAGCCGCCTCGTCGACCGACTCGCCTCGAAGGGCATCGTCGAGAAGACCTCCGACCCCGGCGACGGACGAGGCATCATCGTGACCATGACGGACGAGGGCTACGACCTGTACCGGCGCACGGCGATCAGCCACGCCGAGGCGATCCGCCGGCGGGTGGGCGGGGCGCTCGACGACGACGAACTGGCCTCCCTGGCCGAGCTCTGCACCAAGCTGCGCCTCGGCTCGCCGGTCGGGGCCGACGCATGACGTCGCCCTCGATCGTCTGGCTGCGCGACGACCTGCGCCTCGCCGACAACCCGGCCCTCGTGGCCGCCGTCGAGAAGGGCGAACCGGTCGTCGTCCTCTTCCTGCTCGACGACGAGACCGACGGCATCCGCCCCCTCGGCGGCGCCTCGCGTTGGTGGCTGCACCACAGCCTCGCCGCCCTCGCCGAGTCGCTCCGGGCCATCGGCGGCCGACTGACCCTGCGCCGGGGCCCCCAGGCGCGCGAACTGCCCCGCCTCGTCGACGAGACGGGCGCCGGTGCCGTCTTCTGGAACCGCCGGTACGGCCTCGCCGCCCGCGACGCGGACGCCGACCTCAAGTCGTCCCTTCGCGAGCGCGGGCTCGACGTGCGCAGCTTCCAGGCGAACCTCCTGTTCGAACCGTGGACGATCCAGACCGGGCAGGGCCAACCGTTCAAGGTCTTCACGCCGTTCTGGCGCGCATGCCTCGACCGGCCCGAGCCGCGCCACCCCGAGGCGGCCCCCGACGAACTGCACGGGCCCCGCACGGCGCCCGACAGCGACGACCTCGACTCGTGGTCCCTCCTGCCCACGGCACCCGACTGGGCCGAGGGACTCCGCGACTCGTGGACCCCGGGCGAAGCCTCCGCCCTCGACACGCTCGAACGCTTCGCCACGGGACACCTGGCCGACTACGGCCTCCGTGACGAACCTGCTCAAGAGGCGACGAGTCACCTCTCGCCCCACCTCCGGTTCGGCGAGGTCAGCCCGTTCCAGGTCTGGCACCGCATGCGGGGCGACCTCACGCCCGACGCCCGCGAGCAGGCCTCGGGCTTCCTGCGCGAACTCGTCTGGCGCGAGTTCAACCACACGGTCCTCTTCGCGAACCCGCACCTGGCCACGAAGAACTACCGGCCCGAGTTCGACGAGTTCCCGTGGCACGAACTCGAGCCGGGCGAACTCGAGGCGTGGCAGCAGGGCACGACCGGCATCCCGCTGGTCGACGCCGGCATGCGCGAACTGTGGACCACCGGCTACATGCACAACCGGGTGCGCATGGTCACGGCGAGCTTCCTCGTCAAGAACCTGCTGGCCGACTGGCGAGTCGGCGAGCAGTGGTTCTGGGACACCCTGGTCGACGCGGACGAGGCGAACAACCCCGCCAACTGGCAGTGGACGGCCGGCTCGGGCGCCGACGCGGCCCCCTACTTCCGGGTGTTCAACCCCGTGCTGCAGGCCGACAAGTTCGACAAGCACCGCGACTACGTGCGCCGCTGGGTTCCCGAGGTCGACGACGACTCGTACCCCGAGCCCATGGTCGACCTCAAGGCCTCGCGCCGGGCCGCGCTCGACGCCTACGAGGCGATGCGCCGCACGACCCGCACCGAATGACCCCGCCCCTCGAGAGGACCACCTCCGTGACGACGTCATCACACCCCGCCCGCACCGGCCCACTAACGGGAATCGACGCCGTGTTCGCCGCGCGTGCTCCCGAGCGTCGCGGGCCCAGCGCCGTCTGGGCGACCTTCGACCGCTCGGGCGTCACGCACGACGGCTCGTACGGCGAGATCGCCCCCGGCACCGCACCCGGCGTCGACACGGCGTACCGCATCGCCTCGTGCACGAAGAGCTTCACCGCGACGGCCCTGCTCGCCCAGCGCGACGCCGGGCTCGTGTCGCTCGACGCACCGATCACCGACGTCGTGCCGGCGTTCGGCGAGGTGGCCCTCCCGACGGCCGACTCCCCCGTGCCGACCTTGCGCATGCTCCTGACCATGTCGGCCGGCTTCCCCACCGACGATCCGTGGGGTGATCGACAGGAGTCCCTCACGGACGACGAACTCGACGCCCTGCTGCGGGCCGGGCTGAGCTTCGACAGCGTGCCGGGCACGACCTTCGCCTACTCCAACCTCGGCTTCGCCCTCGTGGGCCGGGCGATCGCGGCCGTCGCCGGGAGGCCCTACCGCGAGGTCGTCGAGTCGACCGTCCTCGAGCCGCTCGGTCTGACGAGCACCGGGTTCGAGGCGACCGTCCCGGCCACCGGCGGAGTCGCGATCGGCCACCGCCGCGCCTCCGACGGGGGCGATGCCCTGCCGTTCTCGGGCCCGGGTGCGTTCTCGCCGATCGGCGGGTTGTTCAGCACCGTGACCGACCTCACGCGCTGGGCGCGCTGGCTCGGCTCGGCGTTCGACCCCGAGGGTCAGGGCGACCTCGACGGCATCCTCTCGCGCGCCTCCCGGCGCGAGATGCAGCAGGTGCAACGGTTCGTCCCCGCTCGGGCCGGGCACCCCGGCGGCTACGGGTTCGGACTGTTCGTCGAGCATTATCCCGACCACGGCCCCGTCGTGTCGCACAGCGGGGGCTACCCCGGGTTCTCGGCCCACATGCGCTGGCAGACCGCGACCGGCCTCGGCGCCGTCGGGTTCGAGAACGCGACCTACTCGAAGGTCTCCGAACCGATCGGGCTCGCACTCGACGGCATGATGGCCGACCGCGCCGATGCCCGTGTCGTCGTCCGCCCGTGGTCCGAGACGTCGACGGCCCGGGACGCAGTCGAGGCCGTGGTCCGCGGCGGTGCCGTCCCCGACGGGTTGTTCAGCGAGAACGTCGAACTGGACCTCCCGTTCGACCGGCGCCGCGCCTCCTGGGCCGCTCTCGTCGAGTCGGTGGGCGGCTGGGACGACTCCGGCGACGGTGACCTGCTCGCGGCCGACGAGTCGTCGGCACCGTCGCACCTGGTCTGGCGTCGGCGCGGTGCCCGCGGCGTCGTCCGATTCGAGATCCGGCTGACCCCCGAGCGCCCGCCCCGGGTCCAGACGCTGCTGGTGAGCGCCGAGAGTCCGCGCTGACCCAGGGGCCGTCGGGCGCTCGTCGGGCCCGACGTCGTCAGGCGGGCGGCCGCCCTCCGGCCACCCCGGCGGCCCGGGCGGCGGCGCGGGCACCGCTACGTCCTGCGACCCCCAGGCTGCGCGAGGTCGCCCACGTGGCGATGAACCCGGCCGAGAACGCGTCGACGAGACCCACCGAGTCGACCCAGCGCGAGACGACCCCGTCGACCACGACCGGTGGCTGCCCCCGCGAGACCACGACGGCTCCCCCGTCGTCGGCGACGAGGGCCACCACGCCGACGTGTTCGGCCAGGGCCGTCGCCGAGGCGATCGGCTCGTCCAGCCCGGTCAGCTCGCGAGCCGTCTCGTCCGACGGGAAGAAGAGGTCGGCCCCGTGGACGGCCGCGAGGAACGCCGACACCCCGAACCGGCGGACGATCGAGGCGCTGCCCGGGGCGACCGAGACGAGCGCCCCGGCCTGCCGAGCCCGGCCCACCAGGCGTCGGAGGGCGACGGGGCTGCGGGACTGGGTGACCGTGTAGCCCGTGAAGTGCACGAGACCGGCCTCGGCGACGAGGTCGTCCGGCACGTCGTCGGGGCCCAGCGAGGCGCCCGCCCCCCGATCGGTGAACATGGTGCGGGACGAGCCGTCGACGGTGATGACGACCGTGCCCGTCGGATCGTGCGCGTCGTAGGCCAGACGGGTCACGACCCCCGCGTTGGCGAGCAGTTGCGAGTGGCGTTGCAGGTCGGCCGTGCCCACCCGACCGACGAACGAGACGTCGACCCCCAAGGACCCCAGCCATGCCGCCGTGTTCGCCGCCGATCCGCCGGCCCGGTGCCTGATGGTGGCCACCGTCTCCGTTCCGGGGGCGCCGCCCGTCCGGGGGCTGACGATGATGTCGTCGAGGACGTCCCCGAAGACGAGGACGGGCGACCCGGTCCGGGGTCGGGCGCCCGGGGGGCGGGAGCGGTCGGCGGAGACGGTCATCGACGTCCACCCGACCACGGATCGAGGGCCGGAACGGGACGAGGAGGCGCAAATCACCCTCGAGAGCACGTCACGTTCACCCGTCCCGGCCTCGCCGACGGGCCGGGTCCGGGTCGTCGGTCAGGCGGCGGCGGGCTGTGCGACCGGGACCTCGCGACGGGCACGCCGGCCGCGGACGACCAGGGCGTCGAGAGCGAAGCGGCCCGGCCCGGTGAGCACGATCGCGATCGAGGCGACCGCGAGGACGAGGACGTACTCGACGCCGCCGGTCGTCGAGTAGAAGCCGTTCGGCAGGTGGACGGCGACCAGGGCGACGACCGCCGTGACCGCCAGGAGGGCGGCGGCGACCCGCGTGGCGAAGCCGACGACCAGCGCGACACCGGCCGCGAGCTCGGTGACGGCCGCGACCGGGGCCGCGACCTCGGCGAGCGGGATGCCCATGCCGCCGAAGGCCCCCTGCGTCGCGGCGAGGCCGTCGACGGCGAGCTTCTGCCACCCGTGGGCGACGAAGACGACCCCGAGGACGACGCGGACCAGGAGGAGTCCGAAGGACGAGAGAGCTGACGACATGGAGGTGCCTTTCGGTCGGGGACGGGATCGAGGCACGTCGTCGGGCCCTTCGTCACGGTACGAGGTGACGCGTCACCGACCGCGGCCGTGGAGCGCCCTGCCAGGCCTTCGTCAGAGCCCTGTCAGGCTCGGGTGGGGCATCCGGAGGACGCGGGGACGCCTCGCGCGGGCCGTTCGGCGGACGTCGGACGTGCCCCGGGGGACGGTGTCGGTGGTCCCGGGCAGGATCGAGGCGGACGACGAGACGGGTCGAAGGGCCCACGACGAGAGGCGGCACACATGGCGACCATCGCGATCACGGGGGGCTCGGGGCGCATCGCGACCTGGGTCCGCCCCCTGCTGCTCGAGGCCGGCCACGACCTGCGGCTGCTCGACGTGGTCACGCCGCCCGACGACCTCCGAGCGCACGAGACGTTCGAACACGTCGGCGTGACCGACCTCGAGTCCCTCACGGTGGCGCTCGGCGGGGCCGACCTGGTCGTCCACCTCGCGTCCCACGCCAGCGAGCGCACGTGGCACGAGATCCG
>Ga0265798_10001492_pt1 | contig 36379 bp, 32 predicted proteins | sample P3T30metagenome_FD_192430 | JGI IMG/M metagenome (GOLD analysis project Ga0265798, IMG submission 192430) | Plant litter microbial communities from East Loma Ridge, Irvine, California - P3 T30 | ecosystem: Environmental > Terrestrial > Plant litter > Unclassified | place: USA: California...
GCCATGCCAGGTCGGTGATGTGCAGCAGGCCGTCGATGCCGCCCAGGTCAACGAACGCACCGTAGTCGGTGATGTTCTTGACGACGCCGGTAACCACGGTGCCTTCTTTCAGGGTTTCCATCAGCTTGGCGCGCTCTTCGCCCATCGATGCTTCGATGACGGCACGGCGCGACAGCACGACGTTGTTACGCTTGCGGTCCAGCTTGATGACCTTGAATTCCAGGGTCTTGCCTTCGAACGGGGTGGTGTCCTTGACCGGACGGGTGTCGACCAGCGAACCCGGCAGGAATGCGCGGATGCCGTTGGTCAGGACGGTCAGGCCGCCTTTGACTTTACCGTTGACGGTACCGGTGACGATCTCGCCCGATTCCATTGCTTTTTCCAGAGCCAGCCACGATGCCAGGCGCTTGGCCTTGTCGCGCGACAGGATGGTGTCGCCGAAGCCGTTTTCCAGCGACTCGATAGCCACGGAAACGAAATCGCCGATTTGAACTTCCAGTTCGCCCTGGTCGTTCTTGAATTCTTCGACCGGAATGAAGGCTTCCGACTTCAGGCCGGCGTTGACGATCACGAAGTTGTGATCCAGACGCACGACTTCAGCCGAGATGACTTCGCCCGAACGCATGTCTTGGCGTTGCAGCGATTCCTCGAAGAGGGCTGCGAAGCTTTCCATACCGGTATCTTGGGTAGTTGCAGTAGACATAAAAGAGAGGATATTTCACGTTAGCCAGCAGCCCGGCGCAATTGCGGACTGAACTGGGTCAGGTTGATACACACCTGCGCTGGCGAAATTGCCGGTGCAGGCACCAAAGGATGACGGTTCGGGATCAGGCCCATCGTGAAACGGAGCCACTATCCGTAAAACCGCCATCCCCGCGAAGGCGGGGATCCAGGTTTGCCAGCGCACCATGGCGATGACTCGAGCACGACAGTGCGCATCGAACCTGGATTCCCGCCTGCGCGGGAACGACGTGCATCTGCTAACGATCTTCATCGAAGGCAGACGTCACGCCGTTCAAAGTCTTAAAAACTTGTAGAAACATTACTTGTGCGCGTACCAGGCCAGCACTTGCTCGACCGCCTGATCCACGCCCATTTCGGACGTATCCAGCAGATATGCATCCGCCGCCGGCGCCAGCGGTGCGACCGCGCGATTGGTGTCGCGCTCGTCACGGGCCTGCAAATCAGCCAGCAGACCTTCCATATTAGCAGAAAAGCCTTTGTCAATCAATTGCTTATATCGGCGTTGCGCCCGCGCCTCGACACTGGCCGTCAGGAACACCTTGAGCTTCGCGGTCGGGAAGATCACCGTACCCATGTCGCGCCCGTCGGCCACCAGTCCCGGCGCCTGGCGGAAGTTCAGCTGCAGCCCGAACAGCGCCTGGCGCACCGCCGGCAACGCGGCGATCTTCGACGCCATATTGCCCACCTGTTCAGCGCGGATCGCATCGGCCACGTCCTCGCCCGCCAGCAGGATGTCGCCGCCGAAGAAGCGCACCGGCAGCTGCGCACCGACGGTGGCGACGGCGTGCTCGTCGCTCATTTCGATTCCGTCGCGCAGCGCCTGCAGCGCCGTCAGGCGGTACAGCGCGCCCGAGTCGAGCAGATGAAAGCCGAGCCGCTCGGCCACGCGCGTGGCAACGGTGCCCTTGCCGGATGCGGTCGGGCCGTCGATGGTGATGACTGGTACGTTCGAATTGGGCATAGGCTCGCTTCTGGATGAAAACAATGAAAACGATTAAAACAGTTCGTTGCGCGCCACGCTGGCGAACGCTTCGAAATAATCGGGGAAGGTCTTGGCCACGCACTTCGGATCGTTGATGCGCATGGCGTTGCCGCGGCGCGCCTTGCCGTCCAGCGAAGCGAGCGAGAAGCACATCGCCATGCGGTGGTCGTCGTAGGTGTCGATGGTGGCGGGTTTCAGCTGCTCGGGCGGGGTGATGCGGATGTAGTCCGGCCCCTCCTCCACCTCGGCGCCGACCTTGCGCAGCTCGGCCGCCATCGCCGCCAGGCGGTCGGTTTCCTTCACGCGCCAGCTGGCGATGTTGCGCAGCGTGCTCGGGCCGTCGGCGTACAGCGCCGCCACCGCGATCGTCATCGCCGCATCCGGGATGTGGTTGAAGTCGGCGTCGATGGCTTTGAGCTCTCCATTTGATCTCGCCTCGATCCAGTTGTCGCCGCGGGTGACGATGGCGCCCATGCGCTCGAGCGCTTCGGCGAAGCGTACGTCGCCCTGGATGCTGTGCTCGCCCACGCCCTCCACGCGCACGGGGCCGCCGGCGATGGCGCCGGCCGCCAGGAAGTACGAGGCCGACGAAGCGTCGCCTTCGACGTGAATCGTGCCCGGGCTCTTGTAGCGCTGGCCCGGTTCGACGGTGAACGAGGACCAGCCGCTTTGCAGCACCTCGACGCCGAAGCGGCGCATCAGGTTCAGCGTGATCTCGATGTAGGGTTTCGAGATCAGCTCACCGACCACGTCGATCGACACCGGATGGGTCTTGGCCATCAGCGGCGCCGCCATCAGCAGCGCTGTCAGGAACTGGCTCGACACGTTGCCGCGCACGGCGATGCGCTGGGCGGTGATGTGGCCACGGCGGATGCGCAGCGGCGGGTAGCCGGCTTCGCCCGTGTATTCGATCTGGGCGCCGACCTCGTTCAGGGCGTCGACCAGGTCGCCGATCGGCCGCTCGTGCATGCGCGAGACGCCGTGCAAGGTGTAGTCGCCGCCGATCACGGCCAGCGCGGCGGTCAGCGGGCGGATCGCGGTGCCGGCATTGCCCATGAACAGATCGGCTTCATGATTAAGCAGCACGCCGCCGTTGCCGTGCACGATCACGGTGCGTTCGTCGACCTGGTCCCATTGAATGCCGAGCGAGCGCAGTGCGCCCAGCATTACCATGGTGTCGTCCGAGGCCAGCAGGTCGTGGATGGTGGTCGCGCCCTCGGCCAGCGCCGCCAGCAGCAGCGTGCGGTTCGAGATGCTCTTAGAACCCGGCAGGCGCACCGACCCTTCCGCGTGCAGGACGGGCTCGAGGTCGATATGTTCGGGGTAGTGTTTTTGCTGCGTCATGTGTTGTCCTGGGGTTGCGGGCGCGCGGATCCGGCTTCAATCGCTTCGATCCACGCGCGCCGGGCGCGCTGGGCGTTGGTGTAGACGGCTTCCAGCGCGGAGCCGTCGGCGGCGGCCAGCATGGCGCGCATCGACGTCAATTGTGCCAGATATGCATCCAGCTCGGCCAGCAGCGCGGCGCGGTTGGCCAGGCTGATGTCGCGCCACATTTCGGGCGACGAACCGGCGATGCGGGTGAAGTCGCGAAAGCCGCTGGCGGCGTACTGGAACAGCAAATCGGCGTGCGGCTTGGCGGCGACGTCGTCCACCAGCGCATAGGCCAGCAGGTGCGGCAGGTGGCTGACGGCGGCGAACACGCGGTCATGGTCTTCCGGCGACAGGGTATGGATGATGGCGCCGCAGGCGCGCCAGGCGGCGGCGACGCGCTCGACGTCCTGCTGCGAGTTCTCGTGCAGCGCGGTCAGCACGACCTTTTTGCCTTCATACAGGCCGGCCAGGGCGGCATCCGGACCGTTCGATTCGCTGCCGGCAATCGGATGGCCGGGCACGAACTGGTGCACGCGGTCCTTGAGCGCGTCGCGCGCCGCAGACACCACGTCGCACTTGGTGCTGCCGGCGTCGGTGACGATCGTGCCCTCTTCCAGATGCGGCAGCAAGGCTGCGAGGATCGGACCGGTCTGCGCCACCGGCGCCGCCAGCAGCACCAGGTCGGCGCCGCGCAGCGCATCTTCATACGCCGTGCTGACGCTGTCGACGATGCCCAGTTCCAGCGCCCGCGCGGTGGCTTCCGGATGGCGGCCGATGCCGACCACCTCGCGCACCATGCCGGCACGCTTCAAGCCCAGCGCAAACGATCCGCCGATCAGGCCAACGCCGACGATGACGACTTTATCGAGCATTCAACCTCCCGCGTTCGCGAGCGCCTTCTTCAGTGCTGCGATGAATGCCGCGTTTTCTTGCGGCAGGCCGATCGAAATGCGCAGCCACTGCGGCAGCCCATACGCGCCGACCGGACGCACGATCACGCCCTGCTTGAGCAGCGCCGTGTTCACGCGCGCGCCGGCTTGATCGTCGTCGCCGACGCGCACCAGCACGAAGTTGCCGAACGACGGCACGTATTCGAGCTTCAGTTCTTCGAACGCGGCGACCATCTGCTGGTAGCCTTCGGCGTTGTTCTGCGCGCCCTTTTCCAGGAACGCCTTGTCGTTCAGCGCCGCGATCGCCGCCGCCTGCGCCAGCGAATTGACGTTGAACGGCTGGCGGATGCGGTTCATCAGGTCGGTCACGTCAAGCTGGGCGATGGCGAAGCCCACGCGCAGGCCGGCCAGGCCGTAGGCCTTGGAGAAGGTGCGCGAGACGATCAGGTTCGGGTATTTGCGCACCCAGGCGCTCGACTCGAACTGGTGCTCCGGCGCCAGGTATTCGTTATAGGCTTCGTCCAGCACCACGATCACGTTCGACGGCACCTTCTGCAGGAAGGCTTCGATCTTGTCGGCCGGGATGAAGGTGCCGGTCGGGTTGTTCGGATTGGCGACGTAGACCAGGCGCGTGTCGATGTCGATCGCTTCCGCCATCGCGTCCAGGTCGTGGCCGTAGTCGACTGCCGGGACCACGATCGCGCGGCCGCCCACACCTTGCGTGGCCAGCGCGTACACCGCGAACGAATACTGCGAGTACACCACCGACTCGCCCTTTTGCACGAAGGCGTGCGCCGCGATTTCCAGGATGTCGTTGCTGCCGTTGCCGAGCGTGATCCATTCCATCGGCACGTCGTAGCGCTTCGACAGTGCGGTCTTCAGCTCGAAGCCGTTGGCGTCCGGATAGCGCCCGAGGTCGGCGGCCGCTTCCAGCATCGCCTGGCGGCTCGATTCCGGCACGCCGAACGGGTTTTCGTTGGAGGCCAGCTTGACGATGGCGGCTTCATCGAGCCCGAACTCGCGGGCGACTTCGGCGATGGGCTTGCCGGCCTGGTAAGGGGCGATGGCGCGGACGTATTCAGGACCGAATTGCGGCATGTGTGTCTCTCTTTGAATTGGATTTACAGGCTTTGCGGGTAGGAACCCAGCACCTTGAAGAAGGCGGCGTTGTCTTTCAGCTCGTCGAGCGCGCGCGCCACCGCCGCATCGTGCACGTGGCCTTCGATGTCGACGTAGAAGTAGTATTCCCAGGTGCCGATGCGCGCCGGGCGCGACTCGAAGCGGGTCATCGACACGCCGTGCCTGGCCAGTGGCGCCAGCAGGTTGTAGACCGCGCCGGCCTTGTTCGGCACCGCCAGCACGATGCCGGTGCGGTCCTTGCCCGAGGGGCCGGTCTGCAGCTGGCCGATGATCACGAAGCGCGTGCGGTTGTGCGGGTCGTCCTGGATGTGGGCCTGCACCACGCCAAGCTGGTACTGCTCGCCGGCCATCTCGCTGGCGATCGCCGCCACGGAAGGATCCGAGCTCGCCAGCACCGCCGCTTCGGCATTCGAGGCCACGGCGCGCCGTTCCAGCTGCGGATAGTGCTGGTTGAGCCACACCTGGCACTGGGCCAGCGCCTGCGAATGGGCGCACACCACGGTGACGCCATCCATCGAACCGGTCTTGCTCATCAGGCTGTGGTGCACGGGAATCGAGACTTCGCCGCTGATGATGGTGGTGGTCGCGAGCAGCAGGTCGAGGGTGCGATTGATCGCGCCCTCGGACGAGTTCTCGACCGGGACCACGCCGAAGTCGGCGGTGCCGGCCTCGGTGGCGCGGAACACTTCGTCGATCGACACGCATGGCAGCGCCTCGATGGCACTGCCGAACTGCTGGAACACGGCCTGCTCGCTGAACGTGCCGGACGGCCCGAGATAGGCCACCGTCACACGCTTTTCCAGCGCGCGGCACGAGGACATGATCTCGCGGAAGATGGTCTGGACGTCGCGGTCCATCAGCGGGCCTGGATTACGCTCGGCGACGCCGCGCAGCACCTGCGCTTCGCGTTCGGGACGGAATACCGGGGCGTTGGTTTCGGCCTTCACATGGCCGACGTCTTGTGCGACCTTGCCGCGCTCACTGAGAAGCTGGAGGATTTGCGCGTCGATCGCATCGATGCGTTCGCGCAGGGGTTTGAGTTTGTCTGTCATCGTTATGCTGTGTGGTCGATTCGTTCGACGCAGTGGCATCATCCGTGCGTTGAACGCGTGGACGGGGAACCCGTCCACCCTACGGTCAAACAGGCAGGGTGGACGGCTCTGCCGTCCACGCGTCCAACCGGCCGATGCGTCATCGCGCATCACGCCGGCACACGTTTCACCGCCCCGCGAACTCGTTCAAATAATCGACGAGGGCGCGCACGCCCTCGATCGGCATCGCGTTATAAATGGATGCCCGCATGCCGCCGACGGACTTGTGGCCCTTCAGTTGCAGCAGCCCGCGCGTCTTCGCGCCGGCCAGGAATAATCCGTTCAGGGATTCGTCGCGCAGGTAGAACGGCACGTTCATGCGCGAACGGTATTCGGGCGCCACGCGATTGACGTAGAAGTCGTCGCGATCCAGCGCCTCGTACAGCAGGCGCGCCTTTTCGATATTGCGCGCCTCCATCGCCGCCACTCCGCCCTGCTTCTTGAGCCAGGCGAACACCAGCCCGGCGATATAGATCGCGTAGGTCGGCGGCGTGTTGTACAGCGAGTCGTGCTCGGCGCAGGTCTTCCAGTTGAAGGCCGACGGGCACTGCGGCGATGCGTACTCGAGCAGGTCTTCGCGCACGATCACCAGCGTCAAGCCAGCCGGCCCGATGTTCTTCTGGGCGCCGGCGAAGATCACGCCATATTTGGAGACGTCGATCTTGCGCGACAGGATGTGCGACGACATGTCGGCAACCAGCGGCACATCGGGATCGATCTCGGGCGCGTCGGGGTACTCGACGCCGTCGATGGTCTCGTTGGTGCAGATGTGCAGATAGGAAGCGCCGGGAGTCGGCTTCCACGTGTCGCGTGCAGGCACGCGCGAAAACTTGTCCGCCTCGCTCGACGCGGCCACGTTGACGCGCGCATAGCGCGCTGCTTCCTTGACCGACTTGCCCGACCACGAACCGGTGTGCACGAAGTCGATCACCGGATCATTGCGTCGTCCCGCCAGGTTGAGCGGGACGATGGCGTTCTGCCCCAGCCCACCGCCCTGCTGGAACAGGATTTTATAGTTGGCTGGTACGTCCAGCAGCTCGCGCAGGTCGTCCAGCGCCTGGCGGTGGATGCTGGAAAACTCGGGACCGCGATGGCTCATCTCCATCACCGACATGCCGCTGCCGTGCCAGTCGAGCATCTCGCTCGCCGCCTGCTGCAGCACTTCCGTTGGCAACACGGCCGGGCCGGCCGAGAAGTTGAATATCCGGGTCATGCGGTCCTTTCTACGATATTTATTTTGCCTGCGCGGCGGCCTGCATGATGTCCTGCATCAGGTTGTTCAGGCGTGGAGTGACGATGCGCTGGCCGATGGCCATGCTCTCGGCCGACAGGCGCGGCGTCAGCGCCAGCATCTTGCGCCCCAGCGGGGTGGCGTAGAACCTGGTCAGTTCCTTGATCTCGGCGGTGCTGTAGTTGTTGGCGTACAGCGGCACCATCTCGGCCATCATCTCGTCGATCAGGGCCGGATCGCGGAACACCTTGGCCACGGCTTCCACCGCGCCCGGCAGGATCTGCTCGACCTTGGCCAACGCTTCCTGCTTCTTGGCCGCGTCCAGCGAGGTGTCGGCGTTGATCACGGCGCCCACCTGCGCGCGCATCATCTGCGGCAGTGCTTTCTGCATCTCGGCGAACGAGGCAACCATCATCTTGCGCACTTCCATCGCGTCGAGCATCTGCTTGACGGCGGCGGTGGTTTGCGGATCGACGGTTGCCGACGCGGCGGCCGGCGCCGTGGCCTGGGCCATGGCGAACGAAGGGATGCCGGCGAATGCAGTACTGATGGCGACTGCTGCGAGGAGTTTTTTCATTATCGTTATTCCAGTGCGGGCGCTGCGGCCCATCAACTTGCGATCACGGCCGGCCCGTCTCCGGGGCCGGCCACCGGCAGGGCGGCAAGCGCCCCGCCCCCTTGCGCGCCGGATTACTCCGGCGGTTGCTCGAACTCGACCTCTTCCAGGTCGGTCTCGACGATGCGCTGCAGGCCCGACAGCTTGGTGCCGTCTTCGACCGCGATCAGGGTCACGCCTTGCGTTGCACGGCCCATCTCGCGGATCTCGGCCACGCGGGTGCGAATCAAGACGCCGCCGGTCGTGATCAGCATGATCTCGTCGCTCGGCTCGACCAGCGTCGCAGCAACGACCTTGCCGTTACGCTCGCTGGTCTGGATCGCGATCATGCCCTTGGTGCCGCGGCCGTGGCGGGTGTACTCGACGATCGGAGTCCGCTTGCCGAAGCCGTTCTCGGTCGCGGTCAGCACCGACTGCTGTTCGCTCTCGGCCACCAGCAGCGCGATCACGCCTTGTCCCTCTTCCAGGTTCATGCCGCGCACGCCGCGCGCGGTGCGGCCCATCGGACGCACGTCGTTCTCGTCGAAGCGCACCGCCTTGCCGCCGTCCGAGAACAGCATCACATCGTGCTTGCCGTCGGTGAGCGCGGCGCCGACCAGCACGTCGCCTTCATCCAGGTCGACCGCGATGATGCCGGCCTTGCGCGGGTTGCTGAAGTCCTTCAGCGGCGTCTTCTTGACGGTGCCGAGCGAGGTCGCCATGAACACGTAGTGGTCTTCCGGGAAGGTGCGGTTTTCGCCCTGCAGCGGCAGGATGACCGTGATCTTCTCGTTGTCCTGCAGCGGGAACATGTTGACGATCGGTTTGCCGCGCGAGTTGCGCGAACCCTGCGGCACTTCCCACACCTTGAGCCAGTACATGCGGCCGCGGTTCGAGAAGCACAGCATGTAGTCGTGGGTGTTGGCGATGAACAGCTGGTCGATCCAGTCGTCGTCCTTGGTTGCCATCGCCTGCTTGCCGCGGCCACCACGCTTCTGGGCGCGGTATTCAGCGATCGGCTGCGACTTCATGTAGCCCGAGTGCGACAACGTGACCACCATGTCTTGCGGGGTAATCAGGTCTTCGGTTTCCAGGTCGCTGGCGTTGTGCTCGATGGCCGAACGGCGGGTATCCTTGCCGTTGTCGGCGTAGTTGGCCTTGATCTCGCCCATCTCGTCGACGATGATGGTCGTGACGCGTTCCGGCTTGGCCAGGATGTCGAGCAGGTCGGCGATGTGGGCCATCACTTCCTTGTACTCGTTGACGATCTTGTCCTGCTCCAGACCGGTCAGGCGTTGCAGACGCATCTGCAGGATCTCTTGCGCCTGCTCGTCCGACAGTTTATACAGGCCATCCTGCTGCATGCCGTAATGCTTCGGCAGGTGCTCCGGACGGAACGCCTCGATGCCGCCGGCGGCGCCGGTTTCGGTGCGGTTCAGCATTTCGCGCACCAGGGACGAATCCCAGGCCTTCTGCATCAGCTCGACCTTGGCGACCGGCGGGGTCGGTGCGGCCTTGATGATGGCGATGAAGTCGTCGATGTTGGCCAGTGCCACGGCCAGGCCTTCCAGCATGTGGCCGCGGTCGCGCGCCTTGCGCAGCTCGAACACGGTGCGGCGGGTGACCACTTCGCGGCGGTGCGACAGGAAGCATTCCAGCATCTGCTTCAGGTTCAGCAGCTTCGGCTGGCCATTGACCAGCGCCACCATGTTCATGCCGAAGGTGTCTTGCAGCTGGGTCTGTTTGTACAGATTGTTCAGCACCACTTCAGGCACTTCGCCGCGTTTCAGTTCGATCACCACGCGCATGCCCGACTTGTCGGACTCGTCGCGGATGTCGCTGATGCCTTCCAGCTTCTTGTCGCGCACGTTCTCGGCGATGCGCTCGAGCAGCGACTTCTTGTTGACCTGGTACGGCAGCTCGTCGACGATGATCGCGGTGCGCCCGCCGTCCTTGCCATACTCCTCGAAGTGGGTCTTGGCGCGCATCACCACGCGGCCACGGCCGGTGCGGTAACCGTCGCGCACGCCCGAGACGCCATAGATGATGCCGGCGGTCGGGAAGTCCGGCGCCGGGATCAGCTCGATCAGCTCGTCGATCGTGCATTCCGGGTTGTGCAGTACGTGCAGCGCGCCTGCGATGATCTCCGACAGGTTGTGCGGCGGGATATTGGTCGCCATGCCGACCGCGATGCCGGACGAACCATTGATCAGCAGGTTCGGGATGCGGGTCGGCAAGACAGTCGGTTCTTTTTCCTTGCCGTCATAGTTTGGCTGGAAGTCGACCGTGTCCTTGTCGATGTCGGCCAGGATTTCGCCGGCAATCTTGTCCAGGCGGCACTCGGTGTAACGCATCGCCGCGGCGCCGTCGCCGTCGATCGAGCCGAAGTTGCCCTGGCCATCGACCAGCGTGTAGCGCAGCGAAAAGTCTTGCGCCATCCGCACCAGCGTGTCGTAGATCGAGGCGTCGCCGTGCGGGTGGTACTTGCCCATGGTCTCGCCGACCACGCGCGCGCACTTCACGTAGGGACGGTTATAGACGTTGTTCATCTCGTGCATGGCGAACAGAACCCGGCGGTGCACCGGCTTCAAGCCGTCGCGCACGTCGGGCAGCGCACGGCCCACGATCACGCTCATCGCGTAATCGAGATAGCTCTTGCGCATTTCTTCTTCGAGGGAAATCGGGACTGTTTCTTTTGCGAATTGATCCATGGGGCGGGTCGACTACTTCCAGGCGAAGGTGATTAGTTATAACGGTCGATTCTACCACGCGTGTCATAGCATCTGCGCAATTGAAGATGCCAGTTCTCATGCCCTAAAATGTGTTATCGGAAACACAAAACTTCCAGTATTGTCGATGCCAAGCGGTTCCGCTTGAGTAAATGTTGCGGTAAAACAACGTGAATCGTTTAAATGCCTGATGTTTGATTTAGGTGCAGTCGTGCAATTTTGGTGCATGTGGCAAAATGGCCCGGAAGTTAATTGCTTGTTTCACAATTCGAAACGGGACAGCCCGGTCGCCGTGTTAATCTCTTGACCACATCGAGCCTGTACTGAATCGACACGGAAATTACCGAAAGGAAAAGAATATGAAGAAACTGATCACCGTTCTGTTCGCAGCATCGGCCGCGATTGCAGGTGTCGCCTCCGCGCAAAGTGCACCGCCATACGCCCCTCTGAGCACCGACCTCAAGGCTCGTACCCCATACAGCGCCTACGTCCAGGATGCACGCGGCGTGATCGCCCGCAATCCGTTCGGCCTGTGCTGGCGTACCGGCTACTGGACCCCGGCCGACGCGGTCCCGGGCTGCGACGCGCCACTGTGCGTCGAGCCAGAGAAATTGGAAAACGGCAAGTGCGTGGCGCCGCCACCACCAGCCGCACCAGTGGTTGAAGCCACCCCGGCCCCGGTCGTCGCCGCGCCAGTGCCGACCTCGGAAAAAGTGAGCTACTCGGCTGACGCCTTCTTCGATTTCGACAAGGCCATCCTGAAGCCGGCCGGCAAAGCGTCGCTCGACGAACTGACCGGCAAACTGGGCGACATGAACCTGGAAGTCATCATCGCCGTCGGCCACACCGATTCGATCGGCACCGATGCCTACAACCAGAAACTGTCGATCCGCCGCGCCGAAGCCGTCAAGGCCTACCTGAAGACCAAGGGCGTGGAAGACACCCGTATCTACACCGAAGGCAAGGGCGAAAGCCAGCCGAAGGCCGACAACACGTCCGCCGAAGGCCGCGCCCAGAACCGCCGCGTGGAAATCGAAGTCGTCGGTACCCGTAGCGCCAACAAGTAATACTGGCTCCGGCCAATTGAAACCCCGCTTCGGCGGGGTTTTTCATTTGTGCATCGGTGACAGGGACTTGGCTCCCCGCCTACGCGGGGACGACTTTCCCTACGGTGAAAATCGATTTCCGTTATTATTCAACGCTATGACGACGACAAACGTAGACCATCAAGAAGTCCAAAAATTCAGCGAACTGGCCCACCGCTGGTGGGATCCGACTTCGGAATTCCGTCCGCTGCACGAAATCAATCCCCTGCGCCTGGAGTGGATCAACGCGCGCGCGCCGCTGGCGGGCAAGAACGTGATCGACATCGGCTGCGGCGGCGGCGTGCTGTCCGAAGCGATGGCGAAAAAAGGCGCCAAGGTCACCGGCATCGACCTGTCGAAAAAGGCGCTGAAAGTGGCCGACCTGCACAGCCTGGAGTCGGGCGTCGAGGTGCGCTACAAGCACATCGCGGCCGAGCAAATGGCGGCCGAGGAAGCCGGCCAGTACGACGTGGTCACCTGCATGGAAATGCTCGAGCACGTGCCCGACCCGGCCTCGATCGTGCGCGCCGCGGCGGCGCTGGTTAAACCGGGCGGCAAGGTGTTCTTCTCGACGCTGAACCGCAATCCCAAGTCGTATCTGTTCGCGGTGATCGGCGCCGAGTACATCCTGCGCCTGCTGCCGCGCGGCACCCACGACTACGGCAAGTTCATCACGCCGGCCGAGCTGTCGCAATACGTGCGCTCGGCGGGGCTGCAGGTCGATGGCCTGAAAGGCCTGACCTACAATCCGCTGACCAAGATCTATTCGCTCAACAACGACACCAGCGTGAACTACATGGTGGCGTGCACCAAGCCGCTCTGATGACCCTTCCCCTTACCCTGCCGGCGCCGCGCGCCGTTTTGTTCGACCTCGACGGCACACTGGCCGACACCGCGCCCGACCTGGCGGCCGCCGTCAACTGGCTGCGCCTGGAACGTGGCCTGGCGCCGACCCCGTACGAAGTGCTGCGTCCGACCGCCTCGGCCGGTGCGCGCGGCATGATCGGCGCCGCCTTCGGGCTGGCGCCGGGCGACGACGGCTACGAGGAACTGCGCCTGGCGTGGTTCGAGCGCTACCAGTCGGCAATGGCCGAACACACCACGCTGTTCGACGGCATCGATGAGCTGCTGGCGGGCATCGAGGAAGCCGGCATGGCGTGGGGCATCGTTACCAACAAGCCGATGCGGTTTACCGACCCGCTGGTGCCGCAGATTGCGCTGGCGCACGCCGGCTGCATCGTCTCGGGCGACACCACGCCGCACGCCAAGCCGCATCCGGCGCCGCTGCTGGAAGGCGCGCGCCGGCTCGGCCTTGCACCAGAACAGTGCTGGTACGTGGGCGACGACCTGCGCGACATCGAAGCCGGCCGCGCCGCCGGCATGGTGACGGTGGCTTGCGCCTGGGGTTACTGTGGCGCGATCGCGCCGTCGACCTGGGGCGCGGATTACCTGCTCGATACGCCGGCTCACTTGCTGGCGCTGCTTCGTGAAGTCGCTGCCGCTGCACAGCGCGCGGCCTGAACGTCTCCCGGCCATCCGGATTGGCGGCCATGCTGCCAATCCTGCGTGCCCGCCCTGAACCGCTCCTCCCCGCGCTTACAAGTCTTTACGATTGATACAGGCGCGTGTCTAGCCCTGAACCGGACTCGCCATTAATCTAGCTCCATACAACAACACAACGTGTTTGGAGCAGACCATGGAAAACCCGACCAGCAATCGCATCCACCCTTTGATGGCCGCTGCCGCCGCTTCGGTGATCATCGTCAGCCTGACCGGCGCCGCCGCCATTACCGGCCTGTTGCCGTCGTCGAAGAGCGCTCCCGAGCCGGCCCTGCCGCTGGCAGCCGCGTCGCCCTACGCCATGCCGCAGGCCGGCGTGAATGGCCAGTTCGCCGGCCAGCCAGGCCAGATGGCGATGACCGCAGCGCCAACGCAGCAGATGGTGCCTGCCATGGTCCCGGCCATGGTGCCGGCCCAGCAGGTTGCCTATGCCCAGCCGCTCCAGCCAGTCCAGGCCCAGCCGCAACCAACCGTGATCATCAAGGAAAAGCCGGTGGTCAAGGTGGTCGAGAAAACCCGCGTGGTGCACGCCGCACCGAAGCCGGCGCGCTATGAAGAACCACGCTACGCACAGCCCGCTCCGGCCCCAGCCCAGCCAAGCTATGTCGGCATCGGCACCGGCGCCGTGATCGGCGGCCTGATTGGCAACCAGATCGGCGGCGGCAACGGCAAGAAGCTGGCCACCGTGGCCGGTGTGATCGGCGGCGGCATCATCGGCAACGAGATCGCCAACCGCAACCGCTGATTCGACCGGTAGACTCCCCCCTTGGCCGCAGGCGTTCAGCTTGCGGCTTTTTTCTTGAACACACCAACGATGATGTCGCTCGGGAACATGCGCAGCACGGGAATGGCGCACATGATGGCCACGTATTGTACGTACAGCGACAGCACCGGCACATTGCCGGCGCAGCGCAAGCGTTCCAGCAAGCCCTTGGCCCGCAGCGCCGGCAGTTCAGCAGCCTCGGCCACGTCGAAGCCCTGCCCCTTCACCAATTGCTCGAGGTTGTGCGAATTGAAGTAGTGCACATGCGGCGACGGCAAGTCTTTCTGCCATAGCCGCTCGAACGGCGCGCGCCAGCCCAGGCGCGCGATCAACTTCGACAGGCGGTAAAAGAACCCGCGGCTGTTCGGCAGGTTGAGGATCAGGATGCCGCCTGCGTCCAGGCGCGCATGACAGGCTTCGAGCGCGCTGCGGATGTCCGGAATGTGCTCGATCACGTCGTTGAACACAATCACATCGAAACGCTCGCCGTCTTGCAACACATCCGGGAAATACCCCGAGCGCACCGGCAAGCCACGCGCCGCAGCGCGGCCACCGACCACCGCATCCGGCTCGACCCCGAGCACATCGAACTGCCCCTGCGCTGTTTCCAGAAACCATCCGTGCGCACTGCCGACGTCGAGCAAGCGCGGCCGGCCGGCCGTCACATGGCGCCGCGCCCAGGCCACGATGGTGCGGAAGTTTTCCAGGCGCAGCGCCTTGAGGCCGGCTTCGCGTTCGGCCTCGTCCACCGCCGGCCCATTGTGGGCATTGATCGTCACGTTCAGCGCCGCACTTTCATAGTGACAGGCCGGACAAGTTGCATGCCATCCGGCCAGGCCGGCCACCTGGGTATTGCCACAAACGATGCACGCCATTTCAGGATTCTCTCGTCGGGTCATGGGAGCCACCCAGGATATTGCAAATCTGTCATGCATTGTGCATTTTTAAGGCAGCACCGCGTTAAGGCGGGTCTAAGCAACAAGTCTGTACATCACGCGCGGTTGGAGTACAATGGAGTTTCTTGACGTTGGGGGCGACCTGGTTTCGACGTGGGTTGCAAAGCAGCGCAGGGCATACCGAGGACTGGTTACCTCGTAAATACATCCAGAAATCAATAACTGCAAACGATAACTCGTACGCACAAGCAGCTTAATTGCTGCTAGCTCTACAACACCTCGCCTCTGGGGTGAGTCGCAAGACTGGTAGAGTCATTTACAGAGGCTAGGAATCAATCGGGTTACTTGGTTGCTTCCGAAATTTAAGGTAACTCGCTTGTTCAAAGGGTGCACATCCCCGTTGACCAGGTCAAATTAAATGATAGTGCTAAGTATGTAGAACTGTCTGTAGAGTGCTTGCGGACGCGGGTTCAATTCCCGCCGCCTCCACCAACCTCTTCCTGAAAAAGCCGCTGATTCGTCAGCGGCTTTTTCTTTTTCCGAGTCGCCGGCAGGCGGCTGCCGGCCAAGTCTGTTCCTTGTATCAACATCTCCTTTGCGTTACCATGACGCCCGCCCTTGGGGAGTAGCCTGCTTCCTTCAACGGAAGTTCCCGTATCAACATACTTGACGCGTTCGCGTCATGGTGCGGAAGCCTTCTGGTTGGCAAGACCAATGGCATGTTGCGTGACGCTCGGGCCACGCCGCATGCCATTGCCGTTTACGGTCAATGCCCGATCAGAAAAGCTGTCATGACGCTCACCGCCATCATCATCCTTGCCTTCGCCATGTCGACCGACGCCTTTGCCGTCGCCATCGCCATGGGCGCGCGCCGCAACCGCATCCCTTTCAGCGAAGCGCTCAAGACCGGCCTGCTGTTCGGCCTGATCGAAGGCGTGACGCCGCTGCTCGGCTGGGCGCTGGGCAGCATCGCGGCCTCGTACGTGGAAAGCTGGGATCACTGGATCGCCTTCGTGCTGCTCGGCGGCCTGGGCTTGCGCATGATGCATGAGGGGATGCAGGCGCCGGAAGCCGGCGAAGAAGCGGCGCCGCGCGCCTTCTGGCTGCTGATGCTGACCGGCTTCGCCACCAGCATCGACGCCCTGGTGGTCGGCGCCGGCCTGGCCTTTACCGATACCGGCATCCTGGAGCCGGCACTGGCCATCGGCCTGGCGACCTTGACCATGGTGACGCTGGGGATGCTGGTCGGGCGCCGCATCGGCGCCGTGTTCGGCAAGCGCGCCGAGGTATTCGGCGGCCTGGTATTGATCGTGATCGGCAGCCTGACGCTGTGGCAGCACCTGCATTGACCGCCGATCGCGCTTGACGGTTACGAGGTCGGTCCCGGATCGGAACCGGCCGTCTGCAGCACCATCAACTGCTTCCTGATCGCTTCGTTGAAGGCCGGGATGTCGTCCGGCTTGCGGCTGGTGATCAGCTTGCCATCGACCACCACTTCCTCGTCGGTCCATTCCGCGCCGGCGTTGCGCAGGTCGGTCTGCAGCGACGGCCAGCTGGTCAGGTGCTTCGATTCGGCCACGCCGGCGTCGATCAGCGACCACGGACCATGGCAGATGGCGGCGATCGGCTTGTCCTCGTCGCCGAAAGCCTTGATGAAGGCGATCGACTCCGGGCTCAGGCGCAGGGTGTCCGGGTTGGCGACGCCGCCCGGCAACAGCAGCAGGTCATAGTCGCCGACCTGCGCTTGCGCCACGTTCAGGTCCACCGTGAACTTGTCGGCCGGATCCAGGTGATTGAAACCCTGGACCTGTTCGCCGGCCTGCTTCGGCGACAGCAACGTTACCTGCACGCCGTGCCCTTCGAGGAAGCTGCGCGGCTTGGTGTATTCCACCTGCTCGACGCCGTCCGTCATCAGGACCGCCACGCGCCGGCCCTGCAGGGATTGGGCATTCAATTCCACTTGCTCTACTGGTTCCATACGTCCTCCATGTTCGATTGATTTTCCGATGCATGTTGCTCCGCATGCGCTGTATTCCATGCGGAGAAAGCGTTGTAACAATTGTAGGTCGCCGCCACGTCATGCGGCGCGCGCATGCAGGGCAAGTCAGGGCAGCAGATAGCACACGTCGTCGCGGTCGCGTCCGCCGGATGCGGTGCACAGGAAGCCGTCCAGGCCGAGCCGGGTGGCGCCGTCCAGGTTGACGCCGCCGATGGCGTCGCGCCGCAGTACCACCTGCAGTTCGCGGTACGGTACCTCGATCGCGAAGCGGTCGAGCAGGCCGGCCAGCGCGCGGCTGCCGGCGGCGCCGGGCAGGAAGCGGTCGAACTGGTCGCGCTCCAGCGGCCCGAGCCGCACGCGCATGCCGAGTTCGGGACGGAGCAGGCGCGCGCCGGCGGTGGCGCCGGCGCCCAGCTCGCAGTTGCCGCGCGCCAGCAGCGTGCGCTGGGCCGGCGCCAGCACGTCCCAGCGGCCGCTGAATTGCTCGACTGCTACCGGCACCTGGAAATAGGCGCGCAGCACGCCAGCGATCAGCTCGGCGCTGACCACGCGGCTGCGCAGCGCAGCGGCGAAGCGGGCGCGCGCCAGCGTCTGCGGGTCGGGCGCGGCGGTGTCACGGTCATCAGGAGTGCCCCGTTCCCCGCCCGCCAGCGCCAGCAGCAGCGGCAGCAAGCGGTCGTGCTCGCCGTCGGCCGGATGGCGCAGCCGGTACTTGCACCAGGCGCGATAGAACAGCGTCACCTGGCGGCTGGAAAACAGGTCGAGGAAAGCACGCGCGCCGCCGTCGCGCGACTCGGCTTCCCAGGCGGCGAAGCGCTCGGTGTAGTGCAGCGGCAAGGCGCCGCTCACCCCGAGCAGGCCCATCAAGGCGGGCGTGACGTTGACCGCCGGCGCGCCTTCGGTAGTGCAGGCGATGGCTTCGATCTCGCTCGGTGGAAAGCCCAGCGCCAGGCTGTTGCGGAAGCGGATCAGGCCCAGCGCCTGTTCCGGTGGGATGCCCTGGCGCACCAGCCAGCGCACCAGCAGCCGTATCGCCTGGAAAAAGGCGTAGCGCTGCGGATGCTGCAGCAGGTCGGGGATGACGCCGCGCGGTGCTGTCGAGGCTGCCAAAGCCCTCGGATCTGCGGTCGGCACTGCGGCGGCGCTGGCGCCCAGATTGTCGCTCGCCTCCGCCATCACAGCAGCGCCAGGCTGCCATTGCGCGGCTCGCAGCGCAGCAGCTCGCGGCCGCGCTCGCCCGCCCCTTCTCGGTTCGACACCAGCACCAGCCGTGTGAAACTGTTCAGGTGAACGTACAGCCCCAGGAAGCGGCTGATCACCTGGCCGAACACGAACAGGCTGCTGCCCGCGAACGCGTCCTCGTCGATCGTCATCCTGAGCTCGACCCCGTGCACCAGCGAGGCGCCATAACGGTTGCGCAGCCAGGCGGTGGAAGGTCGCGCCGCCAGCGTCACGATGCCGGCCACCTGGCGCTGCGTAGTGGCCGAGCGCGCCAGGTCGTACAGCGCCAGCGTCTCGCGCAGGGCGTCGAGGTCGGCCAGCGAGCGGTGGTTCAGCGCCAGCTGCGCCACCAGGCGCCAGTGGCTGCCCGGGCGCTGGCCGAAGCCCAGCGGCGCGCTCGGTTTGCGCAGCAGCCGGATCGGCAGCCCATTGCTGGCGGTCTCGCTGGCCAGGTCGCCGCCGGGTGCGCCGAAGCCGGCGCTGCAGGCGTTCACGCCATTGCTGCAGGTGAGCTCGATCGAGGCGACGCAATCCTGGGCACCAAGCAGGGCGAAATCGTCGTCGCTGAAACCGATCTTCATGCGCCGCTGCCGCTCGCCGGCGTCGTCGCGGCGCGCGAACCAGTAGCGCCGGCCGCCCTCCTGTCCGCCCTCTCCATGGCCCAGGCCATAGTAGGGCCGGTAGGCCAGGCTGGCGCTCTTGCCGTCTTCGCTCCGTAATACATGCACCGCGTCGATGCTGACCACCTCGACGCCTTCCTCGTGGCGGTTCGGCACCACGTCGTACAGCGCCGCTCGCTGCGTGATGCGCACCGGCGCCGCCGGCTGGCGGAACAGGTTGACCACCGGCGCGCAGCCGGGCGCCAGGTGCGCGGCCGACAGCGCGCGCAGGATGCGGGCCGGCGCGGCGTCGGCCGGCATGCCGCCGAGCAGGAAGTGCAGCGTGATGCGGTGCGCGCCAGCAGGCAGCAGCGGCGCCAGATGGGCCAGGTCGATGTCGATGAAGTGGAATTTGTCGGGAAAGGCAAAATATTCGAGCAGCAGGCGGTAGGCCGGGTGCGCGTGCGGCGGTTCCGGCACCAGCGCTTCGTCGGATTCCAGTCCGCCAAGATGCAGCGGCAGCCGCTCCAGGCGGCGCCAGGCATCGCTGCCCTCGGCCTCGACCCAGGTTTCGAGCACGCCCATGAACAGGCTGTCGAGCAGCGCCGCCGCCAGCGCGCCGTCGGCGTCGACGTGCAGCCGCAGGCGCGGCAGGCCGAGCTGGGGCACCATGCGCAGCGGCGTGAGGCTCTCGAGCGCGATCCCGATGCGCGCGCCGGCGCGCGGCGCCAGCCGTGCCCGTGGCGGCAGCTGCGCCACCGGCTCGAACCAGGCGCGCGCCACGCTCACCGGCGCCAGCGCCAGCTCGGCCGTGGTGCGCAGGCGCACCGGCGCGCCCTTGGCGGCCAATGCCTGCATCTCGGTGCCGCGCGGCACCACATGCACGTGCTCGATCTTGGCGGCGCGCGCCGCTTCGCTGGCGTCGATGCGCACGATCGAGCAGCTCGGCAGGCCGTGCAGGAAATGCGGGTACAGGCTGCCCAGCAGCGCTTCGGTGAATTCGGGGTAGTCGTCGTCGAGCTTCCTCGCGGTGCGCGCGTTGAGCAGGGCCACGGCCTGGATCAGACGCCGGATGTGCGGGTCTTCGCTGGTATCAAAGCCCAGGCCCAGTTCGGCCGCCAGGCGCGGGTACTGGTGCGCCAGTTCGCGCCCGGCCGTATTCAGGTAGACCAGCTCGCGCTCGTAGTATGGCAACAGCTCTTCCATGGCGCTCTCCCCGTCGGCGGACACTCTACGGTCGTGCAGATCACAGGGGCTGGCATTGCGACGGCGCAATGTATCGCAGGATCGAAATCGACGTGGACGGGACGCGTGGAAACGTCTGGATACCGGTCTTGTCAATAAATCAGTAAAATCATGGGTTCCGTCGCAACATCGTCCCGATCGCATCATGACCACCACCAACGCCAGCGCCGTACACCACTCCGTCCGCACCGAGATCGCCACCCTCTGGCGCCTGTCGTGGCCGGTACTGGTGGGGCAGCTGGCGACGGTCGGCATGGGCGTGGTCGACGTCGCCATGACCGGCCACGTCAGTGCTGAAGAATTGGCCGCCGTCTCGCTCGGCACTGCCGTGTGGTCGATCGTGCTGGTGACCGTGATGGGCACCATGATGGCGATCAATACCGTGGTCGCGCACGAAATCGGCGCCGCGCGCCATGACCAGGTGCCGCACTCGGTGCGCCAGTCGATGTGGAAAGGCTTGCTGGTGGGCGTGCTGGCCTGCCTGTTCGCCAACCTGTGCACGCTGCTGTTCGACCACGTCGGGCTGGACGCGCCGGTCGCCGCGCGCGCCTCGCTGTTCCTGCACGTGATCAGCCTCGGCATGCCGGCCTTCGGCGTCTATCGCGCGCTGTACGGCTACACCACCAGCATCAACCAAACGAAACCGATCATGTGGATCGCGATCGCCGGCCTGGTCTGGAACACGATCGTCAGCTGGCTGCTGGTGTACGGCAAGCTCGGCTTTCCCCAGCTGGGCGCGGTCGGCTGCGCCATCGCCACCGCCAGCGGCATGTGGCTGATGCTGTTCGCCATGCTGTGGTGGATCACCCGTTCGCCGGCCTACCGCCTGACCTACCCGTTCGACCGCTACGAAGGTCCCGAGGGCAAGAGCATCTGGTCGATGCTGCGCCTGGGCCTGCCGATCGGCGTCACCTATTTTGCCGAGGTCAGCGCCTTTGGCCTGATCAGCCTGCTGGTGGCGCGCTTCGGCGTGGTGCAAGTGTCGTCGCACCAGATCGCACTGAACTTTTCTTCGCTGGTGTTCATGGTGCCGCTCAGCTTCGCGATCGGCATGCTGACCCGCGTCGGCCAGGCCATGGGCGAAGGCGATCCGGTACGGGCGCGCTTTGTCGGCTGGGTTGGCGTGGGCGTCTCGGTGGCTTTCGGCGCGCTGTCGGCGATCGGCATCGCCCTGTTCCGCTGGCAGATCGCGGCCGCCTACACCTCGGATCCGGCGGTGCAGGCGGTCACGGCCGACCTGCTGCTGTTCGCCGCCCTGTTCCAGCTGTCGGACGCGACCCAGGTCGCCACCGCCTCGGCCATCCGCGGCTACCAGGTAACGCGCCCGCCGATGATCATCCAGCTGCTGTCGTTCTGGGGCCTGTCGCTGCCACTCGGCTGCATCCTGGGCCTGGCGCCACAATGGTTCCCGTGGTCGCCTGCCGAACCGATGCAGGCCACCGGCTTCTGGATCGGGCTGGTGGCGGCGCTGACCGTGGCGGCCGCGCTGCTGACCTGGCAGTTCGAGCGCCTGGCGCGCCAGCGTATCCGGGCAGGCAGGCCGCTGCCGGTGAAGGCGGCAGCTTAGGCGTATTGGAAGAAGTGTTGGTTTCAGGGCAAGTAATTACAGCGTTTTCAGGCTGACTCTGGTATCGTCTCGCGGTTGCTCGCAGTTTGCATACCGTTAATAATCTTTCAGAGACATCCATGCGCCCTCTCCTCCTTCTCCTGGCCGCGCTCGCGGCCGCGCCGGCCTCGGCCGAACGCCTGACCCTGGACCGCATCCACGGCGAAACCTCGCTGGCCGGTCCCGGCGTGCGCAGCCTGCGCGTGTCGCCGGACGGCGAACGCGTCACCTTCCTGCGCGGCAGCGCCGACAACCAGTACCAGCTGGACTTGTGGGAATACAACACCAAGAGCAAGGCCACGCGCCGCCTGATCGATTCCAAGAGCCTGGTGCCGACCGAAGAATTGTCGCTGGAAGAAAAAGCACGCCGCGAGCGCGCCCGTACCGCCGGCCTGTCGGGCATCCTGAACTATTTCTGGTCGCCGGATGGCAAGCAGTTGCTGGTGCCGATCGCCGGCAACCTGTACCTGGTCGACGCCGCCAAACCTGACGCCGCGCGCAAGGTGGCATCGGGCAACGTCACCGATCCGAAGATCTCGCCGCGCGGCCGCTACGTCTCGTTCGTGCGCGACCAGAACCTGATCGTGCTCGACCTGAAAACCGGCGCAGAGCGCGCACTGACGACGGACGGCAAGGGCACCATCCACAACGGCGAAGCCGAGTTCGTGGCGCAGGAAGAGATGAGCCAGCACACCGGCTACTACTGGGCGCCGGACGATTCGGCGATCGCGTATCGCCGCTACGACGAAGCGCCGGTGCCGGTGGCGCGCCGCTTCGAGATCTTTGCCGACCGCACCGAAGTGATCGACCAGCACTACCCCGCCGCGGGCGACCCGAACGTGCTGATCGACCTGATGGTCGTCAATCCCGCCACCGGCGAGCAGCGCAAGGTCGACCTCGGCGCCGAAAAGGACATCTACCTGATCCGCGCCGACTTCAGCGCCGATGCCAAGACCCTGGTGTTCCAGCGCCAGACGCGCGACCAGAAGCGCCTCGACCTGGTGGCGGTCGACGTCGCCACCCTGGCGCAGCGTCCGCTGCTGACCGAAACCTCGAAGACCTGGGTCGAGATCAACAACGACCTGCGCTTCCTGAAAGGCCGCAACGCCTTCATCTGGGCTTCGGAACGCACTGGCCGCAAGCACCTCTACCTGTACGACCTGAACGGCAAGCTGCTGCACCCGATCTCGCGCGGCGAGTGGGGCGTGGACGACATCCTGGCGGTCGACGAAGGCGCCAACAAGGTCTACATCTCGTCGAACCGCGAAGCCGTGATCGACAAACAGGCCTATACCCTGGCGCTGGACGGCAGCACGGCCGACAAGCCGACCCGCATCACCAAGGGCGACGGCTGGCACGAAGCGGCGTTCGCCGGCAACGGCAAGCTGTTCGTGGAGACCTATTCCAACCCGAACACCCCGCCGCAAGTGTCGATCCGCAAACCGGACGGCAGCATGGTCGAGTGGCTGGAAAAGAACGAACTCAACGCCAACCACCCGTACGCCAAGTACCTGCCGGACCACCTGCCGACCGAATACGGCAGCATGAAGGCGGCCGACGGCCAGACGCTGTACTATTCGATCATCAAGCCGGCCAACTTCGACGCGTCGAAGCGCTATCCGGTGTTCCTGTTCACCTACGGCGGCCCGCACTCGCAGCGCGTTACCCGTACCTGGGGCAATTACTTTGACCAGTACATGGCGCAGCAAGGCTTCGTCGTGTTCCGCCTCGACAACCGCGGCTCGGGCCGCCGCGAGCGCCAGTTCACCGACACCCTGTACGGCAATCTGGGCAAGCACGAAGTCGAAGACCAGGTGGCCGGCGTCGACTGGCTGGCCAAGCAGAGCTTCGTCGATCCGAAGCGCATCGGTGTATTCGGCTGGAGCTACGGCGGCTTCATGACGCTGCGCCTGCTGGCGGCGGCGTCAAGCAAGATCGCGATGGGCGTCTCGGTGGCGCCGGTGACCGACTGGGCGCTGTACGACACCCACTACACCGAGCGCTACGTCGGCGCCACGCCGAAGAGCAACCCGGCAGCCTACGAGCAGAGCGGCGTGTTCGCACACCTCGATGGCCTGAAGTCGCCGCTGCTCTTGATCCACGGCATGGCCGACGACAACGTGCTGTTCACCAACACCACGCGCCTGATCGACGACCTGGTCAAGCGCAACGTGCAGTTCGAGCTGATGACCTATCCGGGCGCCAAGCACGGCATCTCGGGCCGTGCCAGCCAGCGTCACGTGTTCGGCATGATCGAATCGTTCTTCAAGAAGAACCTGGGCGGAACCGAGGCGAAGTAATTCGCCCCCCGTCTCTGCGAGAAAGCCGCGTCGAAGTCGACGCGGCTTTTTTTCGCTCGTGCGTAGGGTGGACGGCGGAGCCGTCCACCCTGTAAACAAAAACAGCCGCACTTGGCGGCTGTCTTCATGTGGCGGGTTATCCCGCCGTCGACCCGGGCGCGATTACGGACGGGTGGTCGTGGTGGTGGTGGTTGGACGGTGCAGGTCGTCCACTGCATCCTTGACGGCCTCTTTGGCGTCGCCCACCGAACCCTGGATCTTGCCTTCAGCCTGGTTGGCCAGGCCCTTGGCCTGCTGTTCCTTGCTGTTGACGATCTTGCCAGCGCCTTCCTGGATGACGCCGCCAACTTCCTTCAGTTTGCCTTCGACTTGGTCCTTGTTCATGGTGCTCTCCTTTTCAAGTACATGCCGGATGGCGATGCGATGGGTACAGATTACGCCTTCCAACTCTGCCGTTCTGTTCGCGTCCTAACACAGCTATACAAGTACAGCCGCGCGACGTTTGATCGGTGCAAATGCTAATCTTTTTGCAACATCGACTACGCCTGACCGGCATCTACCATGGACAATCACGATACGCCTTCCCACGCGCCGGCAGCGCACGAACCGCCTGCCTCCCAGCGCACGCTGGCGCGCCGGGTCACCATGATCTACGGCATCGGCGCCCTGTTCGTTGCCGGCCTGGCGGCAGCCACGCTGGCCTACGACGCCCTGCTCCTGATTTTCGCCTGCATCCTGTTCGCGATCCTGCTCTACAAGCTGAGCGATATCGTGCATCGCCGCCTCCACCTGCACCGCACCCTGGCGCTGACGCTGGTAGTCGTGCTGCTGGCCGCCATCATCGGCCTGGGCAGCTGGGCCATGGCGCCGCAGATCTCGGAACAGTCGAGCCAGCTGGCCAAGGAAGTGCCGGCCGCCATCGAACGTCTGCAAGGCGAGGTCGAACGCCACCCGCTGATGCAGCGCGTGGTGGACCAGTTGCCGCCACCGGAGGAAGCAATGAAGCAGCTCGGCTCGATGATGCCGAACGCCGGCCTGCTGTTCGGCGGCGTGCTGGGCGCGCTCGGCAACGTCGTCATCATCATTTTCGTCGGCATTTATTTTGCCGCCGCGCCAGGCGTCTACACGGGCGGCTTCATCCGCCTGATCCCGCAAGCCAAGCGCAGCCGCGCGCGCCAGGTGTTCAACGAAATGGGCGATTCGCTCTCCAGCTGGCTGCTGGGCAAGGCGGTCTCGATGCTGATCGTCGGCAGCGCCACCGCGATCGGCCTCAGTCTACTGGGGGTGCCGCTGGCGCTGATCCTGGGCATCATCGCCGGCCTGCTCGACTTTATCCCGTACATCGGACCAATCATGGCGGGCATTCCGGCCGTGCTGCTGGCGCTGTCGATCAGCCCCGACCTGGCGCTGTACGCGCTGCTGCTGTTCGCTGCGATCAACATGCTCGAGGGTTATGTCTTGCAGCCGATGATCGAAGCCAAGGCGATCGAGCTGCCGCCGGCGCTGGTGATCGTGATGCAGCTGATCTTCGGCACCCTGTTCGGTTTCGCTGGCGTGGCACTGGCGACGCCGCTGGCGGCGGTGCTGTCGGTGCTGGTCAAGATGCTGTACATCGAGGACATATTAGGGGACAGACGACCCAAAGAGGCCGAGGCCGGCTAAGCCGGCGCGCCCTTCCTGCCATGGCGCATAAGCGCCATGTGGCAGACACGGGCAGGGACGAAAAAAAGCCGCGCAGTGCGCGGCTTATCGCTTGGAGGCTAGACCGGATCAGCGATTGCCTTTTGCAACTTCCTTCAGGTCGCCGACCTTCTTCTGCGCTTTGCCTTCAGCCTGATTCGACAGGCCTTCGCTCTGCTGCTGGCGGCTGCCGACGGCTTCGCCGACCTTCTGCTGAATCTTGCCGCCGACGTCCTTGGCTTTACCTTTGACTTGGTCCTTGTTCATTGCAATCTCCTTGCTTGTTACATGGATGAGCCTTCAGGTTAGTGGTAACTTCCAGGCGGTTCTGTACGACGCTTAACAAACAGGCTACATGCAGACCTCATGCAGGCTTGCGCCACACGCTCGCCAGCCACGGTTGCTGTTCGCGCGGCAAGCCTGGTGGACGGTAATAATGGTGCAGCGTCCCGAAGCCAGCCGCCGTCACCAAACGCTCCCAATTGTCCCAATCGTAATAGCTGCCATAGCGCGGCCCGTTCCACCCTTCTTCGTTGTGTCCGCGCGGATTCGAGCTGAACAGCACGCCGCCTGGCTTGAGCGCGTCGAACAGGCGCGTCAGCACCTGCGGCAAGGCGGCACTGGGTACGTGGAACAGCACGGCGTTGGCGAAGATGCCGTCGAAGGTCGCCGGCGGCAGGTCGAGGTGCAGGAAATCCTGCTGCCACACCTCGCAGCCGCTATAGGCGCGCGCCATCTCGACGAAGCGTTCGCTGCCGTCGACGCCGATGGCGCGGTGGCCGAGCGCGCTGAAACGCTTGAGGTCGCGCCCCGGCCCGCAGCCGAGGTCGAGAATGGTGTAGGGCGCCGGCGCCTCGATCGCGCCCAGCAGCGCGTCGATGTTCTGGCTGACGTCGTGGTCGACCGTACCGGCGAAGAAGGCTTGCGCGGTCAGGTTGTAGTGGGCGAGCGTGCGCCGGGTGATGTCGTTGTGGTCCATGGCGACATTGTGCCAGCGCAGCGCTCACCGTGCGCGGCTTACCAGATCCGCACGCGCTCCTGCGGCGCCAGGTACAGCGTCTGCCCCGGCTGCACGTCGAAGGCCTTGTACCAGGCGTCCAGGTTGCGCACGGTATAGGTGCGGTACTGGGCCGGCGCATGGCCGTCGGTCACAACCACGCGGCGCAGCGCGGTTTCGCGCATCTTGCTGCGCCAGGCGCGCGCGTAGCCGGTGAAGAACTCGCGGTCGGCTTCCACGCCCGCATTCGCGTCCTTGCTTGCATGCGACAGCTTGAATGCATCGTAGGCCGCGGCCAGGCCGGCCAGGTCGGACAAGTTCTCGCTCAGCGTCAATTGACCATTCAGCGCCAGGTCATTGAACGGCTTATAGGCGGAGTACTGCGCCACCAGCTTTTGCGAAGCGGCGCGGAAGTGCGCCAGATCTTCCTTGGTCCACCAGTCGCGCAGACGGCCCTGGGCATCGAACTGGGCGCCCATGTCGTCGAAGCTGTGGCTGATCTCGTGGCCGATCACGGCCCCAATCGCGCCATAGTTGGCAGCGTCCGGCGCTTTCGGGTCGAAGAACGGTGCCTGCAGGATAGCGGCCGGGAAGTTCAATGCGTTCTGCATCGGCAGGTTCAGGGCATTGACCACATGCGGCGGCATGGCCCAGGCCGAGCGAACCGGACGCTGATTCAGCTTGGCAAGTTCGTTCTGGTAACGGAATTCCTGGGCGCGCAGCACATTGCCCAGCGCATCGGTCGGCGACACTTGCAGGCCGCCATACGAGGCCCAGGTGTCCGGGTAACCAATGCCGACGTACATGGTACGCACTTTTTCCTTGGCATGGTCGCGGGTCGATGGCGCCATCCAATCGAGTTTGTCGATGCGGCGCTCGAATGCGCTCTTGATGTCGGACACCATGCGCTGGACCTGGCGCTTGCTCTCGGCCGGGAAGTACTTGCTCACATACATTTTGCCGACCGCATCCGGCAAGCCGGCCGTGGTCGCGCCCAGCGCGCGCTTGGCGCGTGGCGACTGCTGCGGCGTGCCGGCCAGCACTTTGCCGTAGAACTCGAAGCGCAGTTCGGCAAAGGCCTTCGGCAGGGTGTCGGCGTACTGATTCAGGGCATTGAAGGCCAGGTAGTCCTTCCAGGTCGCCAGATCGGTAGCGGCCACTTCGGCCGCCGCGCCGCGCAGCGCGCCCGGGTGGTAGACCATGAAGCGGTCCTGCTTGCCGAGGCGCGCGCCTTGCAGGAAAGCGGCCCAGTCCATGCCCGGCGCCTTGGCCGCGAAGTCTTTTGCACGCCAGACGTTGTTGGCCTTCTGGATGTCGCTTGACTCTTCGCGCGTGGCGTGGCTTTGCGCCAGCTTCAGTTCCAGCGCGAACACCCTGGCGGCGCGCTGCTCGGCGTCATTATGGCCGCCCAGCTTGAGCATCGCGGCAATGTATTCCTGGTAGCGCGTGCGCAGTTCGGCCATGCGCGGGCTGGCGTCGACGTAATAGGCGCGGTCCGGCAGGCCGAGACCGCCCTGCAGCAGGTACGGCAGGTTGACGTTCGGCTCGCTCAAGCCCTGGTTGATCCACACGCCGAACAGGTTCGGCGTGCTGAAGTTGGTGTAGTTCAGCGGATCGACGTCGGCGCGCAACGATTCGCCCAGCACGCGCGACAGCGTGGCCCGGTCCCTGATGGCGGCGATCCGGTCCAGGCGCGGCTGCAGCGGCTTGAGGCCGGCGGCGTCGATTGCCGCTTCGTTCATCCAGGCCTTGTAGAAATCGGCCACCTTGCGTGCCTCGGCGTCAGCCTTATTGTTGGCGCCGACGGCCTCGATCAACTCGATGATGCGGGCGTTGTTGTCGTCGGCCAGCGCCGCCATCGCGCCCCACGAACCGCGGTCGGCCGGGATCTCGGTCTTGTCCAGCCATTCGCGGTTGGCCCAGGTGAAGAAGTCGTCGCCCGGCAGGATGATGGCGGCGGCCGGCTTGGCGGGCGCCGCGCTCGACCGCTCTTGCTTCTGCAATTGCGCCTGCCCTGCGGCCAGCGCCGGCACGGCGGCCTGGGCCGCGCAGAATGCCAGGACGATGGCGGCCTTGATGGGTGTCCAGCTCGATTTCATGGTGTCCTTTCAGTCTTTGTCGGTTCGTGGCGTTCGGCACGCCTCGGCGCCAACGCAAGCCGCCATCTTATCGGCTTCACACCGGTTCGTGGCGAAACAGGCAAGTCCGGACGTTGTGCGATGATCGTTTTTGCACGGCTCGAAAATATTTTGAATATTTTTTGAAAAAACCCTAAAGTTCCCCCAACTGCATCCGTAAATGATTCAGACACCGGTAATCCGGCCGCAGATTTATTGATGGCATAACAATATGAACGTAAACGAAGTCCTCGCGATGTACGAAAACCTGGCTGGCCTGACGGGCCAGATGGCGCAAGCCGCCAAGGCCGGCAACTGGAGCGACTTCGAACAGCTCAACATCGAAGCCAAGGTCGAAGCGCGTTCCGCCACCGCCGGCGTGCCGGCACTGGACGGCGCCAAGCGCCTGCGCAAGATCGACCTGCTCAAGCAGCTGATGGCCAATGACCGCGCGATCCGCGACATCACCGAGCCGTTCGACGGCCAGCTCGACCGCGCGTTGCACGCACACTGATCGTCAAGCGACCGTACCGGAAGGCGCCTGCGGGCGCCTTTTGTTTTGCCCGTCGCTTTCGTGCCGAGCTTCACAGAGACCGGAAAAAGACACCGGAAAAAGAAAAAGCGCCCGAGGGCGCTTTGAGTGCCACCGATCCGAAGGCTCAGTAGCTGAATAGGGAGAGAGCGAACCCCAGGTATCTCCTGGCGTCGCCTCTTGCCGGTTGCTTCCGGCGTCCACCGCCGCAGTTGGCTGGTGGACTGCTTCCGGACACAGGCGTTTCATCAACGATTGTCTGCTTGTCGCGCCACGCTATCGGTGGTGGCTGCGCCAGACCCTGCGCCGTCCGTGATCTGGTCGACCACGGGTCAAGTATAGCGTAATTATTGGTCTTGTGTAGACAAGTTGTGTGCGCCCTCTTCCATCTGTGGCTCGACCGTCGCCGGCGCTGCTTTCTTGCGCGCGAAACGCTGGCGCAGGCGATCCATCATGGGTATCCGCGGTTCGGCGACCGGCCTTAGTACAGGCGTTTTCGCGCGCCTGCGCAGCACCACAATCACGGCCCCGGCCAGCGCCAGCAGCGCGGCCACGGCGGCGCCGATCCAGCCCCATGGCGTTTCAGACTGTGCTTCGGGTGCCGGCTCCGGCTTCTTGCGGATCGGATGCGCCTTGGGCACGGCGGGGTTCGGTCCGAGCACCTCGGACGGCCTGGCGCCCATCGCCACCTGCAGTACCCTGACCTTGTCTTCCAATGCGCCGATCTGCTGGCGCAACTGTGCGTTCTTGACGTCGAGCGCGGCGCATACCGACGGCTGGCCGGGCGCGCCTGGCGCACAGGTGGCCGCCGCCGCCGGCACGGCAATTGGCAGCGCAGGCGCCACTTTGGGTTCGTTCTTCAGCTCGGGCTTCGGCTCGACCTTGGGCGGCGCCTTCGCCTCAGGCGCCGGCTCCGGTTTTGGTTCGGGCTTCGGTGCTTTCACCACCTTCGGGCGCGGCGCCGGCTTCGGCCGCACCGGCGCCGGCACCGCCTTGACCGGTTGCGGCTCCACGGCAGAGGTCACCGGCACGACAGACACCGGCGCAACCGGCGCCGGACGTGGCGCCGGATTCGGGTCCGGCGCCAGCGACAGCGTCACCAGGCGCACGTTGCGCTGGCCGCCATCGAACAGCTCCAGGTACAAGTGCAGGCGGCTTGATTCAACCGGCGCCAGCGACGTCACGTGCAGGAACTGGCGGCCGTCGCGCCGCATCACAGTCATGGTGAGCGTCGACAGCACGTGCGGCATGCCGAGGCCACCGCCGCGATAGACGTTGGGCTGCGCCAGACGCGCCTCGACCGCGCCGGCCGGGTTATCCAACATGCTCAGCTCGATGTCGGCAACCAGCGACTGGCCGATATAGGAAGCGACGCGCGCGTCGCCCAGTTCGGCTGCGCCAGCGGCGCCGGCCAGCAGCGCACAGGAAATGAAGGATGAAAGCCGCCTGGCCATGGAAAGACGATACAAAGACAAAAGAGACGAAAAGGAGTAGCCCGAGCGTAATTAACGGACATTGCGATAAACTCTTTAATCACAGCCTCGACTTTCGACTTTCCACCCTCGCTTTCAAACACAGGAACCGTCTATGGAACACAGGATTGAGAAGGACAGCTTCGGCCCGATCGAGGTGCCGAGCGACCGCCTGTGGGGCGCGCAGACCCAGCGCTCCCTGCACCACTTCCACATCTCGACCGAGCGCATGGCGCCCGAGCTGGTCGGCGCCCTGGCCCAGGTCAAGCGCGCCGCCGCCGCCGTCAACCGCTCGCTCGGCAAGCTGCCATCCGACAAGGCCGACGCCATCATCCGCGCCGCCGACGAGGTGCTCGAAGGCCGCCATCCGGACGAATTCCCGCTTGCCGTCTGGCAGACCGGCTCCGGCACCCAGAGCAATATGAACATGAACGAGGTGCTGGCCAACCGCGGCTCCGAACTGCTCGGCGGCGAGCGCGGCGAAGCCCGGCTGCTGCACCCGAACGACCACGTCAACATGGGGCAGTCGTCGAACGACATCTTCCCCACCGCGATGCACGTCGCCGCCGCCTGGGCCGTGGCCAAGGACGTGCTGCCGGCGCTGGCCCAGCTGCGCGCCACGCTGACCATCAAGTCGCGCGACTTCGAGCCGATCGTCAAGATCGGCCGCACCCACCTGCAGGACGCCACGCCGCTGACCCTTGGCCAGGAATTTTCCGGCTACGTGGCCCAACTGGAGTATTCCGAGCAGGCCATCCGCGCTTCCCTGCCCGGCCTGCTGATGCTGGCCGCCGGCGGCACTGCCGTGGGCACCGGCCTCAATGCGCACCCCGAATTCGCCCCGCGTATCGCGGCCGAGCTTGGCTCACGCACAGGCCTGACGTTCAAGAGCGCGCCCAATAAATTCATGGCGCTGGCCGGGCACGACGCCATGGTTGCCGCCCATGGCGCCCTCAAGACCTTGGCCACGGCCCTGATGAAAATCGCCAACGATGTGCGCTGGATGGCTTCGGGTCCACGTTCGGGCCTGGGCGAGATCACCATCCCCGAGAACGAGCCGGGCAGCTCGATCATGCCGGGCAAGGTCAACCCGACCCAGTGCGAAGCGCTGACCATGCTGTGCTGCCAGGTGTTCGGCAACGACGTCGCAATCACCGTCGGCGGCTCGCAGGGCAACTTCGAACTCAACGTGTTCAAGCCGATGATCGCGCATAACTTCCTGCAGAGCGCGCGCGTGCTGGCCGACGGCATGCGCTCGTTCGACGAGCACTGCGCCAAGGGCATCGAGCCGAACCGCGTCCGGATCGGCGAGCTGATGGAAAAATCGCTGATGCTGGTGACCGCGCTGGCGCCGCACATCGGGTATGATCGCGCCGCGCAGATCGCCAAGAAGGCCTCGCAAGACGGCCTGACCTTGCGCCAGGCCGCCCTGCAGAGCGGCTTCGTCGACGAGCAGCAGTTCGAGCAGTGGATCGTCCCGATCGACATGACCCGGCCCGATCCGGCCTGAGGGCCTCCGGCTGCGCATCACCAGGACGGCGGGCGTGTGACGCCCGTCCGTCAAGCGGCCTCGTGTATCGTACGCCGCCTTCACCACCCCGAGGATAGAATGCAAAAAATAGTTTTCGATTTGACATCAGAATTCGTCGAGCTCAACCAGTTGATGAAACTGGTCGGGCTGGTCGACAGCGGCGGCGCCGGCAAGAACATGGTCGCCAGCGGCGTGGTGTCGGTCGATGGTAAACAGGAGCTTCGCAAGACCGCCAAGATCCGCAGCGGCCAGACCGTGGCGGTCGGCGACATCCGCATCAGCGTGCAGTAAGGATGCGGCGATAGTGCGAAAAAACGGGCCGGAAGGCCGGCTGCCGAGCATGAAAAGCGGCGGCTTATGTTTGCGCACTAACAAACAGAGCGGGGCTTCCTTGTTTATATTTTAAGACGTCATCTAACGGCTTAGAGGTGAAGGCAATGGAAACCCCGGAACACTACGCACAATCGCAAGAACAGCTGATTGGCGACCTGCGTCTCGTGATCGAGAACGCGGAAGAACTGCTCAAGAACACCGATCACTACTCCAGTGCGATGTACCAGAGCGCGCGCGCCAAGCTGTCGCTGGCGCTGGAAGCGGCCAATGAGGAACTGGCCCGTTTCGAAGACGCCCAGCTCGAGCGCATGATGGCCGCCACCCGCGCCGCCAATGAACGCTTCCTGGACCGGACCGGCGAACAGCGCATTCTGCGCGCGTTTCACTGAGTCGTTGGCGTAAGACGTCATCATCACTGCTTAGCGTCATCGTCAGCGTAAAACGTCATCGTTAACGTAAAAACGTCATTCCTGCAGAAGCGGGAATGACGTTTTTTAGGATTGACGTCTGGCGCCTTGATGCGGCGCCGTTACGTGGCTTTATGCCTTCGTATTGATCGTATTGCCCAGGTGCGCCGGCAGGTTCTGGGCCTGCGGCACTGCGTCCAGCGACTCGATCAGCTGCGTCGCCGACGCCATCTGGATATCCTGCGCACGCTTCATGACGGCCAGGCTGACTTCCTGGCGATTGCCCGTTTCGGCCATGCTGGTGGCGAGTTTGGCGATATTCGTAACATCCATTGCGGTCTCCTGAAAAGGCTGATCACCCATTAACGGCCGCACCGACCAGAACTTGAGGGTTGTTCCGTAACCAGCCGTGCAGCCAGTCGACCACCCCGTCCGGATCGTTCAGGTCGAGCCAGGCCACTCCACACCCCACGTCGCCGGGACGCGCCACGTCCGACACCACGCCGACGATGCGTTCGTCGTCCGGGTACAGCGCCGGCTTGCCCACCTCCGGACGATACACCTCAAGCTTCGGTAGCGCCTCCCACTTGTAGCCTTCGACCAGCGTCAGATCGGCCGGCGACAGTCGCTGCAGGTGTTCAGCCAGCGACGGTTCGGTCTCGCCGCGCAGTTCGCGCATGATCGCGGTCCGGTAGGGCGACGCGATCATCACCTCGGCCGCCCCGGCCATGCGCAGGCGCGCGCTGTCCTTGCGCGGCGGCTCCAGTTCGATGTCGTGGTGACTGTGCTTGACAATGTTCACCCGCAGCCCGGCGCCAGCCAGGCGCGCCACCAGTTTTTCCAGCAGCGTGGTCTTGCCGCTGCCCGACCAGCCGACGATGGCCAGCACCCTGCCGATATCCATGACAACGGCTTCCCCTGCGACTTCAGTATGCGACACGGTAACGGTACCCTCGGTAATTCATGACCGCCGCTTTCGGCAGCAAGCGTTCGAGCACCAGCCCCGGCGCCACTTCCTCGCCCTCGCGGCGCAGCATCTTGTCGACCAGCAGCAGGCGCTCGGTCGGATCCGGCGAATAGATGTAGCCGCCGAAGGCTACCTTCGGGATCTCGCGCTGGATCGCCTCGGGCAGTTGCTGCAGGGTGCGGACGCTGTCTTCGGCCGGCGGCTGGACGGCCACCGGCGCGGCCACCGGTGCCGGCGCCGCCTCGCGGGCTTTCACCGGCGGCGCAGGTTCGGGCGCAGACTCGGGAACAACGGCCGGCCGTGTCGGCGCGGCTTCCCTCACCACTGGCGACGGCGCGGATGTCGGCGCAGGCGTGGCGGCAGCAGGTACAGCTACGGGCGCCGGTGCAGGCGCGGGTGCGGGCGCAGGGGCCAGTGGTGCCGCGGCTGGCGCGGGAGCCGTGATCGGCGCGGGCGCCTTGGCCACGAGCGTCGGCGCCGCCGTCTGTTCGCCGCCCTGACGCGTCCACCACACCACAGCCAGCGCCACCAGCACGCCCGCCCCAACACCGATTACCGCGTAGCGCCGCCCGGCCCCCTGCGACGGCGCCGCCGCCGCATACGACTGCGCCGGCGCGTGAATGGTCGGTGCGCTTCCCAGCTGGCGCTCGGCCTGGGCCTTCTTCAATGCTTCGAGGATGTACGACATATTATTTTCCCGTCCCATCGGCGGCCAGCAGGCGCGGTTCGGCCACGCCGGAGAGCTGGTTGAGACGCATGTAGGTGTGCGGTCCGGCCACGCCGTCCGCCTTCAGTTGCTGCGCCGCCTGGAAGGCGCGCAATCCCTCTTTCATCGACGCGTCGAATGGCCGGTCGAGCGGCGGCGCGGCGGTCGACTTCAAGCCCGCCAGTCGCTGCGCCAGCCAGTCGACGTCGGCGCCGCGGTCGCCCTGCGCCACCATCTCGCGAAACGCGCGCGGCACGCGCCAGAAGGTCGTGAACTCGCCGCCGAAGCGGGCCACGAAGTCCGGGATGCCGACCCGCTGGCGCCGGCCGTCGGCTTGCAGCGTCACGCTGTCGGCGTCGACCGCCAGCAGCAGCGCGTAGCCGGTGCGCGCGCCGTCGTGCAGCGTCACCACTGCCGGCCGGTCGAGCAGGCGCAGTTCGTACAGCCCTCCTCGGCCCGCATAGCAGCGCAGGTTGGCGCGCAACGCGGCGTCGCAGACCGATTTGACGCCGGCGCCGGCCAGGCTGGCGAAGTCCGAACCCCACAGGCCCGCCAGCCGGCGCAGCGCGTCATGCTCGCTGCCCTGGGCCGGTACGCGCTCACCTGGCTTGGCGGGTGCGACGCCCGCCGCCGGCGATGCTTTCACCGCCGTCACCTTTGCCGTCGCCGGCTGCCCAGGCGCCGGCGCCTGCGCCACCGTCTCGGGCGCCTTCTCATGCGGCATGATCTGCCACGCTGCGGCAGCACTGATCGCCACCCCGGCCAGCACCCCGCCCGCGATCAACGGCCAGCGCGCCCCAGCCTTGCGCGGCGCCGGCTCGCCCGCAAACACTTCCTCGGCCGCGCGCATCAGGATCGGCCGCGTAACTTGTACGCTGTTCTCGACGTAGGCGCCGAGCAGCGCACGGTCGCACAGCAGGTTGATGCGGCGCGGGACGCCGTGCGTCAGGCGATGCACCAGCGGCACCAGCGGTGGCGGGAATGGCGTGCCGAGCGCGCCCGATACGGCCAGCCGGTGCCCGATGTAGGCGCCGGTTTCCGGCTCGGACAAGGGGCCCAGGTGATAGCGCGCGATCACGCGCTGCGCCAGCTGCTCCAGTTCGGGCCGGGCCAGCATGGTGCGCAATTCGGGCTGGCCGATCAGGATGATCTGCAGCAGCTTGCGCTCGCTGGTCTCGAGATTGGTGAGCAAGCGCAGCTGCTCCAGCACCTCGGGCGACAGGTTCTGCGCCTCGTCGATCACCAGCACGTTGTTCAGGCCTTGCGCGTGCGACGCCAGCAGGTAGCGGTTGATGGCATCCACGTAGCCCTTCACGCCAAAAGGCGTGCTGCCGGCAGCCGGCAGGTCGATGCGCAGCTCGTCGCATACCGTCAGCAGCAGTTCTTCCACCGTCAGCTTGGGATTGAAGATATAGGCCAGACGGCAGTTCTCGGGCACCTGCTCGATGAAGCAGCGGCACACGGTGGTCTTGCCGGCGCCGATCTCGCCGGTGAGCAGCACGAAGCCGCCGCCGCTGCCGATCCCGTACAGCAGATGCGCCAGCGCTTCGCGGTGACGCTCGCTCATGAACAGGTAGCGCGGATCGGGCG
>Ga0265798_10001493_pt1 | contig 36311 bp, 33 predicted proteins | sample P3T30metagenome_FD_192430 | JGI IMG/M metagenome (GOLD analysis project Ga0265798, IMG submission 192430) | Plant litter microbial communities from East Loma Ridge, Irvine, California - P3 T30 | ecosystem: Environmental > Terrestrial > Plant litter > Unclassified | place: USA: California...
CAAGCTCAGCCTGGATCAGCGTGCCAACGAACTTCTGGAGAAGGGCGGCCTCCGCTTCATCGGCGCCGATCTCGCCGCGGCGGAGCCGGCGCTCAGCGAGCGCTTCGGCTTCAGCGAGGCCGGCCGCATCCTGGAGGACCTGACCGGGTTCCGGGCCGGAGTGATGGAGGCGGTGGCCCCCGCCGCGCGCTGGCTGGAGGGCTGAGGCCGTGGCACGCGGCCCAGTCGTCGACAGGCAGGTAGCGCAAGCCCGGCGCGATGCCGACGCGCGCGCCGCCCACAATCGCGCGGCGAGTGCGGCGCGGCTGGCGACGCTGCTGCGCCTGCCGCCGACGGAGCGCTTCGCACACCTCGACGACGCGGACCTGAGACCCGAGCATCGTACCGTCCTGCGGCGCTCGCTGCGCCCGCATCTGCCCCGATCCCGCTCGCGCCTGCCACGGCTCTGGCCACGTCGCGCGCGCCTGCGCGTCTGGACATCGAGGTTGATGACGTCTCTGCTCGCTTTCGAGATCAGCGTGCCGGCCGCGCTGGCGCTCGCCTGGGCGATCATGGCTTGGCACAACACCGCGCACTGGATGGTTCTCACGCGTGCGGTGCAGTTCGACGTCGGGCGGGCCAACGGCGCGAGCGAGTCGTACACAGCCGGACCCGGCAAGACGATCGTGCGCTACGGCTGGGACGGCGTCCCGCGCACGACGCTCGACCTCCGCGATGGGACACGGGTAGCCGTCGTGCTCTCGTCCGCCGATCTGCGGCCTCTGCCCTGAGCCGCGATCATCCCGTCGGGCCGACCGGTGGTACCGGATCGAGGAGACCCGTGAAGCGCGGGTCGTCGAACGCGCGCGTTTTGGCGAGCTTGAGCGGATCGGTGGTGTAGCGCGGCATGTTGAGGAAGACGATCGCACGGTTCTGGGTCAGGGCCGGGATCCCTGTCGCGGGAACGAGCGGCGCGGCGACGGCGCTGCGGCTCTTCGTGGTCTGCCCGGTCTTCGGATCGCGCGTCTCGGTCTCATCCACGCCCGTGTAGGTTCCGAGCGCGTCCGACAGGCGCCGGCACCCTTCGACGTCGTCGCGCGAGATGTTGAAGTACTGGATCACCTCGGCGGTGTTTCGAAGGATGGCCGCGCCGTCCTGTCCGTAGGTCCGGGTGAGTTGCGCCTCGCTCTGCCAGAACGTCCACAGCGACACGCCGTAGCCGGGCAGCTCGCCCGCGCCGGATAGGATGCTGTCGAAGGCGCCGAGTACGAACGCCTCGTCGACGATCACGAGCAGTCTCTCGGCCACGCGCTGGGCGCGGACCGCGCCGAACAGGTCGGCGAGCAGCCAGCGCACGTAGGGTGCGATGATGGTGCGACGGTCGTCGGCGGGCAGCACGACGAACAGGTCGGTTTCTCCCGCACACAGGTCCGCGAGATCGAAGGTGTGGTTTTGCGCCACAGCCTGCATCACCGGATCGAGCGCCCATGAGAAGGCTTGCGCCGCGGTCGAGAGGATGTTGGAGCGGCTGCGCTCGTCGCCGGTAAGGATCGCGCGCACGTCGGCGGCGACCGCGTCCTGTTCCCGCTCCAGCTCGTGCAGCAGGCGCTCGGGATCGCGCACCAGGGCGGCGGCGGCGATGGCGTCGTGGTGGCCGTCGCGGATCGCCATGCGCAGGGCGGCCACGATCACCACCGAGGCGCGGTCACGGAAGAACGCACCCCCCTCGCTGGTGTGATCAGTGGGCGGCATCAGGGCCTGGGCCATGGACTGGAGGTAGAGGATGTCGCCCGCCTGCCTGTGCAGCAGCGGGTTCCACCTGTCCGCGCCCCCGGCCAGGTTGAGAGGATCGAGGCAGCGCACGCTGCGCCCAAGGGCGGTCCTGCGCCGCGCCGCCGCGCGGTAAGCGTCGCCTTTGGGATCGACGACAACCGCCGGACCGCTCCAGGCGGTATGGTCGGGGATGGCGAGGTTGGGCAGGACCAAGCCCGAGGTCTTGCCACGCCGTGGCGGGGCGATGGTGATCAAGTTGCCCTCGACCTCGACCCGCACTGGATGGCGGGTAGCGGGATCAAGGCCGATCTCCAGACCTGTGCGCATCCGAGCACGCGCGCGCGGGGTAGCCCAGTCGGCATCCCCGAAGCGCTTCGAGGCGTGGCGTAAGGGTTCGAGGCTTCGGCTGAACGCGATCACGGTGGCCACGAGGGATGTGGCGCCGATGATCGCGAAGCCCTCGGACGTACCCCGGTCAGCGAAGGCGGAGGACTGACCGAGCATCAGCTTGAGGGGGGTGAGCACGACCTGCACCAGCGCGTTGGAAACCATCTCGATCGCGGTTCGACCGCCCGGCTGGAACCAAGTGATCGCCGTCTCCTGGACGGCTGGCCACGTCCCAGGATCGAAGCCGTATCGGGCGAGGAAGGCGGCTGGGAAGCCCAGGACGAGACCGGCCACGCAGGTGAGAACGACGGCGGTAAAGCGGAGCCCGGACATCGCAGATCAGCGCCCCATCGGCAGTTTAATCACTGTATTCTCACCAGCATGCGACCAAAAACTTTATAGGCACGCAACTAGGAAATTCATGAAATTTGATACACTCGAAGGCGCTACGCCCTGAGTTCCGTACCTATTATTATTGCAATCATTCTATCAATTGATCCTCTGTTCGATAGGAATAGATTACGTTCTCTTTCATTGATCGAGTCTTCCAATAATTGGCCTTGGACACGTCTCAAAATGAGTATCTCATTGGCGCTATTTTCATTGACAATAAGGTGAGCGATCACATCACGATCGGTTAAATGATACTGGGCTGCAAAATAATTATAAATTGCTTCAAGCGAACTGTTATTTGACACATGAAGCGATTTATACATGATCAGCCTAAAGTTCTGATTTGCCAGAAACTCGTGCGCTATCTGTAGATTTTGGCCTGGAGGATTGAGATGTGTGATCATTTCTATTAATATTCTCCAACAAGTAAGATGGATGTCATATCTTATAAAAAGAAACAAATTACGAAATGTATTTGCGAATGGTACGTTAAAAGATCCGATAAGATATGACAATTTTGGTGAATTTTCGGTACAACTGATCATGCTGATTAATAATGGTAACTATTACAGTTAATTTTGAGTGACCTGACGAAGTTAAAGTATTTTGATTTAACATGATGCAAGCCGATCGACAGTTAAATTGAGAATATAAATGAGTTTATTTGCTATATAACACTGTCTAGAAACGGATTGCATCGCCCTGGACCAAAAGTTCATGACAGGTCGCATTTCCTCGTCGATCGTGACGAGGTATCAGCTCAGACCACCACGACAGTGGGCGTTGCGGGCTGGCGGTCCAGGGTCCGATAGACTGTCGGCCGCGAGATCGAGAACAGCTCGGCCAAGTCGCTGATCGCGTAGTCGCCGGTATCGTACATCCGGCGCAGTTCCCTCTGCTGCCGATCGGAGAGCTTGGGCTTCTTGCCCCGTAGTTTCCCCTTGGCGCGGGCCACCGCCATGCCCTCGCGCGTGCGCAGCCGGATCAGGTCGGCCTCGAACTCGGCAAACGTCGCCAGGATGTTGAAGAACAGCTTGCCCATCGGGTCGACCGGGTCGTGCACGCTGGCACCGAGTTGGAGCTTCACACCCCGGGCAGCGAGCGCGTCACCGATCGCACGCGCGTCCGGCACGGAGCGGGCGAGGCGGTCGAGTTTGGGCACCACCAGAGTATCGCCGCTCCGGACAGCGGCGAGCGCCTGATCCAGGCCGGGACGGGCTCGGTTCGTCCCGGTGAAGCCTTTGTCGGTGTAGATCCGCTCAGGAGTCACTCCAAGCTGGAGCAGCACCTGCCGCTGAGCGGCGAGGTCTTGTTTGTCGGTCGAGCAGCGGGCGTAGCCGATCAACACATGCGTCATGGATCGGATTGTAACGTACAGGGTCCCCTCATCGCAACTTTTATCGTACCATCCCATTGAGACGCGAACCGCAGAGGCGGATCGAGCCTCCGCGAGCGGATCGGCTCAGCGTCCGTTCATCGATCCCCTTGCGGACACGGCCGGGCGGCACGACGGGGCCAGAATGATCCAGCATCGCGAGGAGATGACGTCAGCCGCCGATCCTGGCGCGAGCCAGCGCTTTTGGCGTATGTTCACTCGCATGGCAGACAGTGGAGTCGTCCCATGAGAGCCAAAGTGATGTCCGACGGGCGCGTGAGCCTGCCGGCCGATCTCCGCAAGCGGCATGGCCTCAGTCACGGGGGGGAGGTCATCGTTGAGGACACAGGCGACGCCATCGTGCTTCGGACGCTCGATCAGGTCGTCGCTCGGGTACAGGCTCTGAGCCGCAGGCTGGTCAGCGACCAGACAGGCGCGTCCGTGGCGGACTTCCTCGCCGACCGAGCCCGTGAGGCCGAGGCCGAATGACAGGCTTCGTCCTCGACGCGTCCGCGCTGCTCGCCCTACTGCTAGCTGAGCCGGGAGCGGATCGGGTGAAAGCCGGGCTCGACGGGTCTGTCATGACGACCGTCAATCTGGCCGAAGTGGTCAGCCACTACGCCAAGCTCGGGGTTGCGCGCGCTGATATCGAGGTGCTGTTGCGTCCCTTGCCGATCCGATGGGCTGCCGTCGATGCCGCGCTGTCGTACGAGGCCGGCATGCTGCGTCCGCTCACGGTTGAGGGTGGTCTGTCGCTCGGGGATCGTTACTGTTTGGCCTTGGCCAAACGTGAAGGTCTGCCGGCGCTCACAGCCGAGCGGCGCTGGTCGATGATCGCTGACGAGGCTGGCGTGGTGGTCGAGATGATCCGCTGATACCCGTCCTGAAGTACCAGTTCGAGGGTTGAGACGCGGGCGTATCCGATGAGCATGTCGGGATCGTGCCAAACTGGCGCTTGCCCGGCAATAGAAAAGCCGACACGTTTCTCCGACAAAAACAGGGGCGATTTCGGCAACTCGGCGGCGGCTCCTCGCGAGCGTCGAGAAGACGATCAGGTACCTGACGTAGCGCAGCTATGGGTTGACGCAGACTTCGCTTTCGAGAGTAGACGGACTGGAGTGCGTCTCTCGCGGCGTAGAGATGCGATTCCGAACAAGTGGATCGGGTGGACGCTGTGTGAAAACGAATCCCTATCATGGAACGGCAGAATAATCTTCTTCGTGACGCATATTTCAGTGGGTCAAATGGGAATTTGTACGCCAGTCAGATGCTTCGCGCAGCGTTTTTCAGACAGTCTGGGTGGAAAGCAGAACGGCTGCTCCAGATAACCGATGTTGATAAGCGGACGATCAGCGGTCGAGCTAACGCATTTCGGGAACAGATCGTTTGTCGACCGCTCAAACCATCGCACGGCGCTTCCTTGGTTTCCTAGCGCACGGCCATTGGGAACAGGCGCTCGATCAAGGAGCAGGCGGCCGCTTGGCCCCGCACCGATGCCAATTGATCGAACTCCCCGGAACCAGCTCGCATCGCCGGCGCACCGATCTTCGAACCGAGTCGCTCGTAGCACTGCCTGGCCGTGTCCACGATATCCGGATTGAACTGCTCCATGGCACACTGTGCCTGCGCGCCGAAGCAGGCCGTGCATGCGCGGGAAGTCGACACACTCGATGGCCCCGGCCGGGTTGGGCGGGAGTACGAGGTAGATCAGAAGCAGACGGGCTGCCCGGCTCACCCTGGTCCGCCTGCCGGCCAGCGATGGTGCAAGTCGTCGATGACGAAGGCATGAGCATGTCGATGGCCGCCAGCATCGAGATGCGGATGGTCAGGCCCGAGGTCGCCATGGACATGCTCGACCACGTCCGGATCGATGGCCGGCCAGAGAAGGGCCGCCGCCACGATGGCCGCCAGGGTCAGAACGCCCAAGACCGCCAGCGTCACCGGCATGCCGGCCTTCGCGCCGAGCCAGCCGGCCAGCGGATAAGTCAGGAGCCAGGCCACGTGCGAGAGTGCGAACTGCGCGGCGAACACCGCAGGTCGGTCGCCGGCAGAGGCGGAGCGCCGGAGAAGGCGACCCGTGGGTGTCTGAGCGGCCGAGTAACCGACGCCGAGCACCAGCCAAGTGGCCAGCAGCATCAGCCAGCTGATCACGCCACCCCAGGTCGTGGCGGCGAAGGCGAGCAGCACTACTCCGAGCAGCGTTGCGGCCGGGATCATCACGGCGCGGTCTGGTAGGCGATCAAGAACCCGCGGCAGCAGAAGCGCAGCCAGCATCGAGCCGCCGCCGAACAGTCCGAGCGCCACGGCGACGTCGTTCTGGGGTCGGTGCAAGATAGCCTGTACGATCACCACGGTGTTGACGATAACCATGGAGCCAGCCGCCGACACTGCGAGGTTTAGGGCGAGTAGCCCGCGTAGACGCGGGGTGGCGAGATAGATGCGCAGGCCCCGCGTGAGGCGCTCGTAGATCCCGGCGCGGCGCTCGGGTGGTGTTGGGGACGGGAGCGACACCGAGACAACGAGAGCTGCCGAGCACAGGAACCCCACAACGGTCCCACCGAACAGCCAGTGAAAGTTGATGACCGTGAGTAGCACGGCCGCCAGTGTCGGGCTGAGCAGGTTCTCCAGGTCGTAGGCGAGCCGCGAGAGCGACAGCGCTCGGGTATAGTCGCGCTCCCCCGGGAGAATGTCCGGGATGGTCGCCTGGAAGGTCGGCGTGAAGGCCGCCGAGCACGATTGCAGCACGAAGACCAAGACGTAGACCTGCCAGACCTGGTCGACGAAGGGGAGGATCAGGGCGACGCCGGCGCGGACGAGGTCGGTCGCCATCAGGAAGGCGCGCCGCGGCAGCTGCCCCGTGAAGGCGTTGGCGACCGGCGCCACGAGCACGTAGGCCACCATCTTGATGGCGAGCGCAGTGCCGAGCACGGCGCCAGCCTCGGCGCCGGCCAGCCGATAAGCGAGCAGGCCGAGGGCCACGGTGAGCAGGCCGGTGCCGATCAGGGCGATGACCTGGGCGGCGAAGAGGTGCCGATAGGTCCGGTTCGCGAGGACGCTCAGCATCTCGGCCTCAGAGGTACTTCGCTAACGCCTTGAACTCTGCGAGCGCGGCCTTGGCCGACTTCCCGCCGTCCGCGACCCCGTCACCGATGCAGTTCTCCATGTGATCCTCGATGAGGACGCGCTTGGCATTGGCTATGGCGCTCTCCACCGCATGGAGCTGCTGGGCGAGATCCACGCAGGAGCGGCCCTCCTCGATCATGGCGATGACGCCGGCGAGATGGCCGTGGGCGCGCTTCAGGCGCTTGACGATGTCGGGGTGAGAAGCGTGCGCATCCTGCATGTTAATATGCTATCCCCCTGGATAGGATATGGGAAGAGCGTCCGGTCCACGAGGTGGTCTCGGGCCGAACGAGAGGTGGGTGGCCGGTGTCCTTCGGGCGGCGTCTCATAGCGGCAGCCGCTGCGTTCGTGCTGGCCCTCGTTGCGGTCACGTCCGTTCTCGTGAAAGCCCGGCACACGGCGTCAGCGACGTTCCTCGCGCACGAGATCGGCTCCGACGCGACGCGACGCACGACCATGCTTCTGACGAGAGGAATGCCGGCGACCTCCTCCACCATGCCCAGGCCCACGCACAAGGGGTGATGCCCTCGTCCGCCGGGGCATCCACGGCCCGAACGGATGCGGCCATGGCCTTCGCCGTCGCGGACGACCGCAAGTGGGCCGCTGGACGGCAGCTCGGGCTGTTCAAGCCTCCGAGAGCCTGAGGCAGCCCCCGACGGCAGTCTCCTCGGTTTCCTCGAACCCCGGCGCTGCGCCGTGCCCGAACGGTATGGCAGGTCGCCCTTGGCAGCGACATGCTCAAACGTCTCCCCCTCGTCCTGCTGGCCGTCGGCAGCGGCTTCCTCATCGCGACTTGGTGACCGGCGGCCCCTGACGCGGTCCGCGCCCCGCCGCCACGGTCCCTTCTCGCGAGTCGATACCGGCAGCGCCGGAGCCGGAGAAGTCCGGCCGCGTCCGCCTGACGGACGCGCAAATCGCCAAGGCCGGCATCCGCACGGATGACGCCGGCGAAGGCCGCCTCGCGCGCCACCCCCACGTCCTGGGCACTATCGTTCCGAGCGCCGACAACACCGCCCGGATCGCAGTGAAGACGACCGGTACCGTCGTGGAGCTGCGCAAGAGGCCCGGGGACCGGGTCGCCAAGGGTGAGGTCGTGGCGCTCATCGAGAGCCGCGAGATCGCCGAGACCAAAGGGCGAGTACCTCGCCGCGCGCCTCTCGGCTGCCCTGCAGAAGACCCTCTACGAGCGCGACAAGGAACTCTGGGACCGGCGCATCTCGTCCGAGCAGCAGTACTGCGCTCCCTGGCAAGCTACCGAGACCTCCAGGTCAAGGAGAACGCCGCTCGGCGCAAGCTGAGCTTCCTCGGCCTCGGACCGGCCGAGATTGACGCCCTGCCGACGAAACCCGAGGCACAATTCGAGCGCCAGGAGATCCGCTCGCCTATCGCGGGCAGAGTCGTGGAGCGGCGGGTCGACCTCGGCGCGGCGGTGGGTCGCGACAACCTGGAGACCGAACTCTACAGCGTCGTCGACAGCCGGTTCACCTCGCATGAGGCATCTTGGTGATGAACACTCCTGTTCCGCCGGATACGAGTGGATCAGCGCGCCCAGCGCTCGCACGACAAACCCGGCTCCCCGCTCGTCCAAAACATCTGTGGCCGACCCCCTTGCGGAAACGCCCCATACGAGTCGAGCTAAGGCCTGCGGCAGTCCAGCGGCATGGCGCCGTGCTGCCGGTATGAACGTGTCAGGTCGCTCGCGTCTGGCCATCGCGCGCGCGGAGGTCGTTGTGCAGCGTGGTCGCGGCGATCGCGGCATGGCCCATTGCGACGCTGATCTGGTCCAGCGCGTACACGATGTCGCCGGCCGCATAGATGCCCTCGTGGCTCGTGCGCTGCTTCTGGTCGACCGCAATACAGCAACCGTCGCCCATGCGAAGGCCAAGCGCCTGCGCCAGCGCATCTTTCGAGTCCGAGCCGAGAGCGGAGTACATCGTGTCAAAGCCCAGCCTCGTGCCGTCCTGCAGGCGCGCCGTTACGCGGTTCTCGCCGAAGTCGAGTCCTTCGAGTGCAAGTTCCTCGATCCTGACGCCGGCGCCGCCCAGAAGGGCGCGGTCGTCCGCGTCGATCTCGATTTTCCCCGCGGCGAGCAGGGTGATGTCGTCCGAGTAAGTACGGAGGAACATTGCCTCAGCGACGCCGCGCGCGCCGCCGCCGATCACGCCGATGGCCCGTCCGGTCGCCTCGAAGCCGTCGCAGACCGGACAGTAGCGCAGTAGCCCGCGGTCGAGTGCCGCTTGGTGCGTGGCCGGGTCGATGTCCGGCCGCCGGTTCTCGGTGCCGGTGGCCAAGAGGAGGGTGCGCGCCTTTAATGCCAGACCCTCGCCGCGTGCGAGGAAACAATCCCGTACCGCTTCGATTGCGTCGACGCGCCCGTTCAGCAGGCGTGTGCCGTACCGCTCGGCCTGGGCCCGCATACGACCCAGCAGTTCCGCGCCGCCGATGCCGTCTGGGAAGCCCGCGTGATTATGGGAGATCGGGATCCAAAGCGCCCGGCTGTTGCCATCATCGACGACCGCGACCCGGCGATGGTAGCGCGCAAGATAGATCGCGGCCGTCAATCCGGCCGGCCCACCGCCGATGATCAGGCAGTCTAGCCGCTCTACAAACTGTTCCGTTTCGTTGGCCAAGTCGATCTCCTGGGCTGGGTGGTTCACGAACTTTCGGGCGGGGCATGTGGGGCATGTAAAGGGCGCACCAATTACAAACCGCTGTGGCGAAGTAAAACCAAGCCAGGGGCGGCCGGTAGAATTGCAGCAGTTATCGGTCAGGCGGCCGAGGGGTAAAGGGTGGTGCCTGTCGGCGCGAGACCAGCGTGATTAACTATTTTTTAATGCTAATCTCTAACCTTTCCTTCATGATTGCGCGAACTGCGACGACACGGATCGTCCGGCCGCAGCGATTGGAGGACGGCACAGGTGTCTGGGATCGAAGGACTTTCTGGATCCGCCATCGCCGCGGCAGGTCTACGGGTGCAGCAGGGCCGCCTGCGCGTCATGACCGAGAACCTGGCCAATGCGCAAAGTACGGCCAGCACGCCCGGCGGCGATCCCTACCGGCGCAAGATCGCGGTGTTCGAGCCGGTCGGGGCTGAAGCCGAGCCCCTCGGCCGCGTCGTGCGAGACACCAGCCCCTTCCGGGTGATCTCCAGTCCGGGCCACCCCGCCGCTGACGAGCGCGGCAATCTCAAGCTTCCCAACGTCAACCCTGTGACAGAGGCCGCCGGACTGCGCGCGGCAATGGGGGCCTACGAGTCCAACCTGAGAGTGATCGCAACGCTCGACGACCTCAACAGACGCACCATCGACCTGCTGAAGGTCTGATCACCGTCCTTCCTTCGCGCCGTTGTCCGGTTCGGTTCGGTGTCGCAGCGGATGAGCACGGCGGCGTCTGTCCGCGAAGGCGTGCAGCACGGCTCGCCACACCGGCTCGGGCTGTTCGGGGTCGAGCAACTCGCCCTCGCTCAACGGATGGGCGGACCCGGGATCCGGCCCTTCGAGGGGAACCAGGGTGCGCCCGCTCTCCTGACGCAGGGTCTCGATCGTGGCAATCAGCGATCCCTCCCGAGCCAGGGTGCGGGCCACGTCGTCGACCGCAACGCCGAGGTGCTCGCCGAGAAGCGCGTCGCGCAAGCCGATGATGGCCCTTGCCGTTTCCGCTCCGGCTGCCTGGTCCGGTACAGCCTCGACGGCGAGGTCGCATTCCGTGTCGAGACCCATCGAGCGATTGTTCAGGTTGGACGACCCGATCCGCAGCAGGCGGTCATCGACGATCAGCACCTTGGCATGAACGTAGATCGGCCGCCCCGCCATGGTGACGGGACGGTAGATGCGAAAGCGCCCGAAGCGATCCGCGGACCGGACATGGGCCAAGGCACGGCTGCGCCCTCGCCCCATGGCAGTCTCCTCCAGCCAGCCCATGGCACGATCGGGGTTGACGACGACGATCTCCGGGCCGTCGGACTCGCTCAGTCGGGCGGCCATCGCCTCGGCGATGCAGCGCGAGGCGAAGTACTGGCTCTCGACGTAGATCGTATGCCGCGCGGCTCCGATGCTGGCGAGATAGAGCTGCTCGATCTCGCGCACGCCCGGGCGGCCGTGATAAGCCGGCTCGGTGCGGGCAACCGCAACATCGACGTCGCACAGGCGCGGGACCAGAGCCTCGGGCCACGGATCGTGATCGGTTCGGTCGGGTGGGCTAATCCGCTCGCCGGTGGCGCGCTGCCAGCGTTCCCGCGCCAGGGCACCGAGCGCGGCAGCCGCAGCGCCGTCGACCGCCACGGTGGCGTCGTGGAACGGTGCATAGGCACGTCCGGACGGGCGAACACGGCGTCCGTCGTCATCGGCGTGGTGGCTTGTGTCCCAGCGATCGTCCGTCATGTCGATGCCGCCGCAGAAGGCCAGCACGTCGTCGATCACGACGATCTTTTGATGATGCGAGGCTCCAGGCGGGTGGGCGCTGTCGAGCCGGAACTGAAAGCGCCGGGCCCGCATCCAGTTCAGCAGGTAGAGCGGCGTCGTGCCGCGCGCGAGCGTACCCAAAAGACCGAGGTTCCACTGCAGCACCCGGATGCTCAAGCTGGGGCGGCGTCCGGCGAGTTCGGACAGGAACGGTCCGAGTTCCTCGGGCAGGCCTTCCACCGGGTGATCGGGATCGAGCTTGATGCGAGTGTCGAACTCCCAGCCGACGAACAGAACCGAGTGCCGGGCCTGTAGGAGCGCACTGCGCAGATGCGCGAAGTAGGCGGCCGCGTCGACGATTGGGGCGAAGCGCGCCGCCCGCTCGACGCGCCAGCAGGTCAGACCTGGCTGCAGAAGCTTTGCCGCGTGGGTGACCGCGACCGACGCCCCATGGGTCGGATGATGCATCGGCGCGCCGGGCTTCCCTGTCTGCAACGAGCAGCCCCTCACGCCTCGCAGCGGAGGGACAGACTTCGCTTTACGATCCCGCGTATGAACCCGCGCCCGTCCGGCGCGTTCCCGGTCCAGCCTGCGCCGGAGGCAAAGCCATCTACGCGCCTGGCCTGAGGAGATGACGCTGATCGATTGGATCGTCACCGCGATCGAGCGGACCGGTTACCTCGGTGTCTTCCTGCTGATGCTGATCGACAACGTCTTCCCGCCGATCCCCTCGGAAATCATCATGCCGCTGGCAGGCTTTGCCGCGGCACGCGGACAACTCAGCCTTATCGGGGTGTTCCTCGCCGGAACGGCTGGGGCGCTCTCCGGAGCGCTGGTCTGGTACGGCGTGGGGCGCTGTCTCGGGCGCGAGCGCTTGCGACGCTTTGCTGCCCGGCACGGCCGCTGGTTGACGTTGAGCCCTGCGGAGGTCGATCGGGCCAGCGCCTGGTTCGCCCGGCGCGGCGGCCTCAGCGTCCTGGTCGGTCGCGTCATCCCGGGGGTGCGCAGCCTGATCTCGGTTCCGGCCGGGGTATCCGGCATGCCCCTCACCTCCTTTCTGATCTATTCGGCCCTCGGCACGATCGTCTGGACCGGGCTGCTGGCCGCGGCCGGCTACGGGCTCGGCGAGAACTACCGCGCCGTCGAGCGCTTCATCGAGCCCATCGGAAACGGTGTGCTGGTCCTGGGCTTGGCGCTCTACCTCTACCGTGTCGCAACCTTCGAGCGCCGCAGAGACGTTCGGGGCTGATCTGCGGCAAAAACAGCCGTTTGCCGGCGCGATCGAAGCCCTGTTCAGGGCGAGGTGGATGGGCGTGCCTTGAGACGCTGCGGAGGACCTCGCGTGAGACGCTTTCTGATCCTGGTCGCCCTCGCGGTCGTGGCGACCCTGCCAGCTCTCGTCCTGCGCTTCGCAGGCTTGCAGCCGAGCCCCTTCGTCGATGTCGCTGCTTTCGGCGTCGCCATCCTGGCCGCAGGGTTCATGCTGTCATGGGGCGCCGAGACGGCCTAGGAGCATATCTCCCAGGGCTTGATCCTGGCCGTCGTCGCGCTGGTGACGGTGCTCCCGGAATACGCCGTCGACATCTACTACGCCTACAAGGCCGGTGCCTCCGGGCCGGGCTCGCCCTACATTCAGTACGCCGCCGCCAACATGACCGGTGCCAACCGCCTGCTCGTCGGCCTGGGCTGGCCGCTGATGGTGTTCCTGCACTGGACGAAGGACCGGCACCGCTCGGTCGGGCTCGCCCCCGGTAATGCCGTCGAGATCGGCTTTCTGCTGCTGGCCAGCCTCTACGCCTTCGTGATCCTGTTCAAGCGCAGCATCTCGCTAATCGATTTCCTCGTGCTAGTCGCGATCTTCGGCGCCTATGTCTGGCGGGCGCGCAACCTGGAAAAGGCCGACAACCCGGACGAGGAGGAGGAGCCAGGGCCGGCTGCCGCACTCAACGCCCTATCGCCGGCTGCGCAGTGGGCCGCCATCGCGGGTCTCGTGCTGGTGGCTGGCGGTGTGATCCTCGTCTCGGCCGAGCCCTTCGCCGAGGCCATGGTGAGCACGGGCCGGGCTATCGGCCTCAACGAGTTCCTGCTGATCCAGTGGCTCGCTCCCCTGGCCAGTGAGGCACCAGCCATCGCAGTGGCGGTGTTGTTCGTGCGCGCCAATCGTGCCGGCGATGGCCTGATCGCCCTGATCAGCGACAAGATCAACCAGTGGACCCTTCTCGTCGGCATGCTGCCGCTGGCGCTCAGCGTCGGTGCGGGCGCGCTCAGCACGCTGCCGCTCGACGCACGCCAGGGCGAGGAGTTCTTCCTCACAGCCGCGCAGTCGCTGCTCGGCATTGCGCTGCTGCTGCGCCTGCGCCTCGGGCTCTGGTCCGCGCTGGCACTCGTGGGGCTCTTTGCCGTGCAGGTCGGGCTGGCCTTCTACTACCGGAACGACGAGGCTCGCACGATCGCGACGCTGACCTGGCTGGCCTGGGTCTACCTCGGACTGGCCGGCCTTCTGTTCCTGATCAACGGGCGGCGGCTGTTTGCTCTCCTGCGTAGCGCCCTTACCGGTAATACCTCCGGGCTCGAGCCGCCCAGGACCAGGGATGAGCCGGAAACGCAGCGGAGCGGACGAGAAATCGGCTCCGTTACGGGCTGAGCCGGTACGGCCCGGGCGGAGTGCGGGCTCCGCCCGGGGTGCGCGATGCTACTTGTTCGGCACGATCTTTCCGTCGGCTCCGACCGTGATCTCCTGCGACTGGCTGCCAGTCATCACCGTGATCTTGTAGCGCACGCTGCTGGCCTCGCGCTCGATCTCAGCCTCGGCGGCCTTGCCGCCCGCCTTCTGCTCGGCGGCCGCGACCGCCTGCTTCAGCGTCGTGGGGGCGTTCTGCACGTCGGAGGGCTTGAGCCGGACGAAGTAGCTCTCGATCGGGTGGTTGTCGCTCTTGATCACCTGCCCGGAATTCGCATCGATGTGGTGATCGGTGAGCTTGCCGTCACTGCCCAATACCTTGATCTCGTAATACGGCTTGCCGCCCTCGGTCTCGAAATCGGCGTCGATCGCGCGACCAGGTCCCTTGCTCTCGGCCGTGTCGAGAGCCTGGGCCAGAGAGACCTTGACGTTCTGCAGGCCCTCGTGCTCACGCTCCTTGTGACCGGTCGTGCCGTGGGCAGGTTGCGCAGCGCCCGGGGGCGCGGCCGCAGGGGCCGGGGCCTGTGTCGCCGGGCTTGTCTGAGCGGCCGCAAGGCCGGTCAGCAGAAAGAAGGGCGCGAGCGAAAGGGCAATCCGGGACATGGCGTCTCCTGTCGGTTGTTGGACAGCCGCAAAGCTGTGCAGCCTCAACGCAGGGGTGACCGGGCGGTTCGCAACGGCGGATCTCCCGTGTAACGTTGGATCAAATCGCGCCTGAGGGCACTGCATCCCATGCTGCGCGTTCAGACCTGGATCTGATGCCTGGGGCAGTTCCGAGCGCGAGCACTGACGGTGGAACTGCGACAAGCCAGGCCGGAAGGCGGTTGCAGGCCTGCCGTGGCGTGGGGCGTCCCCGCCACCCAACAGCGGCTGAGGAGGGCTCGTCCGTGAGATTGCAGATGCCGAACATCCACCATGCCTTCGTCGCCGGTCTGATCATGCTCGCTCTGGTTGCTCCCGGAGCGCAGGCACAGGGCGCGCGGGCTCAACCGCCCGATGCCTACGGGGCTGCACACGGCTTCAAGGGTTCGGAAGTCGCGTCGGTGATCACGCGCATCATCGAGCGCCAGTTGCTGACGATCCCGGGCGTGCGCTCCGTCCACGATCTGCACGTGCGCTCGATCAGCTCCGGCATCGACGCCATGAGCGCGCATGTCGTCGTAACCGACATGGCCGAGGCCGCGCGCATCCTCAAGGCGGTGCAGCGGCTCATGGCGGCCGAGTTCAACACGCGCCACGTCACCGTGCAGGTCGAGAACGAGAGACTCCAAGGCGAGGAGACGGTGCGTAAGACCTGAGCGCGTGCGAGAGGCACCGGCGGTGGCATCTCGGATCGAGAATTACGCCCTGATCGGCGATTGTGAGGCGGCCGCGCTGGTTGCGCGGGACGGCTCGATCGACTGGCTGTGCTGGCCGCGGTTCGACTCGCCCGCGTGCTTTGCCGCCCTGCTTGGCTCACCCGGGAACGGCCGCTGGCAGATCGCACCGGCCGACCCAGGGTTCCGCGTGTCGCGCCGCTACCGCGAAGGCACCCTGATCCTCGAGACGGAGTTCGAGACGGCCGAGGGGGCCGTCACCCTGATCGACTTCATGCCCCCGCGCAGTGCCGCCCCGGATCTCGTGCGCATCGTCCTTGGCCGGCGGGGACGCATGGTTTTGCAAACGGACCTTGTCCTCCGCTTCGGCTACGGCGCGATCGTGCCGTGGGTGAGCCGCCTGGAGGGCGGTCTGCTGCGAGCCATCGCCGGACCTGATATGCTGGTGCTGAGGACGGGCGTACCGCTGCACGGTGAGGACCTGAGAACCGTTGGTGCGTTCACGCTCGGCGAGGCAGAGACCGCAACGTTCGTCCTCAGTTACGGCCCGTCCCATCAGCCGCCGCCCGTGCCGGTCGAGCCGTTCCGCGCGCTCGCCGAAACCGAGGCGTTCTGGCGTGCCTGGTCGAGCCGATGCACCTACCAGGGTCGCTGGTCCGAGGCGGTGAGCCGCTCGCTGATGACCCTGAAGGCGCTCACCTATGCGCCGACCGGGGGCCTCGTTGCGGCCCCCACCACCTCCCTGCCGGAGCGGATCGGCGGTGCGCGCAATTGGGACTATCGCTACTGCTGGCTGAGGGACGCGACCCTCACACTGCTGGCGCTGATGAACGCCGGCTACTACGACGAGGCGCGGGCCTGGCGCGAGTGGCTCCTGCGCGCGGTGGCCGGCAGCCCCGCTCAGCTCCAGATCATGTACGGCCTCGCCGGCGAGCGGCACTTGCGTGAATGGGAGGCCGGCTGGCTGCCAGGCTACGAGGGCTCACGGCCGGTCAGGATCGGGAACGCTGCCGCAGCACAGCTTCAGCTCGATGTCTTTGGCGAGGTCATGGACGCGCTGCATCAGGCTCGGCACGGGGGCTTGTCCGAGAACCCGGAAGCCTGGACCCTGCAGAAGGCGCTGGCCGAGCATCTCGAGACCGTCTGGGATCAACCGGATGAGGGCATCTGGGAGGTGCGCGGCGGGCGCAAGCACTTCGTGCACTCGAAGGTGATGGCCTGGGTCGCGCTCGATCGGATGGTAAAGACCGCAGCCGAGTTCGGCTGGGACGGCCCAGTCGCGCGCTGGCGGGCGCTGCGGGCGCGCATTCACGCCGATGTGTGCCAGCAGGGCTTCAACCCTGATGTGGGCGCTTTTGTACAGTCCTATGGCTCAAGATCATTGGACGCGAGCCTGCTGCTGCTGCCCCTAGTAGGCTTCCTGCCCGCGAGTGACGCGCGCATCCGCGCAACGGTCCGCGCCATCGAGCGCGATCTCGTGGTCGACGGGTTCGTGCTGCGCTACCGCACCGAGGAAACCCGGGATGGGCTGCCGCCCGGCGAAGGGGCCTTCCTGCCCTGCAGCTTCTGGCTTGTCGACAATCTGATGCTGCAGGGCCGGCGCGAGGAGGCACAGGCGCTCTTCGAGCGCCTGCTCGCCCTACGCAACGATGTCGGTCTTCTCGCCGAGGAGTACGACCCGCGGGCACAGCGTCAGCTCGGCAACTTTCCACAAGCCTTCTCGCATCTGGCCCTGATCGGCACAGCGCTCAATCTTTCGACGGCCGAAGCCAAGCCCGTCACGCAACGGCTGGCCGGTCGCTGCGATCCCTAAAGCCACCCCATGCCCGCCCGCGTACCGGCGAGCGCCAGCTTCCGTGCGGGATCCCGAGCGGGATGGCGCGCCTCGATTGTCCCGCATCGGGCGCGCTTCGGCGTACGGGCCTGCACAAACCGGCGAGCAGATCCGGATGACAGCCCTTAGTAACGCGGGCCGCCCGTGGTGTTGCCCTTCTGCTGCTGGTATCCGGGACGGGAAGGGTTGCGGGCGTTGGGATCACTCATGCCGCGTGGCCGCATCCGGTGCGCGCGCCGCATCCGATGGTGCATCATCTCGCCTCGCGTCATGCGAACCGCCGAGAGACCCGGGTTCACGGCAGCGCCTGGGATCGGTGTGCCTGGGGCCGCCATGGCGGATGCAGAAAGGACGAGGCTCCCGAGGAGAGCGGCTGTCGTGCATGCGAGAAGGCGTGATTTCACGGGAAAGATCCTTATCGGTGGGGCAACCATCCAGCTGCGGACGGGGTAACGGCCGCGAAGATCTTGTCGTTCCTCCGCTTGCCACCGCTCCCCGAGGAGCCACCTAAGGAGAGAAGTTCCCGCTCCGCGCTGGTCCGGCTCGTTCAGGGAGCCGCCGTGCCAGTCTCATCCCTTGAGGCACTCGGCTGAGGCGTGCCTTGTGTGCCATCCTGCGCGGCATCCGCCTTGGCCACGGGACCGACACCGACGCATAGGCCTTGGCTGAGGCGTTGCAGGTGATCTGCCGCGATGCGGGTGCCGGGCTTCAATCCGCTCACGATGGCGGTCTGATCTCCGTAGCTTCCGCCCGTCTCGACGGGCAGCATGCGGACGCTGCAATCGGCACTGACGCTCCAGACGATGCGCTGGTCGAGCTGCGCCGACAAGGCGCGGGTCGGCACCAGGAGGCGCTCCTTACTGCCAACCTGCAGCCGTGTCCGGATGAACTCACCGGGCAGGTAGAGCCCGTCTGCGTTGGCCAGCTTTGCCCGGATCAGACGCCGCGCCGTGGCGGGATCGAAGCGGTTGTCGAGCTTGTAGATCTCGGCCTCCCGCCCCGGCTGTTTATCGTCGCCCAACACAGTCAGAAAAGCGCGACCACCCTGCATGGCGGCCCGCACGGCCTTCGAATCGTCGGTCGAGAGCGCGACCTGCACATCGATCGGGTCGATCTGCACGACGCTGACGAGATTTGTCGTGTTCGCCGTGACAAGATCGCCCACGTTGATCTCAGAGAGGCTGGCGCGACCGTCGAAGGGGGCCTTGATCACCGCGTAATCGAGGTCGAGCTGCGCGCGGGCAATGGCGGCCTCGGCCGCCTGAACCTGGCTCTTGGCTGAGGTCCGATTGCTCTCGAGCTGCTGCAGGCGCTGCTGGGTGGCGTAGCCCTTGTCAGCCAGCGTGTCGGTTCGTTGCACCTCCGCCTCGGCGAACTCCAGCGCAGCCTTGGCCCGCTCGCTCTGGGCTGTGGCGTCCTTCAGCGCCACCTCGAACGGCCGCGGGTCGATCCGGAACAGAACCTGATCCTTCTTGACCGCACCACCGGGCTCGAATGGCCGCTCGATGATCGTGCCCGTCACGCGCGGCTGCAGCGCCGCATCCTGCGGCGAGACGATCACCCCGGTGTAGTCGAAGCTGATCGGAACCGTCGCCATCTTCGCCTCGACCACGCCGACCTCGAATTCCGGCGTGTTCGGGCTTGTCTTCCCTGCAACTGGAGGGGGCTCCTCTGCGAGGCGTCCCGCGAGAGAAGCCGGCAGCACTCCCAGCACGGCCGCGGGCAGCGGGTGACCTGTCGCAGCCCAGAGGCCGATGCCGGCCAGGATCAGACCGAGGCCGGCCAGCCCATAACGAAGCCGCGTGCGCACGCGTCAGCCCTCCAAGCCAAGAGCAAACCAATCCAGGAGCGAACGAGTCCGGGACCGAGCAAGTCCGCGAGAAGCGCACCGCTCAAGCGCCCTGGCGCGGGGGGAACTCACCCGAGGGCGAAGCGTTGCAACGCCGTGAGCGCCTCTAGTCTCGCTCGCAGCCTCGCTCGGGTGGGAGACGAGCGAGAGACCCGGCATGTTCGCCTACTTCGTCGATCGGCCCATCCTGGCAGGCGCGATCTCGTTCCTGATCACTCTGATCGGCGCCGTGGCGGGCCTGAGCCTGCCGACCGCGCAGTTCCCGCAGATCTCACCGCCGATCATCACTGTCGAGGCGACTTATCCCGGCGCCAGCGCTCAGCAGGCCTACGAGGCGATCGCGATCCCGCTGGAGCAGGAGATCAACGGCGCCCAGGACCTGATCTACATCTACTCGTTCAGCAACACCGACGGGAGCGTCGTTCTCTACGCCACCTTCGCGGTGGGCTCGGACTTAAGTGCGGCTGCCGCCGACGTGCTCACCCGCGCCAACCGCGCCGAGGCGCGATTGCCACAGGCGGTGCGCGATCAGGGCCTGCAGATCACCAAGAGCTCGCGCCAGCAGCTCGGAACCGTCGCGCTCTACAGCGAGGATGGCCAGTACGACGAGCTGTTCCTGTCGAACTGGGCCGAGACGCAGGTGATCAAGCCGCTGCGCCGCGTCGAGGGGATGGGGCGTATCGTCAACCTCTCGAACAAGCGCTACGCCATGCGCGTCTGGCTCGATCCGGCCAAGATGGAGGCGCTCGGCATCGGTCCTCAGGCCGTCGTCGATGCCGTGCGCCAGCAGAATGCGCAGATCACGACCGGCACCCTCGGCAAGCCGCCGATGGAGGATGCGCCGCCCCTGGAACTGCAGATCGTGACCAAGGGGCGGCTGGTCGAGACAAGCGAGTTCGAGAACATCGTGCTGCGCGCCAATCCCGGCGGGTCCGTCGTGCGCATCCGCGACGTCGCCCGGGTGGAGCTCGGCTCGGAGCAGTACGGGGTGCGCTCGAGCTTCGACAACAAACCCTCGGCGGCTCTGCGCCTTTATCAGAACCCGCAAGCCAACGCTGTCGAGGTGATGCAGGGCGTGCGCACCACCATGAAGGAGCTCGCCAAGCGCTTTCCGCCCGGCCTCAAATACGAGATCGCGCTCGACCGCACGGAGTTCGTGAAGGAGGCGATCCGGGAGGTTTACAAGACCCTGCTCGAAGCGATCGTGCTCGTGGTCGCCGTCACCTACCTGTTCCTGCAGAATTGGCGCGCCACGTTGATCCCGGCAATCGCGGTGCCGGTGGCGCTCGTCGGAACTTTCGGCCCGATGGCGGTGCTCGGCTTCTCACTCAACACCTTGAGCCTGCTTGGCCTCGTGCTCGCGGTGGGACTGGTGGTCGACGATGCCATCATCGTCGTCGAGAACACCGAACGCCTGATGGGTGAGGGACGGACTCCGCGGGAAGCCGCGCGCGAAGCCGTCACCGAAGTCGCCGGTCCGGTGATCGCCACGACGCTCGTGCTCGCGGCCCTGTTCGTGCCGGTCGCCTTCATCCCTGGCCTGACGGGTCAGCTCTACAACCAGTTCGCGCTCACCATCGCGATCTCGGTCGGCATCTCGGGCATCGTCTCGCTCACGCTGACGCCGGCGCTTTGCGGCCTGCTGTTGCGCAAGCACCGCGAGACGCGGCGGCGCTGGTGGCGCGCGCCCCTGCGCTGGTTCGACGCCGCGCTCCAGCGCGGCGCGGACGGTGTCGTGATCGCGATCGGGGCGCTCTCGCGGTACCTCGTGATCACCGGTCTAGTGTTTCTCGGCTTTGCCGCCGGCACCTACTGGCTGGTATCGCAGCGCCCGGCCGCCTTCGTGCCCCAGGAGGATCAGGGCTACTTCTTCGCCGACATCGCCATGCCCAAGGGCGCCTCGGTGGAACGCACGGCGGCGCTGGTCAAGGAGCTCGGCGCGTTCGTGCGTGAGCAGCCCGGGGTGGCAAACACCCTCGGCGTCGTCGGACGCGGTATCCTGTCCGAGTCGATCGCGCCGTTCTACGGCTTCCAGATCCCGGCCCTGAAGCCCTGGAGCGAGCGCGAGGAGAGTGCCGACCAGGTCATCGCCGCGATCAAAGCCAAGTTCAAGAACCATCCGGACGGCGAGATCCGGATCGTCGATCCGTCACCCCTGCCCGGGCTCGGCTCCCGTGGCGGGTTGACGGTCGAACTGCAGGACCGTAGCGGCGCAGGCGGCATCAAGCTGGCCCAAGCCGCCGATCGCTTCGTCGCCGAACTCCAGAAGCTGCCCGAGATCGGCAGCGCCGTTCCCATCACCAGCTACGGCGTACCGCAGGTGCGCCTCGACATCGATCGCGCCAAGGCCGAGCAGCTCGGCGTGCCTCTGCCGCGCCTGTTCGACGCGCTGGGCACCTATGTGGGCTCGTCCTTCGTCAACCTCTTCAACCGCTTCGGCTTCGTCTATCAGGTCTATGTTCAGAGCGAGGCTTCGGGCCGACGCAGCATCGAGGATCTCGAGCGCCTGACCGTGCTGAACAGCCAGGGCGAGCCGGTGCGGATCGGCTCCCTGGTGACGCCGCGCTTCGTCAGCGGTCCAACGGCGGTGTTGTCCTACAATACCTACCCGGCCGTGGAGATCGCCGTCGAGACGGCCGAGACATCGAGCTCGGGATCGGCGATTGCCGCGGTCGAGGGGTTGGCGGGTAAGACGCTCGGGAATGACTACGCCATCGAGTGGACGGAGGTGGCCTACCAGCAGAAGCTCGCGGGAGGCTATGCGCCCTTGATCTTCGGGCTTGGCGTGCTGATGGTCTTCGTGCTGCTCGCCGGGCAGTACGAGAGCCTGAGGCTGCCCTTCGTGGTGATCCTGGCCACGCCGCTGGCGATCTTCGGGGCGGTGGGTTCGCTGGCCTTGCGCAACCTGCCGCTCGACATCTTCGGGCAGATCGGCCTGCTCCTTCTTGTCGGTCTCGCTGCCAAGAACTCGATCCTGCTCGTCTCTTTCGCCGAGGAGGCGCGCGCCACCGGTGTCGATGCCTTGAAGGCTGCGCAGGATGCCGCCCGTCTGCGCATCCGGCCGATCCTGATGACGGCCTTCGCCTTCATTCTCGGCTCGGTCCCGTTGGCCATCGCCAGCGGGGCCGGCGCGAACGCGCGCATCTCGATCGGAACCGTGGTCATCGGCGGCCTGTTTGTGGCCACGATCCTGACCTTGTTCGTGACGCCTGTCTTCTACGTCGCGGCGGAACGTGTGCGATGGCGCGGCAAGGACCGCGACGAGCGCAGGCCCGACGCCGAGGACGGTGGTGCGGCACTGCCGGCGGAATAGAGGGCACTTCAGCGCCGCGGCGGGCGGGCACGGTGCACGGCAATCATCAAGCCAGGAAGCACAGCCATGCGCGTCTACAAGGTCACCGGCATGACCGGCAGCGAATGCGAACGCAAGATCGCCCGGGCGATCACGGATCAGCTCGGCGAGGACACGGTCGTGAGAGCGGACTTCCGAGCGGGCGAGGTGCGGGTGGATGCATCCGCCGATCCGCAGATCGTGGTCTTTGCCATCGACAGTGCGGGCCACACGGTGGACGCGGTCGAGGACGATTGAGTAGAGGCTGGAGTGGGCCCAAGCCTCGCGGCAAAGAGCGTCCTGTTTGCCTTCGCACGCCGAAGCGCGGGCGGTGGAAACGGCAAGCTGGCCTTCTCAGCGCAGGTGGCCGTTCCGCTCACCCGACCTCCGGTATGGGTTGCTCAGGTGATCCAGAGGGTTGGTTCGCGAGCGCTTCGTGCCGGTCAGGCCAGTATTGCCGGGCATCACCTTCGTAGTGGGCTTTAGGGCGCGAGGCGGCGCAATATCCGTCGGCGGCCGCGCGCCTTCCGGGATGTCCGCCTGTGTCGGCTGATCCCGTCGGTCCGAGATAGCTTGCGCTTGCGACGGGGCCAGCGGGATCAAGATCGCCAGGAGGAGGCCTAGGCTTCTTGGCATAGCGTCTGCATTTGCGTGCGCTCTCATTTACTTCTCGGGATCGTCCGCGGCAGCAACGGTTCCTGATTTTTTGTTGGGGTGGCTTGGCCGTGTGCTGAAGCTTTGCCGCGATCTAGTCGCAGACGCGAACGCGGCGGATGTACGTCCCTCCATAAGCTCCGATGAAGCGCCGCCGCACAAGGTGGCAGTCACCGCCGTAATAGGCCGGATAGCCATACCCGTAAGCCGCAGGGTAGCCGTAACCGTAGTAGCCCGGGCTCGCAGCCAAAGCTCCCAGCGCGAAACCACCGAGCAGACCCGCTGCACCGTAACCGAAGTGGCCGTGGCGACGGTACCCATAATGGCCCCCATAGCCTCCGTGCCCCCCGTAGAAGCCATGGCGCAGGCCATGACCACCGAACCCACCATGACCACCGGACCCACCATGGCCACCGAACCCGCCATGGCCACCGAACCCGCCATGGCCACCGAACCCGCCATGGCCACCGAACCCGCCATGGCCACCGAACCCGCTATGACCGCCGTGGTGCTGCGCAGCTGCCGGGGCAGATCCCACAATGCTACCGGCAACCAACGCAAGCGCGGCGTAACCGGTGATACGGGCCACTCTGAAACTGACGTGCATGGCACATTTTCCTCGTCGAGCATCACCCAGGGACACGGGCCATCTGCCGGATGGAAGCTCGCCGCACCTATCTTGAGCAGGCCTGGGCAGTCGTGAATTAACGCCGGTGGTGCAGCAAGGTTCACAGGGGTAGGAGTGGAGCATTGCGGCGCTATCTCCAACTCCTCTGATCTTATCTGATCCTCTCAACGAGGCCGGTCCAAAGCCAGCTGGTCAGGCCGCTGTCTCGCGGACGTGTAAGCGAAGTTGTTCGACTAGCAAGGCAAGTCACGCATCACTGCGCGCTGGGAAGAGACTGAGTAGAAGCAAGGCAGCTCGTCACGAGCAACGATGTCGGACAGAATGGAGGCATCGTGGCTGGGCATGTAGGGATGAGCACGGACCAACGGGGCAGTGCCGGTCTCCCTAATCCAAACTTGGCTTCTCGAGGCAAAGATGTTCAGGATGGTGCTTATGCGCGACGAGTTCTCGAAGCGCATCATTGCCACCGCGACTCTCGCTGGCCTGATTGCTGTGCCCACGAGCAGCCTGGCTACATCCCCGGATCTTGGCATGCTGACGCGATTGCTCGCGCCGGCCAATCGCATGCTGATGATTGGAAATGTCTGCGCCTTGCACGATCCCTCCTTCCTAACCGAGACGGCCGGCAAGCGGGGAGACCTTCGCTTTTACGCGCAGGAGGTGAAGGACGAAGTCAGCCAAGGGTTATCCGACGCCGAGAACCTCCTCGTCCTGAGACAAGCAGCCGATGTCGCCAAGGCAGGGGCGCTGAAAGCCATCAGGAGCTTACGATCCGACAACCAGGACGCTGAACTGTCTGCTATCAATGCCTGGTGCGACACGGTCGTGAAATCTATCGTGCGAGAGTACATCCGCAGCCATGATGACCGTCACGCCGAATTCGAGTTGCTGTTGCGGCGAGCAAAGGCTCGGGCAGCTCCTGATTGACACGATAGGCTGACTGGACTTGCCGACGACGCCATGCATGGACGATAGATTGGCCTCGCAAGCGCCGGTCAGTACCGGATTGTCGCTCGCAGGCCAAGCACGGCCGCGTTCCGGATCCGCCGACCATCCATCTCGCGCGGATTGGCGACACCGCCACTAGGCCGGAATACATACTGGAAGTCCGGCTGCACGGTGACACCGGGTCCGAGGATGGCTTGGTAACTGACCTCCAGCAAGGCCTCGCTGCTGCGCCGCGGACCGGGTGCCCCACCAAAGAGAAGGGTGTCGCGATCAAACCCTCGGGCGCCATCCGAGATGCGCTCGATAGCGAAGGCCACGCCGATCGTATCGTCCGAACGGCCGGGCAGCAGACCCTTATAGCCGATGCCGGCATCAAGGTAGAGGTCGAGCAGGTTGCGATCCGAGGGTGAACCGGACAGGCGCACAAACACGCTGGCGCCATCGTTCGGATCGTCAGGCTCCCGGTAGATCGTCTGATCGATGATGCCGTAGATGCCGCTGTTGCCCCGGAAGCGGCGCGCGAGGCCGCTGCTGGACGAGTTCGCAAGGGAGCCCCCGCTCCGATCGAAGCGAGGGCTGTTGAAGCGGCCGAAATGATACCAGCCGCCCAGCGTCACCGTGCCGGGCTCGACGTTGTCATTGGCCTCGAGGCCGTAGGCATACGCGGCCTCCGCAATCACCAGAGCAGGATCGTTCGTGCGGAAGTTCGTGCCGGTGCGGTTGCGCCGCTGTGGATCGGGGTCGTTGTCGGGGCGCGGCGGTCCGGCCGGGTCACCGTCGTAGATGCCGGCTTGCAGCGAGAAACTCCGGTTCGGCACGTACTTTGCTCGGACCGCCGGCACGGCCAGCGGGTAGATTGCTCCGCCGCTCGGAATGATGGAGGCCATGATGTTGGGCCAGCCGAAGGTCGAGTTGAGGAACAGGGTTCCGGTTTGGCTGACCGCGAATTCGGTGTCGGTCGCGAGTTGGCCGATCCTGATCCCAAGTTGGCCGTCGAAAAATCTCTGCTCGACCCAGAGTTCATAGAGTCGCGAGGATGGCAGCGCCTCGATCGCGCTGACCGACATGAAGTTGTTGACGAAGTAGCGTGACAGGCCGGTGCCGTGGATCTGGTAGAGGTTCGTGTGGAAAGCCACATCCTGCCAACCCATCAGGGCGTCCAGGTCGGCGTCGAATTGGAAGTCGAGCCGGCCCTCGGCGATGCCGCCGCGCCGTACGCCGCCGGTGACGTTGCCGAAGCTCTCGCCGACATAGGTGAGGCTATACGCGATGCCCCTCGTCCTCAGGAAGGTGCGGCCCCCGAACGGGTCGCCATACGGCTCCAGCAGATCCTGGACTGAGGTGTTCAGGTTAGCGGAAGGCCTGGCCGAGAAGTCTGGCTGGGCGACCGAGGTCTGGGGATCGTTGCCGGCACCGCCGGGTCGACCGCGGAAGTTCGGTTCGGCCGCGATCCGCGCAGCCTCCTCCGGGAGCGTTTGTGCCGACGCTGCCTGGGCAGCCAGGGCGAGAGCGAGAGCCAGCCATCGGGCAAGGTGGCGCTGCAAGGGCTGCACGGGGACGACCTTTCTCGGACAGCACGCCACCGCCACAGGGCACCTTTTCATGCATTGCCCTACTTCTATGACACTACGCCAGTGTCGGTCGTCTGCGGTCTCGCACCGATGCCCCGAAGTTCATCGCCTCGGGCGCACCCCTGATTTCCTGCCCCGCGGTCAGGGTTTGCTTCTTAAAGTCGAGCCACACGACTTACGGAGGGTTCACTCCCGTGGAGGCGGATCGATCTGCCGCAGCTTGAGAACAACCTGCTCCGCGCTCGTCTTCTGATCCCGCTTCATACCCAAATCATGCGGTCCTGGCCGATCCTTTCGATCAGCCCCGTCCAAAGTCAGCCGGTCAGGACAATGGGTAGGGGTTCGCTCAACTGGATCTGCTGTGCGGCCACGCAACTGATCACGTGCGAGCGGTGCTACCTCCGCGGCGAGCAAGCTGGTTCATGACCTCTACAAAGCCTGAGAAGGCCATCGCGGCGTAGATGTAACCCTTTGGCACCTGCAGACCGAAGCCGTCGGCGATCAACGTCATGCCGATCATCAGAAGGAATCCCAGTGCTAGCATCACGACGGTTGGCTTGCGGTTGATGAACCGACTTAAGGGACCCGCTGCCACGATCATCAGCCCAACGGACACGATAACGGCAACCATCATGATCGGTATCTCGTTGGTCATGCCCATTGCCGTGATGATGCTGTCGAGGGAGAAGACGAGGTTTAGCGCACAGATCTGTATGATGGCGGTACTAAGACTGTGGTGGGCGCCGCTCCTCTCGGCGGCTGCAGCATTTGACCGCGGCTCTATGCGCTCGTGCATCTCGGTTGTGGCCTTGTAGACGAGGAACAGGCCGCCTGCGATGAGGATCAAGTCCTTCCAGGAGAAGGCGTGACCGAACACTGTGAAAACTGGCTGTGTTAGAGAGACGATCCAGGCCAGAACGAGGAGGAGAGCGAGCCGCATCAGGAGTGCGAGTCCCAGACCAATCCGCTGAGCGCTCTGACGCTTCTCCGAAGCCACCCGATTTGAGAGGATTGAGACGAAGACGAGGTTGTCGACACCCAGGACGATTTCCATGATGATGAGGGTGACCAACGCTACCCAAGCGGTTGGATCAGCAGCCAAACCCAACAGATCAGCCATCCAATCTCCTCATGAAACTTGGCGTTACAACAATCCGACATCGAAGGAGAGGCGCGCAGCAACGCCGCCGCTGGCTGCGGTTCGACATACAATACACGACACAGCACACGTCACTCGTCCGGGTGCAAGACCGGTCCGTTGTCGATCGGTAGGCGGGCCGCCACGAGCTCGCCTTGCGCGGGCAGACTGCGCCCATCCCACCCACCCCCGAGTGCCCGGATCAGCGCAACGGCCGTGGTGAAGCGGCTTGCCTGGATCTGCAGCGCGGCCACCCGGTTGCTGAGCTCGATTGCCTGTGCCGTGACTACGGTGGTGTAGTTCTGCGTGCCCGCTCGATACTCATTGAGCGCGATCTCCACCGCACGTGTGGCAGACGCCACCGCCGCCTGCTGCGCCACCTGCTGCAGCGCCAGGATGCGCACACCCGACAGAGCGTCCTCGACCTCGCGGAACGCTGTCAGCACCGTCTGTCGGTATGTCGCGACGGCCGCCTCGTAGGCCGCCCGCGCCGCCTGCAGGGCTGCCGAGCGGGCGCCCCCATCGAACAGCACCTCCGTGGCGGCCCCGGTCACCGACCAGAACTGGTTCTCGGCTGCAAACAGCGCAGCGGTCGGATCGCCCGAGAGACCGCCGGACGCCGACAGGCTCACGCTCGGGTAGAAGGCTGCTACGGCCACGCCGATCTGCGCGCTCTGTGCCTGGACCAGCCGCTCGGCTTGCGCGATGTCCGGGCGCCGCTCCAGCAGGGCTGAGGGCACGCTCGCGGGCACGGCGGGCGGGCGGGCGGCGAGCTGCCCGCGCGGGAGCGTGATCTCCGACGGCGGCCGGCCGCTCAGGATCGCGATGGCATGCGCGAAGGTCGCTCGCCGCAGCTCGACTGCGATCGCGGAGGCTTGGGTTGTCTGGAGCTGGGTCTGCGCCGTGATCACGTCCGAGCGCGCGGCCACACCGGCGGCGTACTGGTTCTGGGTAATGACCAAGCTACGCTTGTAACCCGCAACGGTGTCGTCCAGAAGCCGCCGAAGCGACTCTTGATAGCGCAGCTGGAAGTAGTTCGTGGCCAGCTCCGCCTGAAGCGTGAGGCGCACGAGTGCCAAGCTGGCGGCACTGGCCTGAGCGGAGGCCGTGCTACTCTCGATCTGGCGCCGGATGCGGCCGAACAGGTCGAGCTCCCAGCTGGCCGAGCCTTGCAGGGTGAGGGTCGTGAGTGCCTCGCTTCCGCCGCCCGACTGCCGAATGCTGGGCGCGGCCAGCACGGTTGGGAACAGCTGGTCACGCGCTCGCTGGACCACGGCTCGGGCCTGCTCGTAGCGGGAGAGAGCTTGGCGCAGAGTCTGATTGTCGACATCGATGGCGCGGATCAGGCCGTCGAGCACGGGATCGCGGAAGACCGACCACCAATCTCCACGCAAGGTAGCCTCATTCGGCTGGGCCACCCGCCAACCTGGCGCTGGAGAATTCGCAGCCTCCTTGAAGGCCAACGGGGTCTCGGCCGAGGGGCGCGCGTAGTCTGGTCCGACGAGGCAGGCCGAGGTCAGGCCAGCCAGCGTCAGGACGCCGACGAGGCGCAAACTCAGTACAGACATCATCGGCGCGGCCGCCGGCTGGCCAGTCCTGGAGGGCACCGGTGCTTAGTGTGGATCAACTGGCATCCTAACAATCTCGGTCATGACGGCCGGCGCCCTCCATCGCACCGGCGTCCGGGTGCCTGAGCCGCGGACCACGGGTCCTTTCCTCAATGCTGGCGCGCCACATCACGGTTTGCCCGGATCCAATGGGGTGAGAGGATGTCGCCATCCTCCGTCACGATCCAGGGCCGCGTCTCCGGATCGTGCAATGCATCCACAGCCGCGGCGAGCGCCTCGCGCAAGGTCGAGAAGGGCCGGCCGCGCCTAGTCTGCGCCGGCGCCGCTCCGGGCCAGATCGTCAGCTCAGCACGCTTCTCGAGGTCCTTAGGCGTCATGCATGGCTCCATGTCTTGGGTTGTGAAGAGCTAACGGCAGCAGGTGGCGTCCGTGGGGCGGCCCTGTCGCAGCGGTGCGTCCGGCTCTGACGGCTCTCGCGGGCTGCGAGCGGGTCCAGTTCCTCGTTCAGGCGCAGTTCAAAGGCGTCCGCAGAGGCTGAGGTCACGACGAACACGATGCTCGTGCTTTTCACTCAGGAGAGAACACACATGACCCACGCGCTCCGCTTCAGGACGGCCCTGACCGCTGCTCTGATCGCCCTAGCAGCCGGTATCGGCTTCGTGGCGTTGTCAGGTCCGGCTGCCGCTCAAGGTCACGGCTACGGCCAGTCCCGCGGTCATGGCGGATCCTATGGCGGCCACGGTGGCTCCAGCCGCCACGGCTATTCCGGTGACGGGGGGCGTTATGGCCGCCATGGCGGCTATGGCCGCGGACACGGGTATGGATACGGTGGCGGCCACAGACGTTCCTCCGGCGGCCACGGCGGTTACGGAGGATACGGCTACTGACGCTTGTCTAAGCCGACTGTTTCTTCAGTGCCAAGATGCACGGCATCCTTGGTCTCAGGCGACTCGGTTAGTCTGAACACCCGTTCGAGCGGCGACCGGCGGAGACCTGTCGGGTGACAGGCTGGCACGGATTGCGGCAGCCGATTGACTCAAACTTGGTCTGGAGCTTGCTGCTCTTACTTCGAATGGAGCTGCGGCCACATCGGCAGGGTCAGGACGCGCGTGATGACGGCGCTGCGGAGCAAGGCAGAGTCGGGTTCGGCCGGGAATAGCGTGGCGAGGCCGCCCGGCATCGTCACGACTACTCCTATCAAATCGGCCGGCTCAAGATAGCGGCTGTGGCTTAAAATGTATTGATCACGGTCTCTCGGCTTTGGTAAGGATAGGGATCCTAATTCGGGCTTGAGCGTTAGTGTTCGCGACAAAGACAAGGGAGGTTACGATGAAAATGAAAACACCTGCGGTTTTGCTGTTGACGTCCGTGCTCGCGCTCGCACCGGTGACAGCCATGGCTCAGCACGTCGATGTCAATCCAGGTGGGGTGCAGGTACAGGGAGGCGGGCATGGACCTGGCGTAGTGGAGGAGCGCCGCGACGGCGACCACCATGAGCGCCGCGAAGGGCACCACGAGGAGCGGCGTGAAGGTCGCGAGGGCGGAGGACACCATGAAGAGCGTCGTTAACGACGGTCGAGAAACATAGTATCAACCATAAACTGCAAGGCAGCCGTTTATATCTCGTCTTGCAGTTTATGACTATTCAGCTCAGCAGTACTACACCTTGACTTAATAATGAATTATAGGATAATAGATTCTCAATCCTTATGATTGAAAGCTGGCCTTTAAGTCTTAGGTCCTCGCAGGCGGTGATATAAAGCGCGCGCCGCGTCCATGTAATCCTGATCCTGGTTCTTGGCGCAGAAGGCTCGTAGGAAGTCCACTTGCTCCTGCAGCGAGAAGGATGGGGGCGTGAGATCAAGTCCCTCGTCCACGCCCTGAGGAGCCCGGATCAGCGCTCCGCTCATGAAGCCCTGCGCCCATGCGAAGTAATCACGCTGAAGCGCAGGATTTTCTCCGATTTCCTGAGTAAAGCGGGCGCAGGTTGAGGCGCCGAGGCCAACGATCTTGACGGTCTCGGCCGTAGCAGGACTTGATAACAGAATGCCAAGTGCCGCCGCCGCAGTACTCAGGACAGGAGTTTCCGTTCGGTTCATCTGGTGACCTTGAAATCGTAGTCGCGGAGCTGTCGCTCTGACGACTGATCGCGCGTGGAAAAGCCTTGGCGTGGACATTACGGTCGAGGTTCTGCGTTAGCTGTACCGGGTGTACCGTACTACCGCGGCACAGCGGGTCTAGACAGCGTTCAATCCCACTGTATGTCTGATCTCCCAGGCATGAAGCCCCGGTCAACCTGCTCTCTATGCATAGTGGCAAGCGTGCGTAGTGAACATGGACCCCGTCCACAACAGTCAGAAATACGCAGTCAGAAGCGATTTTGGGTCTGTTGGGATAACTTCACTGCTTCCGGCTGCGCACCAGGGCCATGCGGCCAATCCAGACGGGGTGCTCCGATAAACGACGAACCCCAGTAAAGCCCGCCTCTGACAAGAATTGCGGCCAGGATCCAGACATGTGCGCCTTGGTCGCTTCTGAGCCATATAGCAGTTGTGTAATTCTGAGTATTACATCTTCTCGCGATGCTTTAGGTTGGTCGATGTCGGCAGCTAAAACGATCCCGCCACGTCGAGCAATCCGCCTGATTTCTTTAAGATTTTTAATTTTATCCTCTGGCGAAAGACTATGAAGATTGAGGACCACCATAATCTTATCAAAATAGCCCGCACTAAATGGTATTTTTCTTACATCTTCGAACGTCACGGCTTTGTAATTGGGCAAGGCCATGACGGATGCACGCTTGAAAGCTTTTGCGACCCGACGTCGATTGAACTCGACGGCAACGAATTGCGTATTCGGAAAACGATCTGCGAAGTACAAGGCACGCAAGGCGCTTCCGGGGCCACAATCGAGAATGCATTCGCCAGGCCTTGGTGCGAGTGCCTCAGCGAGAGGTGCGTACCATTTTGGATCTTCCAGTAGGCACGCATCGATCAGCATGCGGAAAGCACCTGACAGCCATGTGCCGCGGACTTTCTGACTTCTCGATCTCTCAGTATGAATGAGATCTGCATGGCTCTTTGTATAATAGACTCTGAGCGCGTCTTTGCCGATTTGCATCTTTCACCCACCAACACGCAGGAATGGAATTAGCTGTATTAAATCCCGGAACTAAATCCTGAACGAGGCGAGACAAAAACAACTATCTCCTGTCAGCAACCGTCCGCTGTGCGCACGCCGTACCAGAGGTCCTTGACCTGATCGTAGTGGATCTTGGCACTGTAGGTGGCCACCGGCAGCGCGATGAAGCGAGCGGTGGTCGGCCGACCGCCTGCACCACACCGTAGGAGAATATCACCCGGTCACGCTGAGCCTGAACCAAGGCCACACGTGCATTGAGCAGTTCCTGCTGCGCGTTCAGGACGTCGAGGGTGGTGCGCTGGCCGACGCGGGCTTCCTCGCGCACGCCGTTGAGCGCCACCTCGTTGGCCTGGACCTGCGCCTGCGAGGCGGCCACCCGGGCCTTGGTAGCCTCGAGCTGGCCCCAGGCCGAGACCACGGCGGCGCAGATCTGGTCGCGCGCCTGCTCGGCCTGCTCCTTGGCTTGGCGGATTTGCGTGTATTCCTGGCCGCCCTGGTAGACCGGGATGGTCAGCCGCCCCACGATCGAAGCAGCGACGCTACTCGTGTTGGTAAGCACCCGATCATAGCTCTGAGCGACGGGGCCTTGCAGCCCCACAATCGGGTAGAGCTGCCCCTCCAGCACCTTCACCTGCGCCTTCGTGGCGTCGACCGCGTGCATCTGCGACAGGATCTGCGGCTGCTCCTTGAGCCCGATGTCGATCGCCGCGTTGAGGCCTCCCGGCACGTAGTGGTCGAGAGGCCGGCCGGGGGCGAACTGGCGCGGCTCGATGCCGATCACCTGACGGTAGATGCCGATCGAGGAGCGCAGCTGCGCCTCAGACGCGCTGACCTGCGAGCGCGCATCCGCGAGGCGCTCCTCGGCCTGAGCCACGTCGCTGCGGGTGATCTCACCGATCCGGAAGCGAAACGCAGTTTGCCGAATTTGCTCCTGTAAAACCGCGAAATTGTTGCGCTGCAATTCCACGTTCGCACTGTCGCGCAGGACGTCCATGTAGGCCTGCGCGGCGTTGAACAGAGTGGTGAGTTCGGTGAAGTGAAGGCTCTCGCGCCGGCTGTTGACGGTCGATCGGGCTCTCTGGGTGGTGTTGTCCGTCTGGAAGCCGTTGAACAGGGTCTGGGTGACGGTGATGCCCACCTGACCCGGCAGGGTTGCCTGCCTGATCCGCTCTCCGCCTTCCGTGCCGTCCAAGAGTGCGAGGCCGATACCGGCATTCATACTGACTGTGGGACGGTAGCCTGCCTGCGCCTGCGCCACGGTCTCGTCTGCCCGCACGCCGGCGCGCCCGGCATTGAGCTGCGGGTTCCCCGCATAGGCCTGCTTCAATGCGCTCTCCAGCGTCTCCCCGCGCGCAACGGCCGTTGCGTTCAGCACAAGCAGGGTGATCAACCAAAACACGGCTGCTCCGGGCCGCCGCACGCGTCCTCGCGTAGCTGACCAAGAACCTCGATTGACGTCACTCCAGCCGCTTCGCCGGCTGGAGGCACACGAACCGGCAGGGCAGGGCGACGCGCGAGCCATTGTCTATGGATCCAACAATGCAGAGGTATGCACGCTGGCGGGATGACCTGTGGCGATCTCGTGTGCGGCAGAGCAGGTCTCGTAACGATCGCCCGTCGCGATCATGATGAGCCGCTTCCTGGCACCTGCGGCGGCGCGGATTGCCAGGAGCGTGCGGCTTGTGGGCCATAGAACGGTATCGGGTCTCGGATCCTTCAGGGGTTCGCCGTGTCGTCGAACTCCTTCGCGGTAGATTGGCGCGTACTTCGCGGCGAGTTCCGCCTCCGGGAATGGCTGGCTGACCCAGATGACCTGCTGCAGACCCTCGTCCCGGCAAACCTCGAGCACGACCTGCTGCGTGTCCGGCCCGGATGCCGGTGCCTGACCGTCAAAGTAGAACAGGGCCGTGACGTTGCCCTCGCGATCCGCCATCGAAGGTCGCGGCACACTCGTCACGGGTCCCCAGGACAGCCCGAACGGGGCTTTGTCCGCGTCCGCTGCGACCGCATTGTTCATGCAGGCGAGTCCCATCACGAGCGTAGCGCTGAGCACTCTGGGCCAACCTGCGCCTCTTTTCGGAGGGCTGTGGGTGAGGACATAAACCGGGACGTACTTCGATGGTGGGTGCTGCCAAGGCATTGCGGTTCACCCTACTCCGCGGCTGGCCGTAGGGGCGGGTACGCGCGAGCCCTGGCCTTCTCTCGCGCCGCCGCATCCGGAATCTCCTTTCCGCCGAACCGCGCGTAGAGCGCCGGCAGGACGATGAGCGTCAGCAGCGTGGCGCTGATCAGGCCGCCAATCACCACCGTGGCCAGGGGGCGCTGCACCTCGGCGCCCGTCTCGGTCGCGAGCGCCATCGGCACGAAGCCAAGAGAAGCGACCAGCGCCGTCATGGCCACCGGACGTAGACGGGTCATTGCGCCCTCCAAGATCGCTTCCCGCTTCGGGCGGCCTTCCTGGATCAACTGCTTGATGAAGGTCAGCATGACGAGGCCGTTGAGCACCGCCACGCCCGAGAGCGCGATGAAGCCGACCGCCGCCGGTACCGAGAACGGCATGCCGCGCAGCCACAGGGCCGCGATGCCGCCGGTCAGCGCCAGCGGCACGGCACTGAACACCAGGAGCGCGTCGCGCGGGCTGCCGAGCGCCGAGTACAGCAGCAGGAAGATCAGGAAGAAGCACACCGGCACCACCACCATCAGGCGTTGGCGGGCCGAGGCGAGGTTCTCGAACTGCCCGCCCCAGGCAACATAGTAGCCGGACGGGAGTTGGACCTGGCTCGCCACCTTCGCCTGGGCCTCCGCCACGAGCGAGCCGATATCGCGCCCGCGGACGTTTGCCGTGACCACGACGCGCCGCTTGCCGTTCTCGCGCGAGATCTGGTTCGGCCCTTCTGTCACCGTGAAGCTCGCCACCTGCTTCAGAAGGACCGAAGCGGCTCGTCCATTCGGGCCGGGCGGCAGGGCGACCGGCAGGGTCTCCAGGGCCTCGCGATCCTCGCGCACCTTGTCGGTCAGGCGCACCACGATGGGGAAACGCCGGTCGCCCTCGAACACGACGCCGGCGTCCTTGCCGCCGATGGCCGCCCCGATGACCTCCTGGATGGCCCCGGTGCTGAGCCCCAGGCGGGCTGCCTCGCCCTTGTTGATCTTGATCTCCAGGAACGGCAGGCCCTGTGTCTGCTCGACCTTCACGTCCTCCGCACCATTGGTACCCCTCAGGATCGCGGCGACCTGGTTGGCGACCTTCAGCATCGGCTCGAACTCCTCGCCGAACACCTTTACGGCGAGGTCCCCGCGCGTCCCGGCGAGCAACTCATTGAAGCGCAGCTGGATCGGCTGGGAGAACTCGAAGACGTTGCCGGCGAGCTTGCCCACCGCCTTCTCGATCTGCTCCTGCAGCTCCGCCTTGGACAGCTCCGGGTCCGGCCACTCCTCCTGAGGCTTGAGGATCACGAAGGTGTCGGAGGAGTTCTGCGGCATCGGGTCCGAGGCGACCTCGGCCGTGCCGGTCTTGGAGAAGACGTAGGCCACCTGCGGGAACTTCGAGACCGCCTGCTCCACCTTGAGCTGCATCGCCTGCGACTGGGTCAGGGACGTCGAAGGGATGCGCAGCGCGTTCATCGCGATGCTCTTCTCGTCGAGCGTCGGGATGAACTCCGCGCCGAGCCTGGTGAACAGCACGCCCGCGCCGGCGAGCAGGAGAAGCGCAGCCGCGATGAACACGAATGGTGACTTCACCGCGCCAGCCAGCACGGGCCGGTAGGCCGCCTTCAGGCTGCGGATGATGAGGTTATCCTTCTCCTGGACGCGTCCGGTGATGACGATGGCGATCATCGCCGGCACGAAGGTGAGGGAGAGCACAAAGGCCGAGACGAGCGCGATGATGACGGTCAGCGCCATCGGCTCGAACATCTTGCCCTCGACCCCCGTGAAGGTCAGGAGCGGGACGTAGACCAGGATGATGATCGCCTGCCCAAACAGCGACGGCTTGATCATCTCCTCGGCCGAGGCCCTGACTGTCGCGAGCCGCTCCTCCAGTTCGAGTTTGCGACCGAGTTCGTGCTGCTTTTCCGCGAGGTGTCGCAGCGAATTCTCGGCGATGATGACCGCGCCGTCGACGATAAGGCCGAAGTCGAGAGCGCCGAGGCTCATCAGGTTGGCTGAGATCTTCGCCTCGACCATGCCGGTCATGGTCATCAGCATGGCGACCGGGATGACCA
>Ga0265798_10001494_pt1 | contig 36309 bp, 28 predicted proteins | sample P3T30metagenome_FD_192430 | JGI IMG/M metagenome (GOLD analysis project Ga0265798, IMG submission 192430) | Plant litter microbial communities from East Loma Ridge, Irvine, California - P3 T30 | ecosystem: Environmental > Terrestrial > Plant litter > Unclassified | place: USA: California...
GCTTGGCCAGTTCGCGCCGCAGCAGTTCGGCGGCATTGACCTTGGCGAACAGGCGGCTTTCGAAGTCGAGGCCGGGCGACAGGCCGAGGTAGCTGTGCGAGGGACGCGCGAAGCAGTAGATGCAGCCGTGGCTTATCGTTGACCAAGCCACTAGACAGACTGTGTCTTACTACCAACATTCTTTTTAAAATCAATCGACTACACGAACCCAAGTACACAGTTACTGGACAGTCGATCTCCGTAAGCTGTGTCTAGTCGAGAACGAAATTAATGTGGCCTGCTTACAACAACCGCAAGAGGTCCCCCCAACTGAAGCCTTCATCTGGTAAAACTGGCGTTCTAATGTTAGGGGTTCCCGCGTCGGTGAGCGTCGTTTTACACGTTCGTCCGTATAGCTTATACCGGTATGTCGTTTTAATACCTGAACCATCTACTGTGCGCCAGTACATCCATCCTCTATCAGGTGGATACCAGATACCAATGGCGCCTTTCCCTTACGTCATTCGAACCGAAATTTTCAGCTTACTTAATATCTGACGTCCTCAAAACATGACTGAACCTTCGCTAAAACGTTGGCCACAAAGTGGCTTTGAGGAGTTCTTCGAATATAACTCGAATTTTTTCCATCTAAATGTTAATGTCGGCTCCATGGTGGAGTGCAAACGTTACCATGATGAATGGTTGAATCGTTACAGTTATGCCGTGCAAAGTTGGACTGAATATGATGTCGCCATCTGGAGCGTTCGATGCAGGCAATCGTTAAAACTCAGCTTTAGCGCAACTTATTTCGCCATTTCATCGGGAGACGCTCGCAGATCTAAGGTCTTAGCGTCTGCCTATTATCTGGCCTATTACTCGATGCTCCACGCAATGTGGGCAGTGATCTTTCTCCACCCAGATCAGCCATTGCATTCCATAACCGAGATCGGTCATTCAAAACTAGCCAACGTTTTCCACTCTTCATTCACGCAAGGAAAAATTAAAATAATCGGATATGACACTAAGACACTAGTGGATAATCTACGCTTTCTCAGGGAATACTACTCTTATCGCATGCCTTTGAATTCCCTTTTTTCCGGGGATAAAGAATTATCTAGAGCACATGCTTATTTGGGCGGGTTTGTGAAGCAAAGTATTCAACTTGCAAATCTCCATTCGCATCTTTTACGCAAAGCTGCGGAAAGGCGCGGCTTCGCTAGCGCGTCAATTCCTTTTCATCAACACGAGGATTTTAAACGCGATTTTTGCCGAATAAACGCTAAAGAGCACCCCGCGCGAAATACACCTCTACTGGACCCAGCTGATGAGTATGCACAATACGAATACCTTAAGATAGGCTGCGACTTAATGCCACTCTCGTTAGAATATGACCATATGTTCGACGATTACATGACGTATATGGACGACATGCGACCTGAACAACAAACGATTGCTACGATAAGGCGCCTTGTCGGAAACGTGTTATTCTAAATAGAGTTAATCTAGCGGGCATAGAACTTAAGGCTACCCCTAACGCGGGACACGAACTCGAAGCGCCGAACCATGACGGATCTCCAAAGCAACTGAATCAAAGTTGAACCCGACCATGGAGCCAATGGTTGCTATTATTTCCCAAAGCCGACGCCTATCGCGCTTCCAGATTTCCTTTCCGTACTCGGCCAACGGCCATATCGCAACTTCTTGGGCCACTGGATCAAGCGTGTCGGTATCGGATTGAAGATATGCGCGATGCCCCCATTGACCAGTCAATAAATCGTGCGACGCGAATACCGGACCGCTAGTTGGTGCCCCACCTTCCAATGGCAAACACACCGCAACGTCATAAATCAACGGCCCCGCCTCTACCCACGAATGATCAAAGGGTGTCGAGTCAGGCGATCTCGCGACACCGATGCACATGCGGTACTCTACAGTTTCATCGTCCGTTCCATTGCCCGGCGCCACAACTGCTTCTGCCTCAACAAAAAGCACATAGAGGATCGCCGCGAACAGATGACATGCGCCAGGAATCGGGTTGTCTAAAAGGTAGCGAAGCGTCGCTCGGTAAACTGCAGCATGCAAAGGGGTATCCCCCGATTTTGGGGCGAGCGCTACAACCTGCTGGTCAAAGTGCGGCAGCATTTTTACTGCGTCTTGATAGTTCATAATTCCAATCCTCTTATAGGTCAATTCTAAACGCGGCGACCCTATACAGATTTCCCACTAAATTTAGCTGGTGGCGATTCGACGAGAGCTAACTCCATCTTAAAATTGCATTCATGCAATTTGCGGGGACCAACACGGCTTAGGTCCGGGCGCTAACGAACCGATTTAATGAAAACATTATGTCGGACGTACGCGCCGCCTAACAGCGGCGCGGGTCGTTTTAGCTGTGTTGATGAGCTCCCAGAGCAGTACCGAAGCCGGGCTCGTCACGCGGTTTCTTTTTCTGGTCCAGCTCGTAGCGCATGCGACGCACATCCAAGCCGCCATTGAGGCCCATTACCAAGCCCTTCAACATCACCGGCGCGTCCAACGTTGCTGTTTCCTCTTCGCAACCCTGTTCAACGAGCTGCTCACGCAGTTTGTCGCTCATCTTCATGAAGCCATGGTTGGCCAGGCCGGCCGAGAGATGGTAGTCTACTAACATTGCATGCATGGGACGTGGCATAGTGTTCTCCTTCAAAAGTTAAAGAGTTTGCCGGTTAGCGGCTTGATCAGCATAGGAAAAATGACGTCACAAACCCACCGGGAAAATGCGGAGGCGATGGACAATTTTTTTGTCACCCCGAGTTTCGCCCAAGTGATCCAAGTGCTGGGCCTCGGCTTTGGGCTTGCTGGCGACAGGCAAAAGAAGCTTTCAGAAGCGAGGTCGTATGGCGGAAAGCAAGACCGTTACAGCCGCTACCTGCTTCCAAAGCTTGTCGCCATGTTGGCTCCCGACAACCCGGCCGTCGCAAGGGAACTGAAATGGCGGCTAGGTCAGATGGAGTATCTGCTTTCACAGGTACGTGGCTCGTATTTATTTACCCAGCTCCGCCCCTTGAAGGGCTTGCATATTTTTTTACTAGTTTGGGCTTATCCGCATCTAGCTGCGCTGCTAAACGACTTTCGCACCAAAGTTTCAAGCGCTTCTCCGCTCTATTATCTTCCGGGTATGCTGCCCCGGCTCGGCGATCCGGCCTTTAACGCAGTCAAGATGATCAAGCGCTCAGTAAGCGCCGCGTTAGGTGACGAAGTCGAAGCGCCAGTCTTTTCCACGACACTGGACCGCTTGGAACGCGACTCTAGCAAGAAGTTGTCGACAATTGAAAAGGAAGTGCAGGAACTGGACAACGAGGTACGTTTCCAGCTCCGAGACGAGGACGAACGGAAGCGGCGCCTGGCTGCAGTGCGGGCGGCGTATATTGCAGGGACCGCGGTCAAGCGTTTTCTGGACATGGCTACTGGCGTCGACCCACGTCCATTACGGGCGTTGGGGGCTTGTTTGGATGACGAGTTCGACCCGAAGGGGCACGGGGATCTCGGCTTAGTGGCCCAGCACAAAGCTCTGTATCGTAGCATGGCTACACCGTTGCATTCTCTGGAGAGCGAGGAGGCATCCGTTTTTGAGAGCCTCCAGGAGGGATATCGGGAGCTGCTCAAGGCTGTGGAGCCTGACAGTATTCGATCAGGCGCCAATTTGGTCATTCAGTTTGAATCGCACCGGTTAAATGTTCCGGCGGTCGAGGCGAATCTTAAACGCTTTTTCGACCACCCCGAGTCGGGGCTGTTCGAGTCGTTTGGACTGCTCTTTCAGGGGAGGCTAGCGCTTTATCGGGGCGACCTTATTGCCAGCGAGAGAATTTTTAAGCGCATTCTGAAACTTGCTGAAAGTCAGCAACTAGGTGAGATTGCGCATCAGGCAGCGGGGTGTGCGATTGCGCTTGAAGTTATGACACGTGAGCAGGTTCAATACGGGAGTCTTGAGCCGATTATTCTGCATCGCGCCCAGTCCCAAGTGCAGACGTGGCAAATCCACATTCCGTTGCCAACGCCCTTTTCTAGCTTTGGCGGCATCCGTAAGCTATCAATTGGAACACGACAGGTATTTGAAGCCGTTGCGGAATTCAACTTGCGCCAACCGTATATGCCTCGGTATCCTTCGCGTCAACTATGCAACCCTCTGGCCCGTCTGGATGACTTGCTGTCGAAGTTCTTTTCTGAGCTTGATCGGCAGCGCAAGACACAGCCGCAGCCACAAAAAGCAGTGCGTAAGTCGGTGACAATGGTTTTTGGTCGCCGGGAACGGTCCGTGTTGAGCATCCATACTGCTACTCCATATCAAGCCTTGCGCGATATCTGGTCGTTCATGTCCTTCTTCTTTGGTAGCGAACTGATGTTCCATGAGCAGTTGAACACCAGTATCCAGCGCTACATGGCCCTTCGCCCCGTGATGCAGCACAGAATATTGAAAGCGCTGGATCCGGTGGAGTATCGCAAAGATATTAATGTAGCTAAGAAGCGAAAACGTAGATCGCTTAAACACTCACGTGCGGACGCAGGTGTTAAACGCTGAGCGAGTTCTCGCATATAGTAATGTTGAGTATATTTTTCAGGAGACGGTGTTGAGCCTCAACCATAATTCCCAAATCGTGGCCGACGTACGTGTGCAGGGGCTATCAGGGCAGGCCGGAATTGGAATTTATCAGTTGTACTTTAGCGTAAGGCACGATTTTCCGAGCTGGAACAATCCCGCACCCTATATATGCTTAAGAAATCTACGTGCGAAGGTTCTGGCAGGTCCGGAACACGGCGCTCGAAGGCCTTTAGGCATAGCGCAGCCGGAAGCAATATTGAACTTCTGCCAAGCCCCGTATGCGAAGGACGAGCAGTTTCTGCTGCAGCTTGATGTCACGGCAGAGCAACTGGACAGCTTGGAAGACATGCGTGGTGGGAGCGGAATCCGCTTTGAACTTATCGTTCAGTGTGAAAGTGAAGGTCCACATGGGATCCTGCGCACTGAGGACAGCATTCTTTGGACCGCAAACCTTGAGGTCTGGGCATCCGTCTTGGAGCAACTGAACATCAAGGACACACTTCTTGTCGCCGTCGAGCTTCCTAGACTGAACTCGAGCGGATTCGGCCGCACAGCAATCGAAGCCTTACGTCGTGCGAAACAAGATATGTTAGCCGGCGATTACGGCAATGTTGTCGCACGATGCCGCATTGCGTTGGACAGCATTAAAACAGAGTGTGGGGAAACCGAAAAGATCAACGTTAGTCTGGAACAGTTTCAAAAGAGCCGCCGGGTTATGAGCAAACGGGACCGGCAACGGGTAATTACAGAGGCATTACGGCACTATACTCACCTTGCACATCATGTAGACGAAAACGGAGCTCAAGAGTGGTACAGCAGAACGGACGCAACATTCGCGCTCGCGATTGCTGCTGCGGCGATCGCAAGTGAGTTGAAAGAACGAGAATTACGCTTGAATTGCGCAGAGCAAAACAGAATGAAATCAGCCGACAGATAACTGCAAACGGTCGGAAGCATCCAGCCGTTTGCCTCCAGCAGTCTTATCCGACCGATAGGTAGCCGTCAGGCCTCAGCCGCAACGCCTGCGGTCATGATGACGCGATTGTCCTCCAAACGCTCATGCACGTGAAAGCCGCAAGCAGTGAAAAAGGCTTCCCGCCTCGGCCCGTTACAAGCTAAAGCCATCGGCAGCTTCTTTTCAAAGCGGCGCCGAATCTCCGCCACGAAAGTCGCCCCTAGCCGCTGGCCGCGGCTCGCTGGGTCGACGTACAGCAACCAAAGCACAGGGTTACATTTTTGTATGTGGTCCACTTCGGGTCGCACGACAGCTACTGCATTGCGCTCAGCCACAACGACAGCGTGCCCTGCCCTCACTTCCTCGACGACCTCGTCGGCCGCCAGAGCCTCTATCGTCTGAGGATCTCCGAAATCTGCCACGTTCGCGACCAGGAATTTTGCGGTCTCCTCGACCGTGAACGTGCGAAAGTCAGTTTCAGTACCCAAGTTCCGAGTCCCCATCAAAATTACAGCTGCGGTCTAATTATCGAAAGCAAGTGCCAAAGCTGGGACACCTGCGTACCGTACGGCCGGAGCGTGCCCTCCTGGGCCCGCTCCGGATCCCACTGTTGGTGCCATTCGCTATTATTTGTCACGATCACGGGTTCATCTACGTCGGGGAACTGGTCGGCAGTGATGTCAACGATCCACTCTCCATTCTGCAACCAAGCATGGCTCGATAGGGAGCCATCACTCTTGTGCTTGTTGCCGCAGATGTACTCGAAGCCCTTGATGCCTGCATCGGCCAGAACTTGCCCCAAGATCAATGACGTGTCGCCACAGCTCCCGCGCGGGAATTGTGGCCATGGCAAATCTTCGGGCTTGCACATCTCGATCGCCTTGCGTACAGCAGCGGCGATTTTCTCAATGCGATTGTAGTCGACGTCGGTCATCTCTTCCCTACTTGCTCAGCATTTAGGCCCAAAAAGCATCACTGCCAGTCTCCGATCGGCGAATCGGAAAAAATGCTGAATCAAGTCCGCCGTCAGCGTGAGGCGGCCGCTCTCTCGATCCAGCAGTCGCTTAGGCTCACGATCCCCTTCTTGCTATCTAGTGCGTCAGCACACAATAACACGCAGAGACGCCACAACCGGCATGACACCGTGGATGAAGTCGACGCTCTAGCCGAATTACTTTTCGATTGGGAAAGTTGGTATCCTATGAACGACGCAAACGTGCAGTAACGACGGAGAGAGAACAAATGGGGCTCAACGAGGGACTTCCAGGCATCGGCGAATCGCAAGAGATCGGACAAGATGCGACGCGGTGCCTGCACACTAATGCCCCTAGGAACTGGGTCAACCCCAAGGACATAGGTGGGACTGATGACTATGGTCTTGATTTTCAGATCCAGTTGAAAGCCCAGAGTCAAGTAGCCGCGATTTTTCGATTGCAATTGAAGGGAACGAAAAAGCCGTCGCGCGTCGAAGACGGCAAGTTCATCTCCATCCCTTTGTCGGCCTCCACCTTGCGCTACTATCGGAAGATTTCGGAGCCAATCCTGCTGGTCGTTTGCGACCTGAGTGCCGACGCAGATCCTCGTAATTGCCCACTCTATTATGTCTGGGTGCGTGAGGAACTTCAGCGGATCAACATCGACAGTTTGGATCTCGAGCAGGAGAAGGTCAGCCTGCGGGTGCCCACAGCCAACCAACTGACCTACGAGTTGGACCTACTACCGGAGGTCCGGAATGCCAATGAGCTGGCAGAAGCCGGGCATGCTTTGGATGTGCGGGTCAACGATTTGCGCCCGGAGCTTCAGCCCGAACAACGCGTCGAGATCGTGCAGAACCTTACGGAAGGCTTCAACAGACGCAGTGCCGCTTTCCTAGATGCGGTGGCGGCGCCAGCGAGCGAGCATTGGCCGAAGCCTGACCTTGGCACGTTAGCTGCAGACTTGATGGAAGCAGCCAGGCTGCTGAAGAGCGGAAAAGTGGACAGAGCAGCCGCTGCCTTGGACCGAGCGCAGACGAAGCTGATAGGAGCTGTGAATCTCGAACTGGGCGAATACCACTTTCTTAGGGGGCGTCAAGCAATGCTGAGCCGCGACGATGGCTCTGCAAGTGCGGCCTTCCTGAGCGCGGCGAAGACGACAGGCCAGAGCAAGTATTGGGCTGGCTGGGCCGAGAGTGAGCTACGCCGGCGTTACGACTCAGACGACCTGAACAGCGAAGGTCTCGACTTGTCCGACGTGCTCGCACAGCTACCGGCTGCCACAGATGGAGTTCTGGCAGCCGCTAGGGCGAGACTGCTAGCTGCCAGCCACAAGCCCGACGACGCCCGCGCGGTACTGACTCAGTTCTCTGACGCAGAGTCCATGGCTGGGCTTGCGGTGGTCGAAACGATGAACAGCAATTGGGATGCCGCCTTGGCGGCTTGCGATACAGGGCTGGCGGATCCACAGTGTTCTGAGTCGTCTCGACTGCTGTTCTGGATCCTTCGGGCTCGAGGCAAGTTTCACCAGGCTGTTGCAGGAGCAACGCGCAAGATTGAGGGCGAGATCGTTCCGCCGTCTGGACCGCCCGGCATAGACGCGAGCCTCCTGAGGCACGCATGGGCGGATATCCTGGTTGTGGTCGAGTCGATGGATGAGATCGGGTGGGCGAGCAATGCCGAGTTTGTCGTCGACATCGTGGCCGCGTGCGCGTCCATGCTGGGCAAGCAGAAGGATGCGATGACGATCCTGCTTTCGGCAATTCAAAAGCAGCCCACGTCCCAGGCGTTGAATGCTTCTTTGGAGGCGATTGCTGCCCAGTGCGGCGAATTCGAAGTCGCGTTAGACGCCAACACTAGGCTGGACCGGAACGACACTCAGGTCTTGCGAAGAATCGCGCTCCTCTACGAAGTCGGCAAACGGCAGCGTGAGTGCGTCAAGCTGGCGGAACGAGAGTTCCCCAACTTGTCCCGTCAACACCAGCTTTTTGGAGTGGCGCTCGTGCTTGCTGCACGGGCAGCGCACGACATAGCTCGCGCAGACCTTGTGAGATTGTGGTCAGACCTGCTCGAAGCGGACGAAAGCTTGCGGCCTTATGCCGCGGTCCTCGAATACTACATCTCTGTCGCGAAGAGTCCCCTGAGCGCATCGGAGGCTCTCACCACTCTGGCGAAGTCCCACGAGACTCTGGGCAGACCACTGGCAACCGCAACTGCGATTTTCGGGGAAGCCGATCCGTCCGACGAGGCCCATGCGCGTATATTGCTTGACGTGGCCGACGAAATGAGTGCGCATATCCGCTTGGCTCCGGGCATGGCGGTACACCTTGGCATGGCGCTAGTCACGCTCGGAAAGTGGGCCAGGCTCCTCCAGTTGTGCGAAGAGGCCGAGCGCGAGTTCGACGGTAATCCTCGCTTGGTAGCGTTCAAGGGTCTTGCGCTGGACCGGCTCGGCAATACCCAGGCCGCTCAGCAAGTCCTGAAGGACATGCTTGATGGAGGCATCGCTGACAGCCTCGCACTGCGGACCTACGTAAATATTATGGTCCGCTGCGGCTTCCTGGACGAAGCCCTCGTCGCGGCAGAACAAATTCTCGATGCCGCAAGCTCCGCCGCGCAAAAACGCGAGTGCATCCGGCTCTTGTTCAACCTGTTGCAAACGAGGAATCCACACGAGCCGCGCTTAGTTGATCTTGCCGTTCGATTCGGCGAACTGGCTGCCCCTACCAACGAGGTCGAGGAAGGCGTGTTTCTCACGATGGTGTTCGTGGGTACAAGCATGAGCAACGGCGTCCTGAGTGCCGAGAAGAAGAAAGAGGTCGCGGAGCGTGCCAACGCCTTTTTTGAGCGATTCCCAAATTCAAAGGTTCTGCGGCGATTCGACACCAGTAACCTCTCTGGCGATGAACTGTCGCAGCGACTGAAAGCGATCAGTGGCGTTACAGAGGAAAGACAGCGGGTGCAGTTACGCTTGGAGCGCGAGATGCGGGACGGTAAGTTTCCCGTTCCTTTCGCTTGGCGCCCAAGGCTGGCACTTTCGAATATTCGGGATCAATTGCACCTGTGGGAAGTATCGAAACGGGCGTCCCCGGACGACAAGCAGTTCCACTTGCTCATGGAAACCGAGAACTGGAAACCTAAGCGTGCAGTCGACTTGCGAGGGAAGATCCCGTTAGTCGACTTGACCACCTTGTTCGTCCTACTCGACTTAGACCTACTCAACGCCCTCTTCCTACAGTTCTCTACAGTCGCGATTGCACAAGGCACCTTGGCGGAACTTTCGACTTTGTGCCAAGTGTTCTCGGGCTCCCCCTGGCGAGACAAGTGCCTGGATCTTCAGGGTCGTCTACGACAGAAGCTCAGCCAAATCACCCAACCCATTGCGCAGTCCCGCGATGAGGAAAAGGTCGAAGCTGAGGATGGTATTCCGGTGTCAGCCGGCGAGATCGAAACCCTCTGCAGTGCCCAAGGTTACTTCCTGTATTCGGACGATCTCATCTTCCGCCAGTGGTGCTTAGGCGAAGCCGCTTCGCAGAAGTCCATGAGCACTCTCGACCTGCTCGAAGTACTGGAAGAGAGGGAGATCATCGATCGGGCAAGGGCTGCGCGGGCCGTCGCGACGCTCTGCGCCTGGAACGTCGGCGTTACCATTTTGCTGAAACACCAGCTAGCGATCGTGCCGCAGGGTGTAATTGCTGCCAAAAACATCTTCGAGGGGGTCGAACGCCTGCAAGGCGACAAGGACTTCATGTCCATCGCAACCGGCATGTGGGATTTCCGCTCAGACTTCCGCCGCAACCTTGAGCACGTCGCTGGTGTGCTGGGGGCATTGGTCAATGAGCCGTCGGTTTCCATCATCGCCGCCGCGTCTTTCACTGGCATCTGGTTCTTAAAGGCAAAGTTCCGCGATGAGGCACCTCGTCCGCCGCTGAGGCTACTACTCAGTCTGATGCTCGTCGCCGCCGCGAACTTGATTGGAACTGGGTCCAAAGTAAAGCCCGAGGCGCATCGACGCCTATTGCAAGTGTTCGTATATTTAGTCGAGCTGGAATTCGGGAACCGGATGGATGAAGCCGCCGAGAAGCAGGCCTATCGTCAGCTCGCGCGTGCAGTAGCTGAAATGGACATAAAACTCATGCGCCGCACGGCTAAGCTAGAGCTTACAGAAAATCAAACCCAGCTGTACGCGTGGTTTTTGAAGGGCTTTGAAGCCGAAACTGCGCCCTTTGCAGTTTTCTCGGAAGCGTATCAAGATGCATGGGACGAGCTGGCCCGACGTGCTTAGAAACGAAGTCGAGCACCTTCTGTATGCGCAGGACCGCACGTCCCGCCACGCGAAAGGACTTAAAACAAATCCATCTGGGTGTGCGCGCGATCTCACAAAGCGCCTGGGGCTGACACCTGCAAAGGTCTTTCGGCAAGCTGGACACATCACAATTCTGTCACCCGCTGGTGGTACCCTCGACAGCCGCCTTCCAGCGCCGGGACCAGTTGGAAGTCCAGCTCGCACTGGTAGGCGCCGGTGTTGACGCCGATGGCAATGCTCTCAGGCACGTAGCCAGGGCGGGCCAGCTCGCGGCGCAACGGGTCGGCCGCATTCACCTTGGCGAAGATGCGGCTTTCGAAATCCAGCCCGGCGGGCCAAGGTAGCTATGCAAAGGCCTGGCAAAGCGATAGATACAGCCGTGCTTTATGTCGCCCCGTTTTGTTCACCGCTTTGCCAATTCCTATTTATATACATAGGCTTAAGTCACTATTTTCTCTGCCCACCGTTCATGAACACTCGTGTTCGAACGTCTCCTAGCAACAATAAAATCGGTCTCACTTTCTCGACAACGCGGATGTCGTGGCCTGTTCACGTTCGCGGTTTCGATCCTCAGTTAAGTGCTTGAACAGGTCACCGCGTCCATCCCAGCCAAAGTGTTGCACGACATGCGTCAGAGCTAGGTCACCGCCGACGCTCCATACCACAGCGGTGACCAGCGCTATTCCTTGACATTGCTGATCCAAAGAGCAGCTCGTCACCCGCAATGCATGAGCTGAGAAACAAAATGCGCCGTTGCTGAAACATCGACCGGAATTCGACACCCTCATGCAGTAACCTAAGATGTCACTAGAGGTTGTCGCGTTCTAGACCACTTCCAGAACGGGCTCGATGTCGGGTTCGATGAATTGTTGCGCGCGGAATTGCATTTATGTAAAAATAGAATGGATACAACAAATTTCATGGAAAAACGTGACCAAGTCGCAGCCGCCGAAAACATTAAGTCCTGTGGTTGGTCTGCAGGTTATTCCTACCCCCACACCTTGGCCGAACGCCAATGCCCGCCTCCTTGGCTTAGGCATGGGCCTCCCGGTAGAGCCATTAGTGCGTCTCGCCCAATTTAGCGCCACGGAATTTGAGCGCTTCACGCTTGAGTGGGCAACTGACTATTTAGCGAAGTTGCAGGACGCCCACGAAGTGCAACAAAGAGGCGGCGCTGGAGATAAAGGACGGGATATTATTGTTTGGCTCGACGCGTCTAATGTACAGCCTCGCAGATGGATTCTCTATCAATGCAAACACTATGGCGTGAACCTCGGGGAAGGGGTTGCGGCTGCGGAAATTGGTAAAATTCTTTTCTACACTTACAGGGGAGATTACACGACCCCAAAAGAGTACTGGTTCGTAACACACAAAGGTGTCACGTCAGACTTCCAAGATTTATTGGACACTCCCGACAAGCTGCGCGAGTTTATCCTGGCCAATTGGGAAAAATATTGCGCAGCCAAAATAACATCAAAAATTAAAGTTGCGCTCGACAGCAAGCTTCGAACGCATATCGAAGCGTTTCCGTTTTCCATCTTCCGAGCAAAGCAGCCACATGATCTGATCTCCGAGCACAAACAGACGCGTTATCACCTTACCGTTTTCGGAGCTCCACTGATCGATCGCCCTAAGCCTCCCATTCCGCCATCATCCGTTGCCCCTGCTGAAACGCGCTATGTCACGCAACTTTACAAGGCCATCGAAGAAAGATTGGGCTTTGCTATTACCGACCCCTCTCAATTTGCTAATGAAGCAATGCTCCGGAAGTTGTTTGAACGATCACGCATTACGTTTTATTGCGCCGAAGGCTTAAAAGAGTTAGCCCGAGATCAAATGGCAGACGCTGAATTCTTCAACACGCTGCTTGACGAGTTTTCCGACGGACTCTTTCACAGCATAATGTCGGCCCATCCTCCAGCACTAAATCGCCTTAGCGTCATTATTCAAGCAGCCCAAGCCCTTCAGTTAGGCGGACACGTGTTGGCTCCGCATCTTTTAGCAAATGATCGCGAAGGAATTTGTCATCACCTTGCAAATGACGATCGTATTATTTGGGGTTAATTATGACAAACACTCGAAATAATTACCGTTCGTCACGACCATTTAATACAGCTACAGAGTATGCCTTGCGCTTACTATTTCTACTTGACGCCGCTAAGGACAGGCCAAGTGACGTGCAGCGCCTAGTAGCATATGATTATTTGCTTGTTCACTCTGGAGATGTTGAAAATGGACCACAGAGTTTACATCCGGCCGTCCCGTTTCGTGGAACTGAGTTTCTAATTAAACGAGACTTAATTCAGGACGGGCTAGCGCAAATTTTTGCGCGAGAACTGGTGGATAAGATTTTTGACAAGACTGGAATTTCTTACCGAGGCAATGCTCTTACCACTGCATTCTGCAGCCTCATGACTTCTCATTATGCGACCGAACTCCGCCTCCGAGCAGAATGGGTGATTCTAAATTTCAGCTCTCTTTCCAATGTGGATTTATCAAATTACATGAACGAGAATGTCGGGCACTGGGGAGCTGAATTTGACCGTCAAACTGCACTTAATCAGTTGGAACTGTAAATGTTAAAGATATCTAAGATCGTACTACGCGGATTAGAGATTGACGACGCTGAAATCTCATTCTCTTCAGGCGCGAACATTTTGACTGGGGAATCTGACACAGGGAAAAGCTACCTTGTACATTGCCTAGACTTTATATTTGGTGCAAAGACGATGAAGAAGCGATTTGAGAAGGTGAATCGCTACTCCACACTATTTGTGGAATTTTCGAATTCCCTTGAAGAAAAGCTAACTTTAAAAAGAGAACTCTCAGGTGGCAATCTGCTTGCCTATTACTCTTCCATCGAAAACATCACAGGCGCTGGCAGAAAAGTGCTACCAAAGCGATCTCCGAAGAGCAAGGTCGATGACGTTAGCGCAATTCTATTTCCGTTCGCTGGGCTCCCGGAAGCACAACTCCGAAAAAATGTGCACGGTGAACTTCAACGCCTCACGGTGCGAACTCTTCTGCCGTTGTTCTTAGTCGACGAAAAATCGATAATTAGCGACGATTCCCCTGTGACTGGCGAGTCTGGGTTTGACATTACTGCCCGTAAGCGCATGTTATCATTTATGCTCACCGGGACTGATGACAAAGGCATCGCTGCTAACGAAAATAAAGAAATGGCCAAGGCACGCCTTGCCGCACAGCTATCACTAATTGATCGTCTGGAAGGCCCATTAGAAACACGTTTAGCAGACCATGACCTCAACGAAATTAACGAATCAAGAATCCGGGTCGAAAGCTCGATTACTCAACTATCTAATTTGTTAAGAGATACGTCTGGCGAGCGCGAAGCGTTACAAGAGCGACGACGGCTTTCCCTCAAATCTTTGCAACACGCGGAATCACAGATTATCGCCATCGAAGAATTGCAGAAGCGTTATGACTTACTAGATGATCGTTATCACTCCGACCTGGATAGATTAGATTTCTTAGCCGAGGGAAGTCATTACCTTCGCTCGCTACAACTTGTGAATTGCCCTTGTTGCGGCCGTCCGCTCTCCTCAGCTCACTCTAATGAATCTGATCAATCAACCTTGATAGAGAATAGCTCGACCTACGAAGAAGCTGCCACGGCTGAAGCCGCTAAAATATTAGCGCTTATTAAAGATTTAAAGGCAACCAGCGATTCATTAGCAAATCGGAGAAAACAGGAGGAATTAAATTTAAAAAATTCAGCAAGAGATCTAGAAAATATTGACGCGCGACTACGCAAATCCCTTGAGCCGGCAATGTGGAATCATACTGATGAATTGCGAACTTTGGTCGAAAGAAGGGTACATCTAGAATCTATTCAACAAGAACAAGCGCAACTGGACAGCCTACGTGCCATGCGAGCAATGCTTGAAACTGCTAGCCGCAACGATTCGAGCCCGACGAATTGGTCCGGCATACCAACCGATTGCTTAAGCAAAATGTGTGTGGAAATTGCATCTCTTCTCGTAGACTGGAAGTGGGCTGATAAATGCGAAGTTTATTTCGACCAAAGCGAATTCGACATCGTAGTGGACGGACAAGCTCGACAGTCACATGGAAAAGGCGTTCGAGCAATACTTTATTCAGCGTTTGTCCTCGGTCTATTGAATTTCTGCAAAAAAAATAACCGTCCGCATCTTGGCGTTGTGGTGCTTGATTCACCACTAACCAGCTACAAAAAAGCCGCTACTTTGTTAGAAAATGACATTCCGATTGCCGAAGGCATTGAAAGCGGCTTTTGGCGGTCATTAGAAAGCTTCGGCCCTGAGGTCCAAGTCATAGTTATCGAAAACAAAGAGCCACCAGCCAGCGTAGCCAGAAACGTTCACTACCAACGGTTTGCGGGGGTTGAGGCTCAAACTGGACAGCGTAAGGGGTTTGTGCCTGCCTGACATCAAATGCCTCGGCTTTCGTGGAGTCGGTTGAATGCCTGCCATATCAGAGCAGCTTGTAAAACCAACCGCTTCAAACGACCTGTGCTGGCTCTAGGCTAAAAAATCGCGCCGCGCATTAATGCACACCACGTATCTGCCAGCTACGGCGGTGCCGGTTCAGAACAGGTCCAACTGGGGGCTCGCCTTGACCTGCTTGTTGGCCGGCTTGCCACCACCCTCGTTTGCCCATGCTCCACCGAACAGGTCCAGCTGGGTCACATCCTCATCCCGGCGCTGGCATGCCGCTGCCGACGGCACCACCAGCGGCCGGCGGAATTGCGAAGTGTCCAGCTTGCTGAAGCGACTGTTGAAACCGTCCAGGCCCAAGCGCTTGACGGCCTTGCTGAAGCGTTGACGGATCAGATCTGCCCACACGCCTTCGCCGCTCATGCGCTTGGCGAAGTCGCTCACGTATTCCTTGCCGCCATGCATATCCTTCATGCGGTTCAGCACGCGTTGGGCACGGTCCGGGAAGTGAGCGTACAGCCACTGGTGGAACAGCGGGTTCACTTCCCAAGGCATGCGCAATACGGTGTAGTGCGCGCCGACCGCGCCCGCATCCTTGGCGGCTTCAAGGATGCGCTCTATTTCCGGCTCCGTTATAAACGGGATGATCGGCGCCACGCTGACGCTGACCGGGATACCGGCTTCCGTCAGGGTGCGAATCGCGCGCAGGCGGCGCGCGGGCGCGGCCGCACGTGGCTCGAGCGTGCGGGCGATTTCGCCGTCCAGTGTAGTAATCGTAATGGCGGCGCCAGCCAGGCCCTTCTCGGCCATCGGCGCGATCAGATCAATGTCGCGCTCGATCAGGGCGGACTTAGTGATCAGGCCATACGGGTGATTGCACTCGCCCAGCACCTGCAGCACCTCGCGTGTGATGCCGCGCTCGCGCTCGCAAGGTTGATATGCGTCGGTGTTGACGCCGATGGCGATGCTCTCGGGCACGTAGCCAGGCTTGGCCAGCTCGCGGCGCAGCAGGTCCGCCGCATTCACCTTGGCGAAGATGCGGCTCTCGAAATCCAGGCCGGGCGACAGGCCCAGATAGCTATGCGAAGGCCTGGCAAAGCAATAAATACATCCATGCTCACATCCCCTATACGGATTTAACGAAACGCTGAACGGGATGTCCGGAGACGAGTTACGAGTAAGAATGCTTTTGGCAATTTCTTCCGTTACCTCCGTCTTAAGGCGACGTTCGTCAGACGAATCCTTACCCTCTGTAGCCCAGCCGTCATAAAAGCGCTCTCGTTTCTCTACCTCATACCGCCCCTGAAGGTTGCTCGTAGCCCCTCGTCCCTTCAACACATGAATTGGTTGCAGTCGAACTTCGCTGAAATTTGCAGTGTTCATAGCGCTAGCCCCAAAGTACTGTATATCCATACAGTTATACAGTGGAGTGTAACCAACTCATACAGTGAACGCAACTACCTTCAGCACGATATGTGCGGACTTTGCGAAAACCGCGTGCAGACTTTGCCGATCTGTCAAGAACAAGGGAGTGTTTACGTCGAATCTTGCTACGATGCATCTGCCCAGCGTGGCACATAGCGGCAAGGTGAGGCGTGCGGACTTAAGCGAGAACCACAGTTCTGCACCACATGAGTCCGCTTCCGCAAAGAAGCCCCAGCGCCAGCGTGACGCTCGTGACTCGCTTCGGTGACCGACGCCGTTGCCCAGGTGCGCCAGCGCGAGCAGTCCATCGGCGACGGCAAGCGCCTGCCAGGACGACCGCAGTGGCGCGGAACCTCGCTAAGCTGATGGCCTACAAGGACGAATACGAGGTCGCACGGCTCTACGCGGACCCAGCCTTCCTGGACAAGGTGCCTGTCCACACGATCCATGCCAAACGGCAGCCAGTGCCTCACAGACAGCGCATTGTGAATGTCAATGCAGACTGCGGCAGGATGTAGTCGGCCAAAATCGATCGCTGCCGACTCCCTGCCCTATTGGCGATTCAAAGCGCTGCGGCGAGATTTTGGCGCCCCCGATGTTACCGGCAAGCCGCGATCGTTTAGCGCACCGTCGTCACCTCTTGCCAGAGGAACATGATCGTGTCACATTACGATTTTCTCGTCGGCACGCAGCATGGCCAAACTTGGCTCCATCAACTTCGATAATCGGATACTCGACGCAGCGCGCGATGGAACGCTTGTCGTGTTCGCAGGTGCCGGGGTATCAATGGGCCCTCCGTCGAACCTGCCAGACTTTCGTTCGCTTGCCGAATACATTGCTGATGGGACTGGGACTTCAGTAGAGGAGCCCCTGGACCGCTTTCTCGGACACCTGCACCTCCGCGGCGTCCCTGTCCACAAGCGCGCTGCAGAGCGGCTATCCGTGCCGGAAAGCCGACCAAAACCGCTCCATCAAGATTTGCTCAAGATTTTTGGCAGCGTCGAGCGTGTCAAGATCGTTACGACGAACTTCGATCCGCACTTCGAGTCGGCCTCAACCGCAGCCTTCGGGCGGGCGCCCGAGCTGTACCGGGCACCGGCTCTGCCGCGCGGCAGCGATTTCAGCGGGATCGTTCATGTCCACGGTGCGCTCTCCCACCCAGCCGACCTGGTACTCACGGACGCTGACTTTGGCCGGGCTTATCTGACGGAAGGCTGGGCACGGCGCTTTCTCGTCGAGGTGTTCGGCCGATACACCGTCCTGTTCGTCGGCTACAGCCACGACGACGTGGTCATGAATTACCTTGCACGCGCGCTGCCCGCTGACAGCGTGGTCGGACGCTTCGCCCTGGCCGAAAAGGAAGACAACTGGAAGGCGCTTGGTATCACACCGATCTTGTTCGAGCGGGCTACGGACGGGAACAAGTACAAAAAACTGGAAGACGGCGTCCACAAACTTGCGGAGTTAGCCTCGCGTGGCGTCCTCGATTGGCAGCAGCGGCTGACAGACTTGGGCACCGGTGCGCCGCCACTCGACGACGAGGTTGTGGATGAAATCGAACAGGGGCTGCACGAAGTCCATACGACACGCTTCCTGCTGCGCGCAGCACGCGGTGCCCAGTGGTTGCGCTGGCTCGGCGCGCGTGGCCACCTCGACGCGCTGTTCGGGTCAGGCGCGTTAAGCGAACGCGACACGATGCTGATGACGTGGCTGACTGACCAGTTCGTGCTAGACCAACCTGACGAGCTCTTCGAACTCGTCGCGCTGCACGGGAACCGGCTGAACGCTGTCCTCTGGACCGCAATCGCGGCCAAGATCGGCTTGGAACAGGAATCGGTCCTTTCCTCGCAAGCGATGGAAAGATGGGTAGCGATCCTGCTTGCGGCACGTCCGTCGGAAGCAGAGCGGCTGCACTTGGTTTGGGTGGCCCAGAAATGCGCGAAAGCTGGCGAACACGCGCTCGTGCTGAGAATTTTCCTGTCCCTCTGCAAGCATGAGATAAATCTAACCGCCAACAATCCGGATGCCGACGAGGGCGATGAGGAACAGCCGCGGCGCTTGGATGCAGAGTGTGTGCTCGGCTGCGATGTCCACCTGCTCGCCGAGCTGTGGACCGATCACGTCAAGCCAAACCTCTTCGCGAACGCGTACCCGCTATTGTCGGCAGTGACGAGATCGCTGGATGAGATCCACAGCGAGCTGGCGATCTGGGACATGGTATCGGATGACTGGGACCCGCACAGCTATCACCGCTCCGCGATCGAGGTCCACGAACAGGATCGCTTCCCCGAACCGATCGACGTTCTCATCGACGCAGCACGCGATGCGCTGGAACATCTGGCAGAGACGGGCCCGCTGCTCGTTGACGCCTGGCTCGAGACAGTGAACATGGCGGTACCTCTACTGCGACGGCTCGCGGTGCACGCGAGCACGATACAGACTGGGACGTCGGCTGACGACCGCTTACGCTGGGTTCTGCGCCGTGTGGGTCTCGCTGGTCTCATGGCGCACCACGAGGTTTACCGAGCGGTCGCGTTGAGTTACCCGATGGCGAGCGACGACGCGCGCAGAGCGGTCGTTGATGCCGTGCTTGCGATTCAGGTGCCGGCGGCCGTCGATTGGTCTGCGGAGAAGATGACGGACTGGGCCCACTTCGCATGGCTGTCCTGGCTCCTGCAGGCGCGGCCCGATTGCGCTTACGCCCGTGAGGCCATGGCGCCAGTCAGGCAGCAGTATCCGGAATGGGAAGCTGACGAGCACCCGGATTTCACGCACTACAGCGGGACGACTCGCCACGTCGGCAATGAGAGCCCTTGGCCGCCTGAGCAGCTGCTGGCGGCACCGGCGCGGGATCAGCTTGACCCGCTATTGGCCTACGAGGGAACACGGTTTTTCGGTCCGAGCCGGTCCGGCATGCTCATGGCTGTCACGACGGCCTGCAAACAAGACCCGCAGTGGGCATTCGGCCTCATGCTCGCTTTGGCATCGAGGGCCGACTACTCGTCAGACCTTTGGCGCGCTGTGCTGCGCGGTTTCCGCGACAGTAGCCTTACTGCCGGCGAGTGGCACGAACTGCTCGCCCTCGCGGGACAACCGGAGCTCCAGGCGACGCACGGCGCTGGTATTGCCGAACTGCTTTTCGAACTGGTCAAGGATGGCGGCAAGCCCTTTGCGCTCGAGCTGCTGGACCAAGCCAACGATGTTGCGTTCGGTACTTGGCAAGCGCTGCAAACTGACGACACTGACCAGCAGGTACGTGACTGGCTGTCGGCGGCCATCAACCGCCCCGCAGGGGTCATCGTCGAATACTGGCTGGCCAGTCTCACCGTGGTCATGCATGGAAAGTCAGGCGATGAGCGGCATCTGCCGGACGCATACAAGAGCTGGTTCGGAAACGTGATCAGCGAACCTGGCGCAAAAGGCGGATATGGCCGGGCCTTGCTCGCGAGCCAGGTCGCTTTCCTGTCTGGCCTGGACGATGTCTGGACGCGCGAACACGTATTGCCGCTCTTCACAGACTCGGACTCGTCTAGGTTCACCCAGGCGTGGCACGGTTTTCTGGCTTGGGGGCGGCTCACTCAGGCGCTGGCAGGAGAGATGCTGCCTGCGTTTGGCGCTGCGTTGTCCCGCATCGAGGAAGATGCACCGCGGCGGCGTCGATTCATCGAATTCTGGGCTGCACTTGCCGTGTTCTATACCGACGATCCCACACAGGACCTGCTGCCTGTCCTGATGCGTGTCGGGTCGGTTAGTGACCGATTGGCCTTCGCTGCTTACGTTGGCAATTTCCTTCGTACGATGGAGTCCGGGGCAAAGCGTGCGCTATGGGAGCGGTGGCTCAAGCGTTACTGGAAGCTGCGTTTGGACGGTGTCGGTGCACCGCTCGACAACCGTGAAATCGCGAAAATGCTGGATTGGCTTGCGCACTTGGGCGATATTTTTGACGACGCGGTGGCGGTGGCCGTGCAGGCACCGCGTGTCGTGCTGGATCACAGCAGCTTGCTGCTGGCGTTGCGCGAGAGCGAGCTGGTGATGCAGTTCCCGGAAGCTGCAGCGCAGTTGCTCATCTACCTCTGCGACTGCGTCCGCGAGTACATGGTCGCGGATCTTGGCAGAATTGCGAAGCGGCTTCCTCCGCTCCCATCGGAGGTCGACAAAAGGCTCAGGGAGCAATTGGCGCGGGCTGGTGCGGCGTAAGCGGATGGAACCTGACTTAATGTTCAAATAATCCCAGCTTTGGAGAAGCGCCTTGTTCGACATAACACCCGACGAGATTCTTCAACTAAACGATACCGACCTGCGTACATTGGTTGCGCGGCTCTGCGAGGCCGAACTGTCAGCTCGTGGGCTGTCGCCAGCAGCAGTCACATGGGGAGGCAGTCAGACGGCTGCGGACGGTGGTCTGGATGTGCGCGTCGCTTTACCCCCTGGAGCCCAGATCGAGGGATACATTCCCCGCCACTCGACTGGGTTCCAAGTCAAGAAGCCCGACATGCCGAGGGCCGAGATCATCGCCGAGATGCGGCCAGCCGGAGTGATCCGCCCCGTTATCCGCCAACTGGCGGACGAGTCGGGCGCATACATTATCGTGAGCTCCACCGGTTCAACCACAGACAGTGCACTTGGAAATCGACAAGAGGCGTTGCGAGAAGCTCTGACCGGAGTAGGCAACGCCGATCAGCTGTTCACGGATTTTTATGATCGGACGCGCCTGGCGAGTTGGGTACGGTGTCACCCGGGCCTGATTACTTGGGTCAAGGAGAAGGTTGGCAGAGCCTTTGCCGGCTGGCGCCCTTACGGTCCTTGGGGCGGCGCAGCCGAAGGCGCCGAAGCTGAGTATCTGCTCGACGACAAGTTGCGTCTGCACCTCGGCAGGCACCGTGACGCCCCGGCACAATCGGTCACAGAAGCCATTGACGAGCTCCGTGATGAACTGAATGGAGCGGGCAAAGTGGTGCGCCTGGTTGGCCTGTCCGGGGTTGGGAAGACCCGTCTGGCTCAGGCATTGTTCGACTCGCGGGTAGGATCACGTCCGTTGGCGCCATCGCTTGCGATTTATACGAATCTGTCCGATAACCCGGACCCGCAACCGACCGGATTGGCGTCCGACCTCATCGCGAATCGCACGCGTTCCATCCTCGTTGTCGACAACTGTCCCCCAGACCTGCATCGCAGGCTATCGGAACTATGCGGAGGTCGAGACAGCACGGTCAGCGTCCTTACGATTGAGTATGACGTGCGTGACGATCAGCCCGAGGGAACTCAAGTGGTCCGGCTCGATACGTCCTCACCTGAGTTGATCGAAGCCCTGCTTCGACGACGTTACTCATCCTTGTCCCAAGTAGATGCACGGACTATCGCCGAGGCAGCGGGTGGTAACGCCCGTATTGCGATTGCCCTTGCCGAGACAGTCGATCGTTCAGACACCATCTCGGGTCTGTCGAACGAGGAGCTATTTCAGCGCCTTTTTCGGCAACGGCACGACCCAGATAACGCGCTGCTCCTGGCGGCCCAAGCCTGCGCCCTTGTGTATTCATTCCAGGGAGAGGCGCTGACGGGCGAAGAAGCAGAACTCCCGCGCTTGGCCGCACTCGCTGGGCAAGTCCCTGCGGAAACGTTTCGGCATGTCCGCGAGCTGCTGCGTCGCGACTTGGTCCAGCCGCGCGGGTCTTGGCGGGCCGTGTTGCCGCATGCTATCGCGAACCGGCTCGCCGCCCGTGCGCTGGAGGATTTGCCCTGCGATCTCATCGACCAGCAACTGGTCTCGCTCGGAACGCAGCGGCTTGCGAAATCCTTCTCGCGGCGGCTGTCGTTCCTCCATGACCACCCTGCCGCCATGGCCATCGTTGAGCGATGGTTCACGCCTGGTGGGCTGCTGCACAATGTGTCGAGGCTGAATGACCTGGGTCGAGCAATGTTTCAAAACGCAGCGCCAGTGCTGCCCGAAGCCGCGCTCTCGGCACTCGAGCGGGTCGCGTCCGACGCTCCCGACATAGCCGCGTCAGTGTGGCGACAGCACTTGCCCCTGCTGCGTTCCCTTGCCTATGACCCTCTGCTATTCGAGAGAAGCGTCGAGGTTTTGGCGCAGACTGCAATGCAAACTGATGAAGAACGGGCAGCGAAAGAGGTATCGGATATTTTTGTCTCCTTGTTCCCGATATGCCTCTCCGGTACCCACGCAACAATCAAGCAGCGCCTGGCGGTGATTGAACGACTTATTCGTTCGGATGAATCTCCGGCCAGGGCGTTGGGATTGCGTGCAATGGACACGGTATTGAAGACCACCCATTTCAGCTGTGGTTACCAGTTTGAGTTCGGGGCAAGATCAAGGGATTATGGTTTCGTCCCTGACAGCGACGAGAAGCTAGCCGGTTGGTACTCCGCTGCCCTGACCTTGGTCGAACGTCTCGCATCGACTGATGGGTGGCTCAAGCATGACATGCGTAGCATGCTGGCACGAAATTTCAGTGCTCTATGGATTACGGCTAGAGTGTACGAACAAGTTGAAAACTTGTCTCGAAGGTTTGCAGTAGACGGGTTCTGGCGTGAAGGTTGGTTCGCCTGCAAACGCACACTACAGTTCGACAGCGCGCGCATGGAACCTGAGGTGGCAGCTCGTCTTTCCAGGCTTGAGGCCGAACTAGGGCCATCCAACATCACCGAGCAGGTAAAGGCGATCGCGTTGAGTAACCAGTCAGCTGGTTTTGACTTAGAAGAACTGGAGGCTCCTGACGACGACTTTGCCGCTGCCTCCGAGCGTCTTGAGGCAAAAGCTCGCGAGCTCGGTGAAATAGTTGGTGCTGACGGTACATTGCTTGAACAACTCATTCCCGACATGCTGCGCGGCGGAGCCAGGGCGTGGACATTCGGTCAAGGGCTCGCGGCGACATCGCCGCAGGCTCGCACCACTTGGGCAAGACTCGTTGAAAGTCTTGCTAAAGTACCCTCCGACCAGCTGGATGTGCAGGTGCTACGGGGTTTCCTGGCGGAAGTTTGGCAGCGCGATAGGACTATGGCAGAAAGTCTTCTCGATGCGGCAATGGATGAGCCTGCCTTAATTAGGCTTTTCCCGTTATTGCAAACGGCGGTAACGATCGACGAACGCGGCGTACGTAGACTTCAACGGGCACTGGACGCGCAACTCCCGGTTTGGGTGTTCCGATACCTTGCATTCGGCCGGGTTACAGATCATGTGCCCGCTGGTCCATTCAAGGCTCTGCTTTCACGAATTGCGGACCAGCCCGAGGGCTTTGATGTTGCCTTAGAAATTCTGTATATGCGCTTCCACTCCGATCGTTCCAGCGAACGGGACTTGGAACCGGAACTCCTTTTAGCCGGACAGGAGCTGCTAGGTCGCGTTAGTTTTAGTACCAGCACTCCAGGTAAAACGTACCATCTTGCAAAGCTTGCAAAAGCGTGCCTGGCTCCACGCGATGCGGGATCGATAGCGGCTGATATCGCCGGTCGACTTCGAGAGGCTGTAGCAAATTTTGAGTCATATTCGTTCAACAACGAGGAACTGCTCACAGCCCTTCTTGAAGTGCAGCCAGTTGCCGTGTTGGATGCACTATTCTCGGGTGACGAGAAAGATCTGCAGGCCGGCGTACGCGTGTTTGATCATGTGGGTCAGCATCGAGGTAACCCGGCCGACTCGATACCCCGCGACACACTCATCGATTGGTGCAATGTGGCGCCTGATATTCGCTATCCAGTTGCGGCTGCGGTCGTTACATTCAGTCGTTACGTTGCGGAAAGCGCGTCGCACGTATGGTCTGATCAGGCAGCAGCACTGCTCGTTGGCGCTCCCGCCCCTGAAAGGGTGCTGGCGACATTTATCGCACGGTTCCGGACCATGAGCTGGAGCGGTTCGCGCGCAGGCCTGATGGAAACGAACGCTCGGTTACTGGATGGTATCGCATCCCTAGTCCCATCCCTAGAGCCGTTCGCGTTGGCAGCTCAGACCCAGTTTATGGAAGAAGTGGCGACAGAGCGGCGATTTGAGACAGAGCGCGATCGAGTCAACGATGAGCGCTTTGAATGATGACATTCGACTGGTCTCGATCACGTTATAGGTCGTACACACTAGACCAGTCCACTGTCGTCTCCCGCGCCGGCTCGTGTGACACGAAAGGTCGCTACGAAACCATCACGCGGCCAGGACTCAGGGCGATACGGGCGACCCAAGCACCGGAACCAGTCCGTAATGCGCATAGACCAATGAATGAACAGGCCGGGTGGGATCCTCCAGAAGGAACCGCTGCTTGAACAATGGTGTTGCCATCGGATAGCATCATGATGATGCGGGGGAGGTTGAGAATTGGCATTTTTACCGTTGGCGAGTATGGTGCAAATCATCGTGGCCAACATTCACACCCAGCTGGTGCATGACTTATCTTCGCAGAACAATGCCGCATTAAGCTTGCTTCGCGCTACACGCGCCTACAGGGCGATTTGATACCTTCCATCTGTGTGATTTCATGAATACTGGACAACGATTACCGAACGCCTTCCTGGATACATACGGTGGTCTCTGGAGCGCGACCTCGGCCGAGCTTAGTGACGAATACAGTGTCGGCTACTTGGCCGACGGGCTACGCCTTCAGTTTATTGAGCTGTTGGAGAGTGAGGTAATACGCGCCAAAGTCCCAAACGTGCAAGTACACGTTGCCATCTTGCCGAGGGCAGACGTCAGAGCCTTCGTATGGCGCGACAAACGACGCCGACACGAATTCGTGCTCGCAATGCAAATTGGCACCTTCGAAAAGTTCACCGAATTGCTGGCGAGCGCGGACCTTTGGCGACCGCTTATGCCGAGAATGAAGTATCTGTCCCGCCTCGTCGATGCCGATTTCCGGCGTTTGGCTGTCTACATGAGCGTGTACGCGATCACTTGCCACGAGCTGGCCCACATTTTCCGTGGTCATATCGACTTTTTGGAGTCATTGCCCCGTACAGATTCCTCTCGCATGCTCGAGGGGCGCAAGCTGTGCGAGGTCGACGCAGATAGATGGGGAGCATTTGTGCTTGCGGGAAAAGTGCAGATGCAGGCGTCAGGTATTTCCCAGCAGATGCTACGTTCCCAAGTAGCCGTACACGACATCGCATTGGAAATTCTGACCATGCTCGGTGCTGGCTTGTATCGCTGCTATTCGCTCTACAACCAAGTTGGAACCGAACACCCTTCCTTGTATCCTCATCCGTTCCTGCGAGTGGCCAATGTTACTATCGGGGCAGCGGACAACCTCGGTCTGGCCGACGGGCTCGGCCAAGTCAGGCAACGACTGGCCAGCGTGCTGACCGGCATGGCGTGCGCCGAGGAGTTTGCGGCACAATCGACTGATCTTCCCCAGAAAGCGTGGGACGTCGCGAGCGAACTGATCGGTTTCGAGCGCAAGTTCCGGGCGCGACTGGACGCATTCAGCGCTGAGTTGGCTCCATTTTCACCAGCCCGGTACTGACCTAAGCTCTTTTCGTCCCCTACGCCTCGCTCGCCGCATAACAGCCCAAGCGGTTCGAACGCCAGATGCAGAGGGCTGAGTACGACATAGCTTTATGACCTTTTATGGGGCGCAATAAAAGCTAATAAAGCACAGGTTAGCCCAATACTCGAGCGGTTTTCATTTGTTTTATATAACTGCTTGTTCGATGATTGTCGCGGCGCCGCCGCACAGAGATCGCGCTCAATCTGCTTTGGGCGGCGTGATGTCTATTGCCTTCGCAAAGGTGAACTGCATGGGATACGGCTCATTGCGTCTGAAATCCGGCGACGACAGGTTTTCCTCAACTAGCCGCGCCGGTCCATACGCCTCAATGTGATCCGCGGTTTCCCACGGGTGCGGGAAGTAGACGAGGGACGTCTGCACCGGCTCCTGGCCCATGCCATCTTCCTTGGGCATCGGTAGCGCGATCTGATGAACGTGATTGCCGTACTGAACCATGAACATCAGGTAGGGACACCCCGAGACCGATGCTTTCCTACGAACCAACATGAAGCTGATCTTGTCGTTGGGTACCGGTCCGGCGATGAACTGGCTGTATAGCATCAACGGACGAAAAGGGAAGCTCTCAAAGGTGTGCTTCTTCTCCAAGATCCAGTCCTTGAGGTGCTGGCACTTGCTGGCCTCGGGTTCAGGCATCACTGCAAGCGCCAACTTCACGAAGCTTTTGAAGACGCCCATCGGGATGTATGGCGGACGTTCAAGCCGCATTTCGATCCGCTTGGCCTTGTCATCGAACTTGAGACGCGGGTCGCCATCGCGCACGGTCAGGTTCAGCTTGCCGTTCTTGACGTCGATCCGGAGATCACTGTCCGAGGTTACGAACGTTGGTACCTTCTTTTTGCCCCGAATGCGACCTGTCGACCGAGCCAGCAACGACCAGTATCCAAAATGGACGTCGACGGCTGAGGCGAAATGAGTGTTGCAGATATCGCACTCGCGACTGTCGACCAGCCACTTGTTGCCGATCTGCTCGGGGAAGGCGTGCGAGATGTTGTCAAAGGCTACATCCGGGGCAGAATTGCCGCAGTACCTGCAGACCTGTGGTTCGCCAGCGCCAAGAACGACCTCGGCCGACTTCCGGTCAAAGTTGTCAGCGGCAAGAAGGTCGTAGCGCTGCTCCAGCCACTGAATTTTGGAAGTGTGCGACTGTGTCATCTCGGGTAACGGGCCAGCCTCGGGCTCAGGCCTGAGGTCAAGACGCCCAGCGTCCGGAAAAGCATCCAGGATCGCTGCGCGCTCTTCGTTGGTCTGAGGCACTGCGATGACCATGGATACGCGGTGAGCCTTCAGCAGCGCGAGCCGAGCCGCGTCTACGCCAACGAACAGGACCAACCCGACGAAGCTCCCCACCGCTTGGTCGTCGATTAAATTCAAAGATGGGCCGGAGCCGATGTTCACCGCCTCGCCGGCGGTGACGCTGTCTACGGCGGCCGGCGTCAGCAGCGCCAAGAGCTGCGACCTGTGGGACTGCGCTGCATTTAGAGCCAGCGGCGCCCCACCTTGCTGGGCGAGCCCAGCGGCGAAGGCGATGGTTGCTGCGAGCTGCTCTGACTGGTCATCCAGCGAACCGGTCACTATGGTGTTTGGAATCGTGGATTCTCGCGGATCTTCAGTCGTTTGCATCATCTGGTTACCCCCTATAGACCAATTCTGCTATCAAACTCCGCAGCTGCCAAGACTGAGATTCATAGACCGCCTGCCGGGGCGCCGCGTATCCAAGAATGAATGCAACACCTTTCAAACATGCCGTACATTCTGCCGCAGGCTGGGTAGCGCAATGACTGGAAGGCGGCCGATAGCATGAACTCAGCAGCGTCGGAAGGAGGACCGGGACGCTGTAGTGTGACGGCTCTGGGAATTTTTTTGTCACTCCCGGCAACGCTAAGGACTAGTAAGCACGCAAGCGATGTCGTCCGCTACGCGCCCTAGCGTAAGGCAGCATCATGAAGCAGGTCCCGATTCCTGTTCGGTTAATTCGACAAGCCGCGCCGCAGACGTGTTCAGCGCACGCGCCAACTTGAAGATGACGCGAATGGTCGGTTGGTTGACGCCTCGTTCAATAAGGCTGACGAAATTTCGTTCGATGTCAGCATTGAGTGCCAGTTGCTCTTGGGACATCCTTGCCTCCTTGCGAAGGACTCGTAGTACCTTGCCAAATGCAACAGCTGGATCCAAAGAAATCTCCCAATATATTGTGAGATTCTGTTCAGATCAATCAAGCGAGTCTTCACAATATATTGGTAATTTCAGTGCGGACGTGCGGTTTGGGGAACTGCACACCGGAGGAGTACGCTGCTGGAACGAACTTACCGAGGGCACAAACATGGGACTGCCAAGATATCTCGTGGAGAAACGGGAGGCGTACCTGCGTAGCTTGCCAAGAGGAGCATTCCTCTGCGATGCCGTTTGCGCAGGGGCTGACTATGGGCCTCTTGTCTTCGATGTTTTAAACAAGACAAAACCCAACGGCAAAGTCCCGCCTTGGCGCCACGTGTTGCTATGCTTTATTCAAGCACGCTGGACATTTCTCGAGTTCAGGCAATATCGCAAGCACTGTGCGGACAACATGAACCGCGTATCTGCCGAACTCTACATCGGCTTGGAGCAATTGTCGCCAGCAAGGCTTTTGGCCGAATTACGCTCAGTGTCAGTGCCTATCTATTTTCTTGAAAGGTTGCGGCAACTTAACCTTGAACGCGAAGAACGAGACCGAACTGAAGCGAAGTTGACCGCGCAAATTGAAGAACTGCGAAACAAGGTCTACTTTTCCAGGCGCTTCCCCTCGCGGCTGCGCTATATTATTTTTGAGCGCGATAAATATTGCTGCCAGAAGTGTCTTCGCGGAAGGGATAAATTATTAAGTCTAGGACTACATTTGGAGGTTGACCATATCCTGTCATTTATTGATAGAGGAAAGACTACTTAAAATAACGGGATAACCCTATGCAATGAATGCAATATCGCAAAGCATCATGCCAAAGTGTATCTGAGATCATCAAGCGAATTGGTCAGCATCCGAAAAAATTGAAGTGGCGTGCGTGCCCGCCTCGATTTCATCAGCACCTTTCAATACTCCATTGCATCTAGGAGAGCATTCAATCCTTGGCTTACATGAGATCTCTTCAGATCAGCTAACAAGTCATCATGGTGGAACTGGTTAACCAAATGCACGTAGTATCTATAAGTTGTTTCGATATCATTGTGACCAAGCATTCGCCTCAATTTCTCATCAACTGCAGGGTCATACCGATACGGTTTACCAAGCTGATCAAGCTTCTTTAAATGCTCGTACACGAAGTAAGTGGCACAGGAATGCCGCAGCATCCTAGGCGTATATTTTCTGCCTGTGAAAACCGCCTCTTGGTTGTCAAGCCGCCCCGCGCACCCTTTTTGTACGACCTTTGCAAAGTTATACCGCAACATGTACGCATTGACCACCCGGCCCTCCTCGCTCAGGAACAGTTGATCGTTCCTCGGACTGATGCCATGCCTTTTGTAGTAGAACTCAGCACGTACACGCCGAATCGGAATATAAACTTCACAAATTACACGCCACAGAACTCCTGGAAACTCTATTGACCTTTCCTTTCCCTTGGACCGAAAACGAAAATGAATGTCGCGCTCGTCCAAATCAGGCGGAATTTCATCAACGTCGAATGGAACGAATCCAGCATTCTTCCCTTTGCCGCGATAAGGCAACTGGAAAAGATCACGTGGGCGCAGTCCCGTAACTCTAATAACCGTGGCGATCACGCGATAGACAATGTCATCCATCAAACCAAGAGCCACCTTGTGATTCTTATCTGTGACAAACTTCTCGACCTCCAACTCATGCACTGCCGGTCTACCGGCGGGGGAGTCAAAATTAAGTTTCGTAATCGTTAGACTCCCGTTGACGTGAGCGAGGAGCCGTTGATTCAACAAAGTCACTTCGACCAGATTCTCAGCATCTGCAAGGTCCAGATCGAAGAAGTGATCATATCCTTTTCTTGAAGCCCACTTGTAAAACGAGGCAATCCGCGCACAATAACCGATCACCGTTTCGTGCTTTACCTCTGGTCCACATATTGATTCGATATAGTGGGCAAAGATGTCTTCATCAACTGTCGCCCATGATTGAGCCGAGTAGCCATTTTCATCGAGCCATCGTAGATAGCGGTTTATGATTGCGGAATATTGCGTTAATGTCGCCTTACTCCTCGACGCCTTTTTCGCAATTGCCATGACCCACAGCGACGGCACCTCGATCACTCTATGCTCGTTATCTAGAAAAATAGGCATTGATGTATCAGAAGGATTATCCCTCGAAACTCGATCAACGCCATTCGCGAAGAACAGGTTCGCCATATTATTCCACGTTAAAATTTGCAATCTGGCAGCGCACTTCCTGAACTGAAGAGACAAGCGCTCGCATACGCCCCTCTAAAACATCCAATCGACCAGACAGTTCGGCTGTCGCCAACAACAAGGACGACTCATCCAATACGATGTTGCGCGCCTCGCCGCATTCACGAAGCACGCCGGATATCCTTAGGTCGGCCTCCACGTCAGATAACCGGTCCTTAATAACCGGATCCTGGTAAAGACTTGACCTGGAAAATTGGCACGCCTCAAGGATTTTCCATCTGACCAACTTGGACCGATCAGCTAATAGGTAGTCGTCCCAGTCCCCGAGTTCATATCTCGATTTAACAAATTGCTCGAACCGATCAACCTTAGTCACTTGAGTTCCTATGGCAGAATAATCGAATCAAAAGGCTCATCAAAAGCTGGGGCCTCAAACGCAGATTTCACTCGTCGAATTTCCATTTCTTTCAAAATCGCGTCCTCCGCGGCATCGACTGCGCCAACTCGTTTAGTGCAAATTTCATCGCCAGTTCTTAGCCAGACACAATGAACTTTTACTTTGGCAGCTTCACGTAAGCGGTCAGCGATAAATCGCCTTATATCGGCGGTGTGAGCGCATGAGTCAACATATACATGAATTCCGGGGCGGCTCGGCTGGTGTATTTCTATCCAACTCGTCTTGCCAGAACAAGGAAGACCACACATGAGATATGCGGTGCCCATTCCATTTGACCGGCTGTTGTAAGGGAAAAGCTCATCTAACTGCTTGAGAAAGCTCGCAAAGAGCTCACCTGAAGGCCTAAGCGCATAAAGAACAATTTTTTTCTTTTGCACCAAGGGTCGGACCGAATTGCTGTTCTCGAGCTGCGCCTCCAAAATTCTGTTAGCCGACCGTAGACGTTCCATTTCCTTACGCGCGCCATTCAGTTCTTCAATATAACGTGCCATCTGTGCTTGTCTCGCAGGCTTCTCAGATGCTTTAACGAACCATCGCTGGACCTCGTCAATCAGCTCGCGGTACACCTTATCTGCCGTCGACTGTATATGGATGACCTGTTTCTCTGCCTCCCCTAGACGCGCCGATAAGGCCTCGATCTGCCGAGTTGCTACAGTCTTTTCCTCGGCCGCTACTTGCACAAGCCTAACCCGTTCCGACGGCTTCCCCTTAATAACAGCCCGAACCTCTTTCCAATCTTCGTCTTCCAGATAGAACGTTGACCTGGCCACCCCGGCGGTAGTTGCTACGAGACCTACATCGGGGCGCGACATGCCCTTGGCGCGAAGGGCTCCGATGGCGGCGTAAACCTTTTCCAAGGTCTCGGGATTAGCCATTAGCTATTTCTCCGGTAAATTCCTCATTCCCACCTAGCTCCTCCAATCGCTTCATTGCCTCGTCGATGCGTCGCTTGGAGAATCGTTTTTGGTTGTCGCCACTGTAGGGATGAGTAATGAGCCTGCTGTGGAAGACCACCTCGTTTCGCAGAGCCGGAATGTTCCCTTCAACGAATGCCGCAAAACGGCAATTAAATGGATCACAGGCAAACAGGTTTGGGTGAACCTTCTCAGAGGCATCTTCATTCTTGCCGTCGCAAGGCGCGGCTTCGATATAGCCTGGCGTTTTCATACAAATTGCCAAATTCGTCCTATGTAAGATCTTAATGCCTTGGTCCAGCATAGACTCAACGTATTGGACGAGTGTTTCCTTCCCGTTGTCCTGCAGTCGAGCTACAAACTGAGGCGAGTGTTCTACAGAGCGCCGTATTCGCTTCCCAGCCTCTCCTCCAATGCGTCCACTGAGTACCGCCTCCAAAACCTCGAGAAGCACATCCACGTTCTGCTCAGCGATGATTCTCTTCATCTCGTCGTTTACACCTGGCAGAGACATAACATAACGCAGTGTCATCTTCAGACTTACATGCGAGAACAGTTGCCGAACGATCTCGATATTTTCCGGGTTCTGATAGATAAGATACATCGCTAGGGTCTTGCGGAATCGATGGGGATGTATACCTTCATCTGCACCGACAGCATCCGCCACTCGCTTGACGGCGCGCTCTGGATAAGCGGAGTGTGTCACCCACCCGAAATGGACACGATTGATCGACGAAAACAAATAATCATGCCCGCCATAGATCCGCGACTCTCTACATAAGCGTTCAATTATCGCTATCGCTTTGGCCGTGATATCCGGGATAGGAATTCTTTTCTTATCGCCTTGAGATGCCTTTGAGGTCTTAAACACGGTATAACGCAGCCAAAAGCCGTCCGCGTCTCGTTCGACGCAGCCACTGCGCAAGCCCATTACTTCTGAACGTCGCAGTCCAGTACTTGCAAGGATGGTCACACAACATGCATCAAGAAGCGATGCAATCAAGCTTACAATGGGCGTTGATGCGATATATCCCCATGGCTTTGATTTCGACGTGTGCGGACTCGTACGCTCTAGAATACGAAGCGGCCACCATGGCTGGCCTTCATGCTGTACCGGTTGGTAGTCTCTGAATGCATTGACGCCTTCCTGCGATCCTGGCGACAAGCCTCCTGGCTTCATCGCCGCCCGATCAGGCTCATCAAAACCGCCTACTACTGTCGGGAAATATGTGTCATAAAGCCAAATGACATCGCGGCTATATTCTTCCACGAACCGGACACAATGGTTGACCACACTTGCATAGTCGTCCAATGCTATCGGCTGATACGGCGAGGACGAGTCGTCATATTCCTTTCGATACCGTGCAACGTCCGCTTTGTTCACGTATTGGAGAACGACGGAATACTCGGCCGGTATCAGCGCCCCGTTTGACAACTTTTGCCAAAATTGGATAGTGTGCGCGACTTCCCACCTCATGCCTGGAGTTGGGAGGCTGAGAATGAACTTCTCTACCGTCGCGCGGGAAAGATCGTTAATCGTTCGGAACCCATCGCTACCGAACTCGCCAATATATAATCTCTCGGCATGAAATAGAGCCAGCAAACGGAGAGCGCGCGTTTTACGGGAGGACAATGCGCCATAAGATCGAACCAAGTTTGAAGCGGCGAAATGAGGGATGCCATAAAAAACCAAAAATTTGCAATCCTCTCCCAATGCCTGTAGCGTGGATCCGTGAGGTTCACTCCCACGACATTGATATAATCGAAGTTAATCAATGCCTGCTTTTTATTGACATGCGGAAAGGAAGTAAAATCCCACCGAGTATCTCCAAATTTGCTTGCCTTGCTTAAGACGATATCATCCCACTCGTCGAGCGACACATTCTTTAGCGCGAAAACCGGGGGAATCTCTTCATTTGAATCATCTTCATCCATGATATCTACGAACGGTCCATCTTCACCCGAAAGCAAGAGGTCTTCTGCCGCATCCTCTTCTGCAGACTGATCTCTTATATGTTCGATCGTTTCCACCAATCTAGCTTTGATCGAAGTATTTTCACCATTCATCGCGCGCCTCTCATCGTCAATGGCAACGAGTATCGTGGACTCTCTGCGCAAGACTTGGCTTCTTCGACGTCGGAACTAGGATCCCAAAGTTCCAAAATCTGCTCCCACGCTGTGGCCTCTTCACCATAGTTACTCGACCATTCAATACTGTTGATCCTTGTTTTTAAGGCGGTCAAATCTGATATTCGTCGCACGACGTAAGGTAGCGATTCCTTGAAGATCACAGCCTGTTTGCACATGCAACAACGGTTAAAATAGGAACACCTTTCGTCCGAAGAAACAAACCGCTCCGCTCCCGGCCAAGACGGCGATCGGGGATCAAGACAGGCCGCGATGTATGTCTGACCTTCGGGGGAGAGCAAGTGGATAACTGATTCCTCGTCAAGATCACCCAGCTCCCGTCCGGTCCTCGATACGGTGTTGTGTTGAGATGGAGTGCCAATAGCTTCGCGGAGTTGAGCCAGGGTTGTCGACACCGAAAGCTTTACCCCGTAATTTCGGAAGTCGTTGTCCCACTCCACCTGTAGTTGCCTTAGTTTCTTATGGTGGAGCCTAGCGGAACCTGTGTCACTGTCGTAGTGAAGCACAGTCGTACCTACCTCGCTGTGCCCCATCATTTTTGAAACCGTTTCAATTGAAAGTCCCTGTTCTCGGCGTTTAGTCTCCCATGTCGTTCGAATACGTCGGGATTCAATTGATGGTTGCTTCGTTACTGTGCCAATATCGAAGCCATGACGCCTCAGGAAACTTCGAGATGCCTCCAAGTACTTGGGCGCATCCACTGACACGACGATCCTATCAAACTTCATCCAAAGATTTTTAGATAATATTCCTTGCCATAGACGCCCGGACTGGTAATGCTGCGATTCCTTAAATATCAGGACCCGCCGCTGAACAAACTGGTGTATGTTATAACCCGAATATGGATGTTTTTTGTTACTCCTACAATAAAGGACATCCTTCGTACGAAGTTTTGTTCCATAGATGAGGACGTATTGATCCGGATTTACGAGGTCTTCTCCAATATGGGAAGCCAAATCATCGGTCAGGCTTAAGACTGCCTCAAGATTCCATCCAGTATTGAGTTGCACAAACAGGATGAAAGGAAATATCGTTTGAATCGTGAAAAAAAATTGGCACATATATGCCATCTGCCCGACCTCCAGGGAAATCGTTCGCATTTCCCCATCGCGTTGATGCCTAATCTCATGCAAAATCTTCATTCGAATCAGAACGCGATAAATATTTCGCATCTCTTTTTCACTTTTGCAAAGCGATTGATACCATTCTGTCGAGAACGTTTGATTGGCATCTTCGAGCGACGTCAACAGTGGCCAATCAGGGCGAGCCCTAGCAGTTAAAGCGGAACACAAAATATTTGTTTCGTTTCGCGCGGCTCCTGTAATCAGCCCGTTGTCCTGCACCGTATACCTAAAGTTCGCTAGCGTTCTCTTTGCGGCATCAAGCTGCTCAGGATATGTGGCCATCATTTTCATGATAGATTTGATATCCGTGATACATGCCTCGATCAGCTGATTGAAGACTTCATCCGAGTAACTTTCAGACGGCGTATCATTCGTTGCAGGAGCCTGAGCCCAAACAATGCTATTGCCGACAGATGGATTTTTTCCAAACTTACGCTGCAGAATATCAACAACGGATCTGACCCGACCATACCGTTTACGATTTACTGTTCGGCCTGGGAACAGCTGCAAAAAATGAGCAACAAAATTTCGCGTGACTTGAAAGTCAATATCTGCAATGCAACTGATTTGCTTATGATGTGGATGGTCCTGTGAATTCAAATAGTTAATGAACTCTTCGATACCGTAATAACAGTCTTGATGGGTCTGAAAAGAGACTAGGCGGTTCCCGAGGTCAAGCTGTGCACCGTGTAATAGTTGCTTGATCAGGAACTCGTGATGAGGATGCTTACGCGCTACAGATACAAAAGACCGTTCGAAGTCCTTAGTCCGCGTTCGGTTTCGAATTTCGAGCGAAACCAGATCGAAATTGATGTCTTGGCGCCGGGCAGCTCGCTCAAGGATTGCTGCCTCATTATTCGAAAGTGTTGCAGCTAATCGCGCTTCATTCGCAACACTGGGGGAGGTAGTTTTTTTCGAGAAAGGGCTTCTTGCCACGTCAGCCTGCGCTATTGATAGTTACACAAGACTTCTTGTGCATAATCTCACGCCAGCATGAAAAACTCCACTACTAGTCACGCATCATGTCTTCATTGTTAACATGCTCGCAGCCGCGGTAGGGATTCAGCGAGACGCTGAAGGGAATGTCAGGCGAGCTGTTGCGTGTGAGGATGGTCTTGGCGATCTCGTCGCTCACCACCGTGCGGACGCTGCCCAGTTCTTCCTC
>Ga0265798_10001495_pt1 | contig 36306 bp, 74 predicted proteins | sample P3T30metagenome_FD_192430 | JGI IMG/M metagenome (GOLD analysis project Ga0265798, IMG submission 192430) | Plant litter microbial communities from East Loma Ridge, Irvine, California - P3 T30 | ecosystem: Environmental > Terrestrial > Plant litter > Unclassified | place: USA: California...
CCCTCTGACTCGGCGCGGCTAGCGTTATCTGCCTCAGCCTGGACCAGCTTGTCCAGTGCATAGCCTGCCTCAGCGTCCGTGTAGATGACCACCTCATCCTTAGGGGTAAGGTCGCCCGTCACGAACTCAAGCACGTCGAACGTCTCCTGATTCAGCGCAGCTTCGATGTTCTCAGAAAGCTCAAGTAGGTCAGTCATATTTCCTCCATCGGTATTAGGTACACTTCATCGTAGCATACAATATACCGCAGCACAAACGCAGATAGCCCCTAGGTACTAATACCTAGGGGCTATCTTTGGGGCTAAAGCTTACGCACCTGCAACAGGAACGTAACCAGTGTAGTTACCCTGCTGGAGCAGAGGAACAGTGAACTGGATGGGTCCGGCATCTCCACCGTCAACCGAACGCATGTGGTCATTCGAGAACAGGTAAAGCTCTACCTTGTCACCGGCAACGGCTGGCTGCGTGTTCTTCTTACCCAGACGACGCACAATCCAGACACGCTGGTCAGGCTTCTCGAATAGGTCGCGCGCTAGGTTGTAAACAGACTCAGCGTCTGCTACATCAGCGTCACGGAAGAAGGTAAACTCACCCTCGTAGTTGTCGTAGAGACGGTTCTCAACGTTACCGCTGTCGCAAATGCTAGCGCTGTCGTCGGTGTCCGAGTCTGTCGGGTTCAGTGTGTACCCACGCACGATGGCGCAGGAAACGTTCTCGCCTGCATTAATCTCAGCAGCCGTAGGAGCGTCTGGGTTGACAATACCAGACTCGGGTACGACCCAAATCGTAGTGTTGGGGTTAAGCATCTTCTGCATAGTTAGTTCCCCTCCTCAGAGGAATCGGTGTTGGAATCGGAGGCATTCACGTCGTCACCAACTGAGCTGTCCTCTGTCTTAGTCTTGCGGCCTCGGCGTGCTGGCTCCTTTACGGGCGCAGCATCAGCGGGCGTCTCAACCTCCACAACGGGCTCGTCATCGATAAGGGTGAACGCGTCACCAAAGATGGCAGCGAACCGAGGTTCGAGGCTGGCCTCGACCTGGGTCACATTGTGGCGGTAGCGCTTACGAGTCATGGTATCCATTATATCGTACTTTCGTCTAATATGTCTACTTAGGCCCCGACCTGGGTGTTGAACACCATCGCGCGCACGAAGCGCACAGGCCATAGGTCCATGTCGGGCACCTTCACGGTGTAGGAATCGCTCAGCTGCTCGCGCAGCTGACCCCAGCCCGGAGCGGGCTCTAGGCCCTCAAAGGTATCGCGGACGATGCTCTCTACGCGTCGAGCCATCGCGGGAGTGGCCCCCACGGATTCGACTGCGATGCTTGTCCACTTGAGGTCGTCTCTAGAGCTAGTGATTCCCTGCATCGCCTGTGCTACAGGCGACAATCCACCAAAGCTGATAACGGCATAGGGTAGGTAAACACCCTTCTCAGACGGCAATTCAAAACCGGTAGGAACAGTTTGCTCGAAGACATTAGGGATGCCCGCTGCCTTCAGAAGGTCGGTCAACTCATCTCTTGTCTCGTCTAGTCTATCCTGCATACTTACCCTGCCTTAGGTTCATCACACGCCCGTTATTAAACGCGTCTGTTAGCTTTCGCTCAAAGTTGGTAAAGGCATCTGTCAGTGCCAGCATTTCTCTAATGCCTCGGCCATTGCCCTGCCCGCCCTGTGTGCCGTACTCCTGCCATAGGGCGTACCTAGGGGCGTTATAGAGGAATCCGAACTCACCGAGCACACGGGAACTCTTGGTGTACTTTAGGGCGAAGTCAACGCTGCGGAGCATGTCGCCGGTGACTACACGACCATCGCCGTTTGGCACACCGTTCTTGACGCCCCGCGTCTGAATTGACTTGCGCATCTCAGCTACAGCTTCCTTGAGAAACTGCTGAACAAGCCGCTCCACGTTACCGCTAAGCTCGTCTCTCATCACCGAGACAGTGGACACTAGGTCATCCGGTGTGCGCTTTCCCCAGACAATGCCCGGACTACGCGCCATGTTCTCGGGTTCCGGTGTCGCAGAGCATGGACCGTACCCACTTCTGACTAGCCTGCTCCGCATTGCGTACGATCATGCTGCTGCCTGCAAGCCACTCGTTGCGATCTGAGCCACCAGGAACAAGCAAAACGATGCGGTAGTCCTTAAAGATTTCTGGGACGCTGCCATCGTCTGTCAGCTCGTTTCCGTGGAACTTGATCTGTACGCGGGTGGCCTGTGTGGCTGTCAACTCATTGGCGAAGTTGCGGTCACGTGCTCGCCAGTCGATGTTAGGCTGAACACGTCCCATGCCGCGGTAGATGATTTCATAGCTATCGTTTGTGATACCCTCAGTCGGGCTCCACACGGGTGCAGTGTCAAGGGGCTTGTACACAGCTACCAAGTCAGTCATCGATGTTTCCAGTCCCGCCGTGGGGTGGGTCGAGAACTTAGGGTGATAAATGCCTGTGCCACGCATAGTTACCGCCAATCATGTCGTGCCGGATTGTAAACGTACGGCACGGAAAGGAATAGCTCCTCTTCCTCAGCAGAAGCAGCTGTTTCAGCGAGCAACCGCTCGGCTGTCTTGAGCATTGCATTGGACACAGCAGGACCATCGGTCGATAGGTCTTCTGTCGTCAGCTTCTTGAGAATGAGGTTCTCGTTGTTGGCTGTCGCAATGAGGATATAAGCCGCAGCGCGCTTGACGTTGCCATCCTCATCGTCAACGAACGACTGAACCTCTGCATCCGACCACATGTAGCTCGCGGGCAGTGAGGGGTCGGACGGGTCGGGTAGCTGCACGAGGTCAGGGATGTACTTGCGCACACGCCCCACCTCGGTGGTGAAGTCTGCCGGGAAGATGTCGGCCATGATTTCCTTAGGTGATCTTGAGGGCAACCACTGTAACAGTAGCGCCGGAGGTGGCTAGGCCCAGCAGTCCTGTGTTGCGTACACGCACAGTGACGGATGTTGCCGACTGTGCTAGGATGCCGTCGATGACAAGCTTGCCTAGTAGCCCGGTGCCGCCTAGCAGTGTAGCTGTTGCAGCATATGGGGTAGAGCCTAGATTGGTGTTAAGCGGGACTACGACATCTACCGTGGCCCCCGCTACGAGCGTGGCTGACATATCAAACTTGCCACTAGCTAGGCCGATAGTCGTCAGCGTTGCCGCTGCGCCATCCTTGCCTGGAGGCCCGGGAACTGTGGAGTCCTTACCGGCAGGACCTGGCACTGTGGAATCCTTGCCGTCGAGACCATTCTTACCATCCAGCCCATTCTTGCCATCTAGGCCGTTCTTTCCTGGGGGCCCCGGCACCGTAGAGTCTGCTCCAGGAGGACCAGGAACAGTAGAGTCAGCCCCGTCTCGTCCGTTAGCTCCGTCAGCTCCAGGCGTGCCACGTTCTCCTGGAGGGCCCGGAGTAAGCTCGATGTCCTCGATGAGGCCCAGTAGAGCTGCGTCGCCCGCTTCCCACTCACCCTTCATCTCGGCGTGTTCTGTGCCTGCGGCTGCAATTGCGTCGCCTAGGGTAGCTGTGTCAGCATCAAGCTCAGATAGCGTCTTGTCTCTGTTCAGCACCATCTGTCGTGCATTCTCGGCAGTGGCTTGCGCCTTCTTAGCCATCTCGGTTACGCCAGCTAGGTCTACCTTACGTAGCAGTCCAATGATTGTTCCGTTAAATGGCATCAGGCGTCCTGATATGTGAAGTTGGTTGTGGTGGTCTTATCAGTTAGCGAGCTGTGCTCGATGACCTGCGTGGTGTCGCCGTCGGCGTTGCGCGTCACGGTGACGGTGATTGTCTCGTCAGCTGTTGGTGAATCAGTCTGATCTACTACGGCCACAGGTAGCGGATTAGTCCCGCTTACGTCCTGGTACCGCAGTGTCTGTGGGTTGTAAATTCTCATGTATCTCCCTGATCTATCGATACTGTACTAGTATACCAGATACACAAAAAGCCCCCCGATTTCTCGGAGGGCCTTAAGTTTATTAGTTACACCTCAGGTGCAGCTGCTCCGCGTAGCGTACGGATGATGTCGACAAGGTTCTCGCCATCAACGAAGATGACAACCTGCTCGGGCTCAACAGGAGCTTCTACGCCCCGGTCGATCTGTGCACCAGCAACAGCGGTCAGTGACTTGGGACGGGGCTTAAAGAATGGGAATGCCATGTGGTTTCCTTTCAGGAAGAGAGGGAGTGCCCGCAAGACACTCCCTCTCAATCACTTACTCCGTAGGAGCAGCGGCTCCAGTCGAACCAACGGTACCGATTCCGCCGTTAAGCGCAACACCACCGTAGATGTGACGGATACGAAGCTCCCAGGTGTCGTTCAGGAACGAACCCTCACGAGCAGGCACTGCGCCGCCGCCGAGGTAAAGGCCAGTCTCGTTGTGAACACGCAGCTCAGGTACCTCGTGGTTGATGAGGAAGCCAAGGCCAAGAGCGGTGCGGACACCCTCTCCAGCGTAAGGAACAACGTACCAAGCGGTCGAGCCGCTGGTCACGTTCATCTGGTCAAGCCACGGGTTGACAACAACCTCGAAGTTCGCGCCAAACTCGAAAGTCTGCGTGTACTGAAGCGGACCGTCAGTGACGATGAACTGGCGAGGACCGTTCACAATCTCGTCGGCCAGGTCCTCAAGCGAAGCAGGAACCACGAGGGCGAACTTCTGGAAGCGCACAGGGCGGTTGGCGTTAGGGCCAGCCTTGAAGCTGTTGGCCTGCTTTAGCGCAGCCTTCAGCGTGTCGCGGGTAAGAGCCGCGGTACCAGGGGTGTTGGTACCGAAGTTCAGCAGGTTGCCGTTCTCCGCGTTGAAGTAGTCAGAGAGGCCGTCGCCGTCCTCGTCGACTAGGAGCTGAGTGACCTCAATCTCCTCAGAGTCCTTAGCCGTGCGAAGAAGCCAGTTCGGCAGGTCATCGACGATGCTCCACTGGTCATTGATGATCGCCTCGAAGGTGAACGGAATACGCGCACCAGACTTGCGAATCTCAAGCTGCTCCTGCGAGCTGTAGAGCTTGAATGCCGTAGGGTACTCGGTACCCTCAGGGACGTTAGGCAGCGCACCCGGAACAGTCTTACGACCACCGTTGGTGGCGAGAATGTTGTCGAACGCTGCGTCATCCCAGCCCAGGTCGATGAACGACTGCGGCAGGAAGTTAGGAACAGTGATCTTTCGTGCGATCTTGTTCCAGAAACGAGTCTCCTCAAGCGTGTAGCGCTGCTGTAGCTGCGCGTTCTTGATGTCAGTGAAGACTGCGGGGAAGTCAGAAGTCGAGAGAGCTTCCTTCAGGTTGGCCTGGGCCGTGAAGCTACCCTTAGAGGCAGCCTTCAGCCAGTCAGCAACCTGCTCGACGCGCTTGTTGTAGTCCATTAGTATCCGATCTTGACGATGACAGTGCCCGCACCAGCGGCGACAGTCTTGGGTTCGTGAGTGACAACACCAAAGCGCTTGTTGCCAGTGGCAGTCTTGCCGAGCACACCGGCCTCAGAGATGTACACAGCGTCTCCGACAGCATAGGTGGCACCGGCAGGAACCGGAACGCGCCAGCCCCCGACTAGAGCGACAGACGCCCAGCCCTTCTTGTTGCCCACGCCCTGCTTGAACCCATCGGGCACAGGCACGGTGTCAGAGCCGGAGCCAGTCACGAGCACACCAACGAGGTCGCCCTTGACGAACGGCTCACCGGCAGCGTGTCCTACGCCCACCTCGACGCTGATGAAGTCATCAGCCTTGAAAATTTCGTTTACAGCCATGTGGTCTGCTCCTTAGCCTAGCAGCTTGACGGCGTAAGACAGACCGGAGTCCGACTTATCGCTCTCAGTGATTACGACGCCACGCTCACTAGCGGTGGAAGCCGCCGTGATGTAGTCCGACTCCTTCTTGACAGCCTCAGAAAGTTCAGTACCAGCCTGAACGTCTGCGGCAACGCGAGCAATCGCGGTGGCAGGCAGACCAGCCTCAGTCACGGCAGTTGCAACAGCAACAGCGTCGACCTTAGTCTCGTCGTCCTTCTCAGCGGCAGCCTTATCAGCTGCCTCCTTCTCGGCTGCCTCGCGCTCCTCATCGGAAAGCTCAACAACCTCTGGCTTCAGGGACTCAGCCAGCGACGCGCCTAGCCCTGCAATAGCCTCCGTAAGCGCTGTCTTCAGCGCCTCGAAGTCTTCCTTAGTAACGTCAGCCACGTGCTGCGTTCCTTCCTGTTCGATAGGCCGTCCCGCAAGTGTGCGGTCCGACTCAAGAATACTGGTAAGCTTGCCGCCAGCTCCGGCCTTGGTAACAACGTCAACGCTGTCAGCTGCAAGGATTCCAACAAGCACAGGGCCGTAGCGCCCGTCCATCTCAGCATCCTCGGTGAGGCCGGTGGCCCGCACGGATAGTCCGACATCCTCGTGCATCTCAGAGATGCGATCCACGAATGAGTCGTAGAATTCTACATCGGCGTACAGTCCGTCAGACTCATATGCTGCGTCTGAAACGAGCTTCCCAACCAGGTCCTTGATGTCTCGCTCTGGGCGATCCCAAGATTCCGAGTCGGTGGGGTGGTTGGCGTACATCTGGAGGCCGCTGGTAAACACGCGGCTCCCGTCACGCTCAAGCACCTCAGCCGGGTAGTAAGCACTAGAGCCCCAGCGATCAGCCTCGATGATGCGAGCCCGCCAGCGCTTGCCCTTGACAACGGTAGTCCCCGTTGTGGGGGCAAGGCTCTCGACGAGCTTAATCTCTGTGGTCATAAGAACATGGTATCACATATGTAAGCAGCAATGCAAATAACTTACCTAGCGGACGCAATTTCACCCTTGTCTCGGGCGTCCTTAGCGTCGTCGCCGTTGCTCAGCTTGCCGATACCAGCATCGACGCCCTGCTCAGGTGTCGTAGCATCCTGCTTAGCTGCCAGCGCTTCCGCATCAGCAGCAGCCTTCTCAGCCGCGTCCGCAGCGATCTTAGCCTGTAGCTCAGCAAGGGCAGCAGCCACAGCGTAAGCTGGGTTATCCTCGATCTTGGGCAGGTCACCTGGGTCACCGACAAGACCAAACGCCTCTAGGCTAAGCTGACGAAGCTCTTCCTGCTTAAGGGCATTGGTCTTATTGGCAATCTCAATGGCCTGAATCTGTCGGTAGGTAGACTCAACCTTGATACGAGGCCAAGTCACCTTCAGACTGTTAGGGCGACCGAAGATGCCACCGAAGAAGTCCGTCCACAGCTTCTGACGAGACTGCGCCGCTGTGACCACGCTAAGCTCAAGGGTAGCCTCTTCCGTTGCCGACTCAGTCGTCAGCACAGAGACGGGAACGTTGAACCCCGCAGCCACGAGCCCGAGAACAGGCTTGAATGCGTCGAAGTCAACGCCGCCACTCATCTTGCCCATGAGCTGCATGTCAAGGCCAGCGCTCATCACGGCAGTGCCCCCGATGTCGAGCACCTCACCTGTGCGCTCGTCACGACGCGGAGCCTCAGCCACTGCCGCAGCTGCTCGCTGGGCACCAGCAGAAGTCTTAGAGACAACCTTGGACGCGAACTTGCCCTGGGCCTTGACGAACGTCGTACCGGCCTCGAAGAGTTCCTTGTGCGCCTTGGCCCAGAACATCACAACAATGATGTCAGGCAGACCCAGAATCCAGCCCTTCTGTCGGTTGACGGCCTTGTGGACCATTTCCGATGTGCGGATCACAGGGATGTTCTGAATCTTGGAGACGTTTCCACCCTGCCCCTCGGCAGGGTACCACGCCTCGAAGGTCTTAGGAGTGATTACTCCTGTGCGGTAGTCCTCTGTCTCAATCGTATAGCGGCGAAGCCAATACTCGACACGCGACGGGTCATTTTCACTCACTGACATTCCAGCGATCTGCTCCAGCGGAACTAGCGCAACTTCCTTGCCCTGCTTAGAGCGCAGCGCGAAGATGTTGCCGTCTGTCTGGAGCAGGCGCTCAAGCTCCTCGTGAGCGGATTCGCTGAACAGCTCCGACTGGTTGTAGTTGTCGGTGAGCACACGCTTGGGAGCGCCCTCAAAAGCAACGCCCTTGCCCCAAATGTAGCCGATGCGAGCGTCGGACGCCTTCTTGATGATGGGGTTCACGGACAGCAGAGCACGAGCGCGGTCTGACTGCTCCTTGATGGTGTCTAGCTTGAACCCCTTACCCTCCTTGTAGCCCTCGATAGGCTCCCAGTTCTGGTCCTCAAGCCACAGCGTGAGGTCACGCATGGACTCCTTCAGGAAAGTGTTGTTGTCACGCTCAGCACCGAGCACAGCGCGCGTTTCGCTCAGTTCAGCAGCTGCTTCCTGGAGTCGGGCATTGTCACCAGGGTCGATGCCCATGATGCGCTGGAATAGAGTAGCCATAAAGTCTTCCTAGTAGAGGCTGACGATCATTTCCATGTCAGCCATAACGTCGATTTCGACAACCTGCCCAGGTCGGTATACCGAGAGCGGATCATTTACAATGTTGTTGATCGGAGCGGTTGCCATAACCACGGCGTCCACGAAGTCAGGGGACTTGTCGCCGCGGCGACGGATGTCTTCCTTGGACTCAATCTGCATGATACCGTTTGGGTAAGCGTACTTGATGCCAGTAAGCTCCTGCATTAGGCTCTTGGCGAACCCTGAGCGGCGAACCTGCTCCTCAGTGCGCTCCGGGTCATCGTCGTGGTACCCGGGGTCTGGTAGATCGACTAGCGCATTTCGCATCTGGTGCTTCAGCGTGTCGTACCAGTAAGCACGAGAGTTGCGGTGCAGCGTAGGGTCAGGGGCTCGTGAGCCAGCTGTCATCTCCACTACAGTATATCGGTTATCGATAGCGCGCGCCAGCCCGATCAGTCGGTCAACCACACCACCACCCACACCGATGCCGTCAACACGAACCTGATCGACGTTGTTGTCGATTGCAAGCTTGTGCACGGTAGCCGCAACTTCCATCACGTCCATCGTGTTGTAGGCTCCGATGACCTCGACGTGTCCGCCAGTGTTCATGGCAACAACAGTCTTGTCACCACCGTAACGCGCAACGTCAACACCCAGCACACGGAAGGCGGTCTCGGCAGGCTCGATAACGTTGTTACGAGCTGTCTCGATGTCGCTACCAGAGTAGAGGCTGTCGATGGAGGTCTTGGGGAACTGCGCCAGCACCTTGGACATGTAGCGAGGTGAATCCTCGCCCCAGTCTCGCTTACGAGACTCAATCCAGTCAGGGTCAGGCATGTGATCCAGCAGGGCCATAGTCTTCTGCATGTGCGGATCACGGTACTGTGTGTCGTCGCGCTCGTTGCACTTAGACACCAGCTCAGGGTCCCTGTCCATCGCCTCAGCTAGAGCAATCAGCTGCTTGTGCTCATCCGTGAACATAGGCGTGTCAAATGCCGACACTGTGATGAGGTTCCACTCAGAAGCGGACTCTGCGAAGATGCGACCGAACTCTGTGTTAGGATCGTCAGGGTTTCCCTGCGCCAGAATGCGGTCGATGCGGGCCGTGGTAATGGCCTCGGCACCGGTGAAGATGGATGTCGCCACACCGCAGGCTTCGTCAAGGATGGCGAGAACGCCGTCAGGTCGGTGGGTACCGTGGAAGCCGTGGATGTTGCTGTCGGCAGGCTTCTTGCCCTCTCCGACCAGGTACTCCTTGGAGCGCCCATTAACTGTACGTGTCACTAGCCACTTGTCACCGAGCGTTACTCGGCCTCGTAGGTTAGCCTTCAGCTGAGCCTTACGAATTTCCTCCCACAGCTGGGCATGTACCTGCTGGTAGGTAGGGGCAGTAGACTGTACCATGCTGTCGTCGTGGGTCGATACCCACCACGACGCCGCAACAGCTGCGATGTAGGTCTTGCCAATGGAGTGGCAGCTCTTGACAGCTGTGCGCTTGTTATTAGCAAGAGACATCAGAATTTCCTTCTGCTTGCTCCACAGCACGATGTTCAAGCGCTCCTCGGCCCATGCAACAGGGTCTAGGCGATAGCGCTCAGTCTTAGCCTCATCCTGGAGACGCATGGCGGCGGCACGGAGGGACTTCTCAAATGTCGGATTGCTCATAGATACTCTGAATGAATGTAATGAATCAGGTCCTTTAGCACAGTGCGCGGGTTCGGAATATCGTCTAGATATTCGTGGGTGTCAAACCAATCTGCCAACTCGGGATCAAAGTCTACCTCCGCGGCAAGTTCGATCAGTCCTTCAGTAATGTCTAGCATTAATCCTCCATACGCGGGATGATGTGCGTGTGCCGCACCAAGCGGTGCTCGCCGCGCACCTCAACCTCAATGCCATCAGCATCAGCGTGCACAGCCATTACCTGACTGGGGTCGTATCCCCACTCCTGGAGCAGCGCAATAAGCTGATTGAAACGTGGATCAAATTCTGAGTTGTTCATTAGTCCTCCACACTTGCGTGCTTCTTTAGGTTACACAGTGCGTGAGCGGGTCTGATGTTGTCCATCATATCACTCCCACCCCTGCTGATTGGTCTTACGTGGTCAAGATGTAGGCCCCGCTCCCAGCCAGGGCGGCCTACAGTGCGCGGTGCTGTTAGATCAACAGCCATGCCGCACAAGTGGCAGTTCGACCCATGAACATTTAGCACAGCGGTGGCGGTGTAAGGTTCGGACGGAGCATTTAGCTTTGCTGCCCTGCGCTTGCGCCCGTAGTCTCTAACCTTTTCTGGGTTGAGTTTGCGCCACGCCTTGAGCTTTTCGTTTAGCTCATCCTTGTGCTGCGCTCGATACTCTGCGGCATATAGCCGGGCTGCTTCTGGATTTCTAGCTTCAGCAGTCTTTGCTCGCTTCTTAGCCAGCACTTCTGCCCTGTTGCGTTCGTTATATGCGCGCCTAGACGCGCGTCTGCGCTCTAGCTGCTCGGGGGTCAATCTTCTACCACCTCAGCGTAGATGACTTCCTCTACCGCGTCCGTGGCTACTTCTGCTGTCCACTCAGGCCACGCAGCAAGCGCAGTCTTAGCCTCGGCGGTGAGCGGCAAAGACGCCACCTTGCCATAGAGGGCGTTGTTGGACTTCTTCAGGACCTCGAAAATCTGCGTAGCCTGGGCATCGCTGATGATGTTAATTTCGTGTACGATGGTCTTTTCGTTCAGGTCATGCAGCTCCTGAAGCTGGGTGACAGCCTTGATGACTGCCTCACCGTGCTTAAAGCTCCCCTGCTCAAGGCCATCCCATAGCTTATCGATGATCTTCTCCAGTCGCAGCTGAAGAAGCGCTCGATACTCGTTAGGGTCCTTGATCTGCGTAGACGCATATACATCACGCAGGATAGAGATGACTTCATCAACGGGGATACCGTGCTTCTGGCTAATTTCCAGATAGGACTTGCCTCGAACCTTGTCATCCACCAGTAGCTGCGCGAGGGCGTCATCTGAGGAGTTAAGCATACTTCATGCTAGCATATCACCCGTACAAATACAAATAGCCCCACAAGCAAGGAGGCTTTGCTTGTGGGGCTATTCGGAGTTCAACCGGCCTTAGACCAGGACTCTGATAGAGAGGAGGCGTCTCTCAGTCCAGTATATCACACACTGGCTAGGGGTGCAATCTTGTCCGGGCGGTAACCCGACCAGTGATCGTCACCTGCAATTACTACGGGAGCCTGGAGGTATCCCAGCTCCTGAACCTTTGCTAGGCCCTCATCACTCTCTGTCACATCAACAATTTCAAACTCCAGACCTCGGTTATTGAGGTCCTTATAGGTGGCGGTGCACTGCACGCAGGCGGGCTTGGAATACACGGTAATCTTTGTCATAGGAGGACAAGCTTACGCCTGTCCTCCTATGTATGTCAAGCTGGCATTATGCAGGTGTAAGATACTTCCCATTAAGGTAAGTAATTGCAATATTACGCCAGAATACACGACCCTCTGTGTTAGGGTGAATTCCATCAGTTAGTACAAGTGACTGACCGCCATCAGGCTGAGCCTTGAACGCTTCCAGGACTGGTAGGTATCCAAGTCCTGCCTGTAGTGCCATAATTCGTAGTGCTACAAGCCGGTCAAAATGCGCTCTAATATCACCTGTTGGGCTAAAGCGGGGGTTCTGAGACGAGGCAGCAATATTAACACTAGGGTATAGTCCACGCAAAGCCGTCACCATTTGATTGATGTCAGCAATATAGGCCACCGGTGTCGCATCGCCATAGTTGTGCCCCATATTCATAATAGCCAAATCGGGACGTACCGGCACCATCTTTAGCAATCGTCCTGCCACCGCTAGGTGATAAGCTCGCGTACCATATCCAAAAGTGGTTCCACCCTGCGAGCCATTGTATGCGGTTAGCTTCTGACCTGACCCAGTAGAATTAGGCAGTACATAAGAAAAAGAATCAATGCTGATTCCAGTAAGGGTTGCACCGCCAGCCGTACCCAGCCCCGCAGCAGTGGCCGAAGCTAGCGCATCAACGTCTGCCTGCACAAGAGCCCCGGTAACAGTCTTTTCATTAACCGAGGCCGTCACAGCAGTTCCCGCGACGGTAAGTGAAATTTCAAGGTTATTATCGGCATTTGCAGTATAAGCAAATGTCTCACCTGTGGCAACAACAGCTGCGGTGCCATTAATACGCTTTAGAACCTGCCACACCAAAGAACCATTAGCAGCTAGGGACACCAGCACATAAAGGTGAGTGGAAGCTGATACATACTTGTTAAATACCTTTAGCTGCTTCGTTCCAGACGCGGGTGGGGTCATGTTGAAAATTACGCCACCCGCTCGGACGGTGCCATCCCCGGTGGCACCAGCATCACTGACAATCTCACCAATAGAGTTACCCAGCACGGCGCGCGTGCCGTTTAGAGCAAACACACCTGCGGGGCCATTCCAAATTCCACCCTGCTCGGGACGTGACTGATTTAGGGAAGTAGAAGTCCTATTGAACGAGTCAGAAATCCCCGCGCCAGGAATATAGCCAGCTCCCGCCTGAATTACAGTCGTCGCCGGATATGCCTGTGCTGCATCGTCCCACAATGCGTATTCGACTCTTAGATTTGGATATGCTGCGGCAATTGCTTCTACCCATAGTCGATACCAGCCGTTATCAGGGGCCCCAGTTGAATCGCTAAGCAGAGACAAAACAATATCACCGCCCCCACCTAGTTCTAGCTTTGCTGCAAGTGCCTCCCCAGCAATGTCATAACGCTGTCTGAGAGACTTTGCTACTGCACTGATAGAGGCGTAGCGTGCATCATTACGATTATCTAGTGCCCCTAGCACAGCGGTGTCGAATAGGTTGGTTGTTGAATTAATGGAGGGGAATGAGCGACCCGCAGGAAGCTCAAGCTTATCTGCCGCAACCTTCAGATTCTGAAGGTTGGTGCGCATTGAGTTACCCCAGTTGACGTCGCCGTCTGGGATGGTGATGATGTCAACCAAAATAAATTCCTATCGTCCGAATGGGTCTAGCCCAAAGCGCGCAAGCCCAAAACCTGTGCCCGGCAGCGGCGGGTAAATGCGCGTCATTCCAAATGCTGCTGAAAAGTCTGTATCATTGATCCACTGGTACAGACCGGTTAGTGGGTGCTGGTAGAGGATAAACGAAAAGCCCTCCCTCTGGGGAGGGAAGGCTCTCATGTATGCTAGATCATCGCTAATCATAGAAGCCCTTTCAAGTCTGGCTTCCAGTATAGCATAAGTGGTATCCCATAGCAGAGTTGAACTGCTTTGTCCGTGTTATCGGCACGGCATCTTAACCGGTAGATGAATGGGAAGTGCCTCATGCAAGATTCGAACTCGCGTACGTGGGCCTAGAAAACCCTGTACCTTCCAAGTGAGGCGAACCCCCGGTGAGAATCGAACTCACGTACAAGCGCTTTGCAGACGCTGCCGTTTGCCATTCCGGCACAGGGGTGTGTAGCTTAGACGATCTTAGCCAGAAGCTCAGCGAACTCGTTTTCGTCGTACTGCTGGCTTACCAACCAAAGACTGGTGGCTTCTTCTCGGGCCTGCTCTGCCGTCAGCGGCCCTGTAAGGTCATCTACGGTGTGAGACTCCCAAGGGGTAGGACAAGAGCAGCCGCTGTCTGTCGTAAGGTAGTATCCTTCATCGTTCTTGAGCACAGCGAGAAGGTCAAACTCGTATGAGTAGCCACTCTTCTCGACTTCACCCACAAGCTCGAAGCCATACTCGCCTGGCTTGCTTACTGGATTGTCGTAATATCCCATTATGTTGCCTCCTTCATATTGGTTAGTGGTTTCCCGCCAAGGTTACGATCCTCGTACTCCTGGTTCAGGGCCAGGTATGTTGCCGATTACACCAGTGGGAAGTCGACACGGTGAGATTCGAACTCACATTTTCATCCGTTATGCGTCTACTGGTTCGTAGCCAGCGCCATTACGTGCCGTTATTAGTTGCGTGCTTCCTGAGAATTTCGAAATCCCGACCCTCGGTGTGTAAAACCGACGCTCTTCCTCTGAGCTAAGAAAGCATGTGAGGGTTCTTTACCGTATACATCTACCCACAACCGTTCTTGGGCCAGTGACAGGACTTGCACCCGCTACCCTTCGCTTACAAGGCGAACGCTCTACTCGGTGAGCTACACTGGCATATTTGTTCTGTTCTTCCAGTCGCCAGCGACCTTAGTCTTAGCAACATGGCAATCTTTGCACAGTAACTGGCACTTGGCAAGCTCTAGCAAAGCTTTTTCCTTGCTGACGCTGAGGAGTTTCCCAATCGGAAAGCTCTTCGTGCCTGCATCAATGTGATCGAACTCAAGTTTTTCATTCGAGCCGCATGTAACGCACACCCCGCCAAGAAGCTGGCGGAACTCATCCCGCCGCGTGTAGTAGCGCTTCAGGTTATACTGGGCGTGGTATTCATTATTCACGAGAGACATGCGAGACTCGAACTCGCTCTGTTTCAGGGTGGAAGCCTGACGCCGCACCATATCGGCATATGTCCCAGACGGTAGCCTATCCAACGGACTCAGCTACCTATGTGGCCTAGCAAGTTTGCAACCCTGCTTGACCCTTGTGCCCCCACAAGGACTCGAACCTTGCGCCTAGGTGTTAAGAGCACCCAGCTCTACCCCATGAGCTATGGAGGCATGTTGTTTAGTTGTTGCGCGGGTGACGGAGAGCACGATTCCCAGACCCGAAGGCCCGTACGGCTTAGCAAGCCGTCCTGCTAACCCTAGCAGTTCATCACCCATAATCCAACCCACATCTTTCGAGCGAGTTGAACCTTGCGGATAGAGGGAGAGTCGAACTCCCACGCCCTTTCGAGCAGTCTGTTTTCAAGACAGGTGCCGCCGCCAATCGGCTGGTCTATCCAAAGAGAAAAGCCCCCTTGGTTTCCCGAGGAGGCTTGGATTACTAGTCACTAAGAGCTAGAAATCGGCACCCTCAACGGACGACTGGCGCTTGACGCCTGTCGTTCCCTGAATGGTGCTAAGTGTGCTCATATGTCCAGTGTATCCTATCTCGGTTGGTAATGCAAATTACGTGCGTTAGGTGGGACTCGAACCCACAATCCACTCAAGGCACTGATTTCTAAGACCAGCGTGTATTTCCAGTTCCACCACTAACGCATAATGCCCGTCGTGGACTTCTCAAGGAAGTAATCGCCCCACGGGCTGATGGTGGGTCATCACCCTGTTGTGTGTCAACCCGTGGTAACGCTCCACGTTCCCTGGGTTTTCAAGCCAGTGCTTTTACTTCTAAGCTAGGAAGACATGCCGACCCTAGTACCAGCATGCTACTAGGGGCGGGTTGACTACGAGACTTGCGTCCCTAAGGAACTTTCATTCCCCGTCTAATTTGACTACGCCGCGAGGCTGTAGTCGTTAGCGAGTGGGTTCGCTACTCCTGTATACGTCATGGTCGTAGCCGACGCGCGCTCTTCTGTTGCACCTTCAGTCTAGCACAGCTCGGGGCTGCTCGCTCGCTGGTATTCCACGGTGGGTGTCTCGCCAATGCTTGCATGTCAAGCAATGGCGTCTCCCAGCGTACTGCAAAGTATTCTCAACCGAGTAAGGATGATTGTACTTGCAGTGAGTCTTGGTAGTTTGGTGCTTTACGCCCCGGTTTAGGTTTACTGCCCTTGTCACAGGTTCCAGGTGATCTGGATTGCAGCACTTCCTATTCCTGCACCGATGGTCTAAATCCAGCAATGCATCTACGGGACCAACTAGCTGCTCGTAAATGTAGCGATGCACTGCCTGTGTTTTGCCGCCTCGCTTGACTCTACCATATCCGTTGGTGAGGTAGCCCTGCCATTCCCAGCAGTCACCCACCTCAACCATTGTCCATATCTTGTCCATAAGACAAGGCTACAACGGTGTTGCGTAAAAGTCAAGCATTATGTTGCGTGCTGTGTCAAGGTGTCGAACCTAGTGTGCCGAAGCGCAGGATTTACAGTCCCGCTTGCAGTAGCCGCTGCCCACAGCGTAGCATGTTCTCACCAACAGCACCACCCCGACTAGAGTTTAAAATGCTGATGAGAACCGCCGTACCCCTACAGAGACTCGAACTCTGTACTCCAGCGTGAAAAACTGGGGACTTACCTATAATCGATAGGGGCATATGAAACACAAGCAAGCAGGTCTGCCGCTACAGGAGGAGAAGTCCGTGCTAAAAGCCTCCCAGTCAGCCTTCAGCTCAAAGTCCAGGTGGGTTACGCCTCCCGTTTTGCACGAAGCTGTTGACTTACTTGTGTTTCCGTAGTCCACGAGAGACTTGAACTCTCAATATCTGCTTGAGAAGCAGATGTGTTGACTTTACACTAGCGGACCAAAAGCCCCAGATAGGGACTTCCGACTGGTGAGTCGAGCGTGTAGGACGGGATTTGAACCCGCGTTCTCCACCGTGACAGGGTGGCGAGGACTCCAGACTCCTCCACAAACACATGGGGTGGTTGACGGGAATCGGACCCGCGACTACTAGTTCACAACCAGCTGTTCTACCATTGAACTACAACGACCGTCCAGGTGGCTGGTAACGCTCCAGCTCCTTATGCTTCCAAGGCAAATAGACTACTTTTATCCCACACCCGGTCATCCAACAGTTATACGCTACTCTTGGGAAAACGGTCAGCTCTACAAATCTGTGTCTGACGTGGTTGCTCGACTCGGACTCGAACCGAGAAATGCAGGCGTTATGAGCGCCCCGGCTTACCGTTGGCCTACCGAGCATCACTAGTTTACATACAGTCAGCCTCCACGTCAAGTGGAGTAGGCGCGTAACCCGCTATGGCCGTTTCATGTCGCCTCGTTCTTAAGCTAGTCGTATCATGCCGTGCAGCCGCTCTCCTTTACGGAGCTACGACTGCACGCCGTGGATGCCACGGGAATCGGACCCGCCACAGTATGCTTGCAAAGCACTCTCGCCCCCTTGGAACATGGGCACCCATATGTTCTACCATTTGCCCCCAATGGCTCTAACAGCTTTCGCTGCCTCCTTGTGGGCGTTAGTACAAGAAACGCATCTGCATCCCTTGCTATACTTGCTATTAGTGCCGTGCTCTATGGCACCCATCCATTCAGGTGTTTCCAGCACTGTTTTTTCCTTGTGGCAACCATAGCAAAGAACCTGACACTTGGCAAGCTCAGCAGCTCTAAAAGCTGCATTACGTGACCAAATGTTTGAAGGATTGCACAGCTTGGTTGCTCTGTCTTTGTGATCTACTTCAAGTCTATCAGTTGAACCACATTCTGCACAGATGCCGCCTTGCAGGGCTATCCACCCTTGTCGGCGGTTAGCCATCCATTGCCTCTGATAAGCTCGCTTTTGCTCTCCGGTGTATGCCATGAACTCAGCTTACACACTACGTGGAAATTTGTCAATCGAACTTTTCAGTTGTTGCGCGGACCGTCTAAGAATCGAACTCAGCTAGCGGGGGTTGGAATCCCGCTTCTTCCCAGAAGACAACCCAAATGCAACTCAGCTGACGCATGACATGTCATATGCCGTACGAACCGTTGTTTAGTATGAGTAAAAAACGAGAAGCCATACATCAACTGAATCACTTAGCACGTGCTCTATCAACTTCACGTACTCGCTGGCATGGCAGGAATCGAACCTGCGTCGGGATTTCTCCACCTGGTTAACAGCCAGTCGCAACCAGCCAACAGTTGCCCCACACCAATACGAGGGGCTTTCACCCTCTGCCATCCACTATAGTCGATGTCCTACTGCTTTGTCAAGCCCCACCTTGCTGCTGATATCGAGTCAAATACCAAATGGCCTTGTCGATATCCTCAGCTGCATTGCTCTTGTGTCCAGCCCGTGCAATGTACTTTACAGCATTGCCAAGGTGAAAGTCAAGTCCCCAGTCTTCGATCACATCAATGACTTCGAACTTGCCAGCGTTGTAATGCGCTGGATGATCCACCATATCAGGCTGCTCATCCTGTGTCAAGTCCAGCACAGGGGCGGGGGTGTCGATGTACCCACCGAAGTGGCGTAGTGGGAGCGGCTTACCCTCTTCATAGTCCCAGGCTAGTACCACTAGACACCATCCCAACTACCGTAAGCAAGAACCAAAACTAGCACAATGCCCGCCACGATTGCAACAGCCACCGCCAAAGCGAATGGAATCCAGAATGGGGCAGTAACCCACCACCAGCTCCAGGTGATAATTCCGATCAGCTTCAGCGCCACAAAGAGCAATCCGAGCAAACCGGCCACGCCCACACCGCCTGTGCTACTTACTGTTACGTTCCGATCCACGTGCCACCTCCACAGCCGTCTTGACATAAAGCTTCAGGTCTTCCCACTGATACTCACGGAACGTGAGGATCAGCTGGACAATACCCATGATGCCGATTCCCAGTGCAACAGCTGCAAGACCAAAAAGTCCCAGTACAGCTAGCCAGGGACCACCAATACCGCCAACCACCACTAGCACAGTACCAAGAATCAGGTTCTGAATCTCAGTCTTCGGCATCGTCAAACCACTCATCTGCCCACTCCCTCTCTTCGTCGGTGAGACTAGCATACATGGTCAGTGACAACTCCTGCAATACCAACCATGCCTCATAGTCGTCAAACCCACTAACAGTCCAAGATACAAGCTCTTGCTCACGATTTGCTAGTTCAATGTGGATAAAGGGGGGTTTTGCGGCGAACTCATCGGTCAAGTCCTCGACTTCGAACTGCATAGTCTCCATCCTTGCGCTTACGCGGTTTCGTAGTGGGTAATGAGGTTTTCCAGCTCGTAAATCAGCTTCTGCGCCTCCTCTGGGGTCAGCGCAGCCACCCCGCCGTCAAAGTCAGCATCAGTGACCTCCAGATAGACGACATCGTTCAAAATGCGTGTCTCTCGGAGAGATTCGGGGTAATTATGGCCCACAGTCAGGATTGCGCCCTCAGAAAGCGGAATTTCGACCAAATCAAAGCTCATTTGCACTCTTTTCGACATCCCCGTGCCTAAATGCGACCAAAGCGTCCTCTAGGACAACAATTACGGCCTCATCGCTCAGATTTGACTCGATTGTGCCGCTCGAAGCGTCCGCAGCTGCTCGAATCAGCACGTATAGCTCGTCAGTGGTGTCCAGGTCAAACTTACTCATTCAGTCCCTCCTCAAGGATATCTGCCTCAATGGTGTCCGTCAGCTCGTAAATGGCAGCCAGAAGACCCTGCACATCACCAAAGCTGTGCATGACGTCAATCTCACCGGCCTCATCTAGTGTTACAAACAGGTAATGCTGGCTCGGATCAAATTCAAAGGTTTCCATCGTACTTCTCCACTCTCTCAACAAATTCCTGAAGTGTCCCTGACATGCACACAACTAGCCCTTTTTCATCTAGCCCTGCATCACGATGATATCCCGGGTCGTCCTTCGCTACAACATCCAGGTCATCGATGTCATAGCCCTTCTCGCGGAGCCGCTGAACTCGCCCATCAAGGGTAAGCTCAGTCTCAGCAGCTGCGACACTGGTCAGCTCAGAGCCGTAATTTGCCAGGTCTACCAGCAAGGCGATGAGGTCTGCCTTACGGCTCAAGTCGAGGATGGCATAGGTACCATCTTGTAGCTGCTTTGCGAGTGTCGGATCGCCAAACTGGTCATCTACCACAATGTACTTGCTCACAGGCCATTCACCTGCTTGATGCTCAGCTCGCGCTCCCACATCTCAATGATACGAGTAAAGGTGAGGTCAGTATCGTCCTCGCCCAGCACATCTCCTAGTACCATCTCCGCTGTCATCAGCCCACTCACTGCCTGCGAATGCACAAGGCGGCTTCGCTGCGGGTCGTCCAGAATGGCCGTCGTACGTTCCAGCATCTCTGCTGCTCGCTCACGTGTCTTGCCCATGTTGTCCTCCTCCATGTCGTTGTGTTCCCACCCTAGTCGAAGCATACGCGGTTGTCAAGCCCAGGCGTGCCAGGCAAGTTCCAGAATGTGCAGCGGTACATCCACGGTCATTTCGCCTTCGGTAAACCGTACCACATCTGCTTCTAGTACATTGCGTCCCATGCGTCCCGGCACAAACTCAGCCGTCACGTCGCCGTCCTCAATCTTCATTCCACACCTCCGCAAGCTCCTTGATGTAATCGCCATCGTCATTCACAAACAGAAGCACCTGCGCTGCGTTCAGCAACTGGTTCTTCTGCATGTACTCTAGCTCAAACAGGTCCACCCCCGCAACAGCAGCAAGCTCCTTAGCGAGCTGGAACCGTGCGTCCTTCTCGTCGCTCACAGCCCCACCGTCGCCATCACCCATAGCCACCATGTGCCCCAGGTAGCAATGACGACCCCACCAGTCCACAGCCATGCGACTGCGGGAAGATAAACAGCCTCCCAGAACTTACGTGCGTACAGCGCCTTGAACGCGCCCACCCACATGACGCCAGCCAGCGTGTATCCGCCTAGCAGCAATAGCGAGGAAAATACCGCTAGTGCAATCACTTGGTCAATCCCTCGTACTTGAACTTGTAGTCCAGCAACTCGTCATAGTCTGCCTGCGACAGAACCACTACGCCATACAAGCCCAGCGTGTTCTCTACATCTCGCACAGCGTCTTCGGCGGTTTCGTGCAGCTCAAAAGACTCCGCACCAGAACTAGCCGTCCAGTCAAATGCGGACTCTCCCTCCGCAAAGTGATCGGGGTATTCTTCGATTGTGTAGAGCGGATGCTCAACTACTGTAGCCATGTTGCCTCCTTGTCTAGGGAGCAATTCTCCCGTTGTCGTTGAACGTAGCATACACGTTCGGGTAGTGTTCCGCAAACAGGGCTTCCATCTGCTTAGCCACCTGCTCGATTTCGAGCTGGGGATTGCTCAGTCCACTGTCGGATGTGCGCAGGCTGAGGAAGTTCATCAGTCCTCGTAGGTTCATCGTGACATAGAACTCAGACATGATGCCCACGGGGAGCACAGCTCGGGCTACCTCATTGGCAATGCCTTGATCGGTCATGCTTTCGTAGTTAGCCCATGCCACGTTGTAGACGCGCTCCAATGCTCGACGCATCAACTTTTCCTGTCCAGGCGAGCCGGGAACTAGTTTGGGTACAGCACCATTGCCTTCGTTGACTTCCGGGCGGCGTTCAGGGTACATGAAAAACACCGGGTCAAGCTTCTTGTACCTGCCGCTGACCTCATTGTAACTAGCCATGCGGTGCCGCATGAACTCGCGGACAACGAAGATCGGCGCGTGCACGTAGAACTGCATGACGCCCGCCTCGAACGGCGAGCCGTGTCGCCAGCGCATGAGGTAGCTGATGAAGCGGTAAGGGTCCTTCGCGCCGTCACCCGCGTTCTCACCAACCACTGAAACCTGAGCTGCCCGTACCACAGAAGCGTCATCCCCCATGTGGTCCACCAGCTTCACGGTCATCTGGTCTACAAGCTTAATCTCCGTCATTAACTTCCTCTCCATCGTGCTCATCTAGGTGAGCGTTAAACTCATTCCACTCCTGGAACCACTGTCGGCACGTACAGGTATAGCCCATCGCAACACTCGCTCCCTTAGTTGGTTCGTGCTTCACCCTACTCCTCCCAGCCTCTATTTGCAAGCATGTCATTCATGTACTCGATAATGATGTTTGAATCCCCGCTCTCCTCGTACTTCACGAGAACCGCGTCCAGCTCGGGAGAAATCTTGCCGCCCTCTAGCCGTGCGCTCGCGCGCACACGCTCGACAACGCCCTTGCGAGTAAAGACAGCTGTGCGCTTCTTCATTCGGCCTCAGCACGGATCGCAGCGGCACGAGAATCATCAGCTCGACACACCCTGCACTCGTAGAGGAGTGGTCCGTCACATTCGACATGCTCTTCATGGGCAGCCTTCAAGTTGTCACGCTCGGCGCGGGCCTCATCACGCTCACGCTCGGCGTCTACAGCCCTGATGACAGCCTCACGATGCATCTCTTCCATCGGGTAGCTCGGAGTGTGACGCTCATCCAACGAACGCACATCGGCAGGGAACGATGTGCGAGGCTCGTAAACCCAGCCGGAACCGCGCTTCGAATCGCTCCTAACGCCCGTCACCGGGTCACGCCACGGTGCGTAGTCCTCGCGTGGCACCGAGTCGTCCTGGCCGCAGTTGCACCTGTCGTTCCGACCGAGCGCCCGCCCATAGAGAGAATCACACTCCCCGTCATGCTGGTCGCGAGGCACCGAGTCAGCCAGAGCGTCGGCAGCCTCGGTGAGAAGGGCATCCAGGTTGGCAATGCCAGGCTTTCCTTGCGCCTCTTTCACGAGCCGTGCGATGAGGTCGTCGTAGTTAGTCACAGTCCCAGCACCTTAGCTGCCCCGAATGTAGCGAGCGTAAGAGTCAATAGCATAGTGACAATACCCAATAGCAGGCCCACCCACAGTACGGGCACCGTCGCCATAATGGCTACGGCTGCTACGCCACCACCAAAAAGGAACAGCATGGCCCCCATCACTGTTGCTGAAGCCTTTAGTGCGTCAAGAAACGTCACCCAGTCAATCATCTGTCTCCTCCTCTAGCAGCCACTCGATAAGCATAAGCACTCCGTGGTCCCATCCACGGAAGTACGCGGGGTGCTCATCCCGTGCGTCAAGCCCATCATACCCGAGGGCCTGAAGGTTACGGAACTTCTCGCGCCGCTGTTCTACCTGCTCGCGTGTCTTCATTAGTATTTCTCCTCTTCGATAATTCGATCAATCTGGTAACTCATAGGACCACCAAGCGGAAGCGCCATTGCCCGTCGCATCACTCGCTCTGTCTGGTCCGGGGTCAGCTCCGCCATCCGGCAGTACAGCACAACGATTGCCTCGCCCATTACTTCTCCTCATCAAGCTTGTGCGCCTCAGCGCCCTTAGGCTTCTCGTCGCCCTCTAGGGTGACCTTGAACATCTCCCGCGAGGCAGTGTGATAGATCACGATACCCTCCGGCCTTGCGAACTCACGCGATACAAACGAACCAAAGTAGCGCAGCTTTGCGAGGGCTTCATCAATCTCTTCCTGATCGAACACTCCCTTGTACAGCACGGGGACGACTCGCAGGTCGGGAGTGGAGAACTTTACGCCCTCCCACCGCGATGTGTTGAACAGCGAGAAGTAACGCTGCCCACCAGTCAGGCCGTACTTGCGCTGGATGCCGCTGCCCCACCACTCGCCAAAGTGAACACCTGCTCCCAGGTCCTCAACAAGACGCACTGCGTTGCGCTGTACCCAGTCAGCGAACCCGTAGTTGTCATTGGCCGGGGTAACAAACCGCGAGCGCGACTGGGCAAAGACCACCACGTCATCGAACTCTGCCACAGCTCGCGCTGCATCATTGTCAAACAGCGTACGCACGCCGTTTGTCTCAATGTAGCTCAGCTCGGACCACGGAACGATCACCACAGCGGCGTTCGTGCCGTCAATCTTCTCGGTCACGATAATATCGCGGTTCAGCCGCGGAATCTTGGGAAATGCAGTAAAGTCAATCATTTTTCCTCCTCTTTCTCGTACATCATCTCGGTGGCCTGGTGGTTCTCCCAGCCTGTATGGTCTTGCATGTCCATGCCACAGTAGCAGATACCACTTCCTATTTCAGTCACGGCACGCCCTACTCTGTATCTTCCATATCCCACAGCTCAACATAGTGCCCCACTGCCAGCCAGAAAGCAAGAGGCAGATAGGTGGACCACTTGAAGCGGTGGTAGCTCACCTCGATGAACTTGTACTGCGAGTCACGAGGCATGTGCCTAACCTGGTAGCGGCGCTCTGTGCGCGTGGGCCTCCCAGCCGAAATTACCTTCTGGTCGTAGCTCATGCCCACGAACTCTTAACTGACTTCAAGCTGCTGATGACAGCGACTCCCTCCGGCACAGCTTCTACCACAGCATCAAGCACCACGCCCCCAAGTCCCGCGCTCTCGATGACAATAACGCGGACATCCCACTCTTCAGAAACATCCAGCACCCAATCAACAACCTCTGCTGTGCTCAACCGACGCGCTGTGCTCTGGTCAAAAGCCATCCCCGCCCCAAGCTTGGCCAGTGTAAGGGTCGTGGACTCAGGCTCGTGCTCAACGTAAATAACGATCATAATTACAGTCTCCTTGTTAGTTGCAGGCAGCGCTGCTCGATGCCATGTACTCAACCTAGTGCATCGGGCGTCCCGTGTCAAGTGGTCCGAAAGGCATATGTATAAGAGCTTTTAGAGGGTACGACGAGTATTCGCGGTCTGTCAAGTCGGCAAAATTCCCATGTGGGGAAAACCACCCAGCGAAATTTTCCAAATGGGATTTCGGGTGCATGGACACGTTTGTATGATGCACCTTCCCCACGGTATGCGATATATCGCGGTTGGATTCTTTGGCCTACCCCTAATATTTCACGTCTAACATATCAACATATCACACACTACACTTCTCACTCCAGCAGCAGCGTTCATTGTAGGTACAAAATATCAGCATGCCAACATATTGCATTGCGGTGGCATGCATACCAGGTCGCAATACACCTAGCCCCCACATATGGTACGCAATATACCACCACACCACACACCACACTGATATATCACACACCATACAACAAACACCACACACGACACGCATCACACCACCTACCACACCACAGTACATACGTATGCATACACACGCTGTACGCCTGTCTAAGGGCCTAGCAATCACGCACCCATACAGACACCCCACATAGCCCCTGCTATAGCCCTGGTGCCCCTGTCAGGGCCTATGCAAGGGCCAAAAGCCCCATGCGCACACGTGCACGATGGACAGTGGAGAGATGGCACTATCCACAACACCCCTAGCTATGCACCTAGCACAGAGGTCTACCTACCTAGTGCCTATGCCCTATACCACACCTGTGCCCACTATGCACTAGCTAACCGGGGTACAAAAGAATCTTCAAATTGTACCCCGAAATGGGCTTGTGCTGGTCTGTGGGGGTGATAGATTGTACTTATCAGCAAGGGAAGCGGCACCGAAGTAAAGCTGAATAGCTACCTAGCTTGATAGGGTTCTTGATAACTACACAGTGGAATAGGCCGCATATCGCACAGTGTGATATGCCGCCATATCGGATACTAGGTATGCCCTTGACCGGGACCACCTGGAAACACCATAGAGTAGTGAGCTACCTAGTGTCCGTTATGGTGTCAACCCTATACAGAATGGATATACCAATGCACAACATGGAATGTGGCGTATGCCACGAAACATGGAATGACAAAGAGACGCCTACCCCTAGTGCTAGATGCCCCTTTGAATACGACCACGAGGAAGATTAACCTATGCTCAGAGCAATCTCAGGCGGAATCATCGCCGTAGCAGTCGTCTTCACAGCTGGCCTGGCAGTCGGCAACCTTAGTGCACCCTGTCCTACCGAGGATAGCTCGTGGTGCACTTGGTATGCCGACATCGAAGGTAACAGCCAGGGACAGAGCTTCACCGCAATCACTGACTCATTCATCATCAATCACTAAGGGAGACAACATGCTGCATCTTGAATATCATCGAATGTTGCCTGGCTGGGTGCACTGCACCTGCCCAATCGGCAAAGATCACGACAAGCCTGACAGTTAAGCACTACAGACCAGAATGGTTGCAAGTAGGTTCGATTCCTACTCTGGTCACTCGTAACACTCAACCTCAACAGAAAGACAGACAAATGCGATTCTCAGACATCGTTGTGGATGGAACGTACATGCTTGACGCTCACGGGCAAGTTAACCGAGTGAGCTACCGAAGCGGATACACAGTGAGCAAAGAGACGCTAGTCATCCTCACTGGTAGCGCTTATGACAGTGTGCCATCGATGCCGGTAGGTGTTGCAGTGGGTAGGTGGACACACCCGGTGTCGGGACTCATCTACTGGGATGAGGTAGAGGTTATCGAATCTCTGCTAGAGGCTGGCAACGTTGCTAGGGAGCGGGGCGAGCTGGCAATTTGGGACAACTTCAACAACCGAGAGTTTTTCGTCTGAATCAGTAGTCTGGTCACCGGGTCGACACCTCGACTGTCCCCGGTGATCGGGTGGCTAATCTCAGCCGGTCAAGTTTAATCCTCACAGAAATGGATATATCTCATGGATACTCGTACCAAGCGACTCACTAAGTCGGAGCGTAACTCGATCAAGACCGCTCGGCGGGACACCAAGCGGCACGGTGACATGCTCACTGTGAAGGGACTCAACCGAGCTAAGCGGGGCAGCAACTAATGTCCCTTGAGGAATTGATCGAAAAACTGGACATGCTCTGGTTTACGACCAAAGACCCGGAGACAAAAGTGAAGCTGTGGAAACTGCTCAACGATCTTGAAAGAGACGACATCGAATCTCAATCGTAATCAGCATCATTCTGGTTCTGCTAGTCAGAGCTACAATTCGCTGGCTGATTGCAAATGATCCAAATGACCGGATAAGTGGGTAAATCTTCCATCCAAAACGGGGGGTCGGCTCGGTCACGGTTTCTACGTATGTAATTATATATCCTTATATATATACTTATCTAGAGACATATAGATTTTGGATGGTCAATTTGCCCACTTATCCGGTCAACTTGCATCCAGTGCAACAATCTCAACCAGCTTTTACCCACTTATCCGGTCAAAACTCTGGTTTTGCAGTCAGACCAAAATGAGGTAAGCTCTCACCAAATGCAATAGTGAGTCACCGAATACCACACCTCAAAACCCCGGAAAATCAAGGGTGACCAAAACACAATGCAATATGTCAAGGTCAATTTACTTCGCTATTTTCCACAATTATTCAATATTACATTATCAAGGGCATATATGCCCGGAGATGGACAACACATGCTGCCTAAGATGATGACGTACCAGGAATGGCGCGAGACAATCGGCGCACTCATGGCTAAGCTAATGAATGTAAACGGATACACCCTCCACGCTAGTTACAAACGCTACACGCAAGAATGGAACGCACAGTAAGCAACATAGCCCCCGCACAGACACCAGGTAGGTTCGCGACCTCCCGGGGGCACGCACTTTCAATCTAATAACCTCATAGAATGGAACATGAAATGTCAAACACCGACCCGATTGCCAACTTCGAAAACGTCATCGACTCCCGAGACATCCGTGCGCGTCAGAGCAACTAACCCCGACGACACAAGCACCGCAGCCATTGACCATGAGGCATGGCTAGAGACACTCTCAGAGGAGGCATAAAATGCAGACGATTGACCTGACAGATGTTGAGTTCGACCTCATCGTGGCTACGCTTGACCAGGACGAGCTGAAATGCGAGATTGTACACAAGAACTCCATTTGTTCTACCGAGGTCACTCACCGACGCGTGATTGGCTGCAACGGTAACCAGCACAACAGCTGCCAGTCGGCGGTCGACCACTTTGCCTCTAGCGCTCAGAGTCACCGGGTCGAGGTGCACGACAAGTGCCAGACGGACATCCACCTGTGCTGGACACACCGAGCCATTTGATGTAGGCTCACACTACAGACTTACAAACCCCACAAACAAAGGAGATATACGAAATGGCTAAGTTCACCAAGGCACAGCAGACGGACCTCAACGTGGTCAAGGCGCACCTCCGAGAGGCCATGCGTAAGGGCGGCAGCAAGGCGAAGCAGGAGGGGCAGGTCAAGCTTGCCCTGGCCCGTCTCACGAGCGTTGTGGAGGCCAACAAGTGAGTTTCCGAGCCATTCTCCCCCACGAAGAGTACGAAGCCTATGCAGAGGCGCGGCGCACCTACGAGCTGGTGGAGCGAGCCAAACAGGCCGGGATGAATGCGACTAACACGCCGAGGGCGCAGAGGCTGATTCGGTCGGTCGAAAACATCCTTTGGAACTACACGCACAGCGGGGCGGTCACGCCAGAGGATGTTGTGGAGTCATTCCTCCGTGCGTACACCGACTCTTACGGCGCGGTACCTATTGGGAGTAACGCGACCAAGTAAGATCAAAGGCCCGGAGAGAACAACCGAGTGCAAGTCTCGGCGGGTCACTCATAGCAAACCAAGAGGCGGGAGGCAATCAAGTGGAGCTGGTAGACGTTTTCAGGGTCGAGACGCAAGATCGTAAAGGCCCGTACATGGGCGGATATGTTTCCCTTTCACATGGGGAAAGTGTTACGGAGTGGGAGAACCACCCCGCACCCTACAGTGACCCTATCGCTACTCTTGGCCCGCCGAGCTTGGAAGACCTTGAAAAGTACGAGTGGCATGGCTACGAAAGATTTGGCCGCTTCCCCATGCTGGACATCCACGAGGGAGAGCACTGTGGGTTCCACAGCCTGCGACAGATGCTTACCTGGTTCGACATCGAGGACAACCTCAGGACTCTTGATAAGGCAGGCCACGGCCTTTCTCACTACCGTGTGCGAGCTGATGAGGTGCGTTACGGTGAGTTCCAGGTAGTTTTCAAGCGAGACTCAAATACTACACGCAGAATCAAGCACATGAAGTTCCCGGAAGCTCTTGCGGGGGTATGAGCAAGTGTGTATAGTGGCCTCATAGGCCGAGAAATACCCGGCCAGATACCGGCCAGGAGGGAGTCAGAATGGCAAAGGTAAATGGAACAAACTGCTCCCCCTGTGGTGCTAGTATTTTGGTCGAGAGACTTTACGCCCGCAAGGGCAGGATGTACTGTGCTAGCTGCTATGAGTGGCGGTTTGGCACTAACCCCATTGTGAATGACGATAGAGATGAGGAATAGCATGACGCGTGTAATTGAGACTGCGGAGGTCATCGAGCTTCTTGAGCGAGCGGTGCAGGAGAGGGGCGCAGACTATGTTGACCGTAACGCTGATACGTACGAGGCTTGTGAGTACGCCTATAACGGCGAGCCCGGCTGCATCGTGGGCCACGTGTTTTCTTACGTGGGAATTGATCCCACAAAGGTGCGCGAGGGCGGGGTATTCGAGGTGATTGACCTGGAGTATGGTGTTCAGGCCAAGCATGCCGAAATCATCCCTGATAGCCCGGCATTCTCCGATGGTGCGCGGTCTGTACTGGCCGCGGCGCAGCATGCGCAAGACAGCGGCAGGACCTGGGGCGAAGCACTTGATACTGCTAAGAAGGAGGCGTGGTAATGGATAAGGTTCTCAACAAGAGCACGGTGGTCGAGCTGCTCGAAAAGGCGGTAGCTGCAAAGGGTGCGGACTACATCGACCCGGCAGCGGCAGACCCCGCGAGCGACTGCCAGTACGCCGACGAGCAGGGCAACCCCATGTGCATCGTGGGCCACGTCTTTGCCTACATGGGGCAGGACCTTTCCCCCGAGGAATCCGAGCTGTGGGATGGCTCAACCCGCACCGATCTGTGGGGAGACGGTGAGAGCGCCCGCAGTGTGCTCCCACGGGTCCGTTTTACGGTCGAGGATGTCGCCGCTGTTGAGCGCGCTCTTTACGCGGCTCAGGAGGTCCAGGATGCCGGTAGGACTTGGGGCGAAGCCCTAGAAGCTGCTAAGGAGGAAATCGGTGTCGGCAGCAACTGAGCCACTACAGGACGGGGAATCACAGCAGCTGATTGTCCTCGCGGAGCACCTGCGAAACCTGGGACGTGAGCTGAGTGACATTGCGCACAAGGGCAATACGGTCGGCATCACCGACGCTGACCTCGCACGAGCGGAGGAGATTGAGAGCGGCCTTGAGTTGGCCGTGCTCAATATCCCCGCACGGATGGCTCCCTACCTGAGTTATGCCCTTGCACTAGCTGAATAGGAGGAACATTGGGAAACGCCTTGACCAAGCTACTGATGTACCCTATTGTAGGACTTACAATCATTATCGTCGGTAACGCGGCGATTCACTAAGGAGGATTTACGCATGACTGAATTTAGTAATAGCAACTCGCACAAGGGTACGATTGAGGGCAACGATGGGGTCAAGATTACGGTGGTCCGTAACACGACTGTTGCCGGTAATGTGTCGGAACACGCACTGTGGCTCAAGCGTGAGGGCAAGGGCAATGGTTTTTATGACGTTTACGGCATTGATGCTGCCCGTGAGCTGCATGAGTATATTGGGCAGGCCCTAGCCGAGCTGGATCAGATCGTTGAGAATGCTAAGCCGAAGCCGCTGACCGCTGGGGAGCTTAGTAGCCTGCCTACGGGCGCTGAGGTACACGAGAACGACCGTCGCTATATCAAGACTAACTCCGGTCAGTTTGTCAAGATTGATAACGGCACCGGCAGCCCTTATTTCCCTGTCGGCACGCTGTACACCATTGACGAGCTTGCTGGCTTTGCGTACATTGATGAGGAGAACTGATGGGTAAGCTGATTGACGCAGACCTGCTGATTGCTGACATGAAGGAGCGCAAGTCGGAAACCTACTGGGGCAAGGACTCCGATGCGTTCTCTAAGGGAGTCGTTTACGACATTGACCACTACCTTGACATGCTTGGTGGCGAGTCGTACGACGCGCCAGAGGAGTTCCAGCCCAAGCCGAAGCGTCAGACCCTCCTGGAGGCACTGGAGGGCGCTGAGATTGGCACCCGGTTCCGCCACAAAAACAGCATTTTTGATGGCTGGGTTGTGCTTGTTGCACCTGGCATCACGTATAGCCACAACGATGGCAACATAGTGGCGGGGCCGATCAGTAACACGTACAGGGACACCTCCGAGGTGCGTTACGCTGATGAGTTCCTGATTGAGTACCCGACTTTTGAGTACCCAACTTACTGAGACAGCAAACAAGATGGGGCGACTTTTCTCAAAGAAGTCGCCCCATCCTTGGTTTGCTATAGCGCTAGCCCTGACCGCTGTACTAGAGTCAGGGAATGAAGATGCAATTAGCATCGCACACAAGACTTACGAGGAGGCAATGAATGGCTAAGTACAAGGCATATTACATCCCGCAGGTGCCGATGAAGGCATTTGAGTTCGAGACTGACGACCTGATGCTTGCAGGTGTGGTGCTCGACCAGATTTCTGAGTTCTCTGCGTTCGAGTTCGAGAACAACGTTAAGCCCGACTACTCGGACGCGGCAGGCATCATGCGCTGGGAAGAGGACGGCGAGGGCGGTCACGACTGGTACGAGCTGGACGATTACGAGCAGGAAGAGATTTTGCAGAACGAGGGAAGGGGTAACTGGTGACCAATCTTGACACCAAGCAGACGACCCTGCTGGATCAGGTAAAGCTCCAGAAGGCTGAGTTTGATGTGCGCGAGGCAGACCTGCGAGAGCAGCTGGAGCACGACCTCGCACAGGCGCGTCGTGACCTGGTTACCGCTGTCGTGGTGGCCTACGAGGCCGGTGTGCCCAAGCGTCGCCTTCACATCGAGGGACTTGGCACGAAGGACGCTAAGGGCCTGGCAGACATGCTGGAGGCGTCCGCCTCTACTATCCTTCCGGGCAAGGCAGTCGCTGGTGTGCGGCAGGTAGGCGAGGTCTACATCGTGACCGACAGCAAGGGTCAGGAGTGGGAGTTCTGGCCTGTTGACCTGGGAGACTCGGTGATGGTTGAGCGCAGCGAGCAGACCCCGTACGCCGCTAAGACCGCAGGGTTGACAGTTACCCCAGAGGTGTATACGCTTCTGCGTAAGCAGTTCCCCAAGGCAGACATGAGCACGTTCCTAGAGAATGGAGACAGCAATGACTAGCATTACTCAGTACGGACTTCTGTTCAAGAGCACGTCTGGCAACACAATTGATCCCGCTGAGGTGGGTAACTATGAAGGTGGTTATGAGACGTACGAAAAGGCTCTGGACGCACAGCGGGTAAACTACCCCGGCCCGCCTGTCAAGATCACCATTGAGCAGTTTGAGCCGCCGCTGCCAACCACGCCGGGCTCTGTCATTCGGGCCACCGCGGACGATGAGGAGTCAGTTTTCGTTCTGACTGACGACGATGATAGTGACCCGTGGTACGGTCAGCAGAGTTGGTGGGGCGCTACCCATTTCACCGGAATCACCGTGCTGTTCGACGCAGCAACTATCAAGGAGGACTAATGACACTGCCCCAGCTCAGTCACGATGAGTTCAAGGAGCTGGCTGGGGCGTATGCCCCGGTCCCGCTCATTCTCCAGTCTTTCGAGGCTGAGGACGTACTTCGATCCGAGCCGATCACAGCTGGTCTGCGTGTGTTTTTCATGGGCGTCAAGACAACGCACATGTACATGCAGGAGAACGGCAAGCCCGCGCTTGTAATGCCCAGCAAGGGGGTCGACTACGATGACATCGAGTCGGTGTATCCCGTGAAGGACGCATGGGCCTACACGGTGTCTGAGGCTTACGATGTCGACGTGGACGACCGCAGCTACTTCTTCCGTGACGGTAACCTGCCGCTCGATGGCAAGCGAAAGCTTGCCCCCTTTAAGCTTGGAGAGGTGGCGACCCACTGATGGACGCGAAGGAAGAGAAGCTCGACGCACAGAAGGTCAAGAAGCCACGCAAGGTACCCAAGTCCCCGGAGCGCAAAAGTCGCCCGGAAGAGTGGTACAGTGAGCATGACTACTCGCTGGGAGATGGCTTCCAGCTGGTGTATAGCAAGGACAATCGCCCGATGGGCTTTCGAGTAGATGGAGGGTTTTACGCATGAGCAAGTACATTATGCACGCGGAGTTTGAGTGGGAGGCACTGAGTGCAAAGGAGCGTGAGGAGTGGCTGGCCGAGATGCTGCTGTCGTTCCCCGACGTGACTGAGGCCACTCTGGAGCTGGAGGCTGAGCACATCGGTGTTTCCGAGCTGAGCAGCGAGCACGTGGGGTCCGGTGTGCGGCTCTACACCGGCACGGATCACGAGGTAGCGGGAACGCTCGACGGAGTGTTCCAGGCGGACGGTGGAGGCGTCACGCTCATCATCAACGGGCGGTCGTACGCTGTGGGTAGTTACGAGCTGGCCGAGATTGTTCCCCCGGTTACGGTTGGCGAGAAGACTGCCGACGAGCCCGAGGAAGAGGACGACGTGGACCCGTATGCGGGGCTGTCCGGTAAGGACATTCAGGACGCTATCGCCAGCGAGCTGGAGGCTCGAATTCTGGAGAATCCTACCGAGGTTGCTTCTGGAGCTGGACTTCTGTTCCGCTCACAGGTAGAGTCTATTGCGGGCGAGGAAATCAGCGGTGAGGACTTCCGGGTCCTCGCTGTGCTGCTGCGGAACGATCTTTCGGCGATCCTTGCTCCGGCCCTTGGTCCCATCATTCGGGATCACCTGACTGCCCTGCGTGTGCACCAGCACAACCAGGCGTAAGACAACTAACACAACTACTTAGGAGGCACTATGAAGAACAAGAAGGTTATGGCAGCACTGGGACTTTTTGTCGCTGCAAGCATCGCGCTGTCGGGTTGTACGACGGATGCTGACAAGGCTGATGACAACATTAAGAAGGCTGCTGAGCAGTTTGAGGTCCAGCGAACCATTGTCGGCATCAATGGAATCAGCGGCGACACCATTTTTTACGCACAGGGACGTTGCTCGTTCGAGAATACCGGGCGTCGTTTCGACGTGACGTGCCGTTACGGGCCCAACGAGTACCGTAAGCACGTGTTTATCCTCGGTGACCAGGACTCGGTGTCTGTCACTCAGGAGGAGTCTATCGACGTGAGCGTCTACAAGACTCGTATTATCCTCAAGCCCGAGACGCTTCTGCCGGAGTTTGACCTTGAGGTGGGTAAGCAGTAATGGCTAGCGTCACGGTAGAGCGCGTAGATGGAAAGATTGATCGGCTGGAGCAGGTTGTCGGGGTGGAGAACGAAGACAAGGTTTTGATCGTTGACACGGCTGACGGTCGAGAGATTTTCTACCCGCATAGTGCGATTATTCGGTCGACACTCACTAAGTAGATATGGTAGGCTGAAAGGCATACACCGGGGTTCGGGTACCCGGCAGCCACAAGAAATAACCAACCAACTGAGGAGGACGAATGGAAGACAAGCTAGTTTACGTGGGGTGGTATGACCACGACTGTGAATGGCTCACGAAGTATTGTGATGAGCACCACCGTGTAGGAGCAATGGTTCCTATGTCTGTCCTAAGTCAGTACAAGCGATAAGGAGATAGCTTATGAGCGACATCGATAAGACGACTGGACTGCCCAAGCTGCCGGAGGGCTTTGTGTGGGAGGTGCGTAGGGTTTATCAGTATGAGGAGAGCTGGGGCCGAAAGCTGGTGGTTGGGGTTTCCAAGGTACATGGCAGCGGAATCTACATCTACACCGATAATTCCATCGCTAAGACTGACGTAAAGGCTTATGGTTCAACTTCCAGCATTCGGCGAGCCGCTGCTAAGTCGCTGCGCAAGTTCAACAAGTCGCGGGCTAAGCGGGCGCGCGAGAACGGGCTTGATGAGTTTGTCGGCACTTACCCGCCCAAGAAGTTGGAGGATTGAAAATGACCACTATTGATAAGGTAACAGGACTTCCAGAGGTGCCCAAGGGTATGTTTTGGCGTATCACACGTCCTAACATTATTGGACATCACGAGGTTCAGTTGCGCCGCAAGATGTTTATTGGCAGCAGCGTGGTGGGGTACACGCAGACGTTACCGAGTGAGATGACGCCCGACCGTATTCGGAAAGATGCAATGTATGTGCTGCGCACTTTTGAGCGAAGTGGTATGGGGCGTAGATTTGTCGGTAACTACCCGCCCAAGAAGCTGGTAGGCTAATGGCTATCATCGACAAAGCTACTGGACTTCCTTGGGTCGTGTCCCCTTACTACTGGAAAGTCCAGGTAGAGTGGAGTGAATACAGCTCTGTTCCAGGTGCCTGGCTCATGCTTCGTAAGCGCAAGCGTTGGAATTCTCTTGCCGCTACGTTTATTGAGTTTGGTACTGCCGATCCTAGGGATGAGGCAGCGGGGCGAGAGCGGCGTAACTACCAACACGATCTGATTAAGATGGACCCGGACGATTACGCCTCAGCTATTGCTGCCGCCGCTGAGACTGTACTTGTGGAGTTCGCGCAGAACATGGAGCGCGAGGAGTTCAATGCTAAGTTCAGAGCGGCCCAGAAGAATCTGTCGGGTAAGTATCCGCCCAAGACACTGGCTAGCTAGCAAAATATAGAGGGAGGATGCCACATGATTACCGTACTAATTCCTGCGCATAACGAAGCAGACAATATCGAGTTTGCAATTCGTTCGCTCCAGGCGCAGACACTTGTACCAGATAAGATCATTGTGGTTGCCGACAATTGCACCGACCATACTGCGGTCGTTGCACGTAATACTGGTGCAGATGTGTTTGAAACTGTCGCTAACACAGGCAAAAAGGCTGGAGCGCTGAACCAAGCGCTGTCTTTCATTCTCCCCACCGACGGCTATGTGCTGGTGATGGACGCGGACACTGTGATGGATGAAGCATTCCTAGCGATTGCTGAGGCTAAGCTGCGCAGTGACATGCAGCTTGGAGCTGTCGGCGGAGTTTTCTACGGGGACACGGGTGGTGGCATCTTGGGGCTACTACAGCGCAACGAGTACGCCCGCTACGGTCGAGAAATTGACCGCACAGGGCGCGTTATGGTGCTCACCGGCACGGCTGCCTTATTCCGTTCCGAGGCCCTTGGCTCGGTCGCACAAGGCCGCGGAACGGTATTGCCTGGTACCAACGGCGATGTCTACGACACACATGCACTGACTGAGGACAATGAGCTGACACTCAGCCTTAAAACGCTAGGGTGGAGTCTGGCTAGCCCGGTCGAGTGCCGTGTCACGACAGAAATCATGCCCTCTGTGCGCATGCTTTGGAATCAGCGCCTTAGGTGGATGCGTGGTGCTGTCGAGAACTTACGTACCTTTGGCTTCACTAAGGTGACTCGACGCTACTGGTGGCAGCAACTGTCCATGAGTATCGGTGTGTTCGCGCTGTGGCTTTATCTGACTATGACGGCAATTGCTGTGTTTTCTGGTATGGACTACACGCTGAACCCATTTTGGCTAGGCATCACGGGCATCTTTGTGCTAGAGCGAGTAGCCACTGTGTGGAGCCAGGGCTGGAAGGCAAGACTTTTTGCCTTGACCTTGCTTCCCGAGATGATCTACGATATGTTTTTGCAAATGGTGTTTGTCAAGGCAATC
>Ga0265798_10001497_pt1 | contig 36299 bp, 32 predicted proteins | sample P3T30metagenome_FD_192430 | JGI IMG/M metagenome (GOLD analysis project Ga0265798, IMG submission 192430) | Plant litter microbial communities from East Loma Ridge, Irvine, California - P3 T30 | ecosystem: Environmental > Terrestrial > Plant litter > Unclassified | place: USA: California...
GTTGAGCGCGTCGACCTGGTTTTCCTGGTGGCTCAGCTTGATTTCGATGTCGATGAAGCGGTTTTCGTCGCTCACGGTAGGCCTTTCGATGGCGCAAATGAAAAGAGCCGCATTATGCATGCGGCTCGCGGTCTTGCGTATTAATTGGCGATGTCAGGCCGGCACGTGGGGAATGTAGTCGATGCCGTTCTGGATGCTGCCGATGACCAGCGCCTGGTTTTCCGGGCTTTCGCTGAAGGCCAGGATGACATCGCCGCGCGACACCCCTTCGCCCAGCTTGGTCACCCAGAAATTGTAGCCCGCGCCTTCGGCCTCGCGGTGCAGCACGTTGTCGTACAGGTGCGTGACGAATTCGTCGTTGCTCGAATTGGCGCCGTAGCGCTCGACGTATTCCTTGGATGTCGCGAAGTTGGCCGCGATATCGGTCCAGGACACGCCGGCGCTTTCCTTGGCCCACATCCAGAAGCCTTGTCCGCCCTCTTCGGCGGGACGGCCGAACACCGCCTGGTACAGGCGGAACACCTGGCCGGCGGTGCCGTCGATATCCAGCGCCAGGTAGTCGTCGCTGAACTGCAGGCGCTCGACGTTGATGACAGCGTCGTGGCCGCCGGCGCCACTGTTGTCGGTCACGCCGAAGCCCCAGACTTCCTTGCTCACGGTATAGCTGGCGCGGGTGCCGCCATAGAGCACGGTATCGATGCCGTCCTGGCCGTCGATGGCATTGTTGCCCGCGACGGGCGCGACCAGCTTGTCGTGGTTGGCAGTGCCCGCCAGGTTCAGCGCGCTGTTGACGTTGAAGCTGAGGGTGGTGTCCGAGCTGCTCGCATTGCCTGCCTTGTCGGTCGAGACCGACCTGACGATGTAGTTACCGTTGGGCAGGGGCGAGGTGGCAATGGTCCACTTGCCGTCGTTGCCGACGGTGGTACGGGCGATCTCGACGGTGTCGCTGAAATCGGCCTTGACGCCGATGGTGTACAGGCTCAGTTCGGTGCCAGCCTCGCCGGTGCCGCTCACCGTCGCCTGGTTGGCGCCCGCGGTGTAGGCCAGCTTGGCGGTCGGATAGACCGGTGCGGTCGCATCGACGTTGAAGACCGCCGTGGCGCTATGCGTCGAGGCATTGCCGGCGGCATCGACGGCGACGGCATAGACCTGGTAGTTCAGGCCATCCTTGAAGGCGCCGAGCTTGGCGGTCCAGAGGCCGTTGGCATCGACGGTCGCGCTGCCGACCTGCACGTTGTTGCTCGTGTAGATCTTGATGGTGGCGCCCGCCTCGCCGCTGCCGGTGACGCCCGGATTGGCGCCGGATGCATAGCCGTTGCCGTTCTTGGTCACGGTCATCAGCGGCGCGGCCGGGGCCACGGTGTCGGCCAGCAGCACGTCGGCGTGCACGACGTTGTTGCCGCTGAACTGCAGCAGTTCGATCGAGCGCAGGATGTCCGTGCCGTCGCTGCCGCTCACCTGCAGGTCGCCGTTGGCGAGCGCGCTGAAACTGTAGTTGCTGCGGTCCATATTAAATACCGCGGTGTCCGTCCCTGCTCCGCCGTCGATCATGTCATTGCCTCCATCTCCTTCGAGTTTATCGTTGGCGGCCGTCCCGCTGAGGGTGTCGGCGCCCTTGGTTCCGGTGATGTAGCGGCCCTCGGTGGCGTTGATGCCGAGGCTGCCGCGCAATCCATCGCCGCCGTACAGCCAGTTGAGCGCGGCGATGTCGTATTGCTGGAAAGTCGCATAGGAGCCGGCGGCGCCGTCGGTATAGGACAGCAGCGTATTGGCCGTGTTGTCCTGCGCCGCCGGCAGCCGCGCCGTGTTGTCGCTGCTCACGTCGAACGGGTGCTTCAGGCCGAGCGCATGGCCCAGCTCGTGCAACAGCGTTTCGTAGCCCTGAGTGCCCGGCACCAGGTTGAAATTCGCCGAGCGCCATTCGGTGTTGTCGAGGTAGACGTAGGCGTCGGCATCGTAGCTGCTGAGCTGGTTGCCGAGGTAGCCATAGCTGCTGTGCCAGCTGCACAGGCCCGTCACATTGCCCGGGCTCAGGTTCATATTGCTCAGGTGGATCTGCGCATCGGTGCCGACGTTCGTCTCGATGAACTGGATGCCGGTCAGCTGGGCGATATAGGCCAGGGCGCCGCGGGTCGCTTCCTGCTGGGAGAAGGTAAACGCTTCCTGCCCGGTCGTATTTTCCTCGGTACCGGAAGCGAGCGAAAAGGTATAGCGAAGAATATTCCCCGACGGTGTCAGGTAATTCCAGTCGGGGCCGCTGTCGAGCAGGGCGTCGATGTGGTTCAACCCCGACAAGGGGGTACTCGTGATATCGGAAATGGTGGCCATTGCGGTCTTCATGCTGCAGTAAGGCCTGCTTGCGCAGCCTTATTACAGGTAGTTTCTATACGGGAATTGGTTGTGATTAAATCACCTAAGGAAAGTATTTCCTGCGGAACAGTTGAAGTCAAATAAGAGTTTCAATCGTGCGCACCCCTTGCCAGTCCACCAAGGCTTCTACGCAACGATTGATGATGAACACGTATGGAACCGTGTCGGAAAAATACTGAACAGTATTCTTGATGAAAGCCGGATGCACCTCGCCCCTGCGCGCAGGCAGGGGATGACGGATCAGAGTTTCGGGGTGTTGAGCAAGGCCTTCAGGTTGGCCAGGCGTTCCTTCGGGCTGAGGATTTCGTTTTCCTTGGGCGGCGCGTCGCCGACGTCGAGCGCCATTTCCTTGATGAAGCGCGATGGGTCGCAATGCACCAGTTCGCCCGCGCGCTTGCGCTTCTTGCACCAGCTGACGTGCAGCGTGCGCTGGGCGCGCGTGATGCCGACGTACATCAGGCGCCGCTCTTCCTGGATGCGCGCGGCGATCTTCTCGATCGGATCGTCCGGATCGCCCTTGTGCGGCAAGATGCCCTCCTCGCAGCCGACCAGGTAGACGTGCGGATACTCCAGGCCCTTGGAGGCGTGCAGGGTCGACATGCGCACCGCGTCCTGCTCCTCGTCCTGGCCTTCGAGCATCGACATCAGGGCCACCATCTGGGTCAGTTCGAGCAGGTTCTTTTCCTCGCCGTCGCGGTCGCGCCCGCCGCGTCCGCGCTCCTTCAGCCAGTTGAGGAACTCGAGCACGTTCTGCCACTTGCCCTGGGCCGCCCTGTCGTCGAAATTCTCGTACAGGTAGTGCTCGTAGTTCATCTCCTTCATCATGTCGTCGATCAGCTCGGCCGCGGCGTCGCCGCTGCCGGACGGCCCGGGGCGCGTGGCGCGCGATTCCAGCTCGTCGATCCAGTGGCAGAACTCGCGCAGCGGGATCAGCTGGCGGTCCTGCAGGCGCGCCTCGATGCCGCCCTTGAGCGCGGCCTCGAACAGCGAGCAGTTCCACTGCTTGGAGAATTCGCCGAGCGCCTCGATGGTCGTCATGCCGACCCCGCGCTTGGGCGTGGTGACGGCGCGGATGAAGGCGGGATCGTCGTTCTGGTTGGCGATCAGGCGCAGGTAGGCGATGATGTCCTTGATCTCGGCCTTGTCGAAGAAGCTCTGGCCGCCGGAGATCGTGTACGGAATGCGTTCCTTGCGCATCGCCTGCTCGATCACGCGCGCCTGGTGGTTGCCGCGGTACAGGATCGCAAAATCGGACCACTTGTTCTTGCGCTGGAAGTGCTCGGTCGAGATCAGCATCGCCACCTGGTCGGCCTCGGTCTCGTCGTTCGGCATGCCCAGCACCTTCAGCGGTTCGCCCAGGCCGTGCTCGGACCACAGCGACTTCTCGAACAGCTTCGGGTTGTTGCCGATAACGGCGTTGGCCGCCTGCAGGATGCGCGTGGTGGAGCGGTAGTTCTGCTCCAGCTTGATGACGCGCAGGTCGGGGAAATCGGTCTGCAGGGTCTTGAGGTTCTCGACCGAGGCGCCGCGCCAGGCGTAGATGGCCTGGTCGTCGTCGCCCACCGCGGTGAACATCGGTTTCTTGCCGAGGCCCGTCACCAGCAGTTTCACCAGCTCGTACTGGCAGGTGTTGGTGTCCTGGTATTCGTCCATCAGCAGGTAGCGCAGGCGGCGCTGCCAGCGGTCGCGGATCGGCTCGTTATTCCGGAACAGTTCCACCGGCAGGCGGATCAGGTCGTCGAAGTCGACCGCCTGGTAGGCCTGCAGGGTCGCGACATAGCTGCGGTAGATGCGCCCGGCCTGGGCTTCGTCCTCGTCCCTGGCCTGGTTGATGGCATCCTCCGGGTCGACCAGGCCGTTCTTCCACAGCGAAATGGCGTTCTGGATGCGGCGGATCTCGTGCTTGTCGGTGGTCACGGCCAGGTCGGACACGATGGTGTAGCAGTCGTCGCTGTCCATGATCGAGAACTTGTCCTTCAGGCCGACGCCGGCCGCTTCCTGGCGCAGGATCTTCACGCCCAGCGAGTGGAAGGTCGACACGGTCAATTGCTTGGCCTGCTTGGGCTGCTTGAGCAGCTTGGCGATCCGCTCCTGCATCTCGAGCGCGGCCTTGTTCGTGAAGGTCAAGGCGGCGATGGTGCGCGGGTCGTAGCCGCGGTGCTCGATCATGTAGGCGATCTTCTGGGTGATCACGCGGGTCTTGCCCGAGCCGGCGCCGGCCAGCACCAGGCAGGGCCCGTCGAGATAGAGCACGGCTTCGCTTTGCGGACCGTTGAGGCCGAAATTCGGGGTGGAGGACATGGAGGAAATTTCCGGGAGGACAGCTCAGCATTGTAACGAAGCTGGCCCGGCCGCGAAACCATTGTCTGCGCCGATTCCCGCCGCGCGCCACGGCGGCTTGCCAGCCTGCCAAGCCCCCGGCCATGCGTCCTCTTCCATGACACTTGAGAAACAGCATCATGGCACCAGATAGCGTTTTTATGACCGGTCCGGGGCCATGCGTTACCATGGCCGGACCCCAGGCGCCAACGAGAGAACAAGATGAAATTCGAACACCTGATCGAGATTAACGACCCGCTCAACCCGCTGATGGACACGATGACCCGCGAGCAGCTCTGGCGCGGCCTGGTGCTGCGCGCCGAGGATCCGAAGCTGTTCGTGCCGCATCTGGACGAGTGCACGATCGGCGAGCGCAGCAGCGGCAGCTTCGCGCGGCGCCTGCGCTACGGCGAACTGGTGATCGACGACACCGTCTACCTGACGCCGCTGCAGGAAGTCCGCTTCGAGGTGCCGGCCCAGGGCGAGATCGCGCAATCGCTGCTGACCATGCGCATCGAGGCCCCGTCCGAAGGCATGCTGCTGGTGCGCTTCAGCTACGACGACGGCAACCCGGGCGCCGGCGACGACATGGGCAAAATGTACGAGGACTTCAAGAAATCGGCCTACCAGGAGGCCGACATCGACACCGTCAAGATCGTGCGGCAACTGGCTTCCGAAGGGAAGCTGGATGCCAGTTACCTGAATTAAGCAGCTGCGTTACGGGACGCGTGGGCGGCAAGCCGCCCACCCTAGCGGTTTACGTTCCCGGCTCGACCTCGTCCGGATCGATGTCGCTGGTGCCCTTGACGATGTTTGCCGCCAGATTGCGCAGCGCGGTGCGCACGCCCTCTTCCACCACCGGGTGGTAGAAGGGCATCTCCAGCATCTGGTCGACCGTCAGGCCCGCCTGCACCGCCCAGGACAGCAGGTGGCCGAGGTGCTCGCCGCGCGGCGCGATCATCTCGGCGCCCAGGAAGCGCCCGCTCACGTATTCGCCATATACCCGCAATATGCCCTGGTTCTGCAACATGACGCGGCTGCGGCCCTGGTTCTCGAACGAGACCTCGCCGATCGCGAACTTCGGCTTGCCCGGCGCCGTCAGGTCCTTGTAGCCGGCGCCCAGCGTGACGATGTTCGGCTCGGTGAAGGCGGCGGTCAGCGCGGTGCGGCGCATGCCCGGGCGGATGTCCGGGTAGCGGCCGGCGTTGTCGCCGGCGATCTTGCCGTGGTCGGCCGCTTCCGGCAGCACCGGGCGTTCCTGGTTGGCGTCGCCGGCGATGAAGATGTGGCTGTTCCCGCACTGCATGGTGCGCTTGTCGAACACGGGCACGCCGTTCGGTCCCAGCGCCAGGCCGCTGTGTTCCAGGCCGATGTCGTGCACGTTCGGCGTGCGCCCGGCCGCCTGCAGCACGAAGTCGAAGCGCGCGCAGCGCTCCTCGCCGCCCTCGATCGTGCACAGCACGATTTCGTCGCCATCGCGCGAGGCCTTGACGATCTCGGACTGGAAGTGCAGGTCGAGTTCCTCGCGCAGCACGCGGCCGGCCTGGCGCAGCACCACCGGGTCGGTGAGCTGGGCCACGCTGCCGCCGCGCGCATACAGGCTCACGCGCACGCCCAGGCGCGCCAGTGCCTGTCCCAGCTCCAGGCCAATCACGCCGGTGCCGATCACGGCCACCGACCCTGGCAGCGTGCGCCACTCGAACACGTCGTCGCTGGTGATGACGCCGGGGCCGGCGTCGGCCAGCACCGGCAGTTGGGTCGGGGCCGAGCCGGTGGCGATCACGATGCGCGCCGCCTCGATCTCGACAGGCTCGCCGCCCTCGGCCTCGACCCGCAGCAAATGCGGCTCCAGGAAGCGCGCATGGCCGCGCAGCTTGTCTTCGTCGGGAATGGTGGCGACGCCGTCCAGCACGAAGCCGACGAAGCGGTCGCGCTCGCGCCGCACGCGCTCCATCACGGCCGCGCCGTCGATGCGTTTTTCACCCGGATGCACGCCGAAGGACGGCGCCAGGTCGAGCATGTGCGCCGCCTCGGCCGCCGCGATCAGGAGCTTGCTGGGCATGCAGCCCACCCGCGCGCAGGTGGTGCCGTACTCTCCCCCTTCGATCAGCACCGTGCGTGCGCCCTGCTGCACGGCGGCGCGGTAGGCCACCAGCCCCGCCGTGCCGGCGCCGATCACCGCGACATCGACCTTCATTTTCTGCATCGTGTTCTCCCTGTTCGTGCCTGACGGCTTGCGCCCATGACGATACGCCAATTTTGCCCGACAAGCATCGAACAGGGCGCTTGCGTCTCAAATGTCGAGCGGATCGACCTCGAGCGACCAGCGCACCCGCGTCTTCATGGCGCGCAACGCGTCGACCCATTGCGTCAGGAATGCCTGCAGCGCCGGGCGCGAGTTCGACTCGACCAGCAGCTGGGCGCGGTCGACGTTGTGCACGCGCGTCATGGTCATCGGGATCGGCTCGTTGATGGTCACGGCGTCGGAGGCGAGGACATCGCGCGCCTGTTCCAGGAAGGCGATCGCGGTCGCCAGCTCGGGCGCCTCGGCGCGCAGCAGGGCCTGGTACATATAGGGCGGCAGCGCGGCCTGGTGGCGCTCTTCCAGCAGTTCTCCGGCGAAGCGCTCGTAGTCGTGCCGCATCAGCGCGCCGTACAGCGGATGCTGGCAGTAGCGCGACTGCACCAGCACCTCCGACTCCAGCCCGGCGCGGCCGGCGCGGCCCGCCACCTGCATCAGCTGGGCGAACAGGCGCTCGCTGGCCCGGTAGTCCTGGGAAAACAGCGCGGTGTCCGGGTTGAGCACGCCGACCAGGGTCAATTTTTTAAAATCGTGGCCTTTCGCGACCATCTGGGTGCCCACCAGGATGTCGACCTCGCCGCGGTGCACCGTATCGAAGGCGGCCTGGGCGCTGCCCTTCAGGCGCGTGGAATCGGCGTCGATGCGCAGGATGCGCGCCTGCGGGAACAGCGCCTGCAAGCCTTCCTCGACGCGCTGGGTGCCGCGTCCGAGCGGCTGCAGGTCGATATTCCCGCAGGTCGGGCAGGCGTGCGGGATGCGCATCTCCAGGCTGCAGTGGTGGCAGCGCAGCTTGCGCTCGGGCCGGTGCAGCACCATGTGGGCGGTGCAGCGGCTGCAGTCGCTGATCCAGCCGCAAGCCTCGCAGCAGATCACCGGCGCATAACCGCGCCGGTTCAGGAACAGCAGCGACTGTTCGCCGCGCTCCAGGCGCTGGCGCAGCGCGTTCAGCAAGGTCGAGGTCAGGCCTTCCTTGGGCTTGTCGCGCTCCATGTCGACCAGCTTCACGCGCGGCAGCACGGCGTCGCGCACGGCGCGCTCGCGCAGTTCGAGGCGGCGGTAGCGGCCCGTCTGCGCATGGTGCCAGCTTTCCAGCGAGGGCGTGGCCGAGCCCAGCACGATGGGGATGCCGAGCTGGCGCGCGCGCCACACGGCCAGGTCGCGCGCCGAGTAGCGCAGGCCTTCCTGCTGCTTGTAGGAGGGGTCGTGCTCCTCGTCGATCACGATCAGTTGCAAATTCGGCAGCGAGGCCAGGATCGCCAGCCGGGTGCCCAGCACGATGCGCGCGCGGCCCTGGTGCGCGGCCATCCAGTGCAGCGTGCGCTCGCCTTCCGACAGGCTGCTGTGCAGCGTGGCCAGCATCAGGCCCGGAAAGCGCGCGCGGATATTCGCTTCGAGCTGGGGCGTCAGGTTGATCTCGGGGACCATCACCAGGATCTGGGCGTCGTCGTCGCGCGCCAGCACCTGGGCGCAGGCCTGCAGGTAGACCTCGGTCTTGCCGCTGCCGGTGACGCCGTACAGCAGCTGCGGGCTGAAACCCCGGGCGCCGCCGATGGCGTCGGCCGCCTGGCGCTGGGCCGCGTTCAGGACCGGCATGTCGACCGGGGCCGCATCGTGCGCCGCGGGCAGCTTGGCCAGCTTCTTGAGGGCGCGGTCCAGCGCCACGGTGGAGGCCAGGCGCAGGTTTTTGGGCAGGCCCGGCATCGCCACCTCGCCCAGCGGACGGTGGTAATAGGCGGCGGCAAAGCGCGCCAGCGCCAGCCACTGGCCCGACAGGGGCGTCAATTGGCTGCGCACGGCCAGCGCATCCTTGAGCTTGTCCACAGGGACATCGGTCTCGTGCTTGATCGCGACGATCACCCCGACCTGCTCGCGCCGGCCGAAGCTGACCAGCGCCAGTTGCCCCACCAGCGGTTCGGCGCCGGGTTCGCAATCCCAGCGGTAATCGAACACACTGTCGAGCGGCGTATCGAGGGCGATTTCGAGAATGCAGGCCAAACGGGCACCTTGTTGAAGAGCTGTGGAAAACTGTGGAAAACTTTGTGGAGAATGGAAAACTTGACCGTGAAGAAGGTTTACGTTAGCGCAAAGCACTTAGCAATTGCATAATTTCACTAAATTATTTCTTCTTTAAAATCAATGACTTGGATTTTCCACTTTTACACATGCGGAACAAACTATCGCTCAGCCTCTTCTGTGCATAAGTCTGCATTTCCAGTGGAAAACTTCAGCGCAGTGCAGCAAAATCCTGATGCAACACTTGAAGAAATCGCGTAAACCCCGGTAAACCAAGCACTTTTCAGGATTATTCACAGAACCTGTGCATAACTTTGTGAACAATGGCTGGCAAACTTGGCTGGACAACTTGTTCCACCCCGGCAGACACCCCCAGCCCACCCTGGGGAGCCGAGATAAACCACAATAGAATCAATGACTTAAGCTGAACCATCCACTACTGTACGTTTCCACAGCCTGGACGGTCCGGACGAGATTTTTTGTGAATAAGTCGGATTGCGTGCATGCCGTACAGTTCACGCTACTGCCTGTACGGCACGAGGAACATCAGGCGCGCTGGCGGCGGCTGAAATCGTGGACCGCCTCGACCATCGCCGTCACCGATTCCGGCGGCGTGAATTGCGAGATGCCGTGGCCCAGGTTGAACACATGGCCATGGCCGGCGGACGGGGCGCCATAGCTGGCCAGCGCCTTTTCCACTTCCGCCTTCACCTGCTCCGGCGCGGCGAACAGGATCGCCGGGTCGAGGTTGCCCTGCAGGGCCACGCGCTCGCCCACCAGCGCGCGTGCGCGGCCCAGGTTGACGGTCCAGTCCAGGCCCAGCGCATCGGCGCCGATATCGGCCATTTCGTCCAGCCACAGGCCGCCGCCCTTGGTGAACACGATCGCCGGGATGCGCACGCCATCCTTCTCGCGCTTCAGGCTGGCCACCACCTTGCGCATGTAGGCCAGCGAGAACGCCTGGTAGGCGCCGTCGGCCAGGGCGCCGCCCCAGGAGTCGAAGATCATCACGGCCTGGGCGCCGGCGTCGATCTGGGCGTTCAGGTACTGGGCCACCGCTTCGGCATTGATGTCCAGGATGCGGTGCATCAGGTCCGGGCGCGAATACAGCATCTTCTTGATCGTGTGGAATTCACGCGAGCCGCCGCCTTCGACCATGTAGCAGGCCAGGGTCCAGGGGCTGCCCGAGAAGCCGATCAGCGGCACGCGGCCATCCAGCGCGGTGCGAATTTGCGTGACGGCCTTGAACACGTAGTCGAGCGAGGCCATGTCGGGCACGCGCAGCGCCGCGACTTCTTCCTCGGTGCGCACGGTGCGCTCGAATTTCGGGCCTTCGCCATCCTCGAAGTACAGGCCCAGGCCCATCGCGTCCGGCACCGTCAGGATGTCGGAGAACAGGATCGAGGCATCCAGCGGATAGCGGTCGATCGGCTGCAGCGTGACTTCGGTGGCGAAGTCCGGATTCTTGGCCAGGCCCAGGAAGGAACCGGCGCGCGCGCGGCTGGCGCGGTACTCGGGCAGGTAGCGCCCCGCCTGGCGCATCAGCCAAACCGGCGTGTACTCGGTCGGTTGGCGCAACAACGCGCGCAAAAAGGTGTCGTTCTTGAGCGGGGCAAATTGTGGCATGGATGGCAATCCGTGAAGGAAATCGAGGGCAATCTTCTATTATCGCATCCCTGGCGATTCCCGGCATGCCGGAACATCGCCCGCTGCCGGGAGACTTATAATGGCCTTTTTGCCCAGCCAGGACCGACCATGCCCGACTCCTCCCGCACACAAAGCGCGCCCTGCGGCGCCTGGACTTCCCCGATCAGCGCCGCCGTCGTCGCGGCAGGTTCGGCGCCGCTGTCCGGCGTGCTGCTCGACGGCGCCGACGTCTACTGGCTGGCCGGCCGCGCCAGCGAAGGCGGCCGCAGCACCCTGCTGCGCCGCCGCGACGGCGCCACCCTCGAATTGACGCCGTCCCCGTTCAATGTGCGCACCCGCGTGCACGAATACGGCGGCGGCGCGGCCCTGGTCGCGGATGGCGCGGTCTGGTTCTCGCACTTCGCCGACAACCGCGTCTACCGCATCGATGCCGGCGCCGCCGAACCGCAGCCGGTCAGCGCCGGCGGCGCGCTGCGCTGGGCCGACTTCGTGCTGGACCGCGCGCACGGCCGCCTGGTCGGCGTGCGCGAAGACCATTCGGCCGGCGCCAGCTATCCGGTCAACACCTTGTCCGCGCTCGGCCCCGATGGCGCCGAGACGGTGCTGGTCGAGGGCAGCGACTTCTATTCCTCGCCGCGCATTTCCGCGGACGGCAAGCAGATCGCCTGGCTGAGCTGGGACCATCCGCGCATGCCCTGGCAGGGCACCGAACTGTGGCTGGCCGAGATCGGCGACGACGGCGCCTTGCTCGATGGCCGCCTGGTCGCCGGCGGCGCGGACGAAGCCATCGTCCAGCCGGAATGGTCGCCGGACGGCACCTTGTACTTCGTGTCCGACCGCAGCGGCTGGTGGAATCTGCACCGCTACGAACACGGCGTGGTGCATCCGGTGTGCCCGCGCCAGGCCGAATTCGGCGCTCCGCACTGGGTGTTCGGCAACAGCATGTACGGCTTCGCCTCCGCCGGCGAAATCGTCTGCACCTGGATCGAAGCGGGCGTGAGCCGCCTGGGACGGCTCGATGTCGCCAGCGGCGTGCTCACGGCCATCGACACGCCCTACCAGGAAATCCGCGAGCTGCGCGTGAGCGGAGACATCATCGCCTTCCTCGGCGGCTCGCCCACGCTGGCGGCGGAACTGGTGCGCATCGACCTGGCAAACGGCGCGCGCGACGTGCTGGCGCGCTCGATCGAGACCCTGCCGGAGGTCGGCTACCTGTCGGTCCCGCAGAGCATCCAGTACCCGAGCGCCAACGGCCGCACGGCGTATGCCTTCTACTATGCGCCGGTAAACGCCGACTTCGCGCCGCAGCCGGGCGAGCTGCCGCCGCTGATGGTGATCGGCCACGGCGGCCCGACCAGCATGGCGCCCAGTACCCTGAAGCTGGCGATCCAGTTCTGGACCAGCCGCGGCATCGCCGTGCTGGACGTGAACTACGGCGGCAGCAGCGGCTTCGGGCGCGCCTACCGCGACCTGCTGCAGGGCCAGTGGGGCGTGGTCGACGTCGAGGATTGCGTGGCCGGCGCGCGCTACCTGGCCGAGCAGGGCCTGGTCGACCGCGAGCGCCTGGTGATCCGCGGCGGCAGCGCCGGCGGCCTGACCACCCTGTGCGCGCTGATCTTCCACGACGTGTTCAAGGCCGGCGCCAGCTACTACGGCGTGTCCGACCTGAAGGGCCTGGACGCCGACTCGCACAAGTTCGAATCGCACTACAACGAATACCTGATCGCCCCCAAGGAACGCGCCGACGCCGTGTATGCCGAGCGCTCGCCGATCAACCACGCCGACAGACTGCGCCGCCCGATGATCTTCTTCCAGGGCCTGGACGACAAGGTGGTGCCGCCGCCGCAATCGGAAGTGATGGTAGAGGCCTTGCGCCAGCGCGCGCTGCCGGTCGCCTACCTGACGCTGGAGGGAGAAGGCCACGGCTTCCGCAAGGCCGATTCGATCGTTCGCACGCTGGAAGCGGAGCTGTATTTCTACTTGCGCGTGTTCGGCATCCCGGTGCCCGCCAGCCTGCCCGTCATCGACATCGAGAACCTGGCTGCATGAGCGAGGAAGTGCTGCACGCCCTGGTCGAGGGCTGCGACGAACAGCGCAAGCTGATCCTGGCGCTGCTGGCCCTGGCCGGCGAACCGATGGGACGGCGCCGCCTCCACGAGCACCTGGCGCCGCTGGATATCGGTGTGAGCGAGGATGCGCTGGCCGAACCGCTCGAGCGCCTGCGCGCCGACGGCCTGGTCGGCGAATTGCCTTCGCGCGGCTATGCGATCGCGCCGGACGTGGCCTGGCCGGCCATCTCCTGGGCGCTGCGCAGCCGGCATTTCAACCCGCTGCGCGAGGTCTACCAGCAGATCACGCCGCTGCGCGTCGACTGGCAGGGCACGCCCATGCTGCGCAGCTACCGCCAGGGCGTGGCGCTGCTGCGCATGGCCCTGCTGGCCGGCGAAGGCCCGCGCGCCGTCGCGCCCCTGCTGGCCGCCTGCCTGCGCTGCCACGAGGCCGCCTACCTGCATCCGCTGGTCGACATCTGCGCGCGTCCCTTCGAGATCGACCTCATGGAACGCATCAACGGCGCCGTGCGCGACGAGGTGCTCGAGGTGCTGGTGCGCCACGTCCAGCGCGAGCCGGCGCTGGCGCCGCCGGTGCGCGCCTATGCCGAGGAACAGGTGGCCGCGGGCGGCTCCTCGATCGGCCTGCGCAGCGCCCTGGTCGAGCACCTGCTGCTGTGCGGACGGCTCGACGCCGCCGCCGCGCTGCTGGACGAACTGGACGAATCCACTACCCTCACCTGGCGCAGCGTGCTGCAACTGCTGCGCGGCGATATCGAGCCTGCGCTGGCCGGCTTCGACAAGGCCTTGAAATCCCTGCGCCGCGAGACCGGCAAGAGAAAGGCCGTGTTCGAGGGCATCGCCGGCCACCTGTACGCCACCGCCCTGCTGAGAAGCACCGATCCGAAGCACGCCAAGGCGGCCGAGGCTTACCTGGACAGCGCCACCCGTGCGGTGCAGAGCCACGACACCGCCGTCTACCAGCAATTGTCGATGCTGCGCCAGATCCGCGCCGGCGTGGTGGATGCCGAGGTGCTCCCCTCGCGCAACTGGGAAACCTCGCTGCAGCCGGTGATGTTCCGCGCCCTGCTGCACTGGTGGCTCGGCCTGCCGCAACTGGAAGAGCGGCGCGCCATGCTGGAACAGCAGTTCGACGTCGCGCAGGCGGCCGGCTTCGACTTCATCGCGGCGCAACTGGCTTCGGTGCTGGGCCAGCTCGGCATGATCGGCCTGGACAAGCAGGCGATCGCGCTGCGCCAGCAGCACCGCTTTACCGACCTGGCGCTGTGGTTCGAGCGCGAGCAGGCCTGGGAACGCCAGCTGAACGCCCTGATCAACCTGCAGCCGGCGCTGAACGTCGAGGTGGTGAAGGAATCGCGCCTGGCCTGGCTGCTGAGCTGGGATCCGCACCTGGGCATCCGCGAGATCGAGGCGCGCGAGCAGAAGCGCGACGCCCAGGGCGGCTGGAGCCGCGGCCGCGCCGTCGGCCTGAAACGCCTGTCCGAGGAAGCCGCGGAACTCGATTTCCTCACCGCCCAGGACGTGCAGGTGGCCGGCGCGATCGGCGCCTACCGCTACTACAGCGGCACCGGCACCCGCTACGAATTCGACCTCGACAAGGCCGTCATGGCGCTGGCCGGCCATCCGCTGCTGTTCTGGATGGATTCGCCCGGAACCCGCGTCGAGCTGCTGCCGGGCGAGCCGCAACTGATGGTGCGCGCCGGCGGCGGCAAGGTCACGATCACGATGGTGCCCTCGCTGGTCGAGCAGCAGGGCGAGGTGGCGGTCACCCGCGAGACGCCGACGCGCCTGCGCATCGTGCGCATCAAGGACGAACACCGGCGCATCGGCACCATCGTCGGCGCCGGCCTGGAAGTGCCGCTCGAAGCCGAGCGCCGCGTGCTGCAGGCGATCAGCGCGATTTCCAGCATCGTCACCGTGCAGTCGGACATCGGCGCCAGCGCCGCCGACATCGAGCGGGTGCCGGGCGATGCGCGCCTGCACGTGCACCTGCTGCCCTACCAGCAGGGCCTGCGCATCCAGGTGATGGTGCGTCCGCTGCCCGGCGCCGGCCCCTATTTCCGCCCGGGCGAAGGCTTTGAAAACGTGATCGCCGACCTGGACGGCGTGCGCACCGAGGCGCGGCGCGACCTGAACGCCGAGCGCGAAGCCGAGCGCCAGCTGCTGGCCGCGGTGCCGGCGCTCGAACAGGCCGAGGACGAGCACGGCGAGTGGTTGCTGGGCGCGCCGATCCAGTGCCTGGAACTGGTGACGCAGTTGCAGGAGCTCGACGCCGAAAACATCCTGGTGGCCTGGCCCGAGGGCGAATCCTTCCGCGTATCGAAAAAGGTCACGTCGACATCGGTGCGCCTGAACATCCGCCGCGAGCAGGACTGGTTCGCCGCCAACGGCGAGGTGCAGGTCGACGAGCACCGCGTGATGAGCCTGCGCGAACTGCTCTCGCGCGTGCGCGAAGACCGTTTCATCGCGCTCGGCGACAACCAGTTCCTGGCGCTCACCCACGAGCTGCACCGGCGCCTGATGGATTTGTCGGCCTACAGCGACGCCGACGAGGAAGCGCTGCGCTTCCACCCGCTGGCCAGCTTCGCGCTGGAGGAAATGGCGCTTGACGCCGGCAGCGTCGATGCCGACCAGGCCTGGCGCACGCACCTGCAGCACATGCAGGAAAACAGCGCCTACACGCCGCAGCTGCCGACCACCCTGCAGGCCGAGCTGCGCGACTACCAGCTCGAAGGCTTCGAGTGGCTGGCGCGCCTTGCGCACTGGGGCGTGGGCGCCTGCCTGGCCGACGACATGGGTCTCGGCAAGACCCTGCAGGCGCTGGCCCTGATCCTCTCACGCGCGCCGGGCGGCCCGACCCTGGTGGTGGCGCCGACCTCGGTGGCGACCAACTGGATCGCCGAGGCCGAGCGCTTCGCGCCGACGCTCAATATCAGGCTGTTCGGCCCGGGCGACCGTGGCGCCATGCTCAAGGAAGCCGGCCCCTTCGACGTGATCGTGGCCAGCTACGGCCTGCTGCAGCTCGAAGCGCCCCTGTTCGCCGGCCCGCGCTGGCACACCGTGGTGCTGGACGAGGCGCAGGCGATCAAGAACGCGCAGACGCGCCGCTCGCAGGCGGTGATGGCGCTGCGCGCGGACTTCCGCATGGTGGCCACCGGCACCCCGCTGGAGAACCACCTGGGCGAGTTGTGGAACCTGTTCAGGTTCATCAACCCGGGCCTGCTGGGCACCAGCGACCAGTTCAACCTGCGCTTCGCCGGCCCCATCGAGAAAGCACAGGATAAACGCGCCGAACTGGCCGCGCGCACGCGCCTGCGGCGCCTGACGCAACCCTTCATCCTGCGCCGCACCAAGGCCCAGGTGCTGTCCGAGCTGCCGCCGCGCACCGAGATCGTGCTGCCGGTGGAGCTGAGCCAGGAAGAGCAGGCGCTGTACGAATCGCTGCGGCGCGAGGCGCTGGAACGGATCGCGGCGCTCGAAGCCCCGCAGGGCCAGAAGCAGATCCAGATCCTGGCCGAGATGATGAAGCTGCGCCGCGCCTGCTGCAACCCGGAGCTGGTGGCGCCCGGCGGCGGCATCCGCAGCAGCAAGCTCGATGTGTTCGCCGGCCTGGTCGACGAGCTGCTGGAGAACCGCCACAAGGCGCTGGTGTTCAGCCAGTTCGTCGACCACCTGAGCCTGCTGCGCAAGCACCTCGACGAGCGCGGCATCCGCTACCAGTACCTCGACGGCGCGACGCCCATGCAGGAACGCAAGCGCCGCGTGGACGCCTTCCAGGCCGGCGATGGCGACCTGTTCCTGATTTCGCTGAAGGCCGGCGGCGTCGGCATCAACCTGACCGCGGCCGATTATGTGATCCACATGGACCCCTGGTGGAATCCGGCGGTGGAGGACCAGGCCTCCGACCGCGCCCACCGCATGGGCCAGCAGCGCCCGGTGACGATCTACCGCCTGGTGGCGCGCCACACCATCGAGGAAGGCATCGTCGACCTGCACCGCCACAAGCGCGACCTGGCCGACAGCCTGCTCGAAGGCAGCGACGTGGCGGCGCGCATGTCGCCTGCGGACATGCTGGCGATGCTGCAGGCGGGACTGTCGGGCGGGCGCCCGGCCTCGGTCGTCGACTGGCAATCCGTGTGACGGTTTGTTTCAAATGCGCGCAAGCCGTGCGAACGGTGCTAACCTGACGCCCCGCCGTGCGCCCATCCGCGCAGGCGCGCCATCTGGACCTTTATTTTTGTAGGCAGATCCCATGATGAAATCGAAAATCGCGCTCGCGCTCCTGCTGACCAGCTTCGCGCTGGCGCCGGCGAGCGCGCGCACCAAGCAGGCCAGGTCCAAGGCCGGCAGCAGCGCCAAGGCCAAGGCCGCATCGAAGGCCAAGGCGCCCGCCAAGGACAAGGCGGCCAAGGCGGCGCCGGTGGCAGCCGCCGCCGCCACCGCGGCCGTGATGGCCGCACCAGTGACCGCACAGGGCCGTAACGACCGCTACATGGACACCCAGTCGATGCAGTTCATCACCGCGCTGTGGCGCATCGATCCGGAAGCCGGCATCGGCGTCGGCAAGTTCGACGCCGCCGCCAAGCTGACCATCCCCGACGCCGCCAGCCGCGCCAAGGAGCTGGCCTTCATCGACGACTGGCTGGAACGCCTCGGCAAGCTGAATGCCGACAAGCTCTCGCCCAACCAGCGCACCGACCTGGCCCTGCTGCTCAACAAGCTGCAGTCCGACCGCTGGCGCCTGACCGTGCTGCGCGACCACGAGTGGAATCCGGCCCAGTACAACGTGGCCTCGGCCTTCGACCAGATATTAAATACCGACTACGCGGCCAAGCCGCAGCGCCTGCGCACCATCCTCAAGCGCCTGGGCGACGTGCCGGCCTACTACCAGGCCGCGCAAGCCTCGCTGGTGCACCCGACGCGCGAGCACACCCAGCTGGCGATCTCGCAGGCGCCGGGCACCCTGGTGGTGCTGGCCGACCTCGGCAAGGCGGCCCAGGAATCGATCCTGAGCGCGCAGGAAAAAGCCATCTTCGCCCAGCGCATCGCCAACGCCGGCAGCGCGGTGCTGGCCTGGGTCGACTTCCTGGGCGCCCTCGACAAGCAGCAGGCCCGGGACGGCACGGCGCGCTCCTTCCGCCTCGGGAAGGCGCTGTACGAGCAGAAGTTCAGCTACGAGATCCAGTCGGCCAACAGCGGCGAGCAGACCTACCGCAAGGCCCTGGCCGCGCGCGAGGAACTGCTCGCGCGCATGGACGGCTATGCCGACCAGTTGTGGGACAAGACCATGGGCGGCGCCGCCAAGCCGACCGACCGCTACAAGAAAATCGGCATGGTGATCGACAAGCTCTCGCTGCAGCACACCACGCGCGAGAACTTCCTGCCCGAGATCCGGCGCCAGATCCCGCTGCTGCAGGACTACGTCATCAAGAACAACCTGGTGACCATCGACCCGAGCAAGCCGCTCGAGGTGCGCGAGACCCCGCTGTACCAGCGCGGCGTGGCCGGCGCCAGCATCGACGCGCCGGGACCGTACCGCCCCAAGGACAAGACCTACTACAACGTCACGCCGCTCGACACCCTCACGCCCGAACAGGCCGAAAGCAGCCTGCGCGAGTACAACAACTGGATGCTGCAGATCCTGAACATCCACGAGGCGATCCCCGGCCACTACACCCAGCTGATGAACGCCAACCGTTCGCCCTCGCTGGTGAAGGCCCTGTTCGGCAACGGCGCGATGGTCGAGGGCTGGGCCGTGTACGGCGAGCGCATGATGCTCGAATCGGGCTACGGCGACAACGCGCCCGAGCTGTGGCTGATGTGGTGCAAGTGGAACCTGCGCAGCGTCTCCAACACCATCCTCGACTACAGCGTGCACGTGCAGGGCATGACGCGCGAGCAGGCCATCGACCTGCTGGTGCGCCAGGCCTTCCAGACCCCGCAGGAAGCCGCCGAAAAATGGCGCCGCGCGCAGCTCTCGTCGGTGCAGCTGACCAGCTACTTCAGCGGCTACAGCGACATCATGGAACTGCGCGAACGGCGCAAGCAGCAGCTCGGCGACCGCTTCGACCTGAAGCAGTTCCACGACCAGTTCCTGGGATACGGGAATGCGCCGGTCAGGGTGATCGGGCAGTTGATGCAGTAATCGTCCGAGCGCCAAATCCGTCGCCCCTGCGCAGGCAGGGGCCCAATGTGCACGCGTTACTACAGTGCGTAAAACTTGGGCCCCTGCCTTCGCAGGGGCGACGTCGTTTTGGGTTCAACGGCGGCGGCTATGCGCTGGCCAATGGCTCGAACCAGAACATGGGGCTAAACCACACGTTTTATACGAGTACGCTGGCGCTGACGGCGGCGGGGTATTACGTGATCGGGCGTTGTCCTTGAGGGAGACGATGCGTAAACGACGTCGCCCCTGCGAAGGCAGGGGCCCAAGTTGTGCGATGTGCTGCGAACTTGGGCCCCTGCCTGCGCAGGGGCGACGTATCGTTATGCGATGTGCTGCGAACCTGTGCCCCTGCCTGCGCAGGGGCGACATGGTTAATTAAGCGTGTTCTTCCGGCGCCTGCGACACCCGCACGAACACCGGCGCCAGCAGCAGGCCGAGTTCGAACAGCAGGCACATCGGAATCGCCAGTGCGAGCTGGCTGACCACGTCAGGCGGGGTCACGATGGCGGCGATCACGAAGGCGCCGACGATGGCGTAGGGGCGGACTTCCTTGAGCTTCTCGACGCTGACGATGCCCATGCGTACCAGGATCACCACCACCACCGGCACCTCGAAGGCGCAGCCGAAGGCCAGGCACATCGACATCACGAAGTCGAGGTAGTTTTCGACGTCGGGCGTGACCGCGATGGAGCTGGGCGAGAATTCGGTAATGAAGTGGAACACCCGTCCGAACACGAAGAAGTAGCAGAACGCCACCCCGGCCACGAACAGGAAGGAAGACGAGATCACCAGCGGCAGCACCAGGCGCTTTTCGTGGGCGTACAGGCCCGGCGCGACGAAGGCCCAGACCTGGTAGAACACCCAGGGCAGCGCGATGATGAAGGCCAGCAGCAGCGTGATCTTCATCGGCACCAGGAAGGGCGAGGCGATGCCGGTGGCGATGAGCTTGGAGCCGACCGGCAGCGATGCGAGCATCGGCGCGGCGAGGAAGTCGTAGATCTGCTGCGGGCCCGGCCAGACCAGCAGGCCGGCGCATATCAGCGCGATCCCGATCGAAGCCTTGACCAGGCGGTCGCGCAGTTCGATGAGGTGGGAGATGAAGGTTTCTTCTCCCGCGGTTTCTTGGGTCATCAGAAGAAGGACGTATTGGATTTGACGCCGGGGCGGAACTTGCGCACGCGCGCGGCGCCGGACAGCACGTGCTGGCGCGCGCCGTGGCGGTTCTTGTACCAGGCCGGAATGGCGGAGGTCTTGACCAGCTTCTTGCGGCGGAATTCGCGCGCCTTGCGTTCGAGGTCGTCGGGGTTGGCGGTGAAGCTGGAACCGGCGGCGATCGCCGCGGCATGCGCCTTGTCGGCCGCCTCTTCGCCATGCCAGGCCGATTCGACCTCGTTCATGTGCGAGGACACGGACTGCTCGACGTCGGATTTCATGGTCTCGACCCCGCTCTTGAAGCTCTGCGCGGTCTCCTGCACTTCCTTGTGCAGGTTGCGCAGTTCTTCCATCTCGATCTCGCGCGAGACTTCGCTCTTCACCTCGTGCAGGTAGCGCTGGGCGCGGCCATACAGGGTGCCGGCCATGCGCGCCACCTTCGGCAGCTTTTCAGGGCCGATCACCACCAGCGCCACCGCGCCGATGATGGCGAGTTTGGTAAGACCGAGATCGATCATGGAAGCCTGTGATTACGAGCGGTTCTTTTCGCGCGTCTCGACGTCGATGGTCGACTTGTCGGCAACCTGCTGCTGCACCGGCGGCATGCCCGATGCGTCGCCATGCTTTTCTTCGTCGCCCTTCACGCCATCCTTGAAGCCCTTGACGGCCTTGCCCAGGTCGGAACCCATATTGCTCAGCTTCTTGGTGCCGAAGACCAGCATCACGATGACCAGCACGATCAGCCAGTGCCAAATGCTTAACGAACCCATTGTTTTCTCCTTGTGGGCCTGAGCCCGATTTCGCGTAAAGCCACGCGCAGTATAAGCGATGCGGGAGCCGAATGCTCCCTTTCCTTGGAGAAGGGCAAAAACCCCTTCTTCCTGTTATCAGGTTCCCAGGCCGCGCCACGGGCGCTTGCCGCCATACACGTGCAAATGCAGGTGATAGACTTCCTGGCCGCCGTCCGGACCCGTGTTGATCAGGGTCTTGAAGCCGCCGCTGCGTTGTCCGTCGGCTTCCTGCTTCGGTGCAATGCCGTGCTCGGCGGCGAGCTTCGGCGCCAGCGCCAGCATCTTGCCCAGCAGCGCGGTGTGTTCTTCGCCGCATTCCGACAGGGTCGATACGTGCTGCTTGGGAATCACCAGCAAATGCACCGGCGCCGCCGGATTGATGTCCTTGAACGCGAGCAATTCCTCGTCCTCGTACACCACGCTGGACGGAATCTGTTTGGCGACGATCTTGCAGAAAATACAGTTTTCCATCGTATCTCCAGTCAGTAGCTATATGGTGCCTGGCTGGCCTTGAGGCAAGCCCGGGATTTTATCCAATCCGGATGACAGTTCGGTGACTTTACTATGACTGTCGGCAACAAAGCGTTTAGTCGCGTGGACGCGACGCTTTTTCCTCGATGCCGGAAATGCCTTCGCGGCGCGCCAGCTCGTCGAGCACCTGCTGCGGGCTCAAATCGAACTTCGCCAGCAGCACCATCGAATGGAACCACAGGTCGGCCGTTTCGTATAGCAGCTTGGCGGGATCGGCGCCGGCACGCACGTCTTTCGCGGCCATGACGGTTTCGACGGCTTCTTCGCCGATCTTCTTCAGGATGGCATCGTCGCCCTTGGCGAACAGCTTCGCCACGTAGGAGCTGGCGGGATCGCCGCCATTCTCGGGCTTGCGCGATTCGATCACGGCGGCCAGGCGGGCCAGGGTATCGCTCATTTGCTCTTCTTTGGATGGGTGTAGATGGTAGTCGGGTCCTGCAGCACCGGCTCGACGCTGTGCCAGTCGCCCTGCTCGAATTTCTGGTAGAAGCAGGAATGGCGGCCGGTATGGCAGGCGATGCCGCCGGCCTGCTCGACCTTCAGCAGCACCACGTCTTCGTCGCAGTCGAGGCGGATTTCCAGCACTTTCTGTACATGGCCGGATTCCTCGCCCTTGTGCCACAGCTTCTTGCGCGAGCGGCTCCAGTACACCGCTTCGCCCAGTTCCACGGTTTTGGCGAGCGCCTCGCGGTTCATCCAGGCGAACATCAGGATGTCGCCGCTGCCGGCTTCCTGGGCGATCACCGGCACCAGGCCGTGCTCGTCCCAGCGGATTTTCTTGAGCCAGGACTGGACCGGGATCGATGTCGTCGTCGTCGTCGGGATCACCATGAATCCTCCTTATTCCAGGCGCATCGGGATGCCGCGCTCAGCCATGTAGCGCTTGGCTTCGCCCACCGTGTGCTGGCCGTAGTGGAAGATGCTGGCGGCCAGCACCGCATCGGCATGGCCTTCGAGCACGCCGTCGGCCAGGTCCTGCAGGCCGCCGACGCCGCCCGAGGCGATCACTGAAATGCCGACCGCATCCGACACCGCGCGGGTCAGGCCGAGATCGAAGCCGGACCTGGTGCCGTCGCGGTCCATGCTGGTCAGCAGCAGTTCGCCGGCGCCCAGGCCGGCCATCTTCTGCGCCCACTCGACGGCATCCAGGCCGGTCGGATTGCGCCCGCCGTGGGTAAACACTTCCCACTTGCCCGGTGCGACCTGCTTGGCGTCGATCGCCACCACGATGCACTGCGAGCCGTGCTTCTGCGCGGCCTCGTACACCAGCTGTGGATTGGTCACGGCCGAGGTGTTCATCGAGACTTTATCCGCCCCGGCATTCAGCAGCCGGCGCACGTCCTCGACCTTGCGCACGCCGCCGCCGACGGTCAGCGGGATGAACACGCTCGACGCCACCGCCTCGATGATCGGCAGGATCAGGTCGCGGCCATCGCTCGATGCCGTGATGTCGAGGAAGGTGATCTCGTCGGCGCCCTGCTCGTTGTAGCGGCGCGCGATCTCGACCGGATCGCCGGCGTCGCGCAGTTCGGTGAAATTGACGCCCTTGACCACGCGGCCGCCGGTGACGTCCAGGCAAGGGATGATGCGTTTTGCGAGCATAAGAATATAGGTAGCTTGAAGACCGTCGCCCCTGCGCAGGCAGGCGCCCAATTTGCGCGCGTACCGCAACGCTTGCAACTTGGATCCCTGCCTTCGCAGGGATGACGGGCGAGCGCGCGTAGCCGATGGCGGCTGCGCGTCTGCTCTTGTTAGGCTTGCGCGCCTTCGGTCAGCTCATCGGCGCGCTCCTGCGCACTGGCCAGGTCGAGCGTGCCTTCGTAGATCGAACGGCCGCAGATCACGCCCTCGATGCCCTCGTCCTGCACCGCGCACAGCGCCTCGACGTCGGCCAGGTTGTGCAGGCCGCCGGAAGCGATGATCGGGATCCGGACGGCCTGGGCCAGGCGCACGGTGGCTTCGATGTTCACGCCGCCCATCATGCCGTCGCGGCCGATGTCGGTGTAGACGATCGATTCGACGCCGTAGCCTTCGAATTTCTTGGCCAGGTCGATGACTTCGTGGCCCGACATCTTGCTCCAGCCGTCGGTGGCGACCTTGCCGTCCTTGGCGTCCAGGCCGACGATGATGCTGCCCGGGAAGGCGCCGCAGGCGTCGTGCAGGAAGCCCGGATTCTTGACGGCGGCGGTGCCGACGATGATGTAGCTGATGCCGTCGTCGAGGTAGCGCTCGATGGTGTCGAGGTCGCGGATGCCGCCGCCCAGCTGGACGGGGATTTCGTCGATCTCGTTGTCGGCGGCGAAGTCCTGCACCACGGCCAGGATCGACTTGATGGCGTCCTCGTTCTTCGGCTTGCCCGCGAACGCGCCGTTCAGGTCCACCAGGTGCAGACGGCGCGCACCTTTCTTGAGCCAGTGCAGCGCCATTTCGGCGGGGTCTTCGGAAAACACGGTGGCGAGGTCCATATCGCCCTGTTTCAGGCGAACGCAGTGACCGTCTTTCAGGTCGATGGCGGGGATCAGCAGCATGATCGGTATCGTTTGGTTAGGGGCTGAAATGAGGACGGAATGAATCGGGTGGCACAAGAACGGATTACGGTTTCCACTGTACGAAATTCTTGTACAGTTGCAGGCCGGCGTCGGCGCTCTTTTCTGGGTGGAACTGGGTCGCGACGATATTGTCCATCGCGACCGCGCAGCAATAATAGGCGCCGTAGTCGGCTTCGCCGATCGTGTGCTCGGGGTTTTCCGGCACCGCGTAATAGCTGTGCACGAAATAGAAATAGCTATCGTCGGGCACGCCGTTCCACAGCGGGTGGGCGCGCGACTGGCGCACGCGGTTCCAGCCCATCTGCGGCACCTTGAAGCGCGAACCGTCGCCCTGCAGGCGGCCGTCGAGCTGGAAGCGCACCACCTTGCCGGGCATCAGGCCCAGGCCCGGCTCGTCGCCTTCCTCGCTGCGGTCGAACAGCATCTGCTCGCCCACGCACACGCCCATGACCGGACGGGTCTTCACGGCGCGCAGCAGCGCCTCCTGGGCGCCGGAATCGCGCAGGCTCTGCATGCAGTCGCGCATCGCGCCCTGGCCCGGCAGCACCACGCGGTCGGCCGCGTCGATGACGGCGGCCTCGTTCGACACCTGGACATCGGCCTCGGGCGCGACCGCGCGCAAGGCCTGCACCACCGAACGCAGGTTGCCCACGCCATCGATCACAACAATCTTGTTCGTCATACGTGTCCGCTTACAGGCTGCCCTTGGTCGATGGGATGGTGCCCAGCGCGCGGTCGTCCAGCTCGGTGGCCATGCGCAGCGCGCGGCCGAAAGCCTTGAACACGGTCTCGCACTGGTGGTGGGCGTTCACGCCGCGCAGGTTGTCCACGTGCAAGGTCACACCGGCGTGGTTCACGAAGCCGCGGAAGAACTCGATGGTCAGATCGACGTCGAAGCGGCCGATGGCGGCGCGGGTGAACGGCACATGCCATTCCAGGCCCGGGCGGCCGGAGAAATCGATCACCACGCGCGACAGCGCCTCGTCCAGCGGCACGTAGGCATGGCCGTAGCGGCGGATGCCCTTCTTGTCGCCGATGGCCTTGGCCACCGCCATGCCCAGCGTGATGCCGGTGTCCTCGACGGTATGGTGGTCGTCGATGTGCAGGTCGCCGACCGCCTCGATGTCCAGGTCGATCAGGCCGTGGCGGGCGATCTGGTCCAGCATATGGTCGAGGAAAGGCACGCCGGTATTGAGTTTCTGGCGGCCGGTGCCGTCGAGGTTCAGGGCGACGCGGATCTGCGTCTCGCTGGTATTGCGGGTAATTTCTGCGGTGCGGGTCATTGCAGGGAAGCCTTCAGGGCATTCAGGAATACGGAGTTTTCTTCCGGGGTGCTGACCGTCACACGGATGCAATTGGCCAGCGATGCATGCATTTTACTCAAATTCTTGATCAACACCCGCTCTGCGAACAGTTTAGCGCAGGTGCGCTCGGCGTCCGGCACGCGCACGGTGATGAAATTCGCGCTCGACGGGAACACGGTCACGCCCGGCAGCGCCGCCATCGCCGCGGCCAGTCCGGTGCGCGCTTCGTTCAGGCGGCCGGCCTGCTCGTCCAGTACCTCGACGTGGTCGAGCGCGAACTCGGCCGCCACCTGGGTCAGCACATTGATGTTGTAGGGCGGGCGCACCTTGTCGAACTGCTCCAGCAGGGCCGGCGCACCGGACAGGTAGCCGAGACGGATACCGGCCAGGCCCAGCTTGGACAAGGTACGCATCACGACCAGGTTCGGATGCTGCGGCAGGCGCCCCATGAAGCTGGTGCGGGCGAAGGGCTGGTAGGCCTCGTCGACCACGGCGATGCCGGTTTCTCCCAGCGCCTCGATGATGGCGAGCATGTCGTCGGCGTCGTACAGGTTGCCGGTCGGGTTGTTCGGGTAGGCCAGGAACACCAGGGCCGGCTTGTGCTCGGCGATCGCGGCCAGCATGGCGGCGCGGTCGAGCGAGAAGTCGGCCCGCAAGGGCACGCCGACGAAATCCATGCCCGCGAACTGGGCCGAGCGCTGGAACATCACGAAGGCCGGGACCGGCGCCAGCACCACGGCGCGCCGGTCCTGGCGCGCGCAGGCCATGCACAGGATGGAAATGATCTCGTCCGAGCCGTTGCCGAGGATGACGTCGTAGCCCTGCGGTACGCCCAGCTTGGCGCGGATGCGTTCCTTGATGGTCGCGTAGGAGGCCACCGGATAGCGGTTCAGCACGGCGTCGGCCAGGCGCGCGGCCAGCTCGTGGCGCAGCGCGTCCGGCAGCTGGTAGGGATTCTCCATCGCGTCGAGCTTGATGTAGCCGCTGGCGTCCGGGACGTTGTAGACATGGCCGGCACGGACGTCTTCGCGGATCGTGTTGGCGATGAGGTGGTCGATGCGGGTCATGGCGTTTTTCCTATTAAAGCATGCATAAATGGTCGGTCACTCGCGCCCTGGCGGACGGACTAGCTCGTCTCGGCCTGGGTGCGCGCTTTCGCAAGCGCGGCGGTGGTGGTCTTCTTGCGTCTTTTCGCCGCGCTCAGCGGCACGTCCGGCGCCTTCAGGCGTTCCTGGATCAGCGCGCAGTATTCCGGATTCAGTTCGAAGCCGGTGTAATGCCGCCCCGCTCCCCTGGCCGCCAGCGCCGTGGTCCCGCTGCCCATGAAGGGGTCGAGCACGACGCCGCCCGGCGGGCACGAGGCCTTGACCATGCGTTCGATGATCTCGATCGGTTTCTGGGTCGGATGGTCGACCCGTTCCGCATGTTCGCGGTGGAGGCGCGATACGCTCCACAGGTCCTTGGGGTTGTAGCCCACTTCCAGCCATTTGGCGCCAATGAAGATCGAGCGCGAGCGCGCCTTCTTGGTGGCGGCGTCGTACGGGATACGCACGGCGTCCAGGTCGAAATAATAATCCTTGCGCTTCACGAAGAAGCCGATCGTGTCGTGCACCGAACTGAAACTGCGGGTGCTGCCGCCCATCGAGGGCACGCGGCGGTCCCAGATGATCTCGTTCATCATCGTCATGCGCTTCTTCAGCATCACGAAGATCTCCGGAGCGTAGCGCCAGGTGAGGAAAATGTACAGGCTGCCGTTGTCTTTCAGCTTGGGCAGCACGGCGTCGATCCAGCGCTCGGTCCAGTCGAGGTAATCCTCGACGCTCTGGCGGTCCGAGGCGTTGCCGTAATCCTTGCCGAGATTGTACGGCGGGTCGGTCAGGACCAGGTCGATGGAAGCGTCGGGGATGCGCGCCAGTCCGGCCAGCGCATCCTCGCAAAAGACCTGGTCGAGCCAGGCGCTCATGACGTCGGCTTGAGTCGCAGCTCCGCGCTGCGCGCATGCGCCTGCAGGCCTTCGCCATAGGCCAGTTCGGCCGCAATCTTGCCCAGGGTCTGCGCGCCGGCTTCGGACACGAACAGCACCGAGGAACGCTTCTGGAAGTCGTACACGCCCAGCGGCGAGGAGAAACGCGCGGTGCGCGAGGTCGGCAGCACGTGGTTCGGGCCGCAGCAGTAGTCGCCCAGCGATTCGGACGAGAAGCGGCCCAGGAACATCGCGCCGGCGTGGCGGATCCGGTCGGCCCACTGCTGCGGTTCCTCGGCCGAGATCTCCAGGTGCTCGGCGGCGATGGCGTTGGCGATCGCGCAGGCTTCTTCCATGTCGCGCACCTTGATGAGGGCGCCGCGGTCGGTCATCGAGGTGGTGATGGTGTCCTTGCGCGGCATCGTCGGCAGCAGCTTGTGGATCGACTCCTCCACGCGGGCGATGTAGTCGGCGTCGGGGCACAGCATGATCGCCTGGGCCAGTTCGTCGTGCTCGGCCTGCGAGAACAGGTCCATCGCGACCCAGTCCGGATCGGTCGTGCCGTCGCACAGCACCAGGATCTCGGACGGGCCGGCGATCATGTCGATGCCGACGGTGCCGAACACGCGGCGCTTGGCGGCGGCCACGTAGGCGTTGCCGGGGCCGACGATCTTGTCGACCGCCGGAATCGTCTCGGTGCCGTAGGCCAGCGCGCCGACGGCCTGCGCGCCGCCGATGGTGATCACGCGGGTCACGCCGGCGATGGCCGCTGCGGCCAGCACCATGCGGTTCTTGACGCCGTCCGGGGTCGGCACCACCATCACGATGTCCTTCACGCCGGCCACCTGGGCCGGAATCGCGTTCATCAGTACCGACGAGGGATACGCGGCCTTGCCGCCCGGGACATAGATGCCGACGCGGTCCAGCGGCGTCACGCGCTGGCCCAGCACCGTGCCGTCCGGCTCGGTGTAGCTGAAACCGTTCAGTTCCTGCTTCTGGCGCTCGTGGAACACGCGGATGCGTTCGGCGGCCACCACCAGCGCGGCGCGCTGGCCGTCCGGCAGCGAAGCCAGGGCTTCCTGCAGCTCGTCCTGGCGGATGTCGAAGGCGGCCATGCTGGCGGCGCCGCCGGGAATCCGGTCGAACTTGTTGGTGTATTCCAGCACGGCGGCGTCGCCGCGCGCCTTGACGTCGGCGAGGATCCTGGCGACGGCGGACTCGATGGCGTCGTCGGTGCCGGCCTCGAAGGCCAGCAGGGTCGTGAGCTGCTGCTGGAAGCCGGCTACGGAGGAATCGAGCTTGCGGATGGCGATCGGGTTCATGCGGCTTGACCTTGCAGCTTGGAGGCCGCTTCGAAGGCCTCGATGATGGGTTGCAGGCGCTCGCGCTTGAGCTTGAGCGCGGCCTGGTTGACCACCAGGCGCGAGGAAATCTCCATGATCTTCTCGACTTCGACCAGGTTGTTGGCGCGCAGCGTGCCGCCGGTCGAGACCACGTCGACGATGGCGTCGGACAGGCCCACCAGCGGCGCCAGCTCCATCGAGCCGTACAGCTTGATCAGGTCGACGTGCACGCCCTTCTTGGCGAAGTGCTCGCGCGCGGTATGCACGAACTTGGTGGCCACGCGCAGGCGCGCCCCCTGGTGTACGGCGTTCTGGTAATCGAAACCGGCGTTCACCGCCACCGACATGCGGCAGCAGGCGATCTTCAGGTCGACCGGCTGGTACAGGCCTTCGCCGCCATGCTCGAGCAGCACGTCCTTGCCGGCCACGCCGAAGTCGGCGGCGCCATGCTGGACATAGGTCGGCACGTCGCTGGCGCGCACGATCAGGACGCGCACGCCCGGATCGTTGGTCGCGAGGATCAGCTTGCGCGAGGTTTCCGGGTTTTCCAGCACCTCGATGCCGGCCGCGGACAGCAGCGGCAGGGTGTCTTCGAAGATGCGGCCCTTGGACAGGGCGAGGATCAGCTGGGGGCTGTCGGTGGTGTTCATATGACTGCGTTCGGTGTTGGCGGCCGCGCTTCCACCGTCGCCCCTGCGAAGGCGGGGGCCCAAGTTCGTTGCGTGTCGACTGCGCCGGCAAATTGGGTCCCTGCCTGCGCAGGGACGACGTTGTTTTACGGTAGCGGTTTGCTGATAGTAGCGTTATTTGATGCGGACGATATCCGCCCCCACCGCCGACAGCTTCGCCTCCATGCGGTCATAGCCGCGATCGAGGTGGTAGATGCGGTCGACGATGGTCGTGCCTTCGGCCGCAAGGCCGGCGATCACCAGCGAGGCCGAGGCGCGCAGGTCGGTCGCCATGACCGGTGCGCCGACCAGGCGCCCGATGCCTTCGATGAAGGCGGTGTTGCCCTCGGTCGAGATCTGGGCGCCCAGGCGGTTCAGCTCCTGCACGTGCATGAAGCGGTTCTCGAAGATGGTCTCGGTCACGCGGCTCGCACCGCCGGCGATGGTGTCAACCACCATGAACTGCGCCTGCATGTCGGTCGGGAAGCCCGGATACTCGGCGGTGCGGAACGATACCGGCTGCGGGCGGCCATCCATGCGTGCGCGGATCGTGTCGCCTTCGATGGCCAGCTGCAGGCCCATCTCGCGCAGCTTGTCGAGCGCGACGTCGAAGATATCGGTGCGGGTGCGGGTAATGCGGATGTCGCCGCCGGTGGCCGCCACCGCGCACAGGAAAGTCGCGGCTTCGATGCGGTCGGAGATCACGGCGTGCCTGGTGCCGTGCAGGCTGTCGACGCCCTGGATCACCAGGCGGTCGCTGCCGACGCCCTCGATCTTTGCGCCCATCGCCACCAGCATATTGGCCAGGTCGACCACTTCCGGTTCGCGCGCGGCGTTTTCCAGGATGGTCTCGCCCTCGGCCAGGGTCGCCGCCATCAGCAGGTTTTCGGTGCCGGTGACGGTGATCATGTCGGTGCGGATGCGCGCGCCTTTCAGCTTGGCGCATTTGGCGTGGATGTAGCCGCCCTCGATGACGATGTCCGCGCCCATCGCGCGCAAGCCCTTGATGTGCTGGTCGACCGGACGCGAGCCGATCGCGCAGCCGCCCGGCAGCGACACCTTGGCTTCGCCGAAGCGCGCCAGCAGGGGCCCCAGCACCAGGATCGAGGCGCGCATGGTCTTGACCAGCTCGTAGGGGGCGACCAGGCTGTCGATGTGCGCGCCGTTCAGGGTGACGTTCTCGTCGTCGTGGGTGACTTTCAGGCCGGTCTGCTCGAGCAGGCGCAGCATGGTGCGCACGTCGTGCAGGCGCGGCACGTTCGTCAGTTCGAGGTCGCCGCTCGTCAGCAAGCCGGCGCACAGGATCGGCAGCGCCGCGTTCTTGGCGCCCGAGATGGGAATGTCGCCGTTCAGGCGATTGCCGCCGACGATCTGGAGCTTGTCCATGCTGGTCCTTATGCCTGGAATTCTTCGGGAGTGAGGGTCTTCATCGACAGCGCGTGGATTTCCTCGCGCATGCGCTCGCCCAGCGCCGCGTAGACGACCTGGTGGCGCTGGATGCGGCTCTTGCCGGCGAAGACCGGGGACACGATGACGGCGGTGAAATGCTGGCCGTCGCCCTCCACTTCCAGGTGGGTGCACTCCAGGCCGTTCTTGATGTAGCCGTGGATGAGTTCAGGTGTGGTAGCCACTTTACAATCCTAAAATGAAATCAGTGACGCAGTTTATAACCGCGACTAAGCATATTGATGGCGACGGCCGCCAGGACCACGAAGAACGCGGCGACGATGGCCAGGCTGGTCCAGGGAGAAACGTCGGACTGGCCGAAGAAACCGTAGCGGAACCCGTCAATCATATAAAAGAACGGGTTGAAATGCGAGACTGCGAGCCAGAATGGGGGGAGTTTCTGGATCGAATAGAACACGCCGGCCAAAAACGTTGCAGGCATGATCAAAAAGTTCTGGAAAGCGGCCAGCTGGTCGAATTTTTCGGCCCAGATGCCGGCGATCACGCCCATCGTGCCCAGCACCGCGGCGCCCAGCAGCGCGAACACGACGATCCACAGCGGCGCGGCGAAGCTCAGGTGGGCGAACCAGGCGGTGATCACGAACACCCCGGCGCCCACGGCCAGGCCGCGCACCACCGAGGCCGACACATAGGCCGACAGGATTTCCCAGTGCGACAGCGGCGGCAGCAGGATGAACACCAGGTTGCCGGTGATCTTGGACTGGATCAGCGACGACGAAGAGTTGGCGAAGGCGTTCTGCAGCACGCTCATCATGACCAGGCCCGGGATCAGGAAGGACGTGTAGTTCACGCCTTCGAGCATCTGCACTTTCCCTTCGAGCACGTGGCCGAAGATCAGCAGGTAGAGCATCGAGGTGACGACCGGCGCCGCCACGGTCTGGGTGGCGACCTTCCAGAAGCGCAGGATCTCCTTGTAGAACAGCGTGCGGAAACCGACGGAGAACAGGTTCATCGCGCGACCTCCCCGTCCATGATCTGGATGAAGATGTCTTCCAGGTCGGCCTGCTGCAGCTGCATCTCGTCGATCTCGGCGCCGCCCGCGCGCAGGCGCGCCAGGATGCCCTCGACTTCCGCATATTCGTTCACGCGCAGCACGTACTTGTTGCCGCCGTTGTTCTGTCCTTCGTCGTGCTCGTCGTGCGCCACCAGGTGGCGCAGTTCGGCGGGCAGCACGCCGTGCTTCAGGTGTACCACCAGCGAGGAGCCGGACACGCGCCGCAGCAGCTGCGACATGGTGTCGAGCGCCACCACGTTGCCGGTCTTGAGCATGGCCACGCGCTGGCACATGGCCTGCGCTTCTTCGAGGTAGTGGGTAGTCAGGACCACGGTATGGCCTTCGCGGTTCAGGCGCGAGATGAATTTCCAGAGGGTCTGGCGCAGTTCGACGTCGACGCCGGCGGTCGGCTCGTCGAGCACGATCACGGGCGGCTTGTGCACCAGGGCTTGCGCCACCAGCACGCGCCGCTTCATGCCGCCGGACAGGGCGCGCATGTTCACGTCCGCCTTGGGCGTCAGGTCGAGGTGCTCCATGACCTCGTCGATCCACTTGTCGTTGTTCTTCAGGCCGAAGTAGCCGGACTGCAGGCGCAGCGTCTCGCGCACCGTGAAGAAGGGATCGAACACCAGTTCCTGCGGCACCACGCCGAGCCGCATGCGCGCCTGGCGCTGGTCGGTGACGACGTCGTGGCCGTGGATGCGGATGCTGCCCACGTCGGGCCGGATCAGGCCCGCGATGGTGGAGATCAGGGTGGTCTTGCCGGCGCCGTTCGGGCCGAGCAGGCCGAAGAACTCGCCTTGCTCGATGTTCAGGGACACGCCCTTCAGGGCCTTGAAACCCTTGTAGCTCTTTTCGACGCTATCGATCTGTATGGCTGGTGTCATGCGTTGGATGGCCCGGGTGTGCGAACCGTGCAGGGAAACGAACCATTATAGAAGAATTCCGCATCCGGAGAATCCGGGAGGGGTGATTTGCATGCGATGGTGGGCGCGGGACGCCCACCATGTCCGCGATTACGCGCGGCCCAGCAATTCCTCGACGCCGTACAGCTTCGCCAGGGCATCCACATTGGCCGGCACGTTGATGAACTTCACGACGCGCCCCTGGCTGCGGGCGCGGCGCTGCCAGGCCAGCATCAGCGACAGGGCCGAGGAGTCGGCGGCGCGCACGCCGCCCAGGTCGAAGACGGTCTCGCCCGCCGTCAGCGCGGCGCAGCCCTGCACCAGCGCCGCCTCGGCGTTCTGGAAGGTCAGGGCATCGAGCGAGAGCATGGAGCTGGCTTCGGCCATGATTACTTCTGCGGCGCGGCCAGCGGCTTGCTCGCCAGTTGCTGGTTGCGCTCGCGCAGCTTCTTGATCAGGCCGTCGATGCCGGTCTTGCCGATCTCCGAGCTGAAGGTGCTCTGGTAGGTCTGCACCAGCCAGGCGCCGAGCACGTTCAGGTCATAGATCTTCCAGCCCTGCGCGCCCTTGGACAGGCGATAGTTCAGGGTGATCGGCTCGCCGCGGGTCAGGTTGACCTGGGAACGCACTTCGACGTCGGTATCGGCCGGGTCGGCGCGGAAGGGCTTGAACTCGACGGTCTCGTTCTTGATCTGCGACAGCGCGCCCGAGTAGGTGTACACCAGCAGGGTGCGGAACTCTTCCGACAGCTGCTTCTGCTGTTCCGGGCTGGCCTGGCGCCAGTAGCGGCCGGCGGCCTGCGCGGTCATCTTCTGGGCGTCGACGTAGGGCAGGATCTTGCTGTTGACCAGGTCGATGATCTTCTGGCGGTTGCCGCCCTGGATATCCTTGTCCGACTTGACGGCGTTGATGACGTCGTTGCTGACGCGCTTGACCAGCACGTCCGGCGCTTCCTGGGCGATCGCGGCCGGGGCCAGCGCGCTGGCGGACACCGCCACGGCGGCGGTCATGATCAGTTGTGCGATAGGTTTCATGTCACTTCCTTGTCTGGGCGGGCGGGGCCGGCAATCCGGTCCCGCCCGGTATGTTTATTTCGTCGCCGGCGCGGGCGATGCAGGCGCCGGGACCGGCGGATTGTTCGGCGGCGATGCCGCGTCCTGGGCCGCGTCGGCAGGCGCTTCGGCGCCGTCGTCCGGCGAAACCGGCTTCTTCACGCCCAGCTTTTCCTGCACCTTCTCGATCCGATCATGAACCTTTTCGGCGCGTTCCTGCGCCCTGTCGGTATCGAGCACGCGGCTTTCGCGGCGCTGCAGGTAGCCGTCGCGGATGAATTCGTAACGGTCGAGCGCGGCGTCTTCCAGCAGGTTCGACGCCTCGAGCACGGTGGCGCGCTGGTCGACTGCGCGCAGGGCCACGCCGCTATTACGCCACGAAACGTCGTTCACGTGGGTCCATGGATCTCCCCACCAGTCGCCGGGCAGGGCCGCGGTGTCGCGCAGGGTCGACGGGCCCAGCAGCGGCAGCATCACGTACGGGCCGCTCGGCACGCCCCAGAAGCCCAGGGTCTGGCCCAGGTCTTCGTTGTGCTTGCGCAGGCCGGCCGGCGTGGCGATGTCGAGCACGCCGGCCAGGCCGAAGGTCGAGTTCACCGCGAAGCGGGTCAGGTCGGAAAAGCCGTCCTGGCCCTTGAACTGGGCGAAGTTGTTCGCCGAGCTCCACAGGTCCGACAGGTTGCCGAAGAAGTTGTTCACGCCCGTCTGCACGAAGCTCGGGGTGGCCTTCTTGTAGACGGTGGCGGCAGGCTTGAGCACGGTGCGGTCGACCGCGTCGTTGAAGCTGAAGGTGGCGCGGTTGAACTTCTCCAACGGGTCTTGCGGATTCGTGGTAGCGCAACCGCTCAGCAGCAGTGCGGCGCCGACGGCAATGGCCAAGCCGCGAGTGCGGGAGGAACCAGATGCGTTACGGAATGTCATTTATCAGCGTCCTTTCCATCGGCTGCTTTGCTATAAATAAATTGATTAATCAAGTCTTCGAGTACGGCGGCCGACTGGGTGCGGGTGATGCGATCGCCCTCCACCAGATTATTGCTGTCGCCGCCGGCTTCGATGCCGATGTACTGCTCGCCCAACAGGCCCGAGGTCAGGATCTTCAGGGAGCTATCCTTCGGAAACTGGTGGTTCGGTTCCAGATCGAGGCGCACCACGGCCTGGAAGGTCTTGTCGTCGAAGGAGATGGCGCCAACCCGGCCGACCACCACGCCCGCGCTCTTGACCGGCGACTGCGGCTTGAGTCCGCCGATGTTGTCGAACTTGCCGGTAATCGCATAGGTCTTGCTGAACGAAATCGTGCTCATGTTACCGGCTTTCAGTGCCAGGAATAGGAGCGCCACCGCACCCAACAGGACAAACAGTCCGACCCAGACGTCAATTGATTTGCGATGCATAAGTTTTCCTAATATATAACGCCGTCAATACGGTCTATCTTCTGAATTATTTATTGAACATCAACGCGGTCATGATGAAGTCCAGGCCCAGCACCATCAGCGAAGCCACCACCACGGTACGGGTGGTCGCGCGCGACACGCCTTCCGGAGTCGGCTTGGCTTCATAGCCCTGGAACAGGGCGGTGAAGGTGACGGCGATGCCGAACACCGCGCTCTTGAGCACGCCGTTCAGCACGTCGCGGCGCACGTCGATGTTTGCCTGCATCTGCGACCAGAACGCGCCTTCGTCCACACCGATCAATTGCACACCAACGATGTAGCCGCCAATCACGCCGATCGCCGAGAACACGGTGGCCAGCACCGGCATGGCGATCAGGCCGGCCCAGAAACGCGGCGCCAGCACGCGCTGGATCGGGTTCACGGCCATCATTTCCATGGCGGTGAGCTGCTCGCCCGCCTTCATGAGGCCGATTTCCGCGGTCAGCGAGGTACCGGCGCGGCCGGCGAACAGCAGCGCCGTGACCACCGGACCGAGCTCGCGCAGCAGCGACAGCGCCACCAGCTGGCCCAGCTTTTCCGAGGCGCCGAACTGGCTCAGCGTGTAGTAGCCCTGCAGGGCCAGCACCATGCCGACGAACAGGCCGGACACGACGATGATCAGCAGCGAATAATTGCCGATGAAGTGGATCTGTTCCGAGATCAGCGCAGGCCGGCGCAGCGCGCCCGGCAGGCGCGCCACCAGTCTGGCGAAGGAACGGGTGACGAAACCGATGCGCGCGAACATGTCGAGCACGCCGCCGCCGAGAATACCGAGCAAGTTAGCCATCACTTCGGACCTCCCAGGCCCAGATCCTCGGCCAGCGACTTGCCGGGATAGTGGAAAGGCACCGGACCGTCCGGCTGGTTATTGATGAACTGGACGACATACGGGTCGGTCGAGCGGCGCAGGTCTTCCGGCGTGCCTTCCGCGACGATTTTTCCTGAGGCCATGAAATACACGTAGTCGGCGATCGTAAAGGTTTCCTGCACGTCGTGCGAGACCAGGATCGAGGTCGAGCCGAGCGCATCGTTCAGGTTGCGGATCAGGTTGGCGGTGACGCCCATCGAGATCGGGTCGAGGCCGGCGAAGGGCTCGTCGTACATGATCAGTTCCGGGTCGAGCGCGACGGCGCGCGCCAGCGCCACGCGGCGCGCCATGCCGCCCGAGATCTCGTTCGGCTTGAGTGCCTGGGCGTTGCGCAGGCCGACGGCGTTCAGGCGCATCAGCACCAGGTCGCGGATCTGCTCTTCCGGCAGCTCGGTA